>Ga0268386_10002326_pt1 | contig 13481 bp, 8 predicted proteins | sample RVTome_15_FD_200260 | JGI IMG/M metagenome (GOLD analysis project Ga0268386, IMG submission 200260) | Soil microbial communities from uranium-contaminated site in the Upper Colorado River Basin, Wyoming, United States - RVT150D86... ...
AGCCGCTTCCCCGGTTGTCGATGCGCGGATCGAACTCGATGACCCGGCGCTTACCGCGCACGTCAGCCGCGCAACTTTCCACCTGGACCTTGTACCAGATCGAATAGGCGGCGGTATTCTGGTTCTGGAACTTAATGGTGTTTCCGTCCATGGCGGCCTTGACCTCTCCGCTTACCTGGTCCGCATTGAAGTCCTTTACCGCCTGCGGTGACAGGTTGCCCCATTCGTCAGGCCCCGGCTTCGCCGCAGGGTTGTTCAAATCCCCTTCACCGCCGAGCACGACCGACTTGAGTCGCCAGCTTTCGGAATGCGCACAATCATTGTCGCCGTTCGTGAGCGTCACGCGAATCTCGGCGTCCTCCCCGGCGGGAATTTCGTAGCAGCCCACATGGTTCCTGGTCATGCAGGTCGGTGCCCGGGTGCCCGGCCAGTAACTGGTCACCGTGTTCTGGCCCCGGTCCGGGATGACCATGACCTGGAAGTCGATGTTCTCCCTGCCGAGGGCCGCCCCGGACCACGAGGCACCGAGCAACAGTGAAACGGACAATAAGGCGCTCGACCTCACTTTTCTCATTTTCTTCTCCAACATGTCGTTATCTCAAAAGGAATGCCTTCCCTGTCTCTGTTGTCGGCGGGCGGCGGCCTCAGCCGTATCCATGGCATAAATCGTAGTGTCGGCAGATGCGCACGAAGCCGGGTTCGTAATAGCCCCTGCTCAAGAGGTAATCAGTGTGCCTGCGCGCCTTCGCTCCATCTCCTCGCAGCAGGGCTTGGAGCACCAGCGCACCGCGTTCGCTGCAACTGATGTAGGCGCGGTCTTCGTCGAGCGTGACATCGGGGATTGCAGCGACGGTTGTGCGCCCGTTTTCGTGCGGACCGTCGTAGTGCCAGTGCAGGAACCGAGCCACGACAATTTCGATGCTCCAGGATTGCGGATCTACACCTTGCTGAATCCAACTTGCGATTCGTTCCACGGCCTCCAACCACATTTGCTCGGCCCTTTGCGTTTCGCCTGCGCGCCAGGCAACTTCGGCATACAGCAGTAGATACCCGACCCATTCCTTTCTGCGCAGATAATGTCCTGCGCCCTCTGCCTCAAGAACCGCCCGCATGCGATCATAGAGGCTCGCAAGGCGGCGCAATGCTTCATCCAGCTCGCCGGATTCGGCCAGGTACTTTGCGATGTACTCTTCCCGTTTCAGTTGATCCCAGTGGTATTCCACGTTGCTGCGGTCGATCAGATAGAGCTGGCCCAGGACTTCGGCCGACTCCTTAAGGTGGTCGGCGGCGTATTCCGTCAGGCCGATCTGATTCGCGACATTTGCCAGCCCGCTGAGTGAATAGGCATATCGCTCACGTACATAGCCGTCAGCCGGCACGCGTTCGAGTGCCTCACGAGCGATGCGCAGATTCTCCTGCCGGGACTGCAGCGCGCCACCCAGGTCGCACAGGAGCAATTGGGTGTCAGCCTGCCAGGCCAGCGCATGGCCATACTCGTTAAAGTAGTCAGAGTTCTCAGGCGCCAGTTCGATGGCCCTTCGATTCAGCTCGACCGAGGCAATGATCTCCTTGAGCGCCAGATCGACGTCGTCCGATTCCCTTCGTGTGATCAGGGCGGCGATATTTCCATGTGCGTAGGATTTTTCCATGATCCACTCGGGATCATTCGGCTCGAGAGCCACCAGGTGGTCCGCGTATTCCAGGTAACGGTCCAACGGCGCCCGGGCCTCCTCGAAGGCGCCCCTTTCGATGTAAACGTAGCCGACCCAGAACTCGGCCTGGGCTATTTCGTAGATCCGTTCGGTATCCTCGGGGTTGCGTCTTAACAGTTCTCGGGTCAGGTCACGCGACTCGTTGAATGCCGTCATCGCATCATCGAGTTTGCCCTGGCCCATGCTCACCTCGCCCAGTTGGCGCCACACCTTAACCTTCTGCAACAACGATTCCTCGGTTTCCTCCCGCGGATCCAGCGTTTCCAGGTACTTGCTGACTTCGTCTCCGACGCCTTCCAGGATGTCGAGGCGGCCGACCTCGTCCAGCTTTTGCTTCAAGTCGTCGACCATGTAGTCGACCAGGTTCTCGGCATGCTGGCGCCGGTTCTCGGCCTGATTGCGGGCGGTGATGGCAACGACCGCAAGGACGGTTGTGAGCAAGGCAACGGCCATTGCCCCGCTGGCCGAGATCATCCACCGGCGGTGTTTGCGCTGCATGTCACGCTGGCGCAAATCGTCGAGCCGGATTCCCAGGATTCCCGCCACCAGTTTGAGGCGCGCCAGCGCCTTGCCGTCCGCCCACTTGCGGGCATCGGCGGCGAGCGGCTCGAAAGGTTGGCCGTCCACGTTCCGGATCATGGCCGGCGGGAAACACCTTTGGGACGGGACTTCAGACTTGGGGTCGCCATCGACGATCAAGGCGAGGATTCGGTCGCCGCGGCCGAGTTCCCGGAAGTACGCCACTTCTTCATTCACCCAACGCGAAGCGGCTGCAGCGGGTGAGCAGATCACGACGAGGGTTTCGGATGCCGCCAGTTCTTCCTTGACGCTGGAGGTCAGGTCCGCGGCCGATGACAGGTCTTCGCGGTCACGGAACACCGGGGCGATACGGGCCGGAATGGCGCCGCAACGCCCTTCGGTACCCACCAAGCGGCGCGGCACGCGATATGACTCTAAGGAGCGCTGCAGCCACCGGCCCCACTTCTGGTCCTGATGGCTGTAGCTTATGAAGGCCTTGTAGCGCAGTTCTTCCATGATCAACCGCGCTCACCGCTCTTGACCTCGCACACGCCGCTAACAATACCACCGCCCGGTGGCTGCGGACAGGCTGGGATCAATAGCTGTCCATGCTCCCACGGTTCTTGATCCTGGGGTCGGAGGTGGCGGTGATGCTGCTGTCGCCGCATTGCATTGCAATCAGCGTGTACCAGATTTCGTACTCTTTCGAGTTCATGTTGCGAACGGACATGTACTGGCCGTTGATGGTCACTGCGTCAATCTCGCCACTCTTGTCCGCGCCGAAATCGTTCTGCGCCTCGCCCTTGATGGTTCCGACTCTTTTTCTGGTGGTGTCACCCGAGGAGCTTACATTCGCGATGTCAGTCAGGCGGATGCCCTGCCAGACCCAGGTGTTGTCGGACTGGCCATCGCAACTCTTGGCCGTGCCCCCGTCCAGGATGAACTCGATGATGCCGACCTTTCCGGCTTCCACTTCGACACAGCCGCTTTCCGTTGTGCGACTGGGGCACGCGGAAGGCGTAGTGATCTGAATGTCATGCGTGCCCCCGCTTGTCACGACCTGGGCATTAATCAGGAACACCTGCGCAGACCAGACACCGGGTAGGGAAACGGTGTTGGTCCTGACCGGCGCGCAACTGGCCAGCAACACCACGACTGCCACAAGGACTGCGATTCGAACGTTCATGTTTATGACCTCCGATTGGTCTCTTCCCTGCAGTAAGCATAGAACATTACTGCGACGAAGCGATTTGGTTCGCTAGAGTTGATTGACTACGTTGATGGGCTTCCCCGCCTGGAACGCTTCGACCACACGCGCCAGGTGATCGAGCGCGGCCTGTCGGGCCTTGCGGCTGGCCCAGGCGTTGTGCGGCGTAACGATGAGATTAGGGATGTCGCCTGCCAGCAGCGGATGATCCGGCGGTGGGGGCTCGACGCTCAGTGTGTCGATGCCGGCGCCGGCGATCTCGCCCGCACGCAGGGCGTTCGCGAGATCCTCGGCGTCGATGACGGCCCCGCGCGCTGTATTGATCAGCAAAGCGTCCGTTTTCATGGCGCTGAGCACCGTGCGGTTGATCAGGCCACGGGTCTCGTCGGTCAGGGGGCAATGCACGCTCAGCACGTCCGCCCGCGCGATCACCTCCTCGAAGGGGCGGCGGCCCTGGCGCGGCGCCGCCCCCTTACGCTCGGCGATCAGCACCTCCATGCCCAGCGCGCCTGCGAGTTCAGCGGAGCGCCGCCCGAGGGTGCCAAATCCGACGACCCCGAAGGCCAGCCCCCGCGCCTCGCGGATCTGGCGGTCCTTCATGCAGAACTGCTGCACCTTGCTCCACTCACCTCGCCGCACGTCCTGCCAATACCAGGGCAGGCCTGTCAGCAGGCTGAGCATCAGTGTGATCACGTGCTGAGCCACCGATTCAGTGCAGTAATCGCGGATATTGCATACCGCGACGCCGTGCTCGGAAGCCGCCCCGAGGTCGACGTTGTCAGTGCCCGTCGCGGACAGGGCGATGAGCTTCAGACCGGGACAGGCTTCGATGATCGTCCGGTCGATGCGCGACTTGTTGGCGAGCACTGCGTTGGCCGGCTTGGCCCGTTCAACGATCTGCTGCGGGTCGGTGTTCTCGTACCAATCCCAGCGATCCAGCGACGCATCCAGGCGGCCGCGGTCGAGGTCGCCACTGTCCACCGTGGCGATGTCGAGGAAGACGCCGCGTGTCAGCCGCTTGCTCAAGATGCGCTCGTGGAAGCGGATGCTCCGACAGCGCGAGCCGCGAGAAAAGCTTGCATGAACCACTCCAGCCGTTCGGGATCGAGTCGCTCCAGGTACCGGCCGTTTTTCCTGAAGGTCGAGCCGACGATAAAGGCGTCGGCCAGGGGGGCCAGCGCCTCGACGTTATCAGCCGTCATCCCAGAACCAATGATGATCGGCAGCGTGCTGACCTCCCGCACGGCGCGCAGGTCCGCCTCGTCGGCGGCCTCGCCCGTAAAGCGGCCGGTGACCACCAGGCCGTCGGCCAGGAACAGCTCGGCCTGGCGGGCTTCGAGGCAGATATCGAGGTCGCCGCGCAGGGCGTGGGCGCAATGTTTCTTGCTGATGTCGGGGAAGATTTTGATGTGCCCCGCCCCCAGCGCGGCGCGCTTTCTGAGCAACGGTCCGGCGCAGGCTTCGATGATTCCGCCGGGTCCGACGTGGGCGTAGACGAAGCCTTCGACCCGTATGAAGTCCAGACCGGCGGCGCGGGCGACATCGAGGGCGTCTTCGTTGGCCGCTTCGAGCAGCTGCAGTCCCATGGGGCCAGGCCACTCGTCGCGCACTACGCGGCAGACCTTCTCGACCACCTTCTTGGCGGCCTCCGGCAACGGTCCCTTGGCATAGGGCAGGTCGTGGTCGTTTTCCAGCAGGACCGCATCAACGCCGGCGCGCTTGTAGTGCTCAAGGTCGGACAGCGCCTGGCCGATGATTCGCTGGTCGTCCTTGTCGTAAAGCGGCGCCCCGGGCAACGCGCGAAGCGCGATCATGGCGATCAGTGCTTTCGGGGGCAGTTCGTTCAATCCCGGCCTATTCCACCGTGACCGACTTGGCCAGGTTGCGCGGCTGGTCGACATCGGTGCCGCGCAGCACGGCGACGTGGTAGGCGAGCAGCTGCAGCGGCACGGTGAGCACGACGGGCGCCAGCAGGGCGCCGCCGGTGTCGACCTCAAGGATTTCGCCGTGGCGTTCGCTCAGGCTGGCGCCGGCACGGGCGTCGGCGATCACGAACATCTCGCCGCCCCTCGCGCGCACTTCCTCGATGTTGCTGATCAGTTTTTCCAGCAACTGGTTGTTGGGCGCGACGGCGACGACCGGCATGTCATGGTCAACGAGCGCGAGCGGGCCATGCTTTAGTTCGCCCGCGGGATACGCCTCGGCGTGGATGTAGGAGACTTCCTTCAGCTTCAGCGCGCCTTCCATGGCAATCGGATAATGGCTGCCGCGGCCAAGGAACAGGGCGTGGTGCTTTTCGACGAAGCGCTCGGCGAGTTGCTCGATCCGCTCGTCGAGTTCGAGGGCCTTCTCGATGAGCCCCGGCAGGCCATGCAGCTCCGCCACCCAGGCCGCGATCTGTTGTGGATCGACCCCGCTGAGCTGGGCCAGCTCGAGCACCAGCAACTGGAGCGCCGTAAGCTGGGTGGTGAAGGCCTTGGTGGAGGCGACGCCGATCTCGGGGCCGGCGTGGGTCATCAGCACGAAATCGGCCTCGCGCACAATGGAGCTTTCCGGCACGTTGCAGATGACCAGGGTGGCGAGGTAGCCGGATGCTTTCGCGTGGCGCAGGGCCGCCAGGGTGTCGGCGGTCTCGCCCGATTGCGAGATGGCAACGAACAGAGTGTTCTCGGGCACCACCGGGTTGCGATAGCGGTATTCGCTGGCGACCTCGGCGGAACAGGGAATGCCGGCCAGTTGTTCGAGCTGGTAACGCGCCACCAGGCCGGCATGGTAGCTGGTGCCGCAGGCGACGATGTGTACGTTGCGGACCTTCTTCAGCACGTCGTCGGCGCCGACCCCGAAGATGTTGGGCAGCACGTGGTCCTCGCCGATGCGCCCTTCCAGCGTGGCCGCCACGGCCTGCGGCTGCTCGAAAATCTCCTTCTGCATGAAGTGGCGGTATTTGCCGCGCCGGGTGGCATCGGCTGTGAGGTCGGCCTCCTTGACGGGGCGCTCGGCCCTGTTGCCGTTTCGATCCCGGATCTCGTATCCCTCCGTGTCGATCCGTACCACATCGCCCTCTTCGAGGTATACGAAGCGGTTGGTGACGGGCAAGAGCGGATGGATGTCGGAAGCCAGGAAATGCTCGTCGAAGCCGACGCCGACCACCAGCGGATTGCCCTTGCGCGCGCCGACGATTACCCCGGGCTCCGCGGTCGCGACCACCGTGATGGCGAAGGTGCCCCTGAGGCGCTTAGCGAGCTTCTGCACCGCGCCGAACAGGTCGTTCCCCTGCTTCATCAGCAGGTGGATCATGTGCACCATCACCTCGGTGTCGGTCTCGGAGTCGAAGCGGTAGCCGGCTTCCAGCAGCTCCCTGCGCAACTCGTCGTGGTTCTCGATGATGCCGTTGTGCACCAGGGCGACTTCATCGCCGGAAACGTGCGGATGGGCGTTCTTGTCGACTGGCGCGCCATGCGTCGCCCAGCGGGTATGGGCGATGCCGAAATTGCCGTGGACCGGGGTTGTTTCCAGCAGGGCTTCGAGGTCGCGCACCTTGCCGGCGGTGCGTACCCGCTTGAGCGCACCGTCGTTGTAAAGAGCGATACCGGCCGAGTCGTAGCCCCGGTATTCCAGTGCGCGCAGGCCGGAGATCAGGATGTCACTGACGTCCCGCTGGGCCGAAGCCGCGACGATGCCGCACATCTCAACCGTTCCCTTCGCTGCGGGCAGGCGTGGCGGCCTTGCGCGGCTTCTTCCAGCCCTTCACGGTGACTTGGCGGGCGCGCGAGACGGTGAGCTCGCCCTCGGGGGCGTCCTTGCTGACCGTGGAGCCGGCGCCTATGGTCGCCCCCTTGCCGATCTTCACCGGCGCGACCAACTGGGTGCCCGAGCCGATGAAAGCGTCGTCGCCGATCGAGGTGGCGTGCTTGTTGGCGCCGTCGTAGTTGCAGGTGATCGTGCCGGCGCCGATGTTGACGCGCTCGCCCACCTGGGTGTCGCCGACGTAGGAGAGGTGGTTCGCCTTGCTGCCCTTGCCGAGCGAACTGTTCTTCACTTCCACGAAGTTGCCGATTTTCGAGCCCTCGGCCAGCTCGGTGCCGGGCCGCAGGCGCGCGAAGGGGCCGATGTCGCAGGCGCCGGTGGTGCGAATGCCCTCGAGCACGCTGTAGGGATGCACGCGCGTGCCGGCGGCCAGGTCGCAGTCCTTCACGATCGCCCCGGCGCCGAGCATGACACCCTCGCCGAGGCGGTTGTTGCCTTCCAATACGACGTTGACGTCGATCACCACGTCCGGGCCCGTTTCCACATCGCCGCGGATGTCGACACGGTCGGGATCCATGAGCTGCACGCCCTGCTTCATGAGCCGCGTCGCAGCGTGATGGCGGTGGCGGCGCTCCAGGGCGGCCAGCTGGCGCCGGTCGTTGGCGCCCTGCAGGTCACGCGAATCGGGCGCCAGCACGCTGCGAATCTCCTGCCCCTCGCTGTGGGCGATGGCGAAGATGTCGGTGAGGTAGTACTCCTGCTTGAGGTTGTCGCAGCCGAGCTGCTCCAGCCAGCGCCGCAGCTCACCGGCATGGGCCATGATGATCCCGGAATTGACCTCCTTGATCGCCCATTGGGTCGGGGTGGCGTCCTTGTCCTCGACGATCCCGGCGATCCGTCCGGTGCGGTCGCGCTCGATGCGCCCGTAGCCCTTGGGCTTTTCCAGCTCCATCGTCAGGATGGCGAGCGGGGCCGTGGCGTGGGTCATCATCTCCTGGAGCAGGGTAAGCGGGATCAGCGGGTGATCGCCCAGCAGCACCATCACGGTGGCTTCGTCGGGAATGTCCGGCATGGCCTGCATGACGGCGTGGCCGGTGCCTTTGCGCTCTTTCTGCAGCACCCAGTTGACCTGGCGATCGCAGCAGGCTTCGCGGACCGCGTCCGCGCCGCTGCCGATGACGACATGGATGGCGGCGGGATCGAGGTAACTGGCAGTGTCGAGCAAATGCGTGATCATGGGCCGGCCGCCGATGCGGTGGAGAACTTTGGGCAGGTGCGACTTCATGCGCGTGCCCTCGCCGGCCGCGAGGATGACGATGTGCAGTTCCTGGCTCATGGCGCGGTTTGATCCCTGCGTGGTGGTCGCGGTTCCCGTTTAAGCCGTGCAGTATAGCCTTTCACGCCCGGAATCCGCACGGCATTGGCGATGGCCGCCGCGACCCTTGAAAGCGATCAGGGTGTTAGCATGTCCAAATACCAACAAAAGCACAGCGTGGGATAGCAATATGACGCCAACATGCCGTTTGCTGGGCGCTGCCGTGGCATTCGCGACGGCCATGGCCGCACCGCTGCATGCCGAGGTCGCGGAGCGGACGCTCAACAACGGCCAGCTCGTCCTGCAGGACGTACCCGAAATACCGGACGCACTGGCCAACCGTCTCGAGCAATACCAGAACGTACGTTCCGCCTTCTTCGCCGACTGGACCGAGGATGGCGACGGCATCTACGTCAAGACCCGGTTCGCGGATACCTATCAACTCCACCGCGTGCGCATGCCCGGCGGGGCACGCACGCAGCTCACCTGGTTCGAGGAACCCATAGGCGAAGTGCAGCGCCAGGAGCGCGGGCGCAAGGTGGCCTTCACCATGGACCAGGGCGGCAGCGAGGACAGCCAGATTTTCCTGCTTCACGCCGACGGCGAAAGCCGCATGCTGACCGACGGTGACTCCCGCAACCGCATCCTGATGTGGAACGACCAGGGCACGCGCCTCGCCTTCCAGACCACGCGGCGCAACGGCAGGGACAACGACGTGTGGATCATGGACCCCGATAATCCGGAGGCCGCCGAGCCGGTGTACGAATCGGGCGACGGCGCCTGGTGGGGGCCCGGGGATTTCACCAAGGACGGCCGCTACATGCTGCTTCAGCAGTACATCAGCGTCGAGGACTCGCGCATCTATCTGAAGGACCTGGAAAGCGGCGACATGCGCATGGTGACCGGCAGTGAGGAGGCGCCCTCGGCCAACCGTGTTGCTTCCTTCGGCGGCGACGAGGTGGGCTTCTATTTCATCACCAACGCCCGCGGCCAGGCGGCGGAACTGGCCTGGAAGCCGCTGGCGCGAGAACGCCAGACGGAGTTCATCACCACCGCGATACCCTGGGACGTGACGGAATTCGCCCTCAGCGAAGACGGCCGGCGCGGCGCCTTCGTGACCAACGAGGAGGGCATCAGCCGTCTCTACCTGCTGGATACCCGCACGCACAAATACACACGCGTTCCGGACCTTCCCGTCGGGCTGATCTTCGGGCTCTCCTTCAACCCCGACAACCGCCGGCTCGCCATGACCATGAACACCCCACAAACGCCCAGCGACGTTTTCGTGATGCACCTGGGGCGACGGCCAACGCGCGGCGGGCCGCTGACGCGCTGGACCTTCAGCGAGGTGGGCGGGCTCGACACCGAGCGATTCGTGGTGCCGGAACTGTTCCGCTATCCGACCTTCGACAGCGTGGGCGAGCAGCCGCGTCGCGTCCCAGCCTTCATCTACCGCCCACCCGGAGAGGGCCCGCACCCCGTTGTGATCCACATCCACGGCGGGCCCGAGGGTCAGTACCGGCCCGGCTTCAGCAGCACCTTCCAGATGTGGATTGCCGAGCTCGGCGCCGCCGTGATCGCACCCAACGTCCGTGGCTCGCTCGGTTACGGCTACGAGTACCTGTCGCTCGACAATGGCTACAAGCGCGAGGATGCGGTCAAGGACATCGGCGCCCTTCTCGACTGGATTGCCGAGCAGCCCTACCTGGACCAGGATCGCGTGGCCGTTTACGGCGGGAGCTACGGCGGGTACATGGTGCTGGCGTCCAGCGTGCACTACTCCGACCGGCTGAGCGCCGCCGTCGACGTGGTCGGGATCAGTAATTTCGTGACGTTCCTGGAAAACACCCAGGATTACCGCCGTGACCTGCGAAGGGCCGAGTACGGCGACGAGCGCGACCCCGAGATGCGCGCTTTCCTGCAAGGCATCAGCCCACTGACCATGGTCGACCGGATCTCTATTCCCTTACTCGTGGTGCAGGGTGAGAACGACCCGCGGGTGCCGGCCAGCGAGGCCGTCCAGATCGTGGAGGCGCTTCGCGAGCGCGCGGTGCCGGTGTGGTACATGAACGCCCTCAACGAAGGCCACGGTTACGCGCGGAAAGAAAACCGCGACGTGTACCAGCAGGCCGCGGTGATGTTCCTGGAACGCTATTTGGTGCATTGATCCTGTCGCGGCGAGGCACGCGCGACGGCTTCGCCGCCTAATTACGACCCTTCGGGTCTTTCATCACGGCGGCTTTGGCCTGCGCTGCTCCTACACGCTCTCGGTAACGCCGGCAAGTATATTGGCACAGGGATGTGCCAACGCCCGAAGGGCGCGAGACTTTGAAAACCGCGCTTTTCAAAGGCGAGATGCAAGTGGGCCAGGATGGCCCATCTTGCTCATTGATGTAGGCATCCTGCCCCGCCGCGATTCTAAAATGCGATATCGAAAAGTAAGCCGACGTTAAAGCCGGGGCTCTGGAATCGCTCGGGGTTGGTTACGTCTGCCGGCAGGCCGGCGACGTCCAGCCAGCGGGTGTAGTCCTCGTCCAGAAGATTGAACAGCCCCGCGCGAAGGCGCGTATCCTCCGTTGGGCGGTACCAGGCGGTGGCGTCGAAGACGACGTAGCCGTCGGGAACGTAGAGCAGCCCCTCGCTTTCATCCAGGCGATCCTGCTTCGAGGCGCCGCGCGCCAGCAGGCTGCCGCCCCAGCGCCCGTTGGCGCCGGCATAGTCGAGTCCCACCACGGCGTTGAAAGGCGAAACCGAATTGAGCGGCTGATCGTTTTCCAGGTTGTCACCCTCCGACCAGGATGCCGCAAACCGCAGACTCAGCCCGTCGGGGAACTGCTCGGGCGCCCAGTACAGCTGGGCCTCGATGCCCGCGATCTCCACCTCGTCGAGGTTGACCGACTGGAAAATGATCAGGTTGTTGACCGGGTCGAAACCTACAACCTGCAGCGACTGGATGAAATCCTCGTAGCGCGTGTGGTAGGCGCCGACGTCGAAACGGGTGGTACGGCCGCTGAACCGAAGGCCGGTCTCGAAGCCCCTGGAGGACTCCGAATCGAGGTCGGGGTTGGGAAGGGCTGTGTAACCGAAGCGGAAATTCGTGAAGCCGACGTTGACGTCGTTGACCGGCGGAGCCCGGAAACCCTGGGCGTACTGCCCATATGCCTGCCAGTTCTCGTTGAGCTGCCAGAGAACGCCCAGCTTGGGCAGCAGATTGGATTCATCGAGGTCGACCGGCACGATGCCCGGGTTGTCGGCGAAGTATATCTCGTCCGGCTTCGGGTCCAGCTCATAACGGTCCCAGCGCAGGCCAGGGATCAGCGTGAAAGCGCCGATGCTGATGCGGTCCTGCAGGTACACGCCCAGCGCGGTGGTGTCTGAGGTTGGAAAATCACGCACGGGGTAGTCGTCCGGCCCCACCACGGTGCTGACTTCGCCAGTATCGAGGTTCACCTGGAAACCATCGCGGATCTCGCTGGTGTTGGCGACTTCGAGCTCGAGGCCGTAGGCCAGTTCGTGCAACACCGAGCCGTGATCGAACAAGGTGCTGAGGTTCAGCTCGCCTCCGAAGAGGTTTTGCTTGAAGCGAAACCGCCGATCGCGCTCGACCGGAGTGACCGTATCCATGATCTGCGTTGTGCGTGTTTCAAACGTATCCTGCCCGGTTTCGCTTTTCTGGTAGTAGAGCCGCCAACGCAGGTAATCCGTCCCGATCCAGCCGGCCGCCGATTCCTGCCCCAGGCTGAGCCGCGAGCGCTTGCGGCTGTCGTCCGCCTGAACGTCCTGGATGGTGATGATGTAGGGGAAGCCGAAGGATCCAGTGAAATCCTGCGCGCCCTGCAGCGACAGCACGTCGGTGTCGCTGTCCTCTTCGAAGCGTTCGGCGGTGAATTTCAGGCCACCGTCCAGTGGATCGCCGCGGGTGAGCTTGGCCAGAATGTTGAGCGAATCGTAGTCGTGCGGGTCGGCGCCGATGTCCTCACGCTCGTTACCCTGCCGCCAGGTGGCCTGCGCCATGGCCGCCCAGCCGCCGGACCGGCCGGCCACCGTGGCACCGCCGACATAGCCGGAATCCGAGTCGTAGTATCCGGCCGTCGCGTCCGCGTAGAAGGGTTCGCCGGCGAGGTAATCCTGCGGATCCTTGGTGACGAAGCTGACCACGCCGCCCACCGCGTTGGAGCCGAACAGGGCCGAGGCGGGCCCGCGCACGATTTCCACTTGCTTGAGCGAGCCGACGTCGATGAAATCGCGGCTGGCGTTGGAGAAGTCGCCGATGGAGAAGGCGTCTGAGATCGGCACGCCGTCGACTTCCACGCGCACGCGGTTGCCGCCGATGCCTCGGATCACGATGCCGGAACTTCCAAATCGGCTGCCCTGGTTGGGCACCTCGATGCCGGGCTCGTAGCGCACCAACTGCTCGATGGAGCGCACCAGCTCGCGTTCGATCCGCCCGTCGTCGATGACGGTGACCGAAGCGGCGATCTCGCTTTCTTCCATGGGGTACTTCTCGGCCTCCACGGTAATGTTTTCGAGTTCGAGCGGCTTGTCCTCTTCCGAGGCCATCACGGCAGGCCCGGAACCGAGCGCCGCCATCAACGCCAACACCTTGATTTTATGCTGCATTCTGTAAATCTCGATCCATACGGGCAGCGGCCGCCCGCCGCGCGGCAGCCGCATGCAAATGATAATTATTCTTATTTACGAAAGCAACGCGGGCGCATGATGCTCGCGACTGTCGCGGCGAGGGCGCCGCTCCTACAATCTCTCGGTAACGCCGCCAAGTAAATTGGCACAGGGATGTGCCAACGCCCGAAGGGCGCGAGCCTTTGAGAACCGCGCTTTTCAAAGGCGAGATGCAAGTGGGCCAGGATGGCCCATCTTGCTCATCCTTGTAGGAGCAGCGCAGGCGAGAGCCGCTGTAATGAAAGACCCGAAGGGTCGTAATTAAGCGGCGAAGCCGTCGCGCGTGCCTCGCCGCGATTCC
>Ga0268386_10002327_pt1 | contig 13480 bp, 11 predicted proteins | sample RVTome_15_FD_200260 | JGI IMG/M metagenome (GOLD analysis project Ga0268386, IMG submission 200260) | Soil microbial communities from uranium-contaminated site in the Upper Colorado River Basin, Wyoming, United States - RVT150D86... ...
TCCCACGAACTGACCGGGCGCTCTCCCGCGGCGGCGCCGGCGGCACTGCCGCGTTGCGCGCCTGCAGGACCGTCATGCCCGCGAGGCCGATCCCGGCGACGACCGTCAGCAGCAGCGTTCGATTCATGGCGTCGGCTCCTTCCTTCGAGGCCCGCTCAGGCGGCCAGCCGGCCGTCCCGGATCCCCACCACGCGGTCCGCGATCGCGCGGACCTTCGGATCGTGGGTCACCACGACGAGGCCCTTGTCCTCCCGCTTGGCGAGCCCCCGGAACAGGTCCAGGACCTGCGTTCCGGCCGCGGTGTCGAGGTTGGCGGTGGGCTCGTCCGCCAGCAGCACCTGCGGCCGGCCGGCGAGGGCTCGGGCGATGGCCACCCGCTGCTTCTGCCCCCCGGACAGGTCGCGAGGCAGGAAGCGCAGCCTGTCCTCGAGCCCCACCAGCTCCAGGGCCCGGGTCGCCTCCTTCTCGGCCTCCAGACCGCGGAGGCCCTTCACGTTGAGGGCGTACTCCACGTTTTCGAGCGCGGTGAGGGCGGGGAACAGGTTGTATTGCTGGAACACGAACCCGATGGATCGACGTCTTACCTCGCGGAGCCGCGCGGCGCTCGACGAGTCGACCGTCTCGCCGGCCACCCTCACCCGCCCCGCGGTCGGCGTCAGGATGCAGCCCAGGATCGACAGCAGCGTGGTCTTGCCCGATCCGGAGGGCCCCTCCAGCGCGACCACCTCGCCGGGAGCGACGTCGAGGGACACTCCCCGGAGCACCTCGACCTTCTGTGCCCCTTCCTCGAAGACCTTCACGACGTCCGTCGCCTCGAGCACCTTCGGTTCCGCTGCCACTCTCTCCTCCTCCCGTTCCCTGGAGTCCCGGCTCTCGGCCGCCCAGCGCTGCCGGTCTCGTGCGCCCTGGTGGCGCTCCGTCAAGTCCGGAACACGAGCGCGGGATCGATCGACGCCACGCGGCGGAACGACAGCATCGCCGCACCCAGGCACATCAGCAGCGTCCCCACGAACACCGCCAGCGCGAACTGGGGCGAAACGAGCACGTTCAGGAACAGCCTCGCCATCAGGGGCCGCATGGCCAGGGAGATGAGCCCGCCGAGGCCGTACCCCAGCACCGCCGCGATCAGCGCCTGCTCGCCCAGGATGCGGTAGATGTCCCAGTTCGAGCCGCCGATGGCCTTGACCGTGCCGAACTCCTTCATGTGCTCCACCGCCGATGTGTACAGGGTCTGCGCGACCACCACGATCCCCACCAGGACTCCGAGGAAGACCGTGATGCCCATGTTCATGCCGAGGCCGGTCGAAACCACCCAGTACGCACGGGACCTCCGGGCCCAGTCGGCCTGCGTGTGGACGTCGTTGTAGGGAGCGATACGCCGGATCGCCGCCGCCACCGCCTCGGGGACGGCGCCCGGGGCGACCTTCACGAGGACGTAGTGCGTGCGGTTCTGCAGTGTCTCGAGCAGCTCCTGGGCGTTGGCGAAGTCCATGAACACGATGGGAGCGGTGGTGAAGGAGGCCGCCCCCTCGGTGGTGCCGATGATCTTGAAGCGGCGGCGCAGTATCTCGCGATGCTCGCCCACCGCGAACGGCCCGAAGCGGCGCTCCGCGGACCGGTCCATGAGGATGTAGCGGCCCCGCCTCAGGTCCGCGACGTCGGCGCCCTGCACGTTCCAGGGCAGGTTCCAGGCGTGGAAGTCCTCGAGGGCGTAGACGAGACATCCTTCCTCGGCGCCGCTCGGCAACTGGATGTTCATGAACTGGACGATCAGGTTGTCGGCGCGCTCGACCCCGGCCAAGCCGCGCACCCGCAGCACCGTCGTCTCCGGGAAGGTGTGCGCGAAGTCGACGTTGGGTGTCTCCCGCGACGTCACCCAGATGTCGGCATCGGCGTGCTCGATCGTGGTCGTGGCCTTGGCCAAGAGCCCCATGAACAGCCCCACCTGGACCAGCACCAGCGTGACCGCGAACGCGACTCCCGAGACGGTGATCGCGAACCGGAGCCGGTCGTGCAGGAGGTTCTTGCGGGCCAGGGAGACCACGAGGTCCTCTCAGTCGTCAGTCGGCGAGGAAGCCGCGGATGGAGTTGTCGATCGTCCGCTCCACGAGGTCCAGCGCCGCCGGTCCGCCGGGGAACTTGTCCGGCGGCACGGTGATGAGCAGCGACACCGCCCCGTGGATGCTCGCCCAGAGGACCTGGGCCATCGTCTCCGGATCGGCGGGCCGGAAGCGCCCCGCCTCCAGCGCCTTCTCGACGGCGGCGTGGAGCAGACCGTAGGCCTCCCGGCCGGGCATGCTGACCTCGTGTCCTTCGTCGAACTTGTTGGGAGTCATGAACATGAACCGGTAGTGGTTCGGGTTCTCCCGCCCGAAGGCGGCATAGCCCAGCCCAAGTTGCCGGATCCATTCGACCGGGTCGTCCGGTGGCGGCTGCTTCTCGAAGACCTGCAGCAGGCGGCTGAAATCTTCGTGGCAGAGGCAGTTGAGCAGATCGTCCTTGTCCTCGAAGTGGTGATAGATGGTGGTCGGCGAGTACTCGATGGCATCGCCGATGCGGCGCATCGTCACCCGCTCGTAGCCCTCGGTCGTGAAGAGACTCCTGGCGGCGTCCATGATCTTGCTGCGGACCTCCTCCCGTTCGCGCTCTCGCCTCTCGGTGATCCCCATCCCATGCCCCCGATCAGAGTTAACGACGTTCAGTATATGACGAATGTTCCATGACGATCGAGCGATTTGTGCGAGAACTCGAGAACGGTGCCCGCGGCGCTTAGGGTTGATCCGCTCGAGGGCGCAGGACTAGACTGGTCATCAACATGACGACGACAGCTCCGGAACCCCTCCTGGACACGCTGGTCAGCGACTTCGGGGGGAACTACCCGTTTGCGCTGGACCTGCTCGGCCAGTACCGGCAGGACCGTCAATCCGTCGAGCCGAGCTGGCGGGAGTATTTCGACCGCCTGACCGGCGCTCCTCCGCAGGGGGCGAGTGCCCCCGCCGAGAGCGTCGGCGGCTCGGGGCCGGCCGAGACCGCGATGGCGCCGCCCGCACGGAGAGCCGCCCCCGAGCGCTCCAAGGCGCTGGTCGTCCCAGCGATCCTCCCCGGGGACATCGCAACGCCGATCCGCGGGGGGGCCGTGCGCATCGTCGAGAACATGGAGGCGAGCCTCACGATCCCCACCGCCAGCTCCATGCGCACGCTGCCCGTGCGCACCCTGGAGGAGAACCGCCGGATCCTGAACAAGCACCGGGACGCGAGCGGGGCGAGGAAGGTGAGCTTCACCCACCTGATCGCCTGGGGGATCCTGCGGGCGCTGGAGTCCTTCCCGCGGCTGAACGACGCCTACGCGGAGCTGGAGGGCCAGCCCCACCGGATCCAGCGGGACGAGGTGCGCCTCGGCATCGCCGTCGACGTCCAGCGCAAGGACGGGACCCGCACGCTGCTCGTCCCCAATGTCAGGGACGCGGGCCGGCTCGACTTCAGCTCGTTCCTCAAGGCCTTCGACGAGCTCGTCTCCCGAGCGCGGAAGGGGACGATCTCACCGGACGACTTCCGGGGCACGACGGTCTCCCTGACCAATCCCGGGACGGTGGGCACCAGCGCCTCCGCGCCGCGGCTCATGCCGGGCCAGGGGCTGATCGTGGCCACCGGCGCCCTGGACCACCCGGCGGAGTACCGCGCGATGGCACCCCGCACGCTCTCGCTGCTCGGCATCAGCAAGGTCATCACGGTTACCTCGACCTACGACCACCGGATCATCCAGGGGGCGGAGTCAGGGCTCTTCCTCGCCAGGCTGGAGGAGCTGCTGCGGGGGGAGGACCGCTTCTACGAGCGGATCTTCGAGGACCTGCGCCTACCGCACCGGCCGGCGCGGTGGGAGATCGACGTGGCTCCCGGGCTGGGCGGGCCCGCGGGGAGCCACGAGGAGGTGGAGAAGCAGGCGCGGGTCCTCCAGCTCATCCACAACTACCGGGTCCGCGGCCACCTGGTGGCCGACCTGGACCCCCTGGACTCCACCCGCGCCCCGCACAAGGACCTGGATCCCGCCACCTATGGGCTCACCATCTGGGACCTGGACCGCGAGTTCATCACCAACGGCCTCTCCGGCAAGGACCGGGCGACGCTGCGCGAGATCCTGGAGGTGCTGAGGGAGACCTACTGCGGGACCGTGGGCGTCGAGTACATGTACATCGCCGACCCGGAGCGCAAGGAGTGGCTCCAGGAGCGGATGGAGTCCAGCCGCAACCGGGACCAGCTCGACGTTCCGGGTCGCCGACGCGTTCTCGAGAAGCTCGTGGAGGCGGAGAGCTTCGAGCGCTTCCTCCACGCCCGCTACATCGGCCACAAGCGCTTCTCGCTGGAGGGCTGCGAGTCCACCATCCCGCTGATGGACCGCATCCTCAACGACGCCGCGGCGGACCGGGTGCGCGAGGTCGTGATCGGCATGGCTCACCGCGGGCGCCTCAACGTGCTCGCCAACACCGTGGGCAAGCCGCTGGCGCAGATCTTCTCGGAGTTCGAGGGCGACGTCGATCCGGACTCGATCCAGGGGTCGGGCGACGTCAAGTACCACCTCGGAGCCATGGGCATCCACCGCTCTCCGAGCGGCGACGAGATCGTCGTCGGCGTGGCCCCCAACCCCAGCCACCTCGAGTGGTGCGACCCCGTGGTGGAGGGGATGGCACGGGCCAAGCAGGACGCCCTCGGGGACGAGCAGCGGGCGCGGGTGATCCCCATCCTCCTGCACGGCGACGCCGCATTCGCCGGGCAGGGCATCGTGGCGGAGACCCTGAACCTCGCCGGGCTGGAGGGCTACGCCACCGGCGGCACCATACACGTCGTGATCAACAACCAGATCGGCTTCACGACCCTGCCCCACGACGCCCGTTCGTCGACCTACTGCACCGACGTGGCAAAGATGGTCCACGCCCCGGTCTTCCACGTGAACGGCGACGACCCCGAGGCGGCCATTCACGCGGCCGCCGTCGCGGTCGAGTACCGGCGCCGGTTCAAGCGCGACGTCGTGATCGACCTCGTGGGCTACCGGCGCTGGGGGCACAACGAGGGGGACGAGCCGGCCTACACCCAGCCGCTGATGTACGCGAAGATCAAGAGCCACCCTTCCGTCGCCCACATCTACGGCGAGCAGCTCGTGCGGAGCGGCACCGTCACGCGCGAGGAGCTGGACGCCCTGTGGGCCGCGAAGAAGGCGGAGATACAGCAGGAGGGCGAGGAGGATGGCGGGTTCGCCGCCGTCGCGCGGCGCCAGCAGGTGGAGCCGCCCCCGGTCGACTCCACCGCCATGTGGGGCCGGATCCGCGCGGTGCTGAAGGTGCTCGGCTCCGTCCCACAGGGCTTCGAGATCCACCCCAAGCTGGCACCTTTCATCCGGAGCCGGGCGGAGCTGCTCGAGGGCAAGGGGGCAACCGACTGGGCGTCCGCCGAGGCGCTGGCGTTCGGCACGCTGCTCCTCGAGGGCGTGCCGGTTCGCCTGTCCGGCCAGGACTCCGGCCGCGGCACGTTCAGCCAGCGGCACGCGATCCTCTTCGACGTCCGCACCGGGAAGGAGTACGTCCCCTTGAATGCGGTGGCGGCCGGGTCCGCGCGTTTCGAGGTGCACGACAGCCTGCTCTCCGAAGCGGCGGTGATGGGCTTCGAGTTCGGCTACGCGGTCGCCGAGCACCGGGCCCTGGTGATGTGGGAGGCCCAGTTCGGGGACTTCTTCAACGGCGCCCAGGTCATCGTCGACCAGTTCCTGGCCGCGTCCGAGACGAAGTGGGGCCAGCCCACCGGCCTCGTGCTGCTGCTCCCCCACGGTCACGAGGGCCAGGGGCCCGAGCACTCCAGCGCCAGGATCGAGCGCTTCCTGACCCTGAGCGCGGACGACAACATGCGGGTCGCATACCCTTCGACTCCGGCCTCGTATTTCCACCTGCTGCGGTGGCAGGGCCGGGACATAGTGGAGAAGCCGCTGGTGGTGTTCACGCCCAAGAGCCTGCTCCGCCACGCGCGCTGCACCTCGTCGCTGGCGGAGCTGGCCGAGGGCCGTTTCGAGCCGGTGCTCGACGACCCCGCCGCGGACCCCCGTCGCGTCCGACGAGTCGTGCTGTGCACCGGCAAGCTGTACTACGACCTCCTGAAGGGCCTCGAGGAGCACCGGAGCGGTTCTACGGCCCTGGTCCGGCTCGAGCAGCTCTACCCGTTCCCGGGCGCGGATCTGGGGCGGGTGCTCGAGCGATACGCGCGCGACGCCGCGCTGGTGTGGGCACAGGAGGAGCCCCAGAACATGGGCGCCTGGCGCTTCGTCCGCGAGCAGTTCCTCGACGGCGGCGTACGCGACCCAGGAGGCCGCGTCCCCCGCTACGTCGGCCGCGCCGCCAGCGCCAGCCCGGCCCCCGGCTCCCACAAGGCCCACGTCATCGAGCAGGAGGAGATCGTCCGCGAGGCCGTGGGCGCCCCCGCCCGAGCGGCCGAGGAGATCCCCGCGGAGGCGGTCCCTCCGGCCACCGCCTGATGCGATTCGTGACGATCGATCCCTGGCTGTCCGTGGCAAACGCGAACCGAGCCGCCGACTACTGCGTGCGGGCGTTCGGTGCGGTCGAGGTGGAACGCCTCGAGGGCGAGCCGGGCGCGCTGGATGCCGGCGCGGCGTCGATGGAGGCCGTATGGGACACACCTTATGGAGACCGTCGTGGAATGGTGAGGGACCCCTGGGGTAACGTCTGGCAGGTGGCCACTCACAGGCACCGGTAGGCGTCCGCCGTGGCGCCCACCGGGGGGCCATCGCCGCATCGACCTCCGCCTCGCATGACTACACTGCGCGCTCTGGCGCCGGCCCTGCCTCTGGTCTTCATCCTGCACGTCGTCGAAGAGGCCCCTCTGTTCGTGACGTGGTTCAACAGCATGGTGGCGCCGCCGATCTCCCAGGGCACGTTCCTGGCGGTGAACGCCACCGCGCTGGTCATCACGCTGGGAGTCGCCCTGGCCATCTCGGCGTCACGGGAGCCGGCGGCGGGGCTCGTCGGCGTGGCCTGGGTCGGCTTCCTCATGCTGGCCAACGGCATCTTCCACATCGTCGCCACCGTCGCCCACGACCGTTACTGCCCTGGCGTCGTCACCGGCACGCTGCTGTACCTTCCCTTGTCCTTCCTCATCATGCGAGCTGCAGTGCGTGAACTGCACGTTCCCTGGGTCGTCGCGGCCGCCGTTGCGTTCGCGGGCGGCGTGCCGATGTTCGTTCACGGATACCTCATCGTGTTCAGGGGGAGCCGCCTCTTCTAGCAGGCTTGGCAAGGGACGTCAGCCGCCCCACCGGCCGGCGCGACGGCTGGTTGCCCGCACGTATTTGCACCGCGAGCGCCAAGGAGCGAGAGGGCGGGGGGAGAACCCCTTGCGCGATCCCGAGCTAGCCTATCGTCCTCATGATCGCGTACCAGGAGGCCCGCCCTGTCCAGGCGCTCGACGGCGCGCTCGAGGTGCGTCTGGTGGATGAGCGCCGGAGACGCTTCGGCCGCGCCGCCGGAGCGCATCCTTCCCGACGGCTGCACCGAGTGGGTCGTCCATCTCGGCGATCCCTTCCTCCAGGAGGACGCCCAGTGCCGCTGGACGCGGCAGCCGCGGGCGTTCGTCGTCGGTCCGACCCGGCGAGCCCTGCGCATCAAGCCCGGCCGCCGGCTATCGTCCGCCGGCAGGGGCGCCCTCCGGCACCCCGCTCACGACGACGAAGGGAGCGTGCGATGACGAACGCAGCAGCGGTCCTACTGACGGCGGGCCTGGCCCTGGCGGCGAGCGCCGGACCCCAGGTCGCGAGGGACGTATCGGCGCTGGCGTGGATGGCCGGCCACTGGCGCGGCGTGGACGGCGGGATGGAGATGGAGGAGCTGTGGACCGCGCCGGCCGGGGGCACGCTGCTCGGCGTGCACCGCGACGTCAAGGGCGGGCGGACGGTCTCCTGGGAGTACCTGCGGATCGAGCAGACGCCGGACGGGATCGTGTACCAGGCGAGCCCGATGGGGAGGGCTCCGACGCCGTTCAGGCTGGTCGAGAGCGGCGAGCGACGCGCGGTCTTCGCGAACCCGCAGCACGACTTCCCCAAGCGCATCCTCTATTGGATCGCGGCGGACGGCGCGCTCCACGCGCGTGTCGAGGGCGAGGCCGGGAAGGCGCTGGAGTGGCGCTGGGGCAGGGCCGAGTAGGCCGGGCTCCGCGGTTCATTCCCTGTTGGACCCACCCGGATCGGAACCCACGTCGCCCGGAGACGCAGGATCGCCCGGGATCGGGACGTCGCGTGAGGCTCGGGGTACGCGTGCACCCTCCAGCCGGTGGCGTGCCCACGCGAACGCCAGCAGGGCGGCGCCTCCCGCCGTCCCCGCCGCGCTCGGGTGGAACAGCGCCAGGCCGCCGAGCCCCGCCAGAACACGTGTCACGGGCCGTGCGCCCGAGAGAGTCCAGCCGCCGAGGGCGGCGGCCAGCGCCGCCACACCTGCAGCGCACGCCAGCCCGGTCCAGACCACGTCCTGCGGACGCGCCTGCAGCAGCACGCCCATGCCGCGCCCGCCGAGGGTGAAGCTGAACGGGACCAGGAACGCCGGCAGCGTGTAGGCCCACGTCAGCATCATCGTGCGGAACGGGCGGCCGCCGGTGATGGCGGCGGCGGCAAACGGGGAAAGGGCGGTCGGCGGGCTGACCTCGGACAGGACCGCATAGTAGAAGATGAACATGTGGGCGGCCAGCTCGGGCACGCCCACCTGCACCATGGCGGGGGCGACCATCACCGCCGCCAGGATGTAGGACGCGGTCACCGGGACCGCGAGGCCCAGGATCCAGACCGCGATCGCCGAGAGCACCACGGTCAGGAACACGCTGCCCCCGGCCAGCCCGACCACGAGGCCCGCCGCCTTGAGCCCCAGGCCGGTGAGGGTCACGACGCCCACCACGATGCCGGCGGTGGCGGTGGTCGCGGTCACCGCCAGCACGCCCATGCCGCCCTCGCTCAGCGCCGCCAGCAGCCGGCGGGGACCGAGCGAGGCGCCACGGTCGAGGAAGCTGAGCGCGACCGCCAGCAGCGTGGCCCAGAACACGGCGCGGAAGGCGGTGACGCCCAGGGCCATCAGCAGCGCCACCGCCACCAGCGACGTGAAGTGGTACCCGCGCCGGCGCGTGAGCGCCCAGACCGGCCCGGCCGCGACCGGCGCGGCCCGCGTGCCCACGGCCCGCGCGTGGCCCTCGATCATGAGCAGGACCGAGAGGTAGTAGAGCAGCGTCGGCAAAGTGGCCATCACCAGCACGCGGAGGTACGAGATGCCCAGGAACTCCGCGATCATGAACGCCGCCGCCCCAAGGGTCGGGGGCGACAGGATCGCCCCGATGCCCGCCGCGGAGAGGATCGCCCCCGCGGTGTCCCGCGGATACCCGGCGCGCTGGAGCAGCGGCCACGCCACCGGTCCCAGCGACACCGTGGTGGCGACCCCGCTGCCGGAGACCGTTCCGAGCAGGAAGCCGGCCAGCGCCACCGTGCGCGCGGGACCGGCGCCGGCGGTCGAGCGCCCGAGCGCGGCGAGCGACCAGTCCAGGAAGAACCGCGACGCGCCGGAGGCGGACAACACGGCGCCGTACACCGCGAACAGCACGATGTAGGTCGCGGCCACGTCCAGCGGGACGCCGAACAGCCCCTCGAGCCCCATGTACAGGCTGCCGACGAGACGCTGGACGCCGTAGCCGCGGTGGGCGATCGCCGAGAGGCCGGCGCGGTCGAGGGCCGGTCCGGCCACCGCGTAAAGGAGGAAGACCGTGGCGGTCACCGGCAGGATCCAGCCCACCGTCCGCCGCGTGGCCTCGAGCACGAGCAGGACCGCGAGGACGCCGAAGGCCAGGTCCGCCGGCGTCGGCTCCGCGGCCCGGTGCGAGAAGGCGGCGAGGTCCAGGAGCGGCCAGCCGATGGCCAGGACCGAGAGTAGGGCGAGGCCGACGTCGGGCACCGACGTGCGGCCCCGGCGCGCCGGCGTCGCGGGGCAGGCGAGGAAGACCAGCACCAGGGCCACGGCCAGGAAGGTCAGGCGGTACGCGAGCGGCTCGACGACCGCGACGACCCAGTACAGCGCGTAGAGGGACAGGCCCGCGGCGAGGACGCGGACGAGATGGTGTCGATCACCCGCGGCGGCCGAGGAGGCGCCGTCGGCCCCCACCGGCGTCGTCGGGGTCGACGCCGCGGCGTGGTTCGCCACGGCGCTACGCTGCCGCTGGGGCGGCGAAGACGATCCCGACGTCAGTCCTCAAGGACGCCCCTCTCGACGTAGAAGCGGCGCGCACCGGAGTGGAAGGTCACCGGTGATCCACTCACTGCGGTCTCGAGCCTGAGGTTCCGGGCTTCGCCGTGGACCGCCTCGAGGTCCGCACGGCGATCGAACAGGACCCGGGTGATCCGGTAGGCAAGATCCTCAGGCATCGACGGGTGCACGACGAGGACGTTGGAGACACCGACCACCGTCGTGTCCCCCGGAACGCCCGGGTACACGCCCCCCGCGATGACCACCCGGCGATAGAGCGAGGCGCCGTGCTTCGTGTTCAGGGCCTCGACGAGCTCGCCGCTCGGGACCAGGTGCAGCCTGCCCGAGAGCGCATGGAACAGGTCCAGCACCGCCGCCGTCGGCAGGCCGCCGCTCCAGAAGAACGCGTCCAGCTTTCCGTCCCGCAGGGCGTCCGCGGACGGCCCCGCGCCGAGGCTCTGCGCCCTCACCTCCGCGCGCGGGTCCAGTCCGGCGGCCTCCAGGATCCTCAGCGCGATCACCTCGGTCCCGCTGCCGGCCGAACCGGTCGAGACCACCTTCCCCCGCAGGTCACCGACCCGGGCGATACCGGAGCCGGCCCGGGCCACGATGTGGGTGTAGTTGGTGTAGAGGACGGCCAACGCCGCCACCGGGACGCTGCCCCCCGCGAAGGAGCCACGGCCGAGGTGCGCATCGTGGAGGCTGTCGGCCAGCGTGAAGGCGACGTCGGCCTGGCGCGTCCGGATCAGCTTGAGGTTGTCCACCGACGCCGAGGTGACCTCGGCGGTGGCCTCCACGCCGGGGACGCTCTCGCCGATCAGGCGGGCCAGGGCGCCGCCGAGGGGGTAGTAGACGCCTCCGGTGCCGCCGGTGGCGATCGAGATGCGGCGCGGCCCGCCGTCAGGGCCGGGACCGCACGCCACGGCCAGCGCGCAAGCCGCCCACGCCACGAAGCGGCACCCCGTCACCGGCCGGCCGCGCGGTGGACGATCTCAGGCAAGCCGCTTCACGGCCTCGACCACCGACTCGGCCGTGATCCGGTGGGCCCTCATCAGCTCCTCGGGCCGGCCCGACCGCGGGATCTCCCGGACGCCGAGCATCTCCACGGGCGCGTGCCCCGCGACCACCGCGGCGACCGCTTCCCCGATCCCGCCGTGCACGCTGTGGTCCTCGACGGTGACGAGGCCCTTCGTCTCGCGGGCCGCCTGGAGGAGCGTCTGGTCGTCCACGGGCTTCACAGAGTAGAGGTCGATCACCCGCACCGCGATCCCCTCCGCCGCGAGGAGGTCGTACGCCTTCAGGGACTCGAACACCGTCACGCCGGCGGCGACGATCGTGACCGCGTCCCTGTCGCTCGTGCGCAGGGTCTTGGACTGCCCGACCGGGAAGTGCTCGTCGTTCGGGTAGATCACCGGCGTCTTGGGGCGGCTGGTGCGGATGTAGACGATGCCGGGCGTGCGGGCCGCCGCCTCGACCAGCCGCTCGGCGCTGACCGCGTCCGAGGGGTACAGCACCGTGACCCCCGTCAGCGCCCGCATCATCGCGAGGTCCTCGAGCGCCATCTGGGACGGCCCGTCCTCCCCGATCGAGACGCCGGCGTGGCTTCCGACCAGCACCAGGTGCGGCGGCCGCGAGTACACGGCCATGCGGATGAAGTCGTAGGCGCGGGTCAGGAAGCAGGCGAAGGTCGAGGCGAACGGGACTTTGCCCTCGGTGGCCGCCCCGAGGGCCACGCCCACCATGTTCTGCTCGGCGATGTAGGCCTCGGCGAAGCGATCCGGGAAGGCCTTCATCAGGCGCTCGCTGAACGTCGAGTTCTTGGTGTCGCCGTCCAGGGCGACGACGGCGGCGCTGCGCTCGGCCAGCCGCGTGAGCGCCGTGCCATAGGCCTCGCGGGTGGCGACCTCCTGGCCGAGGGTGTAGTCCGGCGACAGCGCCGGCTCGCCCGGGGACCGACGGGGAGGCGGCGGATAGCGCCGCGGCTCCACCTTCAGGCCGATCTCGGTGTCCCCCAGCTCCGCCACCGCCCGCTCCAGCTCTTCGCCCTTCTTGACCGGCTTGCCATGCCAGCCGAGCTTGTCCTCCAGGAAGGAGACTCCTTTCCCCTTGAGCGTACGTGCCACGACCGCGAACGGCCGGCCGCTCACGCTGCGGGCACGGCCGAAGGCGTCGTGCACCGCGGCCACGTCGTGCCCGTCGATGACCGCGGCCTCCCACCCGAAGGCGCGGAGGCGGGCCGCGTAGGCGCCGGTGTCGTGCTCGAACATCGTCGGCCCGCTCTGGCCGAGGCGGTTCACGTCGAAGACCGCGCAGAGGTTGTCCAGCCGGTAGTGGGCGGCGAACTGGGCGGCCTCCCAGACCGAGCCCTCCGCGGCCTCGCCGTCGCCCAGGAGGACGTACACCCGGCCCTGGGAGCCGTCGAGCTTGCGCGCCCACGCCATCCCGGCCCCCGCGCAGATCCCCTGACCCAGCGAACCGGTGGCCACGCGAACCCAGGGGACGAGCGGCGTCGGGTGGCCCTCGAGCGGGCTGTCGTACCGCCGCAGCGTCCGCAGGTCGTGGTCGATCGCGCCCGCCTCCTTCAGGGTCGCCCACAACACCGGGGCGGCGTGCCCCTTCGAGAGCACGAACACGTCGGCGTCGAGGCCGCTGGGATCGCCGGGATCGAACCTCATCTCGTCGAAGAACAGCACCGACATCAGTTCGGCGCAGGACATGCAGCTCGTCGGGTGCCCCGAGCCCGCCTCGGACGTGGACTCGAGACAGTGGCGGCGGAGCTTCTGGGCCATCTTGGCGAGGGCGACGTGGTCGACGGGCATCGAAGGGGATCCTCCTGTGACGCGGCGTAGCGGGAGCCCAAGGTAACCGCGGGCTCCCATGCGGTCAAGGGCGCCGCCGGAGGCGGCACCCGGAGACGGGGGCCCACACGGCTGGGCTGCCCGCCGCCGGGTGCCGGCGGGCCTAATCCAGCACGAAGGTCACGAGCATGTTGACCTGGTAGCCCACGATCTTGCCCTTGGGGTCGATGTCGACGCGCTGCTCCTTGACCCAGGCGGAGGTCAGGTTGCGAAGGGTATGGGAGGCCCGGGTGATCCCGGCCTGGATGGCGTCCTCGAAGCTCTTGTCGGACCTCGAGCTGATCTCGGTGACGCGGGCGACGGATGCCATGGCTCCTCCTTTTCGCTGTTGGAAGTCTTGCGGCGGACCGCTCCCCT
>Ga0268386_10002328_pt1 | contig 13480 bp, 12 predicted proteins | sample RVTome_15_FD_200260 | JGI IMG/M metagenome (GOLD analysis project Ga0268386, IMG submission 200260) | Soil microbial communities from uranium-contaminated site in the Upper Colorado River Basin, Wyoming, United States - RVT150D86... ...
CGCCTTGAGGTCATGCAGCTTGTTCGGATCGGTCTCTTCCGAAAGGATCGTGGTGCGGTAGTAGTCGCTGAACGCTTCCTGCATCGTGTCGGAATCGTTCATGAAATCGAGCACGAAGACGTCGTGCTTCTGCGGGTGCGCACGGTTCAGGCGCGACAGCGTCTGCACCGCCTTTATCCCGGACAATACTTTGTCCACGTACATTGTGTGCAGAAGGGGCTCGTCATAGCCGGTCTGGAATTTGTCGGCGCAAATCAGGAAACGATAGGGGTCCTCCTGAATTCTGTCGGCAATATCCTTGGACGGAAATCCGTTGAGCGTGACTTCGGTAACCTGTGCGCCTCCATACTCGTGCTCGCCCGAGAACGCGACAATCGCGCGGTATGGACTCTTGCGCTCAATCAAATACTTACGAATGGCGTGGCAGTACTGGATCGCCCGCTCGATGCCGCTGGTCACGACCATCGCCCGCGCCTGACCGCCGATCTTGTTCAGCGCCAGAACCTGCTCGTGGAAGTGGTCCACCATGATCTCGGCCTTGAGCCGGATGGCATGGTCGTGGCTCTCGACATAGCGGCGCAGTTTTTTCTTTGCGCGCTTGGTGTCGAACTCGGGGTCGCTCTCGATCTTTTTGACGAGCTTGTAGTAGCTCTCGACGGGCGTGTAGTACTCGAGTACGTCCAGGATGAACCCCTCCTGGATCGCCTGCTTCATCGTGTAGCTGTGGAAAGGCCGGTGCCGTACGGTGCCGTCGGACTGCGGTTCGGGATCGCCAAAGATCTCCAGGGTCTTGTTCTTGGGGGTGGCGGTGAAGGCGAAATAGCTGGCGTTGGGCAACAGCTTCTTGGCCTCCATCAGGCGGTTGATCGTGTCCTCGAGGGTCTCATCGTCCTCCTCGGCTCCATTCGCGGAGAGTGCCATCGACAGCGCCGCCGACGTGCGGCCACCCTGGCTCGAGTGTGCCTCATCGATGATGATCGCGAAGCGGCGCCCGCGGTGCTCACTGCCGATCTCGTCCAGAATGAACGGGAACTTCTGCACCGTGGAGATGATGATCTTCTTCCCCTGGGCGATGAACTTCCGCAGATCCCCGGAGTGCTCCGCGTGCCCTACGGTCGCACCCACCTGCGCGAACTGCTTGATCGTGTCCTTGATCTGCTGGTCGAGAATCTTGCGGTCGGTGACGACGATGATGGAGTCGAAGACGGGAGCGTCGTACTTCGCGAGCCCAATCATCTGGTGCGCGAGCCAGGCGATGGAGTTCGACTTGCCGCTGCCGGCCGAGTGCTGGATCAGGTAGCACCGGCCCGCGCCGTGCTCAGCGGCGTCGGCCAGTAGCCTTCGAACTACGTCGAGTTGATGAAATCTCGGCCAGATCTGCGTTGCCTTCTTCTTCCGGGTCTTCTGGTCCTTGATCTCAACGACCTGGGCGTAGTTCTCGAGGATATCGGTCAGGCCGTCGCGCGTCAGAATGCGCTTCCAGAGGTAGTCGGTTTTCAGCCCATTGGGATTCGGCGGGTTGCCTGCACCATCGGTCCAGCCCTGGTTGAAGGGCAGGAACCACGAAGCCTTGCCTTTTAGGTGCGTACAGAAGCGCGCTTCGTGATCGTCGACGGCAAAGTGAGCCACGCAACGGCCGAACTCGAAGAGCTTCTCGCGGGGATCGCGGTCGCGCTTGTACTGCTCGACGGCATCCTCGACCGTCTGCTTGGTCAGGCTGTTCTTCAGTTCGAACGTGGCGACCGGCAGACCGTTGATGAAAAGTCCCAGATCCAGGGCAAGCTGCGTCTCGTCCCGGCTGTAACGGAGCTGTCGAGTTACGCTGAATCGATTTGCTGCGTAGCGTTCCTCTGCCTTGGTGTTGCCGGGCGACGGCGTGCCGCAAAACAGATCGATGTGATGCGGCCCGTGCTTGATCCCTTTGCGCAGCACATCGATGCTGCCACGCTTGGTAATCTCGCCTTGCACGCGCGCAAGAAACTTTCGGCGGGTCGGGCCGTCTTCACCGAGACCGAGCGAGTCGGCCAGATCCGGCTGCGTGTGTGTCAGGAAGCGGGAGAGCTGAGCCAAATCGACACAGTACTCCCTGTCGTAGTCGTCCGGCCTGCCGCAAAGCCAGCCCCGCTGGCCGTGTGCGTCCGCAGCGCCCGAGGACGCGCCGGGCCCTTCGGTGCCAGCCGGGACGCAGTCCGAACCCGTCATCGCCCTGCAGATGAGCCGCTCAAGGCCATGTTCGCTGGTGTCGGTGGTCACCCTGCGACTCCCTTCTCGATCAGGTGCCCAGCAGGTAAATCGGGAAGACCGAATAGTCCGGTAGCCGCGTAAGCGCCAGAGCGGCCTTTGGTGATTCCTTTACTAGATCCTTTGCTAGACCGCCAAACTGCAACAGAGTCTAGCAAAGCCATAACTCTTTGTTTCCAATGCGTTTGTAGCGACACTGAAGTGATCCGAGAGGGCACTACGGGTCGGACCCTTTGCTTGGTCATGGCGAGTCCTCGCCCGGGACCGGCTCGATGGGCACCCACTGAGGCTTCGTCCGACTGCCGCGGTTGTCGATCCGGCCGGATCGGCGGAGCTCCTGCAGTAGGTTGTGGACCTTGCGAAGTTTCTGCTCCTGCGTGAGGCGATCCGGCAGTTTGGGCAGAAGGAGTTGATCCACGTCCCTACGATCGACGGGTTCGTGCTCGCGCACGAGTGCAAGGATCAGATCAAGGTAGTACTGCTTGTCGAAGCCCCGTTCGCGGATGTGCCGGCCAGCCTCGCCGGTGGCCTTCGCGACCACGCCGGCCACGATCACGTTGGGGTAGCGGCCTTCCACCAGCCCAGCGGACTTCAGGCGGCGGTGCTCATCCCGGCCGATCCGATGTCCCTTCTGCACACGGTCAAGGAGCATCACCTGCGCGAGGTCGAGGTCGGTCCGCTCCATCAGCAGCCGGGTGTAGCGCTCGTCCAGGATTCGACCGGCGACACTTACGGAGACTTGGGTCGGATCGCTCAGATCATAGTCCGGCAGCGGAAACGAGCGCCGCCGCTGCGTCTCGAACATGCGCTTGATGCCGCCGCCCTGGGTGTCAATAAGATTCAGCTCGACCATCGAATCAGCGAGGAATGGGTTCCGGTAGATGGCCTGCGGTGCGTCCTGGCGAATCACGGTCTCGACATCGCCCGGCAGGAACTCGCCGACGTTCGTCATCAGCACCCGGTCGGGGAACTCGACCACGACGATGCGCCCGTGTCGTCTGTAGTCCTGATGCGCGATGGCATTGTGCAGCGCCTCGCGAATCACCCACGGGTCATACTGGGTAATCTCCTGCGGGAACAGCGTCCCACTCGGCAGCGCACGCACGATGAGGTTGCGGATTCGCTTCAGCAGTCGGTCGCCAGCGAGCAGGAACGGAGGTCCAATGTGCTCATAGTCCAGCTCGCGGTTCCCCGCATCCTTGAGGATCCACGAAATCTTTGCGACAGCCGGTGAGAGCAGGGTCGCCGACTCGGCGCGCCCGAGGAGCAACAGGGCAGTGTTCGTGATGGCGTCCTGCCTGAGCACCCGGGCCTTGTTGAGGAAGGTCTGATCGTCCCAGCCGGCGACATCCCCGGCCTGCCTGGGATGCTTGACGACGAACTGCTCACGGCCCTTGGCCACCGCATCGGGGTCCAAATCTGCAAGCGATGCCGCATGGCAGATCTCTGCCGACCAGTCGCTGCCCCGCGTCCAGATCGCGCGCGCCTTCTCGGGGTGGTTGCGCAGCTCGCTCTTGCTCGATCCTACGCGTACGTAAGCCGTACCGTAGAAGCTGACCGGCTCCCCGTTCGCTGGACCTACGTCAAAGAGGACGATGCGGCCGTCGGGATGATCGACGATGCGGGTCTCGACGCCCGTATTCGGGCGCAGGCCTGCCGACAGCCACGGCAACAGGTCCTGGTTACCCTTGCCTTTGGCAGCGTAGGGATCGAACCGAGTACCAACGACATCATGAGTCGCATCGTCGATGCCGAAGACCAGATAGCCGCGCGGCTGGTTTGCCAGGCAGGCGGCGTTGGCGAGCGCGGACAGGTACTCGCCGAGCACCTGGGGCTCGTACCGATTGCGTTTAAACTCGAGCCACTCTGTCTCCGCAGGGAGCGCGCGCAGGCGGTCAATGAGCGCGATGTGCTCGCGCTCGCTCATGTCTCCGCCTCCTCGGGCTCTGCGTCGAGGTCGTCGGCCGTTACGTCGTCCGCATGGGTCCGGGCATCGGACGCGTCTAGCGTCGCGGGTTCCGCGCCCTCATCCGGCAGACGCGCCGCCGCCTCGCGTACGTCGACCTTGCCTGTCACCACGTCGGCGATTAGGCGCGTGCGGTACTCGCGGAGGAGGGAGATTTCGCGGTGGGTGCGGTCAATTGCTGCGAGGATTCCTCGAGTGACTTCTGTAAGGTGAGACAGGATCGCAGCTTGATCGGGTAGCGGCGGCAAAGCCAAGACAATATCCTTCATCCGACCAAGTCCAAGATCTTGGTTCGTAGCTCCCCTCGTAAATAACTGGGACTGCTCGTAGCTGCGCGGCGCGTTCAGCGACGCCGCGAGGAACTCCGGGATCACCTTCGATTTGACAATCTTCAATACGGCGACATGTACCCAGACCTGAAAACGAAAAGTCAGGTCTACCGCTCGAGCCACCCCTGTCGTTCCGCCTTTTGTGTACAGGACATCGCCCGGTTCCGGCATCACGCGTCGGCAGAACTCCTCGTAATCTGATTCCGAGATGTACTTTGCATCAGCTATGCTCCATCGATCCACCTTAATGTTGCGTGCCGACAGAAATGGAATCCCATCATCCACGTAGTTAGGGGAATGATGCGGGCCATCGACGGCACGCCATATGACACGTCGAAGGGTGACCACCTCCCAATGCGCCGGTACGTCCCCTAGCCACTCCACGCCGGAGGGCTTGAGGCGAACGTTGGGATCGAGGCCGCGGATGACGGCGCGGTGGATGATGGCTTGCTTCTGCTCCTCCAGCAGCTCGATCAGCTTCTGCTTGCCGCGGATGTAGCGCCGGATCCGGCGGTCCATGTAGTCGAGGAAACGGACGATGGCGGCTTGTTCAGGGAGGGGTGGGACGAAGAACTGGATCTCGCGCATCCGGGCCTCTGCCAGGTCCCACTGACCGATTCGCACTCCATCGGATGCACGAGTAAATGCTGGAACGTACGCGCGGGAGCGGATGGCAGCATGGAAGAAATTTCCCTCCACCTCCGACAGATCGAAGACGTAATAGGCCGGGCTGACGATTCCATCGTGGCGGGACACGCCGTACGAACCCTGCCACGCCTTCATCTTGTTCATGGCGAATTGACCGTCGCGCACAATCTTGTAGTTGGTCAGATCGTCGGGGATGTAGTTGCGGTTCTCGTCCGTAGTCGTTGTATCCCGCAAGATCACACCCTTCTCGCGAACAACCGAGAGAAGCGGAAGATCAGGCCGGTTGCGCTCAGTACGGCGCCGCAGGATATGACGTAGCTTTGGCACATCCCAATGCTCCGGGACCTCCCCCAGCCACGGCACGCCGGAGTCCTTCATCGCGGGATATGGCTTGAGTTCGGAGATCATCACAGCGATTCGAACCAGGTCTTGATCTTTAGCGCCATGAGCTTGCGGCGTTCTTCAAGGAAGTCGTCGTAATCCGGAAGCACTCCTTCAAGTAGTGATTCGGGCAGGCAATGCGTGCGCAGGTTGCCTCGGAGGTCAGCCAAATTCGTGATGCCACCGTACTTTTTCTTTCCCCCGGCGCACTGGTCGGCCAGCTCCCTGAAGTACCGCTCGGGCGATCTCTCGCCGATAGCGATGTTGATCTCGCTCTGAGCCAGCACGAAGTTGGCGATCTGGTTGTAGCGGCCGCGGGAGAGCCCTTGCACCTTGAGATGCTTCTTCGGGTAGACGTGGTGGACGTCACTGCGGTTCATGAGCAGGTCGAGCACAGTGATGTCGCGCGACAAGAAGCCCTTATCGGCGAGCTTCACCTGCGCCGCCTGGTACGCGAGGAAGTACGGACTCCGGCCCGACGATGTATCCATAAGCTGCGGCAGCATCCCGGTCCAGAAACTCTCGGGCAGTTCATTCTCGATTACTGAGTTGACGAAGCTCGTGAGACCGCGCGCCTCGATCTGGCGGATGTCGAAGTCGAAGGCCGTCTCCGGGCTTCCGGTGTAACGCCGCGCAAGACGGACATCGCGTACCACCGGCGCACCAGCCGCTCGAGGTCGGCCGCAGGCATACCTTCAGCTCGCCCGCGCAGATAGATGATGTATGCGAAGTTGACCGCATTACGACCACCGATCAGGTCGCTGGTTACGAACCCTGCTGAGCGCAGGATCATGGTGATGCGGACGAAGTGCGTCTTATTGATGAACGCGAGGATGCCAGTTTTGAGCTTGCCGAAGGACCGCTCGGCGATGGCTTCCTCGAATTGCTTGGTCTCGAAGTTGCGGCCTGAGAGCAGCGCCACGAGGTCTTGGAGTTTTCCGCGCCCGAACTCTGATGTGAACGCGACACGCAGCATGTCGGTGTACGTGGGGTCGTAGATGTCGTCGTTCGTGTCCGCGAGCCAACGCATCTTCGGTAGGAACTCGGATGCGGCGAACGTCTTGTCGGCCTTCTCGATGCGCGGAAGGAAGTCGGGCGCCACCGCCAGATGACAAAAGTAGTCGATGGCCTTGCGGAGCAGGTTTCCACCGAAGGTCTCATTCACGGCGATCTTCGACATGGCGAAGTCGGCCTGGGACAATTCGGTGCCGGCCGAGTTCACGCGGATGAAGATCTCGGTGACAGTCTCGATGTCGAGGTCGTCCGCCAGCTCGATCACGCCGACGTGGTTGTTGATGATCTTGCGGAGCTTCTCCAGCACACCGAAAATTGCATCTTCGTCCACGCCGGAGTTTGCCTGTGCGTAGCCCTTCGTGATCTGGAGGAGCTTGGCATCGGGAGCGAACAGGGCCGCGACATCTTCGATCCAAGCCACATCTTTGCGGATGGCCGGGTTGCCGACCTCGAAGCGCTCCTCCTGCGGATGGAATGCGATGCGGATGCGAACCGTTTCGTAATCCTTGGTCAGCACTTCGCGGCCAAGTAGCGCCGCCATCAGCGCCGTGACCCGTTGCTGCCCGTCGATCAGGATGCGCTTGCCGACCGATGGGGTACCGTCCTTGAGCTTCACCGTCGGGTTCCGCCACGCGATTAGGTAGCCGACCGGGTAACCCTGGTAGAGGGAGTCGAGCAGGTTTCGGACCTTGGTCGCCTCCCACACGAAGGGCCGCTGGATCTCGGGGATGGCGATCTCGCCGGACTTGACCCAGGTGAGCAGGGTCTCGATCGGATGCGGAGTAACCGAATAACGCTGGGTCGACATTCTATTGTCTCTTGGCTTTGACAGACCGGCCCTCAGCCTCAATCAACGCCGCAAATCGCTCCCAACTCAAGCGCTTCTTGTTGACGTATCGGCCTCTTGGCAACCATTCAATGTTGCCCTTGCTGATCAGCAGCGTTCCGAGCTTCCCGCCGTTTTGTTTCACTACGATTTCTAGGTCCTTGTGAGCAACGACCTTTGTGTCAATTCGGGCGCGCACTTCATGTTGTGCCATAGCTCCCCCTAGTGGTGATTATCCAAGGATTTCTGACAGCAGACCTTCCGTCTCCTTCTCCAACGCCAGGATGTCGGCGCGGATCTCTTCCAGCGTGCGCAGGGGCTGCGGCTTGTAAAAGTAGCGCGTGAAGCTGATTTCGTAGCCAGTCCTGACGCTGTCGGGCACGTACCAGGCGTCCGCGGCGTGAGGCAGCACCTCGCGGCGCAGGAAGGCCTCGATACCGCCGTGCTCCAACAATGGCACCTGCTCGGTGTCGCGCAGATCAGGATCGGGCTCGTATTCCACAACCATACCCTCACCCCCGGCCCCTCTCCCGCGAGCGGGCGAGGGGTGCAAAAACAGGCCGCGGATTGGATCTGGTTTCGTGCCCTTCCTGTGGATTTTCCGAATGACCGGCGGCGCATCATCGGCGCGCTCGTAGCTATCCTTCAGCTTCTTGAGTTCCGTTGGTTTGTACGCGCGCTCGGAATCGATGCCATTCAGCCGCAGCGGCCGCTCGACAGTCACCTTCCAATATCCGAGCGCCTTGTTAGGAAATATCTTTGACTGCTCTGTTTCCCGGAACGCGAGGAACGTCGCGCAAATTCGGTCAATGTCCTCGTCGGAAAGCTCACAGTTCTTCTTGCCGAGATTCTTCCGTAGAGGCTTGAACCATTGCGTGGCGTCGATGAACTGGACATGGCCACGTCGGTGCTCGGGTTTTCGGTTGCTGAGCACCCAGATGTAGGTCGCGATGCCGGTGTTGTAGAACATGTTCAGCGGCAAGGCGACGATGGCCTCCAGCCAATCGTTTTCGATGATCCAGCGACGGATGTTGCTCTCCCCCTGTCCCGCATCGCCCGTGAACAGCGAACTGCCGTTGTGGACCTCGGCGATGCGGCTGCCGAGTTTCGTGCCGTGCTTCATCTTGCTCAGCATGTTGGCCAGAAACAGCATCTGGCCGTCGCTCGATCGCGTGATCAGCGAATACTCGGGGTCGCCGGCATGGTCGATGATGAAACGAGGATCCTTCATCCCCTGCTTACCTCCCATGCGCTCCTGATCGCTCTTCCAGCTCTTCCCATAAGGCGGATTGCTGAGCATGAAATCAAATTCGCGGGACGGGAAAGCGTCGTTCGCCAGCGTCGAGTGCTCTGGCCCACCGACGATGTTGTCCGCGGCGTCGCCCTCGCCTTTGAGCAGAAGGTCTGCCTTGCAGATCGCGTAGGTCTCGGCGTTGATTTCCTGGCCGTACAGGTGAGTCGCGACCTGTTTGCCGTGCTCATTGGCCAGTTGCTGAAGGGTCTCCTCCGCCACGGTCAACATGCCGCCGGTGCCACAGGCTCCCTCGTAGAGCAGATATGTCCCGGACTCGATCTCCTCGGCGATGGGCAGGAAGATCAGCTTCGCCATCAACTTGACCGCGTCCCGCGGCGTCCAGTGCTCACCGGCCTCCTCGTTGTTCTCCTCATTGAAGCGCCGGACCAGCTCCTCGAACACGGTGCCCATGCCGTGGTTGTCGAGGCCGGGATGCTTGACCGAGCAGTCGCCGCTCAGGACTGGGTTTGGGCTCAGGTTGATGTCCGGTGAGAGCAGCTTCTCGATCAACGTGCCGAGTGCGTCGGCTCTGGATAGCCGGGGAATCTGATTGCGAAATTCGAAGTTCTCGAGGATGTCCTGAACGTTGGGCGAGAAACCGTCGAGGTAGGCCTCGAAGTCGGCCCTGAGCGCTTGCTGACTCGCACGGTTTCTCAGATCGCGAAGCGTGATTTCGAGGTGTTGTAGAAGGCCTGTCCCGCCGCTTGGCGCAGGGCGGCATCCTGGTTGGTGATGCCCGCAGCGTCGAGCTGATCTTTGAGCTTGAGCACCGCTTGCTTCGTTGGCTCGAGCACCGCGTCGAGACGCCGTAGCACGGTCATCGGCAGGATGACGTCTCGATACTTGCCGCGGACATAGAGGTCTCGCAGGACGTCATCCGCGATGCCCCAGATGAAGTTGGCGATCCAGTTGAGAGTGGGCTGGTCTGCTTGAGCCATCGTCTTCCTGAGTTTGTCGTGCGAAGCTAGCCGGTCACAATCAACGCATCAGCGTTGACGACACGTTGTATTGCGTCGCGGGCTTTGTGCTGTTGGCGGTGAGCCCAAAACCCAGCGTTCCATTTTTCACGTAGTGAGCGATTTGTCCCTGGTAGCGGCGGTTGAGCAAGGGTGGTCGGCAATGGGTAAGACTTGCCCGAACACGAAAATTCATCGTGCTCGAACCGGTGGTTACCAGACCGAGAATCTGGCAACCATTCTCCGTGCTCTCGCCTGTGATCTTGCCTCCCGAGTCAATCTGAATGACCAGCGGAACCACCGCATGCGCCGCGCCGATCGGGCCTTGCGCCGTATTGGCGAAATACTCCGCCTGACCCTGCCATCGGACCGCAATCTGATCGAAGGGGGCCGGCATGCGCCCCGATCGGCACCGATGCAATCGAGGTCAGGACCATAGCGGACCGCATCCATCCACCAGTCATACTGGAGCAGTACCTCTGCATTTCGGGAAAGAGCCCGGCCACCAAGGGAGCTGGAGAAACACCGCTGTCACCGAGTCCTTTCGTCTCGCCATCGTGTCTGTGACCGCCAGTCAAGAATTCGTTTGTTGTTCGAAGAGGCTATTTAGCGTACCGGGGCGGCGGTGGCTACCCTGTGAGCCCGCGATGGGGACTTGCATCGCAAGTTTCGGGGGCGGCGGGCTCATGGAATGAGCCAGGGGCTTCGCCGGAAAGACGCTGACGCGTCAGGAGAGGCCTGCCGGCGGGAAAGATCCAGACGGATCAGGTAGGCCTCGCGGCAGGTGAGACCCGGAGGGGGCGGCCCTCACCCGACTTCGTCGACCTCTCGGCGCCCTCACCCTGCCCTCTCCCAGACTGGGAGAGGGAACAGTTGAGAGAGGTTCACACGGCCGGTCGGCAGCTCAGAGGCGCGGAGCGCCGAATCCGTTCTGGCCTGACGCATTCGCGTCTCCCCTGATGCGACGCATCTTTCCCTGACGCAGGCTCTCCTGACGCGAAGCGTCCTCCGTAACGTATGACAATTCGTGATACGCTCCGTCCACCATGGCCGCCATAAGCGTGCGTCTGCCGGACGATCTTGAAGCGCGCCTCGATCGCGAGGCGGCCGCGCAGGGTTCGCCGCGCTCGGAGATTGCACGGACCGCCATCGAGGAGTTTCTCGATCGCCGTGAACGCGCACGCGTCGTCGGTGCGTTCGTGGCGGAGGCCCGGGCCGCGTATGGCGATCGGGCGACCCGTGACGAAGCGATTGCGCTCACTAACGAGGCGCTGCCGCTCGACAACGAAGTGCTGCAAAGAGTCGAGCGCGAGAGGTCGACACGCCGGCCGCGCAGACGCAAGGCGCGGCGATTGAAGTGAAATGAAACGCGGCGAGATCTGGGTCGCCAATCTGAATCCCGCGCGCGGCCGTGAGATCGGGAAGATCCGCCCCGTACTCGTCATGCACGCGGACGAATTGCTCGCCGCAGGCTCGCCTATTGTGATCGTCCTGCCGCTCACGACCCAGGTGCGTCCCAATCTGCGGATGCTCCGCGTGACCATCACCGCTCGCGATCGACTCCGCGAGGACGGCCAGGTGATCGTGGACCAGCCACGAACGCTCGATCGCGCGCGCATCGGCGACGGCCCGCTGACCAGCCTGACTGCGGCGGAGATGGCTCGCGTCGAGCAAGGGCTCCGGGTGGTCATGGGGTTCCATACCGGCTAGACGCTCCGCGTCGGGAAGGCCTTACGGCAGGATAGATCCAGACGGCTCAGGTAGGCCTCGCGGCAGGTAAGACCCGGACGGAGCGCCCTCACCCGACTTCGTCGACCTCTCCCGCAGGCGGGAGAGGTGATTGCCCTCACCCGACTTCGTCGACCTCTCGGCGCCCTCACCCTGCCCTCTCCCAGACTGGGAGAGGGAACAGTTGGGAGAGGTTCACACGGCCTGTCGGCAGGCCAGAGGCGCGCTGCGCCGAATCCGTTCTGTCCTGACGCGTTCGCGTCTCACCTGATGCGAAGCATCCTTCCTGCCGGAGGCTCACCTGACGCGAAGCGTCTTCCCATGAACCACAAGCATCAGCGCTGCCACGCTCGCAAAGCAACGATGTGCCCGAGACGCGCGGCGGATCGCAGATACGCCGCATCCGCCGTCACCAGAACGCCGTGCGGACTGCCAAGCGCCACAGCGTGGTACAGGGTGTCGAACATGTGCTGCCCGAGGTCGGCCGCGAGTCGACAGCCTAGTCGCAGGACGTCAGGTTCGTTCGTCGATGGGAGCTCGAGCGCCGCCAGCATCTCGATGTCGTCTTCCGTGGTGCTTGGACTCAACCGCGCCAGCACGGCGCCCAATTCGACAAGCCAGTGCACGGGCTGCAGCACCGCCACCTGCCCGGTGGCGACCGCCTGCATCAGCTCGGTGGCGCGCGCGGTGTCAGATTCTCTGGCAGGGTCGCGCAACAGCCACTTGACGATCACGCTTGCGTCGACGACCAATGTCATGGCCGGCCGCGGGTCCGTGCGCGACGCGCCGCGCGTAAAGTTGCCGCCGGACGTCGTGATCGCCGTGCCGTCAGCGTGGCGAACGCCGCTTCGCGCCGCTCCTGGCGCTGCGCCTCTGCAACGGCCTGCCGCATCAGGTCAGCGATGATTGCGCTCTTGTTGCGATGCCCGAACGCGCGGTCGAATGCCTCCTTGACGTCGTCCGGAACACTGAAGTTGACCGTAGCCATGCCTGCACCTCGTTGTTGAAATCCTCAACAAGGTAACGATACACCGCGTCGTCATGGGCGGACAGGCGCGGAGCGACGCTGCGCGTCTCTGACCTGCCGCCAGGCTTACCCGATCCGTCTGGATCCTTCCTGCCGCCAGGCCTTCCTGATCCGTCTGGATCCTTCCTGCCGTAAGGCCCAGTTGCCCCGACGTTACCGCGGAGCAACAATGCACGACCCGGGGTGATGAGCGGTCGGCGCGGTGCTGGTGACCGGACTCACTAGCCAGGCATGACAGTAAGATGCACCGTAAACTTCATGTACCAGGTGAAGTTTCGCCGCGGGACAGTAACCTGACGTGCTGACGTCACGCGCGGTTGCAGAATGGGACGCAAGCTGCTGATCTGAGAGAAATTCATGACTGACAGAGACGTGATGGAGTACGACGTGATCGTCGTCGGTGCCGGGCCGGCGGGTCTGGCGTGCGCCATCCGCCTGAAGCAGCTGAAGGCCGACCTGAACGTCTGTGTGCTCGAGAAAGCCGCGGCCGTCGGGGCGCATGCGTTGTCCGGCGCCGTGATCGAACCGGAACCGCTCGAACAGTTACTGCCCGACTGGCGAGAGAAGTTCGGCGGCTTTCTGGTGCCGGCGGACAAGGACGAATTCCTGTATTTCACGAAGACGGGTGCGAGAAGGCTCCCCACCCCGCCGCAGATGAAGAACCACGGCAACTTCATCGTCTCGCTGGGGCAGCTCACGCCGTTCCTCGCGGAGCAGGCCGAAGCGCTCGGCGTCGACGTGTTCGCCGGGTTCGCCGCGGCCGCTGTCGTCTACACCAACGACGGTGCCGTGAAGGGCATCCAAGTCGGTGATATGGGCCTCGAGAAGGATGGCACCCCCGGGCCGAACTACACGCCCGGCGTCGAGATCCATGCGCCGCTGACCGTGCTCGCCGAAGGTGCACGTGGCAGCCTCACGAAGCAACTGATCGACAGGTTCTCGTTAAGTGCTGCAGCCGATCCGCCGACCTTCGGCCTCGGGCTGAAGGAGCTGTGGCAATTGCCTCCGGGGCGCGTCCGCCCCGGATACATCCAGCACACCGTAGGCTGGCCGGTCGATGCGAAGACCTA
>Ga0268386_10002329_pt1 | contig 13478 bp, 5 predicted proteins | sample RVTome_15_FD_200260 | JGI IMG/M metagenome (GOLD analysis project Ga0268386, IMG submission 200260) | Soil microbial communities from uranium-contaminated site in the Upper Colorado River Basin, Wyoming, United States - RVT150D86... ...
CGAGGTTCTCGAGGAAACGCATCGTGTCTCCCGCCGGGCGATCGTACCGCGCCTGCCGAGCGCCTGCCGGGAGACCCCGCGGCGGCCGCGCCCCGGCCGAGGAGGAGGGAGAAGAGCCGGAGCGCGACCGCCGAAGGGAGCCGAGGGCGACGCCTCAGAACCGCCAGGAGGCGCCGCCGACGATCTGCCGGCCGCCGAGGTCGAGGTCGCCGAGCCCGTCGAAGTCGCCGGAGAGCTCGTCCTCGGCGTCGGCGAACCGCGCCTCGGCGAAGACCGACCACCGCGGCCCGACGGGCACCTCGACTCCGACCATCCAGAACCACCCGAGCACCGCCCCGTCGTCGTCGAAGACGTCGAAGAAGATCTCGGGGTCGGCGAGGCCGAAGTCGATGAAGTCGCCCTCCTCCTCGAGCGACCAGAGGTAGAAGCCGCCGCCGACGCCGAGGTAGGGGACGACCCGTGAGCCGGGCCCGGTGAGGTTCAGGGTGTAGGCGGCGGTCAGCGAGGCGACGTCGAGGGTCGTCGTGTGGAAGATGTCGCGGTTGCGGTCGTCGACGAAGTCGAGGTACGCCTGGTCCTCCTGGCCGGAGTAGACGTCGCCCGAGATCAGCAGCCCGCTGCGCGGCCCGAGGCCGTAGCGGAAGTCCATGCCGACGACCACGTCCTCGAAGTCGTCGGGCTCGCCGGTGAAGACGAGCTGCTTGTCGTCCCAGTACGCGGAGTCCCCCTCGGGGGCGAACAGCCCGGCCCGGAAGCGGAACGCGTTGTCCGAGCCGTAGCGTGGCTGGGCGTCGGCGGTGCCGGCGGCCAGGGTCCCGGCGAGGGCGAAGGCGGTGAGAAGGCTCGGGGCGGTGCGTCGCATGGTGGCTCCCTCCGGATCTCGGATCGGCTCTCGACTGTCGTCGTCGCCGAGTCGGAGAGCAACCGCGATGCCCGGTGTCGAAACCACCGAAAGGATCTTCGGCAACTCCTTGAGAAGACGGGCTTTACCGCTCCCGAAGCGCCCCGGTGCCGCCGACCTCGACCGACCTCTGTAGAGGACGCTCCCGACTCAGCGGAACGCGGCGTGGTCGGGCAGGTCCTCCTCGACCCGGCGCACGGTGCGCGACGCCGACCCGCCGAGGGTGACCGCGAGGGCGAGGACGGCCGCCGCGGCGACGAGGAGGCCCATCCCGGCCCCCGGCCCGGTGCCCGCCACCCCGCCGAGCGGCCCGGCGAGGCCGCCGCCCGCCGCCATCGCCGGCTCGAAGACGCGGTCGGCGAGCGGGCCGGCGACGAGCATCGCCGGCAGCAGGGTCGCCTGGGCGATCAGCCTCCGGGTGGCGAACACCCGCCCCTGGACGTCCGGCTCGACCTTCGACTGCCAGATCGCCTGGTTGAGGCCGTTGGTCAGGGTGAGGAAGAACGGGTAGAGGAAGCCGCCGACCGCCCAGGCCGCGACCCCGCGCCCGAGCCCGAGGACCAGGTTGCCGACCGACGACAGGACCAGCCCGCCGAGCACCCCCCGCATGCGGCGCGCCGGCCCGCCCCACGCCGCGAGCACGAGGCCGCCGAGCGCGCCGCCGGCGCCGGCGGCCGCCATGACCTGGCCGAGGGCCAGCTCGTCGCCGCCCGAGCGGGCGAGGACGAACGGCGCGCGGAGCACGACGCCGAAGACGAGCAGGAAGTTGGCGCCCGCGAGCAGGAGCTGGAGCCCGAGCAGCCCGCGCCGCTCGGCGATGTAGCGGAAGCCGTAGGCCATCTGCCGGACGAGCCCGCCGACGACCCCGGCGCCCGCGGCGCTCGCCGGCGGCGCCGGCACCCGCACCAGGGCCAGGGTCCCGACGGCGACGAGGAACGTCGCGAGGTCGATCAGCAGGATCGGCAGGTAGCCCGTCAGCGGCAGCAGCGCCCCGGCGAGCGGCGGCCCGAGGATCATCGAGCCGGACTGCGCCATCGAGACCAGGCCGCCGGCCCGCGCGTAGTGGCGGCCCGGCAGGAGCAGGGTCACCGCCGCCGAGTAGGCCGGGAACTGGAAGGTCTCGAAGGCGCCGCCGACCGCGGCGAGAACGTAGACGTGCCACAGCTCGAGCCGCCCGGCGGCCATCAGCACGACGAGGGCGACCGTGGCGAGCCCGGCGCCGAGGTCGCTCACGATCATCATCCGCTTGCGGTCGAAGCGGTCGACGAGGACGCCGGCGAGCGGGCTGAACAGCACCGCCGCCCCGATCCCGAAGAAGAGCAGCAGCGACGGCGCGGTGGCCCGCCCGGTCGTCTCCCACGCCCAGACGAGCAGAGCGAAGCGGGTCATCGAGGTGCCGACCAGCGACACCACCTGCCCGCCCCAGATGGCGAGGAACGCGCGGTGGCCTGGGCCCCTGGAGGGCTCGCCGGAGCCGCCGGCGGCGGGAGGCCCGGTCAAGCGCCGGCGACCTCGAAGGCCAGCCCGACGACCGCGCCGCGCCCGAGGTTGACCACCGGGCCCGCGGCGGTCGGCAGCAGGCGGACGAAGAGCCCGGCGTAGGTCTCGCCGAAGACGAACGGCCCCCAGACCAGCCGGTGCGGCGCCCACCCCTCCTCCCCCGCCTGGAACGGGTAGAGCGGCGTGTCGACGTACTCCTGGGCGATCCAGCTCCCCTCGGCGAGCGCCCGCTCGACCGCCGCCCGCCAGGCCGCCGGCCCCTCGCTCCGCCCGACGACCACCCCCTGGCCGCCGACCGCGATCGCCTGCTTGAGGACGAACGCCTCGCGCTCGGCGGCGAGCAGGTCGGGGAGCGGGCGCTCCGCGCCGCCGCGGAGGACCGGCCGGCGCTCGACCCGGCGGGTCCACGGGACGTGCCGGCGGATGAGCTCCCGCTCGGCGGCGTCGAACAGGTCCGACTCGCAGCGCTCGGAGAGCAGCGCCAGGTTCCGCTTGTCGCCGAGGACCAGCGGCCCGATCGGCCCGGTGAACAGCTCGAGCCGGCCCGCCTTCTGCGACCGGAAGAGGTCGCGGCCGGTCACCCGGTCGAGCTCCTCGACGACGCCGTGGATCCGGTGGCCGCCGACGACGAGACGGCCGCGGTCGAACGCGAGGGCGTCGGCGCCGACGAGGTGGAGGCTCCCGGGCCGCCCGCCGGCGTCCTCGGCGAGGGCTTGCGCGAACCGCTCGCGGTAGAGCGGCAGCGGGTGGTTGTCGAGGCTGTAGATCCCCTCGGTCGCGGCGACGACGGCCAGGTTCAGCTCGCCGTCCGCGAGGTCCGGCCGCCGTGCGCACGTGCGCACGGCGTGGCGGAAGAGGCGGCCGACCGTGTCCTCCCAGGCGAGCTCGAGCCCCGCCTCGGCGACCCAGCCGGCGACCGGCGGGCTCGCCAGGTAGGCCGTGGAGACCGCGTTGTCCTGCCAGCTCGCGACGTTGCCGAAGTTGAGCTCGAGGCAGACGACGCCGTCCGGACCGTCGACGAAGTCGCCGCGGCAGATCGTCGAGTCGAGCGCGGTCGGCTCGGCGAGCAGGAGCGCGGCGAGGAGCTCGCTCTCCAGGCCGTAGAACCGCGCGACGGCCGCGGGATCGTTGCCGAACGCCCGCTTCGGCAGCGTGCGCACGATCCGCGCGAGCCCGACCGCCGCCCGCTCCAGCTCGCGCCGCCGAGCGGGCGCGAGGAGCACCGGCCAGGGCTGCAGGCCGTAGGGCTTCGCCGGGTCGAAGCCGACCAGGGTGGGGATGACAGCGCGGCAGGCCGCGAGCAGCGGGGCGAAGCGGTCGCGCCGGAGGAGCGACGGGTCCGCCTCGACCCGCTCGAGCAGGGCGCCCGCCGCCGGCGAGAGCCGCTCCGCCGCGGCCCGCGCGGCCGGCGGGAAGCTCACCGCCCGCACCCCGTCCGTCCCGCTTCCGCGAAGTCGCGGCACTTTGGACATAGGGATTTCTGTGCACTCATCGACTCAATTACCTATATCTCATGAGACGCCGAGATCCTAACGGACCAGCCCTTCCGGCGCTCGGCCGCGCCGCGGCGCTCGGGCTGACCGTAGCCCTCGCCCTGCTGGTCGCGGCGGGTTGCGGGTCGTCGACGGCTGCGGCGAGGCCCGCCGGCCCCGTGGCGCCCGAGACGGCAGCGACCGAGGGCGCCACGGCCCGGGCGGCGACGATCGAGGCCCCCGCCCCGCCGGCCCCCGCGGCGGCGGTCGCCGACCCCGAGCCCGACGCCGACCCGGCCCGGTTCGCCGGGCTGTGGGACGGCGCCATCTACTACCAGCCGGGCTCGGCCGAGCTCGAGGCGACCCTCGAGCTGGGGGTCGACGCCGGGGGGAAGCTCGTCGGCACGATCGACATGGCCGCCTTCGACATGCTCTACCACCCGCTCGAGGACCTGCGGGTCGAGGGCTCGGACGTCTACTTCTCCTACCGCCGCGACTCCGAGGTCCGCGGGCCCGACGCCCTGTTCTCCTTCGAAGGGCGTCTCGACGAGGACGGCGCCCTGGTCGGCGAGTTCCTCGAGAGCCGCGGGCGGATCCCCTTCCGCTTCGAGCGCCTCGGCGATCCCGGCACGCCCCGGCCCGAGCTCGAGCGCCGCCCGCTCGCCGACCTCTCGCCCGAGGGCGACGAGCTCGAGCGGGCCTTCAACGAGGACGAGGACAAGGCGCGGCTGGTCTTGCTCCTCTCCCCCACGTGAGGGGTCTGCCTGTCGAGCGCCAGGTTGGTGCAAAAGCACGTGTTCGAGCGGGTGGGCGACGAGAGGCTCACCGCGTACGTCGTGTGGGGGCCGATGCTCGACAAGGAGACCCGGCCCGACGCGGTCGAGGCGACGGCCTACCTCGGGGACCCGCGCACGCGGCACTTCTGGACCGACGCCGACCGGATCGCCGAGCGGTTCCGCGCGGTCGCCGGCCTCCCCGAGGAGGAGCTCGCCTGGGACACCTTCCTCCTCTACCCGCCCGGCGCGACCTGGGACGGCTCGCCGCCGAAGCCCGCGGTCGTGATGCACGTCAACAAGCCGCTGCCGGACGAGCAGAAGCTCGACGCCCACGACCTCCGCGAGCGGGTGCGCGAAATCCTGGGCGAGGGCGCCGGACCCGCCGGATGAGGATCGGCTAGCAGCGAAGGAAAACCGGCCGAGAGCCGCGGCGTGATGGGGGAGAGAGGGGATCGGTGACGGTCGTCGAACAGGGTCCGAGGTCCGAGGCCGGCGTGGAGGAGCGCGCGCGGGAGCCCGCGGCGCGGCCGGTCGAGCCGTGGGCGTCGGGTCCGCCGCTTCCGGATGCGCTCCCGCTCGACGCCCGGCTCGAGGAGCTGTTCGCCGCCCAGGCGCAGCGCAGCCCGGCGGCGCTCGCGGTCGCCGGCGGCGGCGAGCGGTGGACCTACCGCGAGCTGTCCGGCCGGGCGGGCCGGGTCGCCGCGGCCCTGCGCCGCCGCGGCCTCGGACCGGGCGACCGGGTCGGCATCTTCGCCGAGCGCCGGCCGGCGATCGTCGCCGCGATCCTCGGCACCCTCGAGGCCGGCTGCACCTACCTGCCGCTCGACCCGGAGTACCCGGCGGAGCGGCTCGGCTTCATGCTCGCCGACTCGGGCGCCGCCGCGGTCCTCGCGCAGGGCGGCCTCGAGCCGCGGCTGGGCGGGGACGGGCCGCCGGTCGTCCCGCTCGAGGAGGCGACGGCCGGCGGCGGCGCACCCTCCGGTGGGCTGCCCCGGCCGCCGGGCGGCGGGGCCCGCCTCGCCTACCTGATCTACACCTCCGGCTCGACCGGCCGGCCGAAGGGGGTGGCGATCGAGCACCGGAGCGCGACGGCGATGCTCGCCTGGGCCGCGACGGTCTTCTCCGACGACGAGCTGGCCGGCGTCCTCGCCTCGACCTCGATCTGCTTCGACCTGTCGGTCTTCGAGCTGTTCCTGCCGCTCTCGCGCGGCGGCGCGGTGATCCTGGTCCGCGACGCGGCGGCGCTGGCCGAGGGCACGGCCGACGGCGCGGCCGACGGCGGGCTCGAGGTCGAGCCGACCCTGATCAACACCGTCCCCTCGGCGATCGACGAGCTGCTGCGCGCCGGGGCGGTGCCGCGCTCCGTCCGCACGGTGAACCTCGCCGGCGAGCCGCTGCGCCGCGACCTCGTCGAGCGGATCTACGGCGAGGCGCCGTGGGTCGAGCGGGTGCTGAACCTCTACGGGCCGTCCGAGGACACGACGTACTCGACCTGGAGCGAGGTCGAGCGCGGCGCGGACCGGCCGGTGACCATCGGCCGGCCGGTGGCGGGCACCCGCGCCCACGTCCTCGACCCCGAGCTGCGGCCCGTCGGCGCCGGCGAGCCGGGCGAGCTGTGCCTGGCCGGCGCCGGCCTCGCCCGCGGCTACCACCGGCGGCCGGCCCGGACCGGGGCGGCGTTCGTCCCCGACCCGTTCGCCGGTGCCCCGGGCGGCGCCCGCCTCTACCGCACCGGCGACCTCGTCCGCCGGCGCCCCGACGGGCGGCTCGACTTCATCGGCCGGCGCGACCACCAGGTCAAGCTGCGCGGCTTCCGGATCGAGCTCGGCGAGGTGGAGACCGCGCTGTGCGCCCACCCGGCGGTGCGCGAGGCGGCGGTCGTCGTGCGGCGCGGCCCGGCGGCGGGCGAGGGCGGCGGCGAGCCCCACCTCGCCGCCTACTGGACCGCCTCGGAGTCGGCCGACGCGGTGCGCCCGCGGGAGCTGCGCCGCCACCTCGAGCGCACCCTCCCCCACTACATGGTCCCGGCGCGCTGGGTGCGGCTCGCCGAGATGCCGCGCACCCTGACCGGCAAGGTCGACCGCCGGGCGCTGCCGGCGCCGGCGGACGACCGGAGCGGCCTGTCCGCCGCCCACCGCGAGCCCTCGACCCCGACCGAGCGGGCGCTCGCGGCGCTGTGGGAGGAGCTGCTGGCCCGCGATCGGGTCGGCGCCGACGACGACCTCTTCGAGCTCGGCGGCCACTCGCTGCTCGCCATGCGGATCGCCGCCCGGGTGCGCGACGAGCTCGGCGTCGGGCTGCCGCCCGAGGACCTGTTCGAGCGCTCGACGGTCGCCGCCCTGGCCGAGCGGATCGACGAGCTCGCCGCGGGCGGCCCGGCCCCCGGTCTGCCGGCCGAGCCGCCGCCGGTCGCCCGCCGCGCCGGCGCCGGGCCGGCGCCCCTCGCCTTCCCGCAGGAGCAGATCTGGCTGATCTCCCGGCTCGAGCCGGACAACCTGGCCTACAACTTCCAGTACACCGTGCGCTTCCGCGGGCCGCTCGACCGCGGCGTTCTCGCCGGCGCCCTCGACGAGATCGTCCGCCGGCACGAGGTGCTGCGCACGACCTTCCCGGCGGTCGACGGCACGCCGGTGCAGGTGGTCCACCCGCCGTGGCGCGCCCGGGTCCCCCTCGTCGATCTCGCCGGCCTGCCCGAGGCCCGCCGCGAGGCGCTCGCCGAGCGGCTCGTCCACCGGCGGGTCCGCCACCGCTTCGACGTCGCCCGGCTGCCGCTCGTCGCCTGGTCGCTGCTCCGGATGGGCCCGGGCGACCACCTCTTCGTCCAGGTCGAGCAGCACTTCGTCCACGACGGCTGGTCGATCGGCGTCTTTCTCGGCGAGCTCGAGGCGATCTACACGGCTCTCGCGGCGGGCCGCCCGTCGCCGCTCCCCGAGCTGCCGGTCCAGTACGCCGACTTCGCGGCCTGGCAGCGCGAGTGGCTCGCCGGCGAGGCGTTCGAGAGCCAGCTCGCCTGGTGGCGCGAGCGGCTCGCCGACCCGCCGCCGCCCCTCGAGCTGCCGAGCGACCGGCCGCGCCCCCGCCGGCAGGGCTTCCGCGGCGACCGGCTCGACGTCGACGTGCCGCCCGACCTCTACCGCGACCTCCTCGCCGCCGGCCGGCGGGAGGGGGCGACGCTGTTCATGCTGATGCTCGCCGCCTTCGAGGCGCTCCTCGCCCGCTACACCGGGCGCACCGACTTTTTGCTCGGCAGCGGCGTCGCGAACCGCCGGCACTCCGAGGTCGAGACGCTGATCGGCATGGTCGTCAACACCCTGGTGCTGCGCGCCGACCTCGCGGGCGACCCGACCCTCTCGGAGCTCGTGCGCCGGGCCCGCGGCGCGGCGCTCGGGCTCCAGGCCCACCAGGAGCTGCCCTTCGAGAAGCTGGTCGCCGCGTTGCAGCCCGAGCGGGACCTGTCGCGCAACCCGCTCTTCCAGCACATGTTCAGCTTCCACGACGCGCCGGTGCCCGACCTCGTCTTCGCCGGCCTCGAGGGCGAGCTCGTCGAGCGGCACAACGGGTCGGCGAAGGCCGACTTCAACGTCATCGTCAAGCCGCGCGGCTCGCAACGGGTCGGCCGCGCGCCGCGCCCCGAGGACGAGGTGCTGCGGGTCCTCTGGGAGTTCGACACCGACCTCTTCGACCGCGCGACCATCGAGCGGATGTGGCGCCACTACCTGGTGCTGCTGCGGGCGGTCGCCGGCCGGCCGGAGGCGCGGCTGTCCCGGGTGCCGCTGCTCACCGCCGGGGAGGAGCGCGAGCTCGCCGCCTGGAACGACACGGCGGCGCCGGCCGGGGAAGGCGTGCTCGCGGCCGTCGCCGCCCGGGCGGCGGAGACGCCCGACGCCCCGGCGGTCGTCGCGCCCGGAAGGGCGCTGACCTACGGCCGGCTCGCCGCGGAGGCGGGGCGGCTCGCCCGGCGGCTCGCGTCCCGCGGGGTCGGCCCCGAGACGGTCGTCGCCGTCGCGATGCCGCCGTCGCCCGAGACGGTGACGGCGCTCGTCGCCGTCCTCGCCGCCGGCGGCGCCTACCTGCCGCTCGACCCGGAACACCCGGCGGAGCGGCTCGCCTACGTCCTCGCCGACTCCGGCGCGCGCGTGCTGCTGACGACGGCCGAGGTCCGGGGCGGGCTGCCGCGGTTCGACGGCTGGGTGGTCACCGTGCCGACGGCCGGCGAGGCTCCGGCGGCCGGCGGCGACGAGGGCGCGCGCCCCCTGCCGCTCCCGCGCACCCCGCCCGACCCCGAGGCGCTCGCCTACGTGATCTACACCTCGGGCTCGACCGGCCGGCCGAAGGGCGCCGCGATCCCCCACCGCGGGCTCGCCAACCTGGTCGCCTGGCACCGGCGGGCCTACGCGGTCCGCCCCGGCGAGCGGGCGACGCTCGTCGCCAGCCCGGCCTTCGACGCCTCGGTGTGGGAGCTGTGGCCCTACCTGGCGAGCGGCGCCGCGGTCCACGTGCCGCCGCCCGAGGTGCGCCGGTCGCCGCGCGACCTCCTCCGCTGGCTCGCCGGCGAGCGGATCGACCTCGCCTTCCTCCCCACCCCGCTCGCCGAGGCGGCGCTCGAGGAGGAGATGCCGGGTGGGCTCGCCCTGCGCGCGCTGCTGACCGGCGGCGACCGGCTCCACCGCCCGCCCGGCCGCCCGCTCCCCTTCCGGCTGGTCAACCACTACGGCCCGACCGAGGACTCCGTGGTCACCACCTGCGGCGAGGTCGCCCCCGCCACGAGCCGGGGCGCCGGGCCGCCGCCGATCGGCCGGCCGATCGCCAACACCCGGGTCCACCTCGTCGACCGCGACCTCGCCCGGGTGCCGGTCGGGGTGCCCGGCGAGCTGGCGATCGCCGGCGACGGGCTCGCGCGCGGGTACCTCCGCCGGCCGGGCTGGACCGCCGCCGCCTTCGTGCCCGACCCGTTCGCCGACGGCGGCGGGGGCCGCCTCTACCTCACCGGCGACCTCGCCCGCTACCGGCCGGACGGCGCGATCGAGTTCCTCGGCCGGATCGACGACCAGGTCCAGGTCCGCGGCTTCCGGATCGAGCTCGGCGAGATCGAGTCGCTCCTCGAGGAGCACCCGGCGGTGCGCCACGCGGCGGTGGTCGCGGCCGGGAAGGGGGCCGGGGCGCTCGCCGCCTTCGTCGTGCCCGCCGGCCCCGCGGCGGCCGCCGGCCCGGCCGCGGACCTCCGCCCCCACCTCCTCGCTCACCTCGAGGCGAAGCTCCCCGCCTACATGGTGCCGGCGAGCCTCCACCTCCTCGACGAGCTGCCGCTGACCCCCAACGGGAAGATCGACCGCCGCGCCCTCGTCGAGTCGGCCGCGGCCGCCTCGGGCGGCGCGGCGGAGGCCGCCGCCGAGCACGTCGCCCCGCGCGGCCCCGGCGAGCGGGCGATCGCCGAGATCTGGGCCGGCGTCCTCGGGATCGAGCCGGCGTCGCGCCTCGGCGTCCACGACGACTTCTTCGCCCTCGGCGGGCACTCGCTGTCCGCCGCGCGGGCCGCGGCGAGGGTCGGCGACGCCTTCGGGCTGGAGGTCGGCCTGCCCACCCTCTTCGAGCGGCCGACGATCGCCCGGCTCGCCGGGTGGGTCGAGGAGCGCCTGGGCGGCGGCCGGGCGCCCGGCCCGATCCCCCGCCTCCCCGACGGCTCGCGCGACCTGCCGCTCGCCTACGCGCAGCAGCGGCTCTGGCTGGTCGACCGGCTGATCTCCCGCCGCTCCACCTACCACGTCGCCCGCGCCTTCGCCTGCCGCGGCCCGCTCGGCCCGGGAGCTCTCGCCGCCGCCCTCGCCGGCGTCACCGCCCGGCACGAGGCGCTGCGCACCGCCTTCGTCGCCGTCGAGGGCGAGCCGGTCCAGCGGGTCGTGCCCGCCGCCGAGGCGCGGCCCCGGCTGCCGCTCGTCGACCTGTCGAGGGTGGCCGGCTCGGGCCGGCGGCGCGGCGAGGAGAAGCGCCTCCTGCGCCGCGTCGTCGAGTCGCCGTTCGACCTCGCGCGCCCGCCGCTCGTCCGCGCCGCCCTGCTCCGCCGGGCGCCGGAGGACCACCTGCTCGCCGTCGTCCTCCACCACGTCGCGGCGGACGGCTGGTCGCTGCCGATCTTCCTCGGCGAGCTCGCCGAGCTCTACGGGGCGGCGCGCGAGGGGCGCGCGGCCCGACTCGCCGCCCTGCCGGTCCAGTACGGCGATTACGCGGTGTGGCAGCGCGAGCGGCTGGCCGGCGCGGCGACGGAGCGGCTGCTCGACTTCTGGACCGGCCACCTCGCGGGCGCGCCGCAGGTGCTCGACCTGCCGACCGACCGCCCGCGCCCCGCCGAGCGGAGCCTCGCCGGCGGAGGGGTCGACGCAGCCCTCGACGCCGAGACCGCCGCGGCGCTCCGCCGGCTCGGCCGCGAGCGGGGCGCGACCCTGTTCATGGTCCTCCTCGCCGCCTACGCCACGGTGCTCGGGCGCTGGGCGGCGCAGCGCGACGTCGTCGTCGGCACCCCGGTCGCGGGCCGGCAGCGTCCCGAGGTCGAGGGGCTCGTCGGCTTCTTCGTCAACACGCTGCCGATCCGGGTCGAGCTGCCGCCGGGCGCGACGTTCGGCGAGCTCGTCGAGCGCGTCCGGGCGACGACGCTGGCCGCCTACGCCCACGAAGAGATGCCCTTCGAGCGGCTCGTCGAGCGGCTCGCGCCGCAGCGCGACCTGGGTCACTCGCCGCTGTTCCAGGCGTCGCTGTCTCTCGCCGCCGCCGGGGAGGAGGCGCCGCGGCTCGCCGGCCTCGCGGTCGAGCCGGTCGAGCTCGACCGCCGCGAGAGCCACTTCGAGCTGATCCTCTTCGCCGGCGAGCGCGGCGGCGAGGCGGGCGGCGGCGGGCTCGACCTGCGCTTCCGCTACGACCGCGACCTGTTCGACCGCGCGACCGTCGAACGGCTGGCGGGCCATCTGGTCGGGCTCCTCGCCGCCGCCGCGGCGCGGCCGGAGACACCGCTCGACGAGCTGCCGCCGGCGGACGAGGCCGAGCGGCGGCGGCTCGCCGCGTGGAACGCCGCCCCGGCGGCGCGCCGCGAGGTCGCCGAGCCTCGAGCCGGCGGGCTCCACGAGCTCGTCGCGGCGCGCGCCGCCGAACGGCCGGACGCGGTCGCCCTCGTCTGCGGCGGCACGTCGTGGACCTACGGCCGGCTGGCGCGGACGGCCCACCGGCTCGCCCACCATCTCCGCGAGCTCGGGGTGGGGCCGGAGACCCGGGTCGCGGTCTGCCTCGAGCGCTCGCCGCGCCTGGTCGCCGCGCTCCTCGGCGTGCTCGAGGCGGGCGGCGCCTACGTCGCGCTGGACCCCGCCTACCCCGAGGCGCGCACCGCCTTCACCCTCCGCGACTCGGGGGCCGCCGTCCTGCTCACCGAGCGGGCGGCCGCCGACGCCCTGCCGGACGACGGCCCGCGCCGCCTGGTGCTCGACGAGGACGGCCCGTGGGCCGGCGAGGCCGACCGCCCGCCCGTGATGCGGGTCGACCCCGACCACCTCGCCTACGTCCTCTACACCTCCGGCTCGACCGGCCGCCCCAAGGGGGTGGCGATCCCCCACCGCGGCGCCCTCGCCCTGGTCCGCTGGTCGGAGGGGGTCTTCTCCGACGACGAGCTCGCCGGCGTCGTCGCCGCGACCTCGGTCTGCTTCGACCTGTCGGTCTTCGAGCTCTGGGTGACGCTGGCCCGCGGCGGCCGGGTGGTCCTGGTGCGCGACGCGCTGGCGGTCGCCGAGCTCGACGCGGCGGCGGGGGCGACGCTGCTCAACACGGTGCCGTCGGCCGCCGCCGAGCTGCTCGCCGCGGGCGGGCTGCCGCCGACCATCGCCACGGTGAGCCTCGCCGGCGAGCCGCTGTCGGCGCGGCTCGCCGCGGGCCTCCACGCCACCGGGACCGTCCGCCGTGTGCTCAACCTCTACGGGCCCTCGGAGGACACGACGTACAGCACCTGGGCCGAGGTGCCGGCCGGGGGGGACGGCCGCCCGCCCGCGATCGGCCGGCCGGTCGCCGGCACCCGCGCCCACCTGCTCGACCGCCGCGGCCGGCCGCAGCCGCTCGGCGTGCCCGGCGAGCTCTGCCTCGCCGGCGAGGGGCTGGCCCGCGGCTACCTCGGCCGCCCCGGGCGCACCGCGGCGAGCTTCGTCCCCGACCCGTTCTCCGAGCGGCCGGGCGGCCGCCTCTACCGCACCGGCGACCTGGCCCGCCACCGGCCGCTGCCGGAGGCCGGCCCGGAGGCGGCCGACGACGGCGTCGGCGAGCTCGTCTTCCTCGGCCGGCGCGACCGCCAGGTCAAGCTGCGCGGCGTCCGCATCGAGCTCGGCGAGGTCGAGGCGGCCCTGGCGGGCCATCCGTCGGTCGCCGAGGCGGTCGCGGCGGTGCGCGAGGACGGCGGCGACCGCCGCCTCGTCGCCTACTGGACGGCGGCAGCGGGCGACGACGGCGACCCACCGGGGGCGGGCGGTCCGGGCGGAGCCCGGAGTCCCGGGCTGCGCGACCACCTCGCCGCCCGCCTGCCGGCCGCGATGGTCCCCGCGGCGCTGGTCCGCCTCGACGAGATCCCGCGCCTGCCGAACGGCAAGGTCGACCGCGACGCCCTGCCCGCGCCTCCCGCGCCCTCCGCCGCCGAGCGCCGCGAGCCGGCCGCGCCGGCGACGCCGACCGAGGAGCGGCTCGCCGGCCTGTGGATCGAGGTGCTGCCGGTCGACGCCGCCGGGGCCGGCGACGACTTCTTCGAGCTCGGCGGCCACTCGCTCCTCGCCTTCCGCCTCCTCGCGCGGATCGAGGAGACCTTCGGCG
>Ga0268386_10002330_pt1 | contig 13477 bp, 9 predicted proteins | sample RVTome_15_FD_200260 | JGI IMG/M metagenome (GOLD analysis project Ga0268386, IMG submission 200260) | Soil microbial communities from uranium-contaminated site in the Upper Colorado River Basin, Wyoming, United States - RVT150D86... ...
GCCCCTCCTCGAGCTGCCCCTGGACGCGCTGGCGCCGGCCGCGGAGCCGCCCGGGGAGGAGGAGGCCCGCCGGCGGTTCGGCCTGCCCCCGGACGCGCCCGTGCTCGCGGTGGACGCGGAGGACCCGGAGGCCGCGCGCCTCGGCGTGGTGGCTCCCGTCCTCGCGAGGCTGGGCGAGGCCTGGCCGGAGCTGCGCGTGCTCTGGATCGGCGCGCCGCCCCCCGACGTCCCCGGGCTTCCCCGGGGCCAGTCGCTCCCTCCCCCGCTCGCGACGGCGACGCTCCTCGCCGCCGTGGCCGCCGCCGACGTCCTCCTCGCCCTGCGCTTCCCCGCGGGGGGCGGGCTCCCCCGCGGGGTCGTGCGCGCCCTCGAGGCGGGCCGGCCCGCCCTGGTGAGCGCGGGGACCGCCGCGGCCGAGGAGCTGCCCGAGGGGGTGGTGGTGCCCGTCGACCCCGACGCCGGCGAGGCGGCCCAGGTCGAGGCCCTGGTGTCCCGCCTTCTCCGCGACCGGGCCCTCCGCCGGACGATCGGGGCCGCGGCCCGTGCCCATCTCCGGACCCTGCGCGATCCCCGGGACGCCGCGCGTCGCTTCGAGTCGTTCCTGCGGGAGGTGCTCCTCTCCCGCGACGGGGCGGAGCGGGCGATCGCCGCCGCCCGCGCCCACGAGGGGACCCTCCTCGGCGACGCGGTGGAGGAGGTGGGCCGGGCCGCCCGCGACCTCGGCCTCGGGGGGGTGGGTCTCGGCCTCGAGCCGCTCCTCGCGGAGATCCTCGGGGACGCCTCCCGGGCGGGGAGACCGTGAGCCCGCCGTCGCTCTCGGTGGTGATCCCCGCCTACAACGAGGCGGAGCGCCTCCCCCCGACCCTCGCGCGGGTCAACGCCTACCTGTCGGGCCGCGGCCTCGACTACGAGATCGTGGTCGTGGACGACGGCTCGACCGACCGCACCGCGGAGCGGACCCTCGCCCTCCGGGAGCCCCGGCTGGTCGTCCTCGTCCACCACCCGAACCGGGGGAAGGGCTACGCGGTCCGGCGGGGACTGCTCTCGGCCCGCGGGGAGCGCCGTCTCGTGACCGACGCCGACCTCTCGACGCCCATCGAGGACCTTGTCCGCCTGGAGGCCGCCCTCGACGGGGGGGCGGACGTGGCCATCGGCTCCCGGGCGGTGGCGGGGGCCAACGTGGAGGTGCGCCAGCCCTGGTACCGCGAGGCCATGGGCCGTCTCTTCAACCGCCTCGTGCGCGGCCTCGTGCTGCCCGGGCTCTACGACACCCAGTGCGGGTTCAAGCTGTTCACCGCCGCCGCCGCCGAGGCGGCGTTCCGCCCGGCCCGCCTCGACGGCTTCTCCTTCGACGTGGAAGCCCTCTACGTGGCCCGGCGCCGCGGCCTGCGGATCGCCGAGGTGCCGGTGACCTGGCGCAACGACGCGGCGAGCCGGGTGGGCCTCCTGCGGGGCGGCCTCGCGTTCCTCGACCTGCTGCGGATCCGGGCGGGCGGCGCGGCGGGGCGCTACGGCCCCCCGCCCGAGGGGCGGTAGCGCACCTCGGCCTGGGCGCGGAGGTCCTTCACCCAGGCCTCGATGCGCTCGCCGAGGGCCCGCCGCTCCTCCTCCTCCCGTTCCCCGGGGGGCAGGGTCTCCTCCACGCGCACCTGGGGCCGGAAGCGCAGCTCCACGAACTTGAGGATCGCGGCCTGCCGGCGCACGAGCCGCCGGAGGGCGGCGTCGGCCACCCGCCCCTCGAGGTCGGGCCGAGCCGCGCGCAGGCCGGCCACCGCCCGGGCCACCTCCTCGTCGGTCACGCCGGTCTGGGGCAGCCGGGCCGCCTGCTCGAACATGAGCCGCTCGTCGACGAGGGCCTCCAGCGCCTCGGTCCGGGAGAGCCCCCGCACCGCCTCCACCACCAGGACCTCGCTCAGGAGCACGGGACGCTCCTGGACGACCGCGAGGATGCGCTCGACGACCTCGGCCGCGGCGGGGGGCGGCGGCGCGAGGAGGGCGGCCGCGAGGAGGGCGCCGGCGAGGTCAGAACGCATGGCCGATGGTGAAGTGGAAGCGCGACGCCGACTCCCCCGGGCGCCGGTTCAGCTTGTAGCCCCAGTCGACCCGTATCGGACCGAGGGGGGTCCGGTAGCGGACCCCGAGGCCGGTGGAGTAGCGGAGGTCGCCGAGGTCGATGTCGCGCACCAGGGTGAAGACGTTGCCGGTGTCGAGGAACGTCCCCAGGGAGAGCCGCCGTCCCAGGTCCACCCGCAGCTCCGCCCCCCCCAGGACGAGGGCGTTGCCGCCGGTGGGGAACAGCTCGCCGTTCGTCCCCTCGACGAGGGGGCCGGCCTCGTCGAGGGGGAAGCCCCGGGGACCGTAGTCGCCCCCCGCGAAGAAGCGCTCGGGGAACGGGAGGCCGAGGGGCTCCCCCGAGCCGAGGGTGCGCCCGAGGCCCAGGCGCGCGGAGAGGGCGAGGGTCGCCCGGCCCGAGAGCCGCTGGTAGCTCGCCGACTGGAAGAACCCCTTGACGAAGCCGTCCCCCCCGAGGGCGGAGAGGGAGAGCTGGAGGTCGGCGCCGAGGAATCGGCCCTCGTTGGGCTCCAGGGGGTCGTCCCTCGTGTCGTAGACCACCGAGGCCGAAGGGCCGGAGACCGTGTAGTTGCGGAACTGCCGGTCGAGCTCCTCGATCGGGATCTCGATGTTGTAGACCCGGGTCTTCTGGAAGAGCAGGCGGCCGATCACGCTCCAGCGGCGGGTGAGGGAGCCCGCGGTCTGGAGGAGGGCCCCCAGCCGGTTGAAGTCGAAGGTCGCGCGGTCCTCCTCCTCCCAGTAGCCGGTCGCGAACAGCTCGCGTTTGTAGCCGAAGAGGTAGGGCTCGCGGAAGCTCAGGAGGAAGCGGGTCCCCCGGAAGCTGCCCCGGGCGAAGGTGGAGAGCGTGCGGTCCATCCCGAAGAGGTTGCGGCGGGTCAGCTCGACGCTCGCCCGGAAGAGGTCGCGCTCCGCGTAGCCGACGCCGTAGGCGAGGGTGGTGACGGGGGCCTCGCGCAGGCTCACCACCACGTCGCGCTCCCCCGGCCGCTCGGGGTCCACCTCGCCGAGGCTCACCCGCTCGAAGAGGCCGAGGGCGGAGAGCCGCCGCTGGCTCTCGAGGAGACGCTGCAGGCCGAGGGGCCCGCCCTCCTCGAGGGCGAGCTCGCGGCGGACCACCACGTCCCGGGTCCGCCGGAGGCCGGCCACGACCACGCGGGCGACGTCGGTGCGCCGCCCCGCCTCCACCTCCAGCCGGACCTCCACCGCGGTCCGGTCCTCGGAGAAGGCGAGGACGGGACGGACCTCGGCGTGCAGGTAGCCCGCGTTGCGGGAGGCCGCGAGGAGGGCGTCGCGGGCGGCGGCGAGGTCGCGCACGCGATAGGGACCTCCCGCCCGCAGGGGCAGCTCGGCCGGGGACACGTCCCCGGGAAGACCGGTGACGACCACGTCGCGCACCCGGGTGAGGGGTCCCGGATCGAGACCGAAGACCACGGGGAGAGCCCCTCCACCCTCGGGGACGTCGACCTCCACCCGGGCGTCGGGATGGCCGCCCTCCTCGAGGGCCCGGGCGAGGACGCGGGCGTCCCCCTGGAGGGCGGACTCCTGCAGGGGCTCGCCTTCCCGGGTCTCCAGGACGACCGCCTCGGGAAGCTCGCCGACGATCCGGACGGAGGCGACGGTGGCCGCGGGGCCCGGCCGGACCTCGTAGACGAGGGCCTCGCCCCAGTCGCGGGGCTCGAAGCGGTGGCCCACCGCGACGTCCCGGTGACCGCGCCGGCGGAGCGCGGTCTCCAGCCGCTCCGCGGCCGCCTCCCGGGCGTCATCCTTCGCCCCGCCCTCCCGCACGATCTGCTCCACGGCGCGGCGGAGCCCTCCCGGGACGGGGCCGCCCGCGAGCTCGAGCTGGACGAACGGGGTCGCGCTCACCTCGAAGGTGAGGTCGATCGCGCCCGCGGCGGGATCGTACCGCTCCCGGACGGACACGGCGGCCCGCCACCGCCCCGCCTCCACCAGGCGCCGGCGCATGCGCTCGGCCGCCCGGTCGGCGTGCTCCCGGCGATAGGGGCGGCCCGGACCCGGGCTGACGAGGTCGTTCAAGGGGGGGGCGGCGTGGTCGTCGACGACCTCGACCCGGACGCTCCGCACGCGGGCGCGGGGGCCCGCCCGGACCTGGAAGCGGGCGCGGGCCCCGCCGGTGACGGGAACGGCCTCGGCGGCGACCCCCGCTTCGAGGTATCCCCGCCCGGCGAGGGCGAGTGCCGCCTGGCGCCCCGCCCGCTCGAGCCGGGCCGGCCACAGGGGCTCCCCCGGCCGGAGACGGGTCACCCGGGAAAGGTCCTTCCGGGAAAGGACCGGGTCGCCCTCGACGACGAGGTCGACGAGGAGGGGGGCCGGCCGGGTGTCGAACACGACGTCCACCCCCTCGGGGCCCCGCTCCGCCCGCACCACCACGTCCGCGAACTCTCCGGTGGCGTGGAGGCGCTCCACCGCCCGGCGTACGGCCTCGGGGTCGAGGGGCTGCCCGGGAAGGATCTCGAGGTAGTGGGCGAGGCGCTCGGGGGCCGCCGCCTCGATGCGGACCGATCGGACGTTCTCCGACGCGGGAGGAGCGAGGCAGAGGAGGACGAGGACCAGCGCCATTCGGCTCAGCGCGACTGGCGGAGGCGGAGGTCGAAGCCGAAGCCCCCGGGGTCCTCCCGGGTGAGGAGCAGGGACAGCCGGTCCGAGAGGGTGTACTCGACCGAGATGATGCGCTCCTCGGTCCCCCGGAGGTCCTGGGTGTAGAGGACGTTCAGGTCGGGGGTGATGCGCTTGCCGAGGGTGATGCGGGCGGTCGGGGTGGTCCCGGAGCCCCGGAGGAGCGACGGGTCGATCGAGAAGCGGTTGAGGCCGAGCAGCCGCTCGGCCCCGCGCTCGAGCCCCATCTCCTCGGAGAGCCGTCCCGCGGCCAGGGTGGCCGCCCCCGCGGCCGCGAGCTGGGCCTGGCTCGCCTGAGCCTGGGCCTGGGTGAGCCCGACGACCGTGCTCTCGTCGGCTCCCGCGAGCAGGCTCAGGATCTGGACCGGCGAGAGCGGCGGGTCCGAGGAGAGGGTGGGAGTCACCCGCTCGAGGGTGCCGTTCACCCGCAGGGTCACCCGGTAGGAGCGGATGCGGGTCTCCGCCTCGATGTCGAACGCGGGGTCGAGCTTCTGGGGGTTGACGAAGTCGATCGTCCCCTGGCGGATCACGTAGGTCCGCCCCTGGAAGTAGAGCCGCCCGCGGTCCACCTCGGCCCGGCCGATCACGACGGGGGCGGCGGTCGTCCCCTGGAGGCTCAGCTCGGCCCGGGCCCGGAGGGTCGCGAGGTTGTTGTCGACCCGCAGGGTCCCCGGCGCGCGCACGGTGAGGTCGAGGCGGGGTCCCTCCTCCAGCGAGGGATCCGGCGAGAAGGACCGGCTCACCGCGAGCAGCTCGGAGGCGAGGTCGTACCGGCGGGTCCACACCGCCTGCCGGACGTCGATGGTGCCGGTGATCCACTGCTCCTCGGCGTCGCCGAAGAGGCGCAGGTCGGCGTCGATCTGGCTGCGCAGGCCGTCGGGATAGCGCAGGACCACCCCCCGGGCGACCGGCCGGAGGTCGAAGGAGGCGAGCCGGCCCCGGGCGTAGGCGGCCTGGCCGCCCACGGCGATCGTCCCTCCCCCGACCGTCCCGGTGATCTCCTCGAGGATGGCGGTCCTCTCGTCGAAGCGCACCCGCCCGCGCACGTCCTCGACCCCGTGGGGGAACCCGCGCAGGCGCATCCCCGCCCCCTCGATCTCGAGCTGGCCGTCGAGCCGGGGGGCGGAGCGGGGTCCGGCGAGGGTCAGGGCGAGCCGGGCGGCGCCGCGGCCGCTCAGCCGGGGGGAGAGGACGGAGAGGATCCTCAGGTCGGCGGCCCCCTGCGCGGTCACCGCGAGCTCGCCGCCCGCCCCGAGGTCGGCCGTCCCTCCCACCTCCAGGTCCGTCCCCTCTCCCGACAGGTGGAGCGGGGCCAGGTCGAGCCGGCCCCCGGCCAGCGACGCCCGGACCTCGCCCCGGCTCCGGAGCGGGTAATCGGGGACGAGCAGCTGGAGGTCGGACGCGGTGGCGGTCGCGACGAGGCCGTGAACGGACCCGAGGGGACCCCGCAGCCCCACCTCGCCCGTGGCCACGAGGCCGAGGGCGCTCGGCAGCCCCGGGAACGCCGCGCGCAGGTAGGGATCGAGGCTGGTGTCCCGCACGGCCAGCCGGAGGTCGGCCTCGTGGGGAAGCGTGGCCCCCACCGAGCCGGCGAGGACGAGGTCGAGCCGCCCCGAGCGGCAGGTCGCGTCCAGGCGGACCCGCCCGTCGCCGTTCCCCCGGAGGCGGGCCTCGATGGCCCCGAGGCCCTCGTCGGCCAGGAAGAGGCGGCGCGACGCGAGCCGGGCGAGGAGCCGGGGGCGGGAGAGCGTGCCCTGGAGGGTGAGGCTGCCCGAGACGCGCCCGGCGAGGTCGACCCCGGCCGCGACGGGCGGGACGAGGCCCCCCACGTCCACGTCCTGCGCTTCGGCGGCCCCGTCGTAGACCCCGTCGTCGCTCAGGGATCCCCGGAACGAGAGGGCGCCCCCGCCCACCCGGGCCCGGCCCGACGTCACCTCGACCCGCCGTCTCGACCAGCGGGTCGTGAGGGCGGCGTCGGCGTAGGGAACGCCGTAGTAGCGGCCGGAGGCGGAGGTCAGACGGGCGAACCCCTCGGGGGCGCTGCGGCGGCCGCGGACGGTGGCCTCCCCGGAGAGGGGACCCAGGACGCGGAGGTCCCAGGCGAAGGCCTTCACGAGGTCCTCGGCCGGCCAGCTCGTCAGCCGCACCCGCAGGTCGACGGCGTCCCGCCCTCCGAACCAGCCGATCTCGCTCCTGCCGTCGAGCCAGAGCTCGGCCCCGTCCCGCCGCAGGACCAGGGAGCGCGACTCCACGACCAGCGGGTCGGCCGAGCCCACCCAGTCGGCCCGTCCCCACACGACCCCGCGGTAGCCGATGCCGCGGCCGGAGAAGCGTCCGTCGAACACCGGGACGTCGAGGCTCCCCCGCCAGCGGCCCACGAACCGGCCCCGCCCCGAGAACCCGAGCGGCAAGGCCTCGGGGTTCCCCAGGGCGCGGCGGAGGCGCCGGAGGAGGTCGTCCACCGCCGCCACGTCCGACGCGTCGGCGTCGACGGTGAGCTCCGCCGCCCGGTCGGGTTGGATGGTCCCCGACAGGGTCACGTGTCCCTCGGGGGAGCGCAGGTCGGCGTCGACGACCGTCTGCACGCCGTCCCGGGCCGTCCAGTCCACCCGGCCGGCCAGGGGAGTGCGGCCGTCGGGGCGCGCCGCGAGATCGAGGGCCACGCGCCCGCTGAGGAGCCGGGCCCGGCCCTTGGGCCAGACCACGTCGATCTCCCCGGAAGCCGCGGAGCCGATCCCGGGCGCGCCCATGCCGAAGACGAGGCGCAGCAGGCCCTCGGCGTCGGGCTCCTCGAGGCGGCCGGCGATCCGCACCCCGGGCGTCCCCGCGGGACCCGTGGGGACGTCGACGTCGAGGCGGGCGCGGCCCCCCAGGCTCTCCACCGCGAGGTCCCGGAGGCGCAGCCCCGTCCCGTCGTAGGCCACCCGCCCCGCGAAGCGCGGCACCGGGAAGCCCAGGAACGCGCCCCCCGTCCCCTGCATGCGCCCGTCGATCCGCAGGCGGGAGCCGTCGACGGAGAGGACGCCCTCCCATCCGCCGGCCCCCGAGATGCCGAGCCCGGAGCGCATTACGTGCTTCTCGAGGATCGCGAGGTCGACCGGGCCCTCGAGGTTGAACTGTCCCTGGGGGCGCCCACTGAAGCCGAGGCGGCCGTGGTAGGAGAGGTCGGTCCCCTCGGTGAAGACGCGCCCGGCGTCCACCGTGAGCTGGCCCTGGTGGAAGCGCAGCTCGACGTCGGTCCCCAGGGAGAGCGGGGGAGCCGTGCCGAACCGCAGGGCGCCCGGCTGGAAGCGCAGCCGTCCCACGAGACCGCGGTGGGGCTCCTCGGCGAGCCGGCCCTCGAAGTCCGGCAGGTCGAGGTCGAGGGGGACCCGCTCGTGGTTCAGCACGAACTCCCCCCCCTGGATCACCAGCCGGCGGAGGCTGACCTGGAGACCGCGCCGCCCGCGGCCGCCGATCCTCGGGATGTCGTCGCCTCCGGGGCCCCGCGGGGGATCGGGGAAGGCGTTGACGCGGATCCGGAGGCCCTCGAGCTTCAGCCGGGACAACACGAGGCGCCCGCCCCACAGCGGGGCGAGGCTCGGGGTGACGAGGGCCCTCGGGACCTCGAGGAAGGGGGGAGCGTCCCACGTCGCGCCCGCCACCGCCACGTCCCGCAGCTCGACCTGGACGGGGAAGAGGTGGTAGCGGACCGCCCCCACCCGGGCCGGGCGCTGGAAGAGCCGCGACAGGGAGTCGGCGAGCAGCCGGGCCGACCAGGCGGGGGCGCGGGAGAGCACGAAACCCCCGGCGGCCGCGAGCAGGAGCGCGAGGAGGAGGAGCCGTCGCCGGCGGACCACGACGCCTGCTAGTCCACGACCAGGAGGACCGCCCCGGCGTCGACGGCCTGGCCCTCGCGGGCCGCGATCTCCCTCACCCGGCCGGCCCGGGGAGAGCGCAGCTCGTTCTCCATCTTCATCGCTTCGACCACGGCCAGGCCCTGGCCGGCGGCCACGTCCTGCCCGGGGGCGACGAGCATGCGGACGAGCCTCCCCGGCATGGGGGCGGTGACCCGGGTGGGTCCGGAGGGCCGCCGCGCGGGCGGGGCCGCCCCGGGGGCCGCCTCCGCGAGGTCCACCGAGACGACGTCGTCGTCGAGGACGACCGTGTATCCCCCCGGGCGCTTCTCGAGCCCCGCCTCGTGGCTCCTTCCGTCGACGAGCAGGCTGAGGAAATGGCGGCCGGTCTCCCGGGCGTCGATCTCGAGGGACCGGCCGTCCAGGACGACGGTGTAGCGTCCGGCCCGGCCGCGCACCTCCACCCGGATGGTGCGGCCGTCGACGGTGGCGTCGAGGATCACCCCGCCCGTCCTCCCTGGGCGTCGCGCAGGCCCGCCTCCCACCAGGGAGAGCGCGCGGGGCCGGAGGAACCAGGAGACGGGCGCGACGCCTGCCGTTCCCGGAACGCGGCGAGGGCCGCCGCGGCCACCGCCACCTCGACCGGCCGGTCTCGCCCGCGGTCCGCCTCGGCGAAGACGCCGTCCACGAACGAGGTGTCCACGTCGCCGGCGACGAAGGCGGGGTGGTGGAGCACCCGCGCGAAGAAGGGGAGGGTGGTCTTGATCCCGAGGACCTTGTACTCGGAGACCGCCCGGCGCATGCGCAGGAGCGCGTCCCGGCGGCTGTAGCCGCAGGTGACGAGCTTCGAGATGAGGGGGTCGTAGTGGACCGGCACCTCCCACCCCTCGTAGACCCCGCTGTCGTCCCGCACCCCGGGGCCGCCGGGGGCCCGCAGGGCGAGGATCCGGCCCGGGCTCGGGAGGAAGCCCTGGTCCGGGTCCTCGGCGTAGACCCGGCACTCGATCGCGTGGCCCCGCTGGCGGAGGTCCTCCTGGCGGAAGGGGAGCCTCTCCCCCTGGGCGATCCGGATCTGGAGCTTCACGAGGTCCTCGCCGGTCACCATCTCGGTGACCGGGTGCTCGACCTGGAGGCGGGTGTTCATCTCCAGGAACCAGGGGGCCCGGTCCTGGTCCACGAGGAACTCGAGGGTCCCCGCGTTGACGTAGCCCACCCGGCGCACGAGGGCGACCGCGAGGGCGCCCATCCGCTCGCGCAGCTCGGGGGTGACGAAGGGGGAGGGGCTCTCCTCGATCACCTTCTGGTGCCGCCGCTGGATCGAGCACTCGCGCTCGAAGAGGTGGACCGCGTTGCCGTGGGTGTCGGCGAGGACCTGGATCTCGACGTGTCGAGGCCGCTCGATGGCCTTCTCGAGGTAGACCCGGTCGTCGCCGAAGGCGCCCTTCGCCTCGCTCCTCGCCCTCTCCGCCGCCCCCCGGAGGCCCCCGGGAGCCGTCACGAGCCGGAGCCCCTTGCCGCCTCCTCCCGCGGCCGCCTTGAGCATCAGGGGAAAGCCGATGCGGTCGGCCTCCCGGGCGATCGCCTCGTCGTCGGCGAGGGGCTCGAGGGTCCCCGGGACGACGGGGAGGCCCGCCGCGACCGCCTCCCGGCGAGCCGAGGTCTTCTCCCCCATGAGGGCGATCGACTCGGGGCGGGGGCCGATGAACGCGACCCCCGCTTCCTCGCAGGCTCGGGCGAACGCCGGGTTCTCCGCGAGGAACCCGTAGCCGGGGTGGACGGCCTCCGCCCCGCTCGCCCGGGTGGCCTCGAGGATGCGGTCGATCCGCAGGTAGGACTCCCCCGAGGGCGCCGGACCCACCGGGTACGCCTCGTCGGCCTGCCGGACGTGGAGGGCGAGCCGGTCCGCCTCGGAGAAGACCGCCACCGCCCGGATGCCCATCTCGCGGCAGGCCCGGATGACGCGCACCGCGATCTCACCGCGGTTGGCGACGAGGATCTTGCCGAACCGCCTTCCGGTCATAGCGGGATGTTGCCGTGTTTCTTCGGGGGGTTCCGGTCCCGCTTGGTGCGGGCCATGTCGAGGCCCCGGATGACCTTTCTCCGGGTCTGGCGGGGCTCGATCACCTCGTCCACGAAGCCGCGGGCCGCGGCCACGTAGGGGTTCGCGAGCTTGTCGCGGAACTCCTGGACCTTCCCGGCCCGTAGCGCCTCGGGGTCCTCCGCCTTCTGGAGGTCGCGGCGGTAGAGCACGTTGACCGCTCCCTCCGGGCCCATGACCGCGATCTCCGCGGTCGGGTACGCGAGGTTCAGGTCGGTCCGGAGGTGCTTGCTCGCCATCACGCAGTAGGCGCCCCCGTAGGCCTTGCGGGTGATCACGGTGATCTTGGGAACGGTGGCCTCGGCGAAGGCGTAGAGGAGCTTGGCCCCGTGGCGGATGATCCCGCCGTACTCCTGGGCGGTGCCGGGGAGGAAGCCGGGGACGTCCTCGAAGGTCACGAGGGGGACGTTGAAGGCGTCGCAGAACCGGACGAAGCGCGCCCCCTTCACCGAGGCGTCGATGTCGAGGCAGCCCGCGAGGTGGGCGGGCTGGTTGGCCACGATCCCCACGCTTCGCCCCCCCATCCGGGCGAAGCCCACCACCAGGTTGGGGGCGAAGTGCTCGTGGACCTCCAGGAAGCGGCGGTCGTCCACCACCGCGGCCACGAGGCGCTTGATGTCGTAGGGTTTCGCCGGATCGGCGGGGACCAGGGAGTCGAGCTCGCCGTCCTCGCGGTCGGAGGGGTCCTCGGTCGGGCGGAGGGGGGGCTCCTCCAGGTTGTTCGAGGGGAGGTAGGAGAGCAGCTCGCGGATGAGGGAGAGGCAGGCCCGGTCGTCGTCCACCGCGAAGTGGGCGACCCCCGAGCGCAGGTTGTGGGTCATCGCCCCCCCGAGCTCCTCCTTGGTGACTTCCTCGTGGGTGACGGTGCGGATCACGTCGGGACCGGTCACGAACATGTACGAGGTGTCCTTGACCATGACGTTGAAGTCGGTGATGGCCGGGCTGTAGACCGCCCCCCCCGCGCAGGGGCCGAGGATGGCCGAGATCTGGGGGACGACCCCGGAGGCGAGGGTGTTGCGGAGGAAGATGTCGGCGTACCCTCCGAGGGAGGCGACGCCCTCCTGGATGCGGGCCCCTCCCGAGTCGTTGAGCCCGACCACCGGGGCCCCCACCTTGAGGGCGAGGTCCATCACCTTGCAGATCTTCGCCGCGTTCGTCTCGGAGAGGCTTCCCCCGAAGACCGTGAAGTCCTGGGCGAAGACGTAGACGAGGCGGCCGTCGATGCGCCCGTAGCCGCAGACGACGCCGTCCCCCGGGACCTTCTGGTCGGCCATCCCGAAGTCGAGGCAGCGGTGCTCGACGAGCTTGTCCAGCTCCTCGAACGAGCCGTCGTCGAGGAGAAGGTCGGTCCGCTCGCGGGCGGTGAGCTTGCCCTCGCGGTGCTGCCGCTCCCGCCGCTCGGCTCCCCCGCCGTCCTCGGCCCGCCGGACCTTGTCGCGCAGTGCCTCGAGCCGCTCGTCCACCGCCCATCCCCTCCCCGGGGGCTCAGTGCCGGCAGCCGCAGCCGCCCCGTCCGCAGCCGCAGCCGCCCCCGGCCGCGCGGGAAGAGGCCCCGGCGGCGGTGGCGAAGGCGAAGGTCGAGAGCAGCTTGTCCACCTGGCCGCTCTCGCAGGCCGGGCAGGCCACCGCCTCGCCCCAGGCCCGGACGTAGGTCTCGAACTCGCGGCCGCAGTCGTGACAGCGGTACTCGTAGAGGGGCATCAGGACCTTCCTGTCGGTCTATCGATCCGTCACCGGGTTGGCGAGGACGCCCACCCCCTCGAACTCGACCTCCACCCGGTCGCCCGCCTGGAGGGGAGAGATCCCCGCCGGTGTCTCGGTAGAGATGATATCCCCGGGAAGGAGCGTCATCACGCGGGAGGCGAACCAGACGAGGTGGGCGGCGGGAAAGACGACCCAGGCCGGCTTGCGGATGGCCTCGCCGGGCCCGATCACCGCGCTGGGCGGCTTGAGGAAGCAGAGCGGCTCCGTGGGGAGGGGCTTCATCACCTCGGCCGCGTGGTCCCGGTAGTTGAGGCCGATGGCCACCACCTTGGTCGGGGTCCCCCCGTCCTCCCGGGCCCAGCGCGGGCCGCCTCCGGTGGCGATGCGGTAGTACCTCACGGTCGCGATCCCTCGGCCTCCGCCGAGGGCGGGCTCGTGTTCCCGGCCGCGTCGACGGCGACGATGCGATAGCGGTAGACGGGCCCCCGGGCCGCCGACGTGTCCACGTACTGGGTGCGGTCGGGGGGCACGTCGGCCAGCGGCTCGTGCTCCCCGCCGCCGGTTGCCCGCTCGATGCGGTAGCCCGCGAGGTCGGGCTCGGGGGACGGGCTCCAGGCCAGCTCCAGGCCGGCCCCCACCGGGAGCACGTTGAGCCCGCCCGGCGCGGCCGGGGGGGCGATGTCGGCCACGGTGACGCAGGCCTCCTCGGGAGCGGCGCTCTCCACGAGTGGCTCGAGCGAGGCCACGCCCCGCACCACGTAGCAGGCCCTCTGGCCGAGGGGAGCGGTGATGTCGAAGAAGCGGTTGCCGTCGAGGGGCGGGACGAGCGGGGTCGTGAACGGGGCGTCCCCCAGCCGGCGGTAGATCGAGAAGCCGCCCGGGAACGGGGGAGGCCCGGCGGCCTCGACCGGACCGGGGGCCGGGGGCGCGGCCGGGCTGGGGGCCTTTGGTGCGGCCGGGGTGCTCGGAGGCTCCTCGGGGCCGCTCGGCGGCCGGGCCGGCGGCGCGGAAGTCGGGCTCGGGGTGCCGGGCTCCCCGCCGGGGCGGGGTGCCGCCGGGGAGGCGGCCGGCCGGGACCGGAGGAGGAGCGCGGGGCCCGCGAGAGCAGGGAGGGCGGCCGTGACCGGGT
>Ga0268386_10002331_pt1 | contig 13474 bp, 8 predicted proteins | sample RVTome_15_FD_200260 | JGI IMG/M metagenome (GOLD analysis project Ga0268386, IMG submission 200260) | Soil microbial communities from uranium-contaminated site in the Upper Colorado River Basin, Wyoming, United States - RVT150D86... ...
TCAGGCGCCGGGTGAACGTGTGGAGCGCCTGCTGATCCTCGGTCCATTCCCAGTCGTACCACGCGAGCTCGGTGTCCTGGCAGTAGGCGTTGTTGTTGCCGTGCTGGGTGCGTCCGAACTCGTCACCGCCCAGCAGCATCGGCACGCCCTGCGAGATGAACAGCATCGTGAGGAAGTTGCGCTGCTGGCGCAGCCGGGCGGCGTTGATGCCCTCGTCGTCGGTCGGCCCCTCGACACCGTGGTTCCACGACCGGTTGTGATCCTCGCCCGAGGAGTTGTCGTCGAGGTTGGCGTCGTTGTGCTTGTTGTTGTAGCTCACCAGGTCGCGCAGCGTGAAGCCGTCGTGGGCGGTCACGAAGTTGATCGAGGCGTACGGCCTGCGGCCGTTGTGGGCGTACAGGTCGCTCGATCCGGTCAGCCGCGACGCGAACTCGCCCAGCTGACCGGACTCGCCGCGCCAGAAGTCGCGGACGGTGTCGCGGTACTTGCCGTTCCACTCGGTCCACAACGTCGGGAAGTTGCCGACCTGGTAGCCACCCTCGCCGACGTCCCACGGCTCGGCGATCAACTTGACCTGGCTGATCACGGGGTCCTGCTGGATGATGTCGAAGAACGCGCTCAGCCGGTCGACATCGTGCAGCTCGCGGGCGAGCGTCGACGCGAGGTCGAAGCGGAAGCCGTCGACATGCATCTCCAGCACCCAGTAGCGCAGCGAGTCCATGATCAGCTGGAGCACGTGGGGATGGCGTGCGTTGAGCGAGTTGCCGGTGCCCGTGTAGTCCATGTAGTACCGGCGGTCGTCGTCGACCAGGCGGTAGTACGAGGCGTTGTCGATGCCCCGCAACGACAACGTCGGGCCGAGGTGGTTGCCCTCGGCCGTGTGGTTGTAGACGACGTCGAGGATGACCTCGAGGCCTGCGTCGTGCAGGCCCTTGACCATCGCCTTGAACTCGTAGATGCTCCGCGTGCCGCCGATCCGCGCCGCGTACTCGTCGTGCGGCGCCAGGAACCCGATCGAGTTGTAGCCCCAGTAGTTGCGCAGGCCCTTGCGCACCAGGAAGTGGTCGTGCACGAAGCGGTGGACGGGCTGCAGTTCGACCGCGGTGACACCGAGGTCGGCGAGGTAGTCCAGGACCGGTGGCGACGCCAGCCCCGCGTAGGTGCCACGCATCTCGGGGGACACGTCGGGATGCTGCATGGTCAACCCACGGACATGGGTCTCGTAGATCACCGTCTCGAACCACGGCGTGTTGGGGTGGCGATCGTCGCCCCAGTCGAAGAACGGGTTGGTGACCAGGCCCTTGGGCACGTGCGGCGCCGAGTCGCTGTCGTCGGGCACCGTGTCGTCGGCGTCGAGGTCGTAGCCGAACACCGACGGGTGCCAGTCGACGCGTCCCTCGATGGCCTTCGCATACGGGTCGATCAGCAGCTTGGCGGCGTTGAAGCGGTGCCCCGCACCAGGGGCGTACGGTCCGTGCACACGGAACCCGTACCGCTGGCCGGGACTGACGCCCGGCAGATAGCCGTGCCAGATGAAAGCCGTGACCTCGGACAGCGGGATCCGGTTCTCATGCCCCTCGCGGTCGAACAGGCAGAGCTCCACCGCCTCGGCGTGCTCGCTGAACAGGGCGAAGTTGGTCCCCGTACCGTCCCACTGAGCGCCGAGCGGGTATGGCTTGCCTGGCCACAGGTTCATCGAGCGGAAACTCCTTGTGTCGCGGACATCCGCTCGTCACGGTGCCGGTCCATGCGTCCGGGCTCCATGCGGATGCATAGAGTATCGGATCGACCCTACCTATCGAGGGGCAAGCCTTCATGCCACCTTCGGCGACGCAGCGCCTGAACCTGCACTCCTGGCTGCACCGCACGGTGGTCGCCGTGGCACTGCTGGGCATCGCCTGCGGGTTCGCGCAGTATGCGGTGACGGCCTCGCTCTCCGACGTCGCGACCGCGTTCGGCGCCGACGGCGGCGACGCGGCCGCCGTCGGTCTCTCGGCGACCACCGTGGGCATCGGGCTTGCGATCATCCGCTTCGCGTCGCTGGGCGCACTGCCGCTGTCGAGCGTCGCGGACCGCTACGGACGACGGCGTGTGCTGATCGGCACCATGGCGATCGGTCTGTCCCTGACGGTGCTGGCCGCGGCCAGCCCGACCTTCTGGTGGTTCGTGGCGATCATCGCACTGGGACGTCCGCTGCTGACCGCCGCGAATGCCGTCGGTTCGGTCGTCGCCAGTGAGGAGACCAGGAGCGAGCACCGCACGAAGGCGCTGGCGCTGGCGATCGCGGGCTACGGCATCGGCGTGGGCGCGGTGTCGGTGCTGCGGATACCGATCAACTCGTTGTTCGGCCTGGGGTTCCGCGGCGTGTTCGCCTTCGCCCTGGTTCCGTTGCTCGCACTGCCGCTGATCGGCCGCCTGATCTCCGAACCGGACCGGTTCGTCGTCTTCAGCGAGCGTGGCACGACGCGTCCCCGGCTGCGCGGGTTGACCGCCGTGCACCCCACCCTGCGGCGGCGCCTGTGGATCCTCGTGACACTCACGTTCGCCTTCAACTTCGTGACCGGCCCGGTCAACACGTTCCTGTTCTTCTACGCCGAGGGCGAGCTGGGCATCAGCCGCGCCAGCATGGCCGGCGCGGTCATCGCGGCCGGTCTGCTCGGACTGATCGGACTGCTGCTCGGTCGCTGGTCGGCCGACCGGCTCGGCAGGCGCGTCGGCTCGCTGATGCCGCATGTGCTGATCGCCGCCAGTGGCGTGCTCATCTACAGCGGATCGCCCGCCGGAGTGGTGTCGGGATACTGGGCGGGTGCACTCGCCCAGGGCGCCTACGGCACCGCGTTCGGTGCGCTGTCGACCGAGGTCTTCCCGACCAGCAACCGCGCCACCGCGCAGGGCTGGCTCGCGGCCGCCGGCGTCGCAGGCGCCGTTGCCGGGCTCGTGCTGTTCGGTGCCATCAGTGACGCCATGGACTCGTTCGTCATCGCGGCGCTGTCGGTCTGCGTGCCGTGCGCGGTCACGGCCATCGGCTATCTGCCGCTGCCCGAGACCCGGGGCCAGGAGCTCGAGGAGAGCGCGCCCGAGATCGCCGTGTGATCCGTCTCCTGGCCCCCGCTGTCTGACGCGGATGCGGGGTCGTGGCGCAGTGGCTGCGCTGTTCCCGTGGCCGGTCAGTGGTCGATGCTCACGAGCACCCGTCCGCGGGTCCGGCCGTCGAGGATGCGATCCAAAGCGTCCTCCAGCGCGTCGAGGCCGACCTCCTCGGACGCCTCGAGCGATTGTGGGCGCAGATCGTCCGCCAGGCGGGCCCACAGCGCACGCCGCGCCGCGATGTCGAACTGGGCGGAGTCGATGCCCGCCAGCGTGACCGCGCGCAGGATGAACGGCGCGACGCTGGTCGGCAACGACATGCCTGCCGTGTTGCCGCAGGCGGCGACGATGCCACCGTGGCGCAGGGTCCGCAGGATCGCCGCGAGTGGAGCACCGCCGACGCTGTCGATGGCAGCCGCCCAGCGCTGCTTGTCGAGCGGGCGCTCGCTGCTCGTGTCGAGCCGGTCGATGACGTCCGAAGCGCCCAGCTTCGTCAGCCAGTCGGAGGCGTCCTCGCTGCCGGTGCTGGCGGTCACCTCATAGCCCTGGCCCGCGAGCAGGTCGACGCTCATGCTGCCCACGCCGCCGCTCGCGCCGGTGACGAGCACCGGACCGTCAGCGGGCTGCACGCCGTGCTCCTGCAGCAGTTGCACCGACATCGCCGCGGTGAACCCCGCCGTCCCGATGGTCATGGCCTCCCGGGGTGACAGCCTCTCCAGCGGCACCACCCAGTCCGCGGGCACACGTGCGTACTGTGCGTACCCGCCATGGTGGGACATGCCGAGGGCGTAGCCGTGTGCGAGCACGTGGTCGCCGTCGGCGAACCCACCGGCATCGCCGACGACCGTGCCCGCCAGGTCGATGCCGGGGATCAGCGGCGAGATCCTGGCGACCATGCCCTTGGGGATCGTCGCGAGACCGTCCTTGTAGTTCACGCTGGAGTGCGTCACCTTGATGGTGACATCACCGTCGCCGAGGTCGTCGTGGCTCCACTGCTGGATCTCGCGACGCACGTCGTCGTCGTCCTTGATCGCAACGAACGCTGAGAAGGTCTCGGGCGGGGTGCTCATGGTCGATGCCCCTTGTCTGCTCGCTTGGGTGCCGGTGGCCGGCCGGGAGCCCCGTGACCCACGATCGGCCAGTGGCAGCGTGCCCGGTCGGTGAGGCGGTCGAACCCCCGGCCCCGACGGCGTGTAGGCTTGCCGACCGTCGCAGCCGAAGGAGTTCGTCAGTGGTCGAGGCGCGCCCATTGCTCGTGACGAACGACTTCCTGCCGGATGTGGGCGGCATCCAGCAGTTCGTGTCCCAGATCGCGGCGCGACTGCCGAACGTCGGGGTCTTCGCGCCGGCCAACGCCGCCGCCGCCGGCGGCGACGACGACCTGCCCTACCCGGTCTGGCGTGGTCCGCAGCGCTACCTGTGGCCCACCGCGCGTGTCGCACGGGCGCTGCGGCACGCGGCCACGGCGCACGGCGCCACGGTCGCGGTGTTCATGGCGCCCGCGCCGCTGACGCCCCTCGGACCCGGTCTCGGGCTGCCGTGGGGGGCGTGTGCGCACGGTGCCGAACTGGTCCTGCCCGCGCGGATCCCCGGCATGCGACAGGTCTACGCCAGCGCGCTGCGGCGCGCGGACCGGCTCTACGCGGTCAGTCGTTACACCGCCGCGGCACTGCGGTCTCTCGTCGGACCGCGTGCGGCGCCCGTCGCGCTGCTCCGCAACGGTGTGGACCTCGACCGCTTCTCGCCCGCCGTCGACCCCGGCGAGATCCGCAAGCGCCATGATCTGGGAGCCGATCCCGTGGTCGTGAGCATCGGGCGGATGGTTCCCCGCAAGGGGCAGGACGTCCTGATCGACGCGCTCCCGCAGGTCCGCGCGGCCGTGCCGGGCACGCGGCTGCTACTCGTCGGCACGGGACGCGACGAGCAGCGCCTCAGGCGGCGCGCGGTCCGGCGCGCGGGCGACGGCGTGATCTTCGCGGGCAGGGTCGCCTGGGACGAACTGCCGGCCTACCACCGGGCGGGCACGGTGTTCGCACATCCCAACCGCAGTCGCTGGGCGGGGTTGGAGCAGGAGGGCTTCGGCGTCGTCTTCCTGGAAGCGCAGGCCTGCGGTGTCCCCGTGGTCGCGGGGCGCAGCGGCGGCAGCCCCGAGGCGCTGGAGGAGGGCCGGACCGGCCTGTTGGTCGATGGACGCGACCGTGACGCCGTAGCCGGCGTCCTGATCGACCTGTTGGCCGACGAGCCGCGCCGCGCCGCCATGGGGGTGGCGGCGCGGACATGGGTCGAGCGGTCATGGTCGTGGGACACGATCGTCAACCGGTTTGCCCGGGATCTGTCAGATCTGCACGCCGGCAACCATCGATAGCGCCGGCCGACCAGTGCTCGGCCAGCGCAAGCCTGCTCGCGGCCGGTGGGTGTGACCATGACCACAGCCGCTGCCACGTAGGCGGCGCCGGATCGGACAGGTTGCGTTCGACCAGTCCCCGCTGCATGGCACAGAAGGTCGCCGGATCTGCGGTCAGCTCGAGCGCGCCGAGGTCCGCTGCGGCCTCGGCCCTGCGGCTGCTCCAGGCCGTCACGGGCGTCGCCAGCGTCACCACGACGGCGATCACCGCGATCAGCGCACCCGCGCCGTGCGGATCGTCGGGGGCGCTCGAACGGCCCCCCGCGGCCGCCCAGCGCAACCAGACTGCCAGGACACCGCACAGGACCACCCACCCCGCCGCTCCGGCGAGCACGCCACGCGCCAGGTCACGGTTGCGTTCATGTGCCAGCTCGTGCGCCAGCACCTGCGCCACCTGCTCGGGTGGCCGTTCGAGCAACGTGTCGTAGAGCACGACGCGGCGTGTGCCCCACAGGCCCGAGACGTACGCGTTCTGCGCCGTCGTGCGACGGCTGGCGTCGGCGACGAGCAACGGCGCCTGCGACCTCCCGTCCGCCGCGAGCACCGCCTGCAGCTCGCGGCGCGTCTCGCCGGGAGGCAGCGGGCGGAGATCGTAGAGCAGCGGCTCGATGAGCAGAGGGGACAGCAGCACCGCCAGCGCGACCAGCACGACGCCGGCCGGTGCCGCGATCAGGTACCAGCGGCGGGGCCACCGGCGCAAGATGGCCCATCCCATGAGCGCGAGCACGGTGACGACCAGCAGCTCGACACCCCTGGCGATGGCCCAATCTCCCATCCAGCCGGCCACGGACTGTGTGGACAGGCCGAACGCCACTGCGTGCCGGTGAGCCCAGAACCCGAGTGGCAGCTGCACGAGCCCGGTCAGTGTCACGACGACGATCACGACCGCCACCGCGGCACGCACCGGCCGGGCGGGCCCGACCGTGGCGATGATGCGTCGGACGAAGCGGCGCCCAGCGGGCGTCGCGGCGACCGCCAGCGGTACGGCGACATCGATCACCTGCGCCATCACGCCGGCCACGCGCAGCGGGCCCCGGTACGCGGCGATGTGGTCGAGCAACCGGGGCGGAAACCAGCGGGTGGGATCGGGCACCGCACCCAGGTCGGGCGCGAGCGGACGGATGACCTGCACGACGACACCGGCACCGAGCACCGCGACGATGGCGGCCCACCCCAGCACGCGCGCGATCAGACGGCCGGCATCAGAGGTTTCGGCGTCTGGCACGTTCGGCATCGTCTGCCAGCGTGCCGGTCGGTGTCAACAACCGCAGACCGCGGTCCGCATTTGTCGTGGACCGGATCCGCGAACGTCAGCGTGTCACCGCGAGGCTGCACGGTTGATGGGCAGGAACCGGTTCTGCGGTGCGAGCCCGCCGCGCTGAAGGGCTTTGATCGCGCGGGCCTCGTCGAGGCTGAGCACCACCGCCTGGTCACGATGGTCGAGCAGCGCGGTGACGATGCAGTCGTCGCATGCCGCGGTGTGCTGCATGGCGCAGTCGTTGCAGTCGATCTTCACCGCTGACTCCTCTCCCACCCACGAACAGATGTTCGATACGGTACCACATGTTGAGCCGTCGCAACCACCAGCGCGCCCCGTGGTCACCCGCAGCGGTCAGCCCACGATCGCTTCGATGAAGCGGTCCGACGCCACGCTGTTGACGTTGCGGGCCGTGGCGGCCTCGCGCACCTCACGGTCGCTGGAGACCACCAGTGCGGGCGCGTCGGCCTCGAGACCGTCGAGCATGGCGACGAGCATCTCGTCGGCCGTCTCATCCACGGTGAAGCACACGATCACCCCCCGGGCGCGTGGCACCTCGCCGCCGGTGTCGGCACGGCCGTCGAAGACCAGCGTCGGGCGGACGTCGAACCTCGCCACCACGCCGTTGACCATCCGCACGAGCCAGCGCCGCTGCTGTTCGAGCGGCAGTCCAGGCACGCCGCGAACGTCCTTGGTGACGTTGTAGCCGTCGAGGAACACTCGCAGGCCCGCCACCTGCAGCAGCGACACCACCGCAGCGCTGCGCTCGGGATCCACGCCAGGAGGCAATCGGTTGGGACGCCCTGGAACCGCTGCGCGCACCCGCCGGGGCACGCCGCCGGTGTCATCGGCCTCACCGGCATCGCCGGAGGCGTCGACGGCGACAGCGGGGTCCTGCTGATCAACGTGCAGTGGCGCCTGCAGCCGTGCGGTCAGGTCCGCGAGCTCGGCCAGCACCTGTGACGTCCGCTCGTCACTGGCCGCCGCCCACTGCCTGGCCTCGTCGGCCTTCCGGCGGGCCCGGGCCAGGCGCTCGCGGTGTTCGGCGCGCTCGGCGTCGAGCACGTTGGCCAGGTCCCGCTGCCCGGCACGCGCTTCCGTCGCGGCGGCCTGCGCGGCGTCGCGTTCACCCACCAGCTGCTGGATCAGGCGCCGCAGCTCCGCCTCGCGACGCTGGGCATCCTGTACGGTCCGGCGCAGCGCCCGCACCTCCTCGTGCAACCTGGCGTCGGTATCGTCCTGGGGACGGATCGCCGCGGGTTCGGCCGCCGCCAGACCCTGCGCCGACAACTCGTCGGCGAGCACGGCGGCCAGCGTCGCGAGCGCATCCCATCGCGCGGTGACCGCCAGGAGCGCCACCGCCTGATCCGGACCGACCTCCGCGCGCAACGTCGCTGGCTCGACCTGTGTGGCCCACGCGCGACGGGCGTCATCGGCGACGGCCGCGCCGACCGCGACGCGGAACCGGACATCGCGCACCAGGGCGTCCGCGACCGCACGGCGGGCATGGGCGGCGCCGCGCAGCGCATCAGGCTTGAAGGTGCTGAACGGCCGGAGGGCCACCGGCACCTGCGCCGTCGACAACTGGTCGACCGCACGGCGGACCGCGCGCGCCAGCGCATCCCAGTGCGCGGGAGGCAGGTCATTGAGCACATCGACCGGCCACGGTTCGGTGCTCACCCACAACTCCGATCCGCTGTCGACATCTGCTCCTGGATGTCCTCGCCCGGCACCGGGCACACGTTGCAAGCGTATCGGTGTGGTGCCGCGACCCGGGTTGGATTCGACGGCGCAGGTACCGGCGGGACGTGCACCCGGTCGCGTGACCTGCGGCGCGTTGCCCTCGCCGGCCCCGGTCACGCAACAAACGCGGCCCTGTTCCGATGGGAATGTGTGCGACGGTGCGTCCCGGCGTTCCGGGAGCCGTCGGAATGGACATGACGCGGACGGTGGTCAAGACGTGCGGCGCACACGTCGCAGACCACTATCCTGGCCCGATCGTTCACACAAGGAGGCTCGGCGGCGAGCACTCGACGGAGAGATGACCGCTCGCCGCGCGGCTGACCGTTCCGCAACCTGCTCCGTCCATCCTGCCCAGTGACCGCGAGCATCGTCCATGGCCGGGGGCCGCATGATCCGCGGTTCCTCGACGAGAGGATCTCAGTGCCGGGCTACAGCCTGATCATGATCGCCGCCCTCGGCGGTCTCGCAATCGTGCTCAGCAAGATCGTGCGGCGGTTCGTGCCCGAGATCGTCGTCTTCCTCCTGCTGGGCGTCATGATCGGCCCGGAGGGCTTCGCGCTGATCAACGGCGGCAATATCGGGACGCTCAACGTGATCACCGACATCGCGCTGGCCGCGATCATCTTCCTCATCGGTGACCGGCTGCGGATCGACGACCTCCGTACCCAGCGCAGCCTGCTGGCACCGTTGAACCTGATGCAGCTCATCGCGTCGGCAGTGCTGGTGTTCCTGGCGATGCGCCTCCTGGGTGTCGATGCCCGGGTGGCGGCGGTGCTCGCCCTGATCGCGGCCGAGACCGGTGTGTTGACCGTCACCGCCACCATCAAGGAGGAACGCGCAGCCGGACAGTTCACCGACTTCGTGCTGTCCAGCGTCGCGCTGTCCAACGTGGCCGTCGCGGCGCTGTTCGGCCTGACGTTCCCGTTCATCCTGCTCGCGTCGGGCGAGGCCACCAGCACCACCCAGACATTGCAGGTCTTCGTGCAGATCGTCGTGGCGTCCGGCGCGATCGGTCTGCTGGGCGGCCTCCTGCTGAAGACCTACGGGCCGGCGATCGAGACGTCGGGTGAACTGCTGCTGTTCCTGTTGATCGTGCTGACGGGCATCACCGGCGCGGCACTGTTCGTCGAAGGCTCGGTCGTGGTCGCCGCACTGATCGCCGGCCTCTACGTCGCCAACGCCGCGCCGTGGCTGGCAGACCGCTTCTTTGCGGCCGTGCGCACGCTCGAAGCCCCGATCTACCTGATCTTCTTCATCGTCGCCGGCGCCGCCATCCACCTCGACGAGCTCGCGGCCGCTGGACTGATCGGTGGCGCCTACGTGCTCGCGCGGACCATCGGGAAGGTCGGCGGCTCCGCACTGGGCGCGGTCGCCGCCCGTCGGCCGGATCAGTGGCGCAAGGGCGCGCGTTCGGGTCTCGCGCTCCTCCCGCACGCCGGCATGGCGATCGCACTCACCGCGTTCGTGTCGGAGTTCGCACCCGACCTCGGTTCGCAGGTCGCACCGGTCGTGCTTGGCTCGATCGTGGTCTTCGAGCTGTCCGGTCCGCTGATCCTGCGCCGGGTGCTGCGACAGGTCGACGAGGCGGGCAAGGCGGGCACGCAGGAGACGGCCACGCTGCCCGATCTCGATGCGACCCACAGCCTGCGCAAGGTGTTGATCCCCGTCAGCAGCGGCGAGATCGTGATCCCACGACTGCCCTTCCTGTTCGACCTCGTCGGTGGCCTCGGCGCCGAGGTCGTGGCCGTGCACATCTCACAACCATCGAACATGTTCGACGAGGAGCGCGAACCGGAGGTGCTCCGCGTGTTCCGGGAGGTGGCCGAGGAGCGCGGCCTGACCTGCACCACCGTGCACCGCCGCGCGGAGCCGATCGCGCACATCATCCTCGACGTCGCCCGGGATGTCGAGGCCGACCTGATCGTGATGGGCGAGCCCGCGCGAACGTCGGTGCTCGAACCGACGCGATGGGGTCTGGTCAGCCAGCGGGTCGTGCGCGACGCGCGCGTTCCGGTGCTGGTGTACCCCGTCGACCCGAGCAACCCCGAGCAGGTCCCCGGCGTGTACCTTCGTCGCGCCGAGGCGGCGTCGGCCGCCGACAACGAAGCGGGCCTGATCCCCGCGCAGACGTCGGAGACCGGCGAGAGCTGACGAGCAGACCGGCTCACCACCCGACCGATCGCTTTCCTCTGCGGAGCCTTCCGACCGAACGTCAGTTCGTCTATGCTCTCGTGCGATGTCTCAGATGCTGCTGGACTTCGGCCATGTCGCGGGAACCACACCGTTGCGCGAAGTGCCGTTCACCGTGCTCGACCTCGAGACCACCGGCGGCGCGCCGGCGACGTGCGAGATCACCGAGGTCGGCGCGGTCCGGGTGCGCGGCGGCCAGAGGGAGGCCGAGCTGTCCACCCTGGTGCGGCCGGCCACGGGCATCCCCCGCCAGATCACGGCGCTGACCGGCATCACCGACACGCTGGTCGCCGACGCGCCGCCGGTGACGGCCGTGCTGCCGACCCTCATGGAGTTCTGGCGCGGATCGGTGTTCGTGGCCCACAACGCCCGGTTCGATCTCGCCTTCCTCAACACGGCGCTCGAACTGCACGACTACCCCACCATCGAGCTCCCAGTGGTCTGCACCGCCACCCTCGCGCGCCGGCTGGTGCGCGAGGAGGTGCACAACTGCCGGTTGTCCACGTTGGCGCAGCACTTTCGCACCCAGCACGAACCGACGCACCGGGCCCTGCCGGACGCGCGCACGACGGTGGAGGTGCTCCACGCGCTGATCGAACGCGCCGCAGGGCTCGGAGTGCTGACGCTCGATGGCCTGCTCGAGCTGTGCGACCGCCGCGACCTCGACACGGTCGCGCAACGCCAGCGCTTGACCGACCACCTGCCGGCGTCGCCAGGTGTCTACGCGTTCCGCTCCGCGGCCGGTGAGGTGTTGTACGTCGGCAAGGCCACCGATCTGCGTTCCCGTGTCCGCAGCTACTTCGGCACCGACCCCCGGCGGATGGTGCGCGGCCTGCTCCGCGAGACGGACCGCATCGACCACAGGATCTGCCCGACACCCATCGAGGCGGAGATCCGCGAACTGCGTACCATCACCACGTGGCGGCCGCGTTACAACCGCCGTCACAAGCCGCCGCGCTCAGCGACATGGGTCAAGCTGACGACCGAGCGCTTCCCCCGCCTCTCGATCGTACGCACCGTCCGCGACGACGGTGCCGCCTATCTTGGCCCACTGCGGTCCACCCGCGCAGCCGAGAGCCTGCGCGACGCACTCCATGACGTGCTGCCCCTGCGCAGGTGCACCATGAAGATCACCGCGCGCACGAGGGCGCAAGCGTGCGTGCTGGCCGAGATCGGTCGCTGCTGCGCCCCATGCGTCGGCGATGTGGACCCCACCGTCTATCAACCGGTGGTCGAGCACGCCCGCGCGGCGCTGACCGATGGATCGGGTCCGGTGACGTCTCGGTTGCTGGACCTGATCGCGGCCTTGGCGGCCGACGAGCGCTACCAGGAAGCGGGCTGGCGGCGCGACCGCCTGGCGGCACTGGTCGACGCCGTCCGCCGCCAGCGGGTGTCACAGACCATGGACGGCGTCGAGCTCGCGGCGTACCGACCGGTCGACGACGACACCGTCGATCTGGTGGTCGTCTCCAACGGGCGGATGCGCAGCAGCGCTCGCTGCCCGCGTGCGGAGGCCCCTCGCGTGGCCACGGAGATGTCGACGGCGTTCCAGCGCGAGGACGACGACCCCTTCGTCATCGTCTCGGAGCGGGAGCTGCTGAGCCGGTGGCTCGCGCTGCGCGGCACGGTGCTGCTCTGGGCGCACGGCCGCTACGCCGACACCGTAGCCGGGGGCGCCGAGTTGGATCGGATCACCCGGCAGCTGCGACGGCGACGTAAGACCGGCGTCCCCGCCAGCGAGCTGACGTCGAAGCGGCTGCGGCGCGAGGTCGGCGCCGCGGCATCGTAGCGGCGCGACCTTGGGCGGAGGCGCTCGCCTGAGGCCACGACGACGCCGTCAACCGGCGGTCGCGAGCTCCTGCGACAACGCCACCCAGCGCTCCAGCGTCGAGCGCGCCCTTCCGGAGTCGATGGCCTCGGTTGCGGTGGCGATGCCGGCCGGGATGTCTGGCACGTGGTCGGCCACATACAGCGCGGCGCCGGCGGCCAGCAAGACAGCGTCGCGGGGGGCACCGGGCTTGCCGTCGATCACGCCATCGGCGATCGCGCGGTTGACCTCGACGTCACCTCCGACGAGATCCTGCGGTTGGGCATAGTCGATGCCGACGTCCGCGGGGTCGAACTCGTACATCGACACCTGACCTCGGCGCACCTCCCACACATGGGAGGGGCCTGTGACGGTGAGCTCGTCGAGACCGTCGAAGCCGTGGAACACCAGCGCGTGCTCGGCACCGACCTGCGCGAGGACGCCCGCGATCTTCTCGGCCAGCACGCGATCGCCGACACCGATGGTCTGGTGCGCCGCGCCTGCGGGGTTGGTCAGCGGTCCCAGCGAGTTGAAGATCGTCCGCACCGCCAGTTCGCGCCGCGTCGGCATGACGTGGCGCATCGCCGGGTGATAGGCCTGCGCGAAACAGAACCCGATGCCGACCTCGGCGATGCACCGGGCGACCGCCTCGGGTGGCAGGGTGATCGCCACGCCCCAGCCCTCGAGCAGATCGGCCGAGCCACAGTTGCTGCTCGCCGCGCGGTTACCGTGCTTGGCGACCCTTGCTCCAGCGGCCGCTGCGACAACCGCCGCCACGGTCGAGATGTTGAACGTGCCGGAACGGTCCCCGCCGGTGCCGCAGGTGTCGAGCGTCGGCCCGTCGACGTCGACGGCGATGGCGTTCGCCCGCCACGCGCGGACCAGGCCGGCGATCTCCGTGCTGGTCTCGCCCTTGGCACGCAGCGCCACCACGAAGCCCGCGATGTGCACGGGACTGACTGAGCCCGCCATTATGGCCGACATG
>Ga0268386_10002332_pt1 | contig 13474 bp, 10 predicted proteins | sample RVTome_15_FD_200260 | JGI IMG/M metagenome (GOLD analysis project Ga0268386, IMG submission 200260) | Soil microbial communities from uranium-contaminated site in the Upper Colorado River Basin, Wyoming, United States - RVT150D86... ...
CCCCAAGGACTCCGAGATCAGCCCCGCGGTCTTCTCCCGGCGCTCGGCGTCGCGGTCGGCCACGATGCGGGCCATCCGCTCCCGCCACGGATCCATCCGGAACCCGGCCCGGTCACGCACGCAGGCGTCGATCAGCTCGCGGTAGAACTTGACCATACGTCCCACCAGCGGCACGGAATACTCCCTCCCCTGGATCTTGATCGTGTCGACCCCGTGGTCGATCAGGTAGGGAATGTCGTCGGCGAGGAAGTAGGCCCGGTTCGGCAGCTGCACGCCCGACGCCTCGATCTCCCCGGCCGCGCCCACCTGGTCCCAGTCGGTGAGACAGATCCGGTAGCAGAGGCCGCCGCGGTTCGGGCTGCCCGGGAAATGGTCCTTCCCAGACGCATCCACCCGGTGCCCGTACTTCGTGTAGCTGCTCATCGTGCAGCGGCCAAGGAGGGTGTAGCAGGTGGTGGCGTGGACGAGAACCTCGAGCCCGACCCCCGCCTCCGCCTTGATCCTGCGCATCGTCGCCTTCCCCATGCGGCACTCGGCGACTATCTGGGAGGCGCCCGCCTCCTTGTAGAAGAGGGCGTCCTGGATGTTGATGATGGTACACCCGACGCTGGCATGGAGGATCGTGTCGGGATGGCGATTCTTCAGGGCCATCATCAGCCCGGGATCGGTGAGGATGAAATCGCGCACGCCGGCGGCGTACAGCGCGTCGGCCCGCGCCATGAAGAGCGGTACCTCGGAGGAGGCAGGGAGGGTGTTGAACGCCACCCGGAGGATCTTGCCGACCGAACGGGCGTACCGCTGCGCCTCGACGATCGCGGCGTCGTCCATCTCGAACTCCGCCCGGCGGCGGCTCCATCCCCTGGCGCCCACATAGACGGCGTCCGCCCCGTTCTCGAAGGCGACACGTACCATCTCCATGGAACCGCCGGATGCCAACAGCTCGGCCATCGACGTTACCCTTCCGTGCGCGGATCCCGTTCGTGGGGAAGACGCAACCCGGAATTATACCTCATGGTTAGCGTCCTGTAAAACCGTCCCGACGTACGCTCGTCCGGCCGTCCCGAAGCAGTACCCGTTGCACAGGCCCCGGGGAGCGTGTCGCCTCACGGCTTCCGCCCACCGATCCTCGAGCGCGTACCCCCCTCCGGCGAAAGCCCGGACCAATGCCTCCCGGTAGGCGGCTCCGATCTCCGACCGGTACGCCGCGGTCTCGTAGAGCCCCTCGACCCGGAAGACGCGAAATCCGTCCGCGACCAGCCGTGGAAGATGCTCCAGCAGGCACATGTCCCGGCCCGAGAGGACCCCTTTCCCGACCGTCTTCAGGACCCAATCGCGAGAGGTGAGCCAGTGGACCTCCTGGCAGGCGGACGGGCACTTCGGGTCGGACTCCTCGGGTTCCGTGAGCAGGTAGCAGCGGTCGGTGACCCCGAGGGGGATCTTCCCGTGGACGAGCACCTCCACCTCGACCCCCGCCTCGCGGGCGAGGATCGCCGTCTCCTCGAGGGACACCTCGGCGTTGGGACGCACCCGGACCGCTCCCGCGTCGCGCATGACCCCGGCCGCGAGGTGGGTGTAGATGTTCGCGTAGGCGCCCATGTGGGCCGGAACCGGCCCCCCTTTTTCGCGCAGGATCCGGAGGACCCCCATGTTGTGGATCTCGAGGGCGTCCGCCCCTGCGGCCGCGGCGGCGTCGACCAGGCGGCCGACGTGGGGGAGGTCCGCCTCCCGCGGCACGGCCGGCGTGGCGACATACGCGCGCTTCCCCGCCGCGTGAAGGCGGGAGACGACGCCGGGGAGAAGGTCGAGCGCTTCGGCGTAGTTCCCCTCGACGCGCCGGCAGTACGGGGTTCCGAGGCACACGGCGTCGTAGGGAGAGAGGTCGGTACCCTCGAGCTCCCCGGGGGAGGCGACGCTGACGATGAGCTCGAATCCTATTGCCGTCCACCCCGTTTCAGGTCGATCAGGACCAGCTTGATGACCGTCTTGAGCGTCTCGAAGACCCCGGCCCCCGTGGAGGCCGCCGCCTCGTACTCGGGAACGTTGCGCCGGTTGAGGAGCGCGTGGAGCTCGGCCAGCGAGGCGACGTTCGGCAGGTCGCGCTTGTTATATTGGATCACCGTGGGGATCTTGTCGGGGTCGTACCCCTGCTCCCGGAGGTTCACCCGAAGGTTCTCCATCGACTCCTCGTTCGCGTCCACGCGGGTGAGCTGCGAGTCGGCGATGAAGACGACGCCGTCGACGCCGCGCAGGATGAGCCGGCGGCTGGCGTCGTAGAAGACCTGGCCGGGAACGGTGTACAGGTGGAAGCGCGTCTTGAAGCCGCGGATCTCGCCCAGGGACAGGGGGAGGAAGTCGAAAAAGAGGGTCCGCTCCGATTCCGTGGCGAGGGAGATCATCTTCCCGCGCGCCTCGGGGTTCATCCGCTTGTAGATGAATTGCAGGTTGGTCGTTTTCCCGCACAGGCCGGGGCCGTAATAGACGATCTTGCAGTTGATCTCGCGGGAGGAGTAGTTGATGAAGGACATCAGGACCTGTCCGGGAAAAACCTGTGCGATCTCATTTGAACAGGCTCTCGATGTCGTCCTCGGTCAAGTCCTCGATTCCCCCGGTCTCCGCTTCGACGGCGGCCAGCGCCGCCTCCATGACCGCGATGAGACGCGCCGAGGCCTGCCGGACGCGCAGGCGGACAAGCCCGACCGAGGAGCGCCGGTCGAAGACGATCACGAGGATGAGGCGCTCCGCCACGACGGAGAGATGCATGTTGTCCCGCTCGCCCTCGTGGAAGAGGATCGAGAACTCCTTTTCGCCGATGAGGTTGGCGAGACCCCCGGTGGCGGCGATGTTCCCCGCGGCGAGCGAGGCCAGGGACGTCGTGTCGAATCCGACGGCATCCCCGACGGAAGCGAGGAGGGTCCCGTTCTTGTCGACCAGGAAGACGACTTTCGCGGAGGCATCCAGCAGCAATTTCCGAAGGATCGAAAGGAGCGCCTCGTACTCCGGCTCCCGGAGGATGAAATTATCCCGGATCATAGGCGAAAAGATACCACATGCCCTCCGTTATTCCTACGATGGGGGTCCCCCGGGAAGCGAACTTCGTACGGGAGTGGGGCGCCTCCGGGACTCTCCCTCGGCTGCGCCGCCTCGGAGGGCGGGGCTTCGTTCGTGGCTCGCCGTGCGGTGAACCTGCACGGCTGCGCTTTACCTCACTCCGCCCCCCCTCCTGCGGCGGCTACGCCGGACACTCCCGTTGTGCCCCCGTTCTTCCTACTGCGGGGGTACCCCGGCAGCGCGAAGCTCGTATTGGGGCGTGCGCCTTCCGCGCTGTCTTCCCGATACGTTACCGCATGAACCGCGTGAGGGAGAGGGAGAGGCCGGGCGCGCCTCGACGTTGTCCCGGATCTTTCGGATCAAAACCGGATGCGGTCGAACGCTACTTCTTCTTCTTCGGCGCCGCCTTCTTGCCGCGCTTCGCGCCGGTCCCGGCCTTCCCGGCCTTCGCCACCTCGGCGAGCATCAGCTTCATGTTGTCCGCCCCGACGGCGCCCTCGACCATCGCGTAGACCGGCTGCACCCGGGCCTTGAAGACGGCGATCTGGGCGGGCGTCAGCGTGTTCACCTGCATCCCCTTCTTCCGCAGGACCTCGGGGAGCGCCTTCTCCGCCTCCGCGGATACCGCGCGCTCGTACGCCACCGCGTCCTTCGCCGCCGCGCGGATCGCCATCCGGTCGGCCGGGGAGAAGGAGTCGAAGAGCTTCTTGTTGATGCACAGGATGAGCGGGTCGAAGGAGTAGTGCCACATGGTCAGGTACTTCTGGACCTCGTACAGCCTGCTCGAGTCGATGATCGCGGTCGGGTTCTCCTGGCCGTCGATCACCCCCCGCTGCAGGGAGGGGAAGACCTCGCCGAAGTTCATCGTGACGGCGTTCGCCCCGAGAAGCCTGAACGTCTCGAGGAACAGCCGGGTGCCGGCGACCCGGAACCTGATCCCCTTCATGTCGTCGGGCGAGGTGATCGGGCGCTTCGAGTTCGTGAGCTCCCGGTACCCGTTGACGCCGATCCCGAGGCCGGTGATCCCCTTCTCCTCGAGCCACTTCATGGCGAGGGCGCCCATCGGGCCGTCGGCCACCTTGTTGGCGACGTCCATCGACGCATAGAGCCACGGCAGGTTGAAGACGTCGAACCGCTTGTCGAGGAAGAGGGCGAGGATGATCGGCGAGTCCCACGTCATGTCGATGGCGCCGGACTGCAGCATCTCGAGCTCGGACTTCTGGTTGCCGTTGGACAGCTGGCTCTGCGGGAAGACCTTCACCTCGATCCGCCCGCCCGTGTTCTTCGACACCAGTTCGGCGAACCGGTTCGCCCCCTTGTCCCACGGCGAATCCTTCGCCGTGATGTGGGACAGCCGGATCGTCTTCGCGGCGGCGAACGCCGCCCCCGCGAGAAACAGCATCGCCACCGCGATCGCCGTGACCCGAAGGACGTTTCTCCCCCGCATCGCTCCCCCTTGCGCGTGTGAATACGGAGTCCCGATCCCGTCCTTACAACAGCGGGTTCTTGTGCATCTCCTTCAGGCGGACCCAGCGCCGGTCGACCTCGACCTGGAACCGGTCGAGCTCGGACTTGCAGTCGGGCTTCAGCATGTGCTTCGTCTTCCCCATGTGCTTCAGCCACTCGGTGACGGGGACCTTCTTCCCCTTCTCCTCCGGATCGTAGTTGATCGTCGTGACGCCGTGCTCGACCTCGTAGAGCGGGAAGAAACAGCAATCCACCGACGCCTGGATGATCGGAACGGACATCCGCTCCTCCGTCTTCCACGCCAGCGGGCACATGGAGATCATCTTCACGAAGGCCAGCCCCCCGTCCGAGTACTTCTGGGCCTTGGCCGCCTTGCGGATCATGTCGCGCGGGTTGCTCTCGGCAACGGTGCAGACGTACGGGACGTGGCACGCGGCGAAGATCTGGGCCGTGTCCTTGTGGTGCGTGCTCTTGCCGTGCTGGTACGGCCCGTAGCTGGAGGTCGATGTGGACTGCCCGAGGGGAACGGTGAAGGAGAGCTGCGAACCGGTGTTCTGGTACCCCTGGTTGTCGTATTCGCAGATGATCATCCGGTGGCCCCGCATCGCGGCGCCGATGGACGGCCCCATGCCGATGTCGTGCCCGCCGTCGCCGGTGACCATGATGAAGGTGATCTTCTCGTCCTTCGGGATCTCGCCCCGGAGCTTGCGCTCCTCGAACATCTCGACCACGCCGGACAGCGTCGCCGCCCCGTTCTGGAACAGGTTGTGGATGTAGGTGATCTTGTGCGCGGTGTACGGGTAGCCGGTGGTGACCACCATCCCGCAGCCGGTGTGGAAGAGGATCACCACGTGCCCCTCGATCCCCTTCATGAAGGTGTTCATGTTCACGAAGATGCCGCAACCCGGACAGGCGCCGTGGCCCGGGCTGATCCTCTTGGGCCGCTCCGTGAGGTTGCGCAGGACGTTCCCCTTGACCTCCATCTTCCCTTCCGGCGTCGTCTCGATGCGGAGGAGGCCCGAAGCATCGGCCTCGGTGATGGGGGCGAACGCCTCGGCGGGGTGGAACGACGGGTCCCCCGGGTTGGCGCCGAAGTAGGCGTACGGGACCTTCACCGTCCCGGTCTTCGCGATCTCCAGCGCCTCGCGGAGCATCGCCGCCGCGTCCTCGACGAAGAACTCTTTTCCCCCGGTGCCGTAAACGCGGGCGGCGACCTGGGTCGCGTTCCCCTTCCACCCCTGCAGCGCCGCCTTCACCTCGATCGCCATCGCGCCGCCCCATCCGCCGAAGTTGTCCTGGCGGTCGGCGACCACCAGCCCCTTCACGTTTTTCAGGGCCGCGCGCACCTCATCGATCGGGAACGGCCGGATGACGTTGGGCCGGATCAGGCCGACTTTCCGCCCCTCCTTCCGCAGCGCGTCGACCGCCTCCTTGGCCGTCTCGGCGGCGGAGTTGAGGATGAAGAGCGCCGCCTCGGCATCCTCCATCCGGTAACATTCGACCAGGTCGTACCGGCGGCCGGAGAGCGCCTCGTATTCCTCGAAGACCTTCCGGATCACGTCGTAGGAGCGCACGATCGCGTCGGCCTGCTGCTTCTTGTTGTTGATCTGGTCCGGGTCGTTCATGTAGGGCCCGATGGTGACCGGCGTCTTCGGGTCGACGGACGACACCGTGGGGACGAACGGCCCCAGGAAGTCGCGCACCACCTGGTCGTCGGCGAAGATCTCCACGCGGCGCTTCTGGTGGGAGGTGAAGAAGCCGTCGTAGGCGACGAACACCGGGAGGCGGACCGACATCTCCTCGCCGATCTTCGGGGCCATCACGTTCATGTCGTAGACCGCCTGGGCGTCCGCGGCCATCAGGGCGATCCAGCCGGTGTTCATCGCCAGCATGATGTCGCTGTGGTCGCCCCGGATGTCGAGGGGGCCGGAGACCGCGCGGGTGACGATGTTGAACACCATCGGGAACCGCTCCCCGGACTGGACCGGGAGCTGCTCGAAGGCGAACAGAAGCCCGTTCGCGGAGGTGGCGTTGAAGACGCGCCCCCCCGCCGTGCTCGCGCCGAAGCAGATCCCCGCGGCGCCGTGCTCCCCGTCGCCCGGGATCATCCGGATGGTGTGCTCCCCCTCCGCCTTCATCGTGTCGAGGGTTTCGGCGACCTCGGTCGAGGGCGTGATGGGATAGTACCCCATGACGTGGTAGTTGATCTGCTTCGCCGCCGTCGCCGCGATCTCGTTGCCGCTCTGGACGACCATCGTCTGGGCGGGGCGTCCGCTCCGCTTCTTCGCCGTCTGCGCCATTCGCCTTCTCCTTATGGTTTCGAGAAAATCGTTACTTGAGGAACTTGTGCTTGACGGTGATCTTGTCCATCTCCTGCTCGGCTTCCTTGGCGGGAATCAAGGCGCCGAACTTGCAGATGTGGGTGCACCGCAGGCACCCCTTGCAGTACTGGTAGTCGATCCCGAGCAGGACCATCCCGTCCTTGCCGGTCTTCGGGTCTTTCCCCTTCTCCCACACGAAGCAGTAGTCGGGGCAGGTGATGTCGCACTCGCCGCACCGGACGCACTTGTCGAGGAGGAAGAGGGGGATCGTTCCCGTGCGGCTGGTGGAGAGGTCCTTGAAGCGCATGTTCCCGACCGAGTAGATCGTCCCGCCGATCGGGGCCGTCTCGTAACCGAGCTTCGGCACATCGCGGGTGAACGGCGTCGCCGGGTACTTGGCGTCGACCGGAAACTCCCCGAACGCGACCTCGTCGAACCCGCGCTTCAACGCATCCATGTTCGCCTTCATCAGGGTGGGGTACTTCTTCCCGAACTGGGCATGGACCGCCTCTTCGGCCGCCTTCCACTCGAAGAAGCCGGCCGCCTTCATGATGGCGCCCATCATCACCATGTTCACGCGGGAGCCGGTCGCCATGGCGACCTCCATGGCGTCCACCACGCCGACCTTCCCGCCCTCGAGCTTCAGGAAGTCCCGCGCCTCCGACGGCGTCCTGCGGGTGTTCAGGATCACGGCCGTCTTGCCGGGGACCGCTCCCGCGGTCACCGGGACCGATTTCGCCAGCGCCTCGTGGAAGATCGCGAGGACGTGCGGCTCCTCCACCGGGCTGTTGATCCGGACCTGCTGGGCGCCCTCGCAGATCCGCACGAACGACTTGATCGGCGTCCCCTTCTTCTCCGAGCCGTACGAGGCGAACCCGGCGCCGTTCATCCCCATCCCGATGATCGCCGCCTCGATGAGGATCTTCCCGGCCACGTTCGCGCCCAACCCGCCGATGCTCTCCATCCGGATCTCGAAGAACCCGAGATCGTTTTTCACCGGCAGCTTCACCGCCTTGCCGCTCTGGGTCATCTTCCCTGCCCCTCTCGTTGGAATATTCCGGTGCGTATCGATCGGTTCACAATTCGTGTCGCCCCTTCATCGCCCGGCCGACGGTGATCTCGTCGGCGTATTCGAGGTCCGCTCCCATCGGGAGCCCGTGGGCGATCCGGCTCACGCGGATGTTCCCGACTTTGAGGACCTCGGCGAGGTAGGACGCCGTGGACTCCCCCTCCGCCGTGAGGTTCGTCGCCAGGATCACCTCGGAAATACCGCCGCGGGCCGTCCGCTCCAGGAGCTCCCGCACCCGGAGATCGTCCGGCATGACGCCGTCGATCGGCGAGATCGCCCCGCCGAGGACGTGGTACCTCCCCTTGAACTCCCCGCTTTTTTCGATCGGGACAATATCGGCGGGACCTTCCACGACGCAGATCAGGTCATCCCTTCGCGCGGGGTCCGCACAGAAAACGCACGGGTCCTCGTCGGCTATATTAAAGCATTTCGAACATTTTGTCATGGATTCCGGGATCCCGGCGATGGCCGCCCCCAGTTCGCGGACGAACTCGGGCGGCGCCTTCAGGAGGAACATCGACAGGCGCGTGGCCGTCTTCTCCCCGATCCCGGGGAGGCGGGAAAGGAGGAGGACGAGGCGGCGCAGCGGTTTCGGGTAGACGGCGGTCACAGGATCCCCGGCGGAAGCATCCCGCCCGTGATCTTCCCCATCTCGGCGGCGGCAAGCTCCCGGGAGCGCGCAAGGGCGTCGTTCATCGCCGCGCGGACCAGGTCCTGCAGCATCCCCACGTCGTCGGGGGAGACCACTTCCTTCTCGATGCGCACGGAGAGGAGCTCCTGGCGGCCGTTCATGACGGCCACCACCATCCCGCCTCCCGCCGACCCCTCGACGGTGCGCCCCCCCAGCTCCTCCTGGAGGCGCTGGAACCGATCGCGCACCTCCTGCGCCTGTCGCATCATCTCCTTGAAGTCCTTCATTCCACCTCCTCGACCGATTCCGGGATCTCCGGCTCCCCCGCATCCTCGTCCGCCGCGCCTTCGTTTCGCGGAACCTCGACCGGAGGGGCGGGCTGCACCTTTACCAGCATCGATCCCTCGAACGTCCGCAGGATCTCGAGGACGGTCGGCTCTTCGAGCGCTTTCCGCTCGAGGCCGGCATCCCCCGGGGCTACGGCGTCAGGATCCGGGCTTTTTTTTTCCGTGGAAACCGACAGCCGCACCGGCACGGCGCGCCCGGCCGCTTCCTCGAGGGAAGCGAGAAGCGGCTGCCACTTGTCCTTCTCCTTCAACCGGTCGAGCATCATCTCGTGGCTGCAGGTGATGACGAATTCGCCCGCCCGGAGTTCCCCCCGCATCTGGGAGAGGAGGCCGAGCAGGACGGTCTTTTTCTTCCCCTCGAGGATGCGCCGCACCGCGTCCCAAAGGCCTGCGTCCCCTTTCGACGGCGCGCCTTTCGCGGCTCTCGCCGCTTCCGACTTCGCGGTTCCCACCGCCGCGGTGGACATGTCGGCCTTTTCCCCGGCGGCCGGGGCGGAGGAGGAGGAAACCTGGGCTTCGGCGCGCGGGGACGGGTTGCGGGAGAACGTCGCCGCAGGAGCCTTTTGTGCGACCGCCTCCTCCTTCGCGGCTCTCGCCGCTACGGAGGACAAGTCGGCGGGCAGCGAAGCCGGGCGGGACGCGGGAGCGTCCCCCGCCTCGAGCGCCTCGACGGAGAGCAGCCCCCGGGCGTTGACGAGGCGCAGCAGGAGCAGCTCGAACCCGAGGTGCGGGAATTCGGTCGCCAGCACGTCCCGCTCGGACCGGAACGCGATGTCGAGGAGGAGCATCCACTCCTCCCGGGAGCGGTGCGCCGTCAGCTCCCGCATCCGGTCGAGAGACGCGGGGGAGTGGCGGAAGAGAAGCGCTTCCTGGCCGGTGAAGGAGAGGACCGCCGTGTCGCGCAGAACGTCGATCAGGGAAAGGAAAAGGTACTTGAGATCCGCGCCGCGCGAAAGCAGGGCGGCGAACCGTGTCAGGGCAGGCCCTGCGCCGTCGAGGACGGCCGCGGAGACGAGGTCGATCGCCGCCTCGACCCCGACCAGCCCGAGCATCCCTTCGACCAGGGCCGCGGTGACGCTCCCGCCGCCGGAAACCGCCGCCTGCTCGAAGAGGGATTGCCCGTCGCGCATCGATCCGAAGGCGTACCGCGCCAGGAGGGCAAGGGCGTCCTCCTCGGCGGTGATCCCTTCCGCGCGCGCCATCTCCGACAGCCGCCCCCGCACTTCGGCGTCGGTCAGCATGCGGAAATCGAACCGCTGCACGCGGGAGAGGATCGTGTCGGGGATCCGGTTGGGCTCGGTGGTGGCGAGGATGAACACCACGTGGGGAGGCGGCTCCTCGAGCGTCTTCAGCAGCCCGTTGAAGGCCTGCTTCGACAGCATATGGACCTCGTCGATGATGTAGACCTTGTACCGGAGGCGGGAGGGGGCGTAGGCGGCGTTCTCGCGCAGGCTGCGGATGTCGTCGATGCCGGTGTTGGAGGCCCCGTCGATCTCCTGGACGTCGGTCCCCGAGCCGACATCCGCGCACGAGGGGCAGGTCAGGCACGGCGCGGGGGTGGGACCCTTTTCGCAATTGAGCGCCCGGGCGAGGATCCGGGCGAAGGTGGTCTTGCCGACGCCGCGGGTTCCGGAGAACAGGTAGGCGTGGTGGATCTTCCCAGAGGAGATGGCGTTGGCGAGGGCGCGGGTGACGTGCCCCTGCCCGACGATCTCCCCGAACGTCTTCGGGCGCCACTTCCTCGCGAGCGCCTCGTAGGCCATCGGTGCGTGCCCCCCCTTATGCCGGTCTCAGACTCCGGGCTGATACGATTCCGCTCATGGTGGAGGACACTCCTTCCCGCAGTGGGAGGACACACCTTCCCTACATCCCGGGGTTACACCAGGTATGTCCCCCCCTGCCAGGAATGTCCCCCTCTGACGCGCGACGCGACCGCGATGCCTCCCCCGGCTGCGCCGCCTCGGAGCGGGGGCTCCGTTCGTGGCTCGCCGTGCGGTGAACCCGCACGGCTGCGCTTTACCTCACTGCGCCCCCCTCCTGCGGCGGCTCCGCCGGGGTCGCGGTTTTGCGGCCGCGGGTCCGCCGGCGGCCAGGTGAACCGCCGGCACACGGAGATGTGCGGCTGCCGCTGCTTCCTTCCGGACCTGACGGGGTTCGCCGACTTCCGTTGCGGCGGGCCTGGCCGCCGGCGCACCCGCGGCCGAGGCATCAAGAACGGGGGCATCCCTGCCCGCCTCGGCACTTGGCCATCCATGGCCATCGGGGCATCCGGCCGGTCGATCGCGTTTCGCAAAGAGAGGTATCTTACGGGAACCCGGGCCGTTTTTCAAGGACGGATACCGGGTCCGGCCCCGGATCCCGTTGTGTTACAAGTAATAAACCACCGCGGGCAGGAGGGTACACCTATGGAAGGGAAGCCGGACGGAACGATCGGGGCCGACAGAAGGTCCCTCTGGGTCTTCGACTTCGACGGAACCCTCTCACCCATCGTCGCCGACCGGCATGCGGCCCGGATCCACCCGATGTGCCGGGAGCTCCTGAAAGGACTCGCCCGGATGCCCACGCATTTCGTGGTCGTCCTCTCCAGCCGGGAGATCGAGGATCTCGCGAAGCGCGTCCCGTTGCCGCGCGTCATCCTGGGAGGCGCCAGCGGGCTCGAGTGGCGTCTCCCGGGAGGGCATCGGATCCGTCCCGGGGAGCCGTTCGAAGCCCGCCGGGAGAAGGTCCGTGGGGCCCTCGCCCCCCTCCTCTCCAGGCTTTCCCATATACCGGGGGTGGATGTCGAGGACAAGGGGTGGTCCATCGCGATCCACCACCGGCACGTCCTTCCGGAAATCGCGGCCATGCTGGAACCGCTCCTCAAGGAGCTCGAGGGGACGCCGGACGTCCGGGTGTACCGGGGGCCCTCCGTGGCCGAGGTGCAGTTGCTCCGCAACGTGAACAAATCCTTCGGCGTCCGGACGATCTGCCGGATCATCGGATTCGATCCCTCCAAAGACCGGATCTTGTACGCAGGCGACGACGAGAACGACGCCGTCGCGATGCGATGGGTCCTCCGCAAGAGAGGGATCGCCTTCTCCGTCGGCGATTCCGCGCACGTCCCCGGGGCGAGGGTCGTGGAACATCCCGTCGCCCTCGCTCGGGCGGTCGCGGACCTCGCGGGGATCGCCCCGCACCTGGGCAAGAGGAACGCCTGATCCGGGGGGAAGCGGCTTATGGACCGCCGAACAGGGGCCGTTCGAGTGAGCGCTCCGCCAGGATGTAGGCCGCCGCGTTCCACGATTGACCCGCCATCCCGCGCGGTTCCCCCGTCCTGCCGTGGAACCATTCGTGGAACGCCCACCCGTTGACGCCGTTCATCCCGGCCACCCGGGAAAGCGCGTCGGCGGCCTCCGGACTCCGTCCCAGAAACGCGAGCGCCATCACCCAGAATCCCCCGAGGAAAGGCCAGGCGCCCCCGTTGTGGTACTGGTACTCCGCGTTCTGCCGGTGCCTCCCCATGTAGGCGCGCCATTGCGGGCTGGACGGGCGGATGGGATCGCAGACGGCCCGCACGGGGTACGGGGCGTCGACCCCCGCCGCCAGGAGTTCGTCGAGGATCCGGTTCGCCCTTCCTTCGTCCGCCAGGCCGAAGAGCACCGCAAGCAGGTTTCCGAAGACGTCCCCCTCCCCGCCCCAGGTGAAAAAGTTCACATAGCTCAGGTACAGATCGCCGCGTTTCCCCCCGTTGCGGACATATCGCGTCAAGAGGCGCATGCGGCGGTTTTCCGGCGTTTCCCCGGTGAACGGCGAGAACAGGGCGTTGAAGTCGGCCCGCGTATCCTCCGCGCCGGTGATCGAGTACACGCGTTTCACGTGGTACCACAAGGCGTTGGTGTAAAGAACGAACCCCGATCGGGGCATGATGTCGGCCCAGTCGCTGGCTTCGTTCTGCTGCAGCAGACGGATCTTCTGGTGCTCCTGGCACAGAAGCCACCGGAGCGCGGCGTCGATCCGCCCGCGGAACCTTTCCTCGACGCAATCCTCGGGAAAGTGCCGTGACCAGAACGCAACGGCCTCAAGCCACCAAAGGGTCGCGTCGATGCACCCCAGGTACCAGAAGTCGGTCTCGCCGGTTTCCGGAGCGACGAAATTCGGGATCTGCCCGTTCTCCGCCTGGTGGCTCGCGAGGAATTCCAGCCCGGCCATCGCGCCTTCCCGTAGCGACGGATCCCCGGAAACCGCCATTCCCATCGAGGAGATGGCGGCGTCCCTGCAGAAAACGCGCGTGTAGTTCCGTGCGGCGGATTCCGGCGTGAAGGAAGCCGCGACGATCCCCCGCGGGGTGAGGTTCCGCTCCAGGAGAAGGATCGATTCGCGGAATGCCTGGCGGTGAATGGGAGGGATGCCGGTGCGAAGGGTCTTCAGGTTTTCGTTACCCGCCCTTGAAATCAATGCGTTACGAACTGAGTCATTAGAGCATACCCGGCGGGACATTGCCAGCGACAACCCCCGGGGGCCGATTCCCCGGAACCGAAGACCGCAGAACGGGGACGTTCCTGTTCTGCGGTGAACCGGGCGGTCCGGGTTGCGTTGCGCCGCATGAAATAGT
>Ga0268386_10002333_pt1 | contig 13473 bp, 8 predicted proteins | sample RVTome_15_FD_200260 | JGI IMG/M metagenome (GOLD analysis project Ga0268386, IMG submission 200260) | Soil microbial communities from uranium-contaminated site in the Upper Colorado River Basin, Wyoming, United States - RVT150D86... ...
TCGGCGCCGTCCACCGACAGCTCGTACTCGACCCCAGGGCGCGACGCGCTTGCGAACCGATACCGATCGGCGGGGGGGCCCGTGAGCGCCCTGGCGAGCGCTTCGAGCGCGTGCCTGAGCGCCGCGATCTCCTCGGCCGTGCGCACCGGCGTCCCGGCACGGCGACCCGCGCCCGCATCGAGATCCAGGCGAGCCTGTCGGAGCAGGCGCTCGATCAGATCCTCGTCCGCGACGGCCTGTGCGTCCGTCAGGCTCGAGGAGATCTCGCGTACCGCGCGCTGCAGCTCGTCGAGCACGTCGCCGGAAAGATCCGGCGCCATCGCGGTGCCGTCCACGACGGCGCTCACGAGCGCGCCTTTCTTCTCGAGCACCGACTGCACGAAGTCGTCGATCGTGTTCGCCGCGACCATGTAGGTCACGTTCACCGTGCGCGTCTGGCCGATGCGGTAGGCGCGATCCTCGGCCTGCCAGTGGTTCGCGGGCACCCAATCGAGATCGTTGAAGACGACCTGCGTGGCAGCGGTCAGGTTGAAGCCGATGCCCGCGGCAATGATGTTGCCCAAGAACACGCGCACCCCGTCGTCCTGCTGGAACCGATCGACGAGCGTTTGACGGTGGGCAGCCGGCGTCTTCCCGGTCAGCAGGACCGCTGACCCCTCGAAGCGCCGCCTCAATTTCTGTATCGCCTCTTCGAAGCACGAAAAGACGATGACCTTTTCGCCCTGCTCCACCGCGCCGGCCACGAAGTCGATCGTCGAATCCACCTTCGCGGCCGCGAGCGTTTCGCGCGCCACCGTGACGGCGTGGAGCAGCCGGCCTCGAAGCCGCCGATCGTCGACCGCCGATCCCGGCGCGACAGCCGTCTTACCGAGCAGCAGCTCGATCACTTTCCTCATGTCGCGCACGCCGGTGCCTTTCGGCACCTCCACCGGCAGCCACGTCCGGAGCTTCGGCGGCAGCGACAGGACCTGGTCCTTCGATCGGCGCAGCATGATCCCGTGGAGCTGCACCGTCAGCTCCTCGATGTTCGACGCGCCGCGTGTCTGCCATCCGTAGTCGTTGCGTTCGGCGGCGCAATAGCGCTTCGCGAAGGAGAGGAAACTGCGCCCGAGCGGGTGCCCCACGAGCTGCAGCAGGACGAACACGTCGCGCGGCCGGTTCGTCAGCGGCGTGCCGGTGAGCAGGTACACGGCCGGCTCCGCGCCAGGCCGCCCCTTCGCCCGATCGGCGAGCTGCCGCGCCAGGCGGCTGCGCGCGCTGCGGTGGTTCTTCAGATAGTGGGCTTCGTCGAACACCAGCCCCGCCCATGGCCGCTGCGCGAGCGCGCCGATGTGCTTCGGCAGGATGTCGTAGTTGACGATCACCCACGACTGATCCGACGGCTGCTCCGCTCCTCGCTGAATGATGTGGACCGTCGCGCCGGGTGCGGCGATGTCGATCTCGCGCGCCCAGTTCCGCTTCACCGACGCCGGACACACGACGAGGTACGGACCGCCCGGGGCTGTGTGTCCCAGCGAGACGATGGCCTGCCTGGTCTTGCCGAGACCCATGTCGTCGGCAAGGATGGCGCGGCGCCGGCCGAGCAGAAACGCCACGCCTTCGATCTGATGAGGAAAGAGGCCCTCGGCCAGCGCGGCGGCCTTCCGGAACGCCGCGTCCGGGTCGTTCGGCGACAGCGCCAGCAGCTGGGCGAACGCGTCGGCCTGTGCGTCGACGGACCTGTCCATCTTTCAAAGCGCATTGTGACGCGAACGCAGCGTTCCGCGGGCGCCGGGGCTTACTTGCTCCAGGGCGGCGTCACGTTGTTCGAGCGCGCATAGGCGATGAGCTGCCCGAGGTGCTCGTGCAGGTGCGTGACGGTCAGGAGCCAGGCGCTCCGGTGCGTGCTCTTGCGCCCGAAGAAGTCCAACGGCGCGCCCATCTTCTCCTCCGGCACCGACGTCAACGATGCCTTCAGGAACGCGAACGACTTCCCGACTTCGGCGATCACGGCGTCGCGGCTCATCGGCTTCTTCTCGAACGCCGCCGCCGTCTCGTATTCCTTCGTGACCCCGGTTTCGGCGGGGGCAGGCATCCCCATCGCCGCCGGTATGAAGTAGTTGTCGGCCGCGATGTGCATCAGCGTTTCGGCGGTCGAGCGGACCCCTTTCGCGGGTCTCCAGTCGAACGCGGATTCCGGCATCGCCCGGGCGAGGCCGACGACTTTTTTTTCCACCTGCTCGATGTCGCGGAGGAACTCGCCCGTCACGCCATCGCGCGTCTGCGCGCCAAGCGGAACTGCCAGAGCGAGCAGAAGGGGGACGACCATGACCAGCCGGATCGTGTTGCGCATAAGTCCTCCGTCAGAAGAGTTGGACACCGATCATAGCCGCGAGGCGTAAAAATTTCGAACTTCAGACTTCGAACTTCAGACTCCAGACTTCGAGCGACCGGTTACCTCGCATTCGCGCGGTTGCGGTAGAGCGCAGGATCCGCGACGCGCGCCATTTCGACGACGTCGAGACGCGCGCCGACGAAGTCCCGGATTCGTTTCGCCGCCTGGTCGGGGCGATCCAGCGCCTCGCGGTAGCTCAGCGTCAGGGTCGTGAAGCAGCGCCGGTTCGCGAGGAAGCGGTGCACCTTGTCGAGATGCTGCTGGTACACGGCCAGCGTCTGTTGCTCGTTCGGCGGTTCGGCCAGCGTTCCGCGCTTGAGGAGCATCGTGGTTTCCGACGCAATCACCTCGCGAAGATCGCGCTGCATGAAGATCACCCGGTAGTCGTGCGTCTCAGGCAGCCACGTCAGGAGGAAGGAGACGATCTTGACCGCTTTGCCTCTCGCGTCGATCAACCACTGTGTATCGCCCTGCGTGTGCAGGTCCTTGACGGCCTCGAGCTCGTAATACCCTTTTGGATTGCTTTCGTCCGCCGTGCGGATGCCATCGGTCAGTATGGGCATGCCCCCCGCGGCGAGCATGTTCATCGCCATGGACGTGCCGGACCGCGGCAGGCCGGACACCACCACAATGGGCGTGCCGTAACGAAGACGACGCCGGACGCGGTCGATCCAGGAGCTCACGCATTTCCTCCGTCATGCAAGGGCGGACGTCCAGAACCTGGACCGGACGCCAGCCAGGTTGCTGCCGTTTTCGGCAACCTGCTAGAGTACATACGATCTGACCGTGTGGCGTGAGCCGCGCTTTTCACCTTACCGAAAGGCATCCGCTTTGTTGATCCCGCGCAGGGCTGTCCGGCATGCGGCGCCGGCCCTTGCAGCCCTCGCTGTCGTCCTCAGCCTGCCAGCCGAGGCTGAAGCATATATCGGTCCCGGCGCGGGCTTCGCGCTGCTTTCATCCTTCCTCGTCCTCTTCACGACGATCCTGATCGCGTGTGCCTCGCTCCTGATCTGGCCGTTCCGCGTGCTGTGGCGCGCGATGATGGGCAAGAAAGCGCCTCGGTCCCACATCACCCGGCTGATCGTCGTGGGACTCGATGGCCAGGATCCGAAGCTCACCGACCGCTTCATGAAAGAGGGACTGCTGCCACACTTCAGCAAGCTCGCGAAGGCCGGCTGCTACCGGCGGTTGCGCACCACGTTTCCGTCCGTCTCTCCCGTCGCGTGGTCCTCGTTCAGCACGGGAACCCATCCAGCCCGGCACAACATCTTCGACTTCCTCGATCGCGATCGGCGCACGTATCTCCCGATGCTGTCGTCGACGCGAATCGGGACCGTCGAGCGCTTTCTGAAGCTCGGGCGATATCGCATTCCGCTCGAGAAGCCCGAGCTGCGGCTGCTGCGCAAGTCGAAGCCATTCTGGACGATCCTCGGCGAGCACCGGGTGTGGAGCACCGTGCTGCGCGTGCCGATTACGTTTCCGCCCGATCGCTTCTACGGGGCGGAACTGAGCGCGATGTGCGTGCCCGACCTGCTCGGCAGCCAGGGCACCTTCCTGTTGTTCACCACTCGCCCGGCGACCGGCCGATTCAAGGAGGGGGGCATCCGCGTCCCGATCGCCCTGCAGGCGGATCGCGTCGAGACCGTTGTCACGGGTCCCGAGAACATGTTCCTCGCGGGGTCGCCGCCGCTCGAGCTGCCGCTCCGCCTCACCGTGAACCGACCTCAGAACGTCGTGCATGCCGACCTCGCTGGCACGCCAGTCGATCTCGTGCCGGGAACGCTGAGCGACTGGGTGACGTTGACGTTCCACGCCGCGCCAGGAATAAACGTGTCCGGGCTCACCCGGCTGCTCGTGACCGAGATCGATCCTCACCTGTCGCTCTACATGTCTCCAATCAGCATCGATCCGGAGAAGCCGGCCATGCCGGTGTCGCATCCGTCGTTCTACGCCACCTACCTCGCCAAGCGGATCGGACCGTACTCGACGCTCGGGCTGGCCGAAGACACGTGGGCGCTCAACGAGGGGGTCACCGACGATGGGACGTTCCTGCAGCAGACGTACGACATCGATCGCGAGCGCGAGGCGATGTTCTTCGCGGCGCTCGATCGCTTGCGCAAAGGCAGCCTCGTGTGCGTCTTCGACGCGACCGATCGCATCCAGCACATGTTCTGGCGGTATATCGAAAAGGGACACCCCGCCGCTCGCGGACGCGAGAGGGCCGAACATCGCGATGCGATTCGCGAGCTGTACAAGCACAACGACGCGCTCGTTGGACGCGTCATGGAACGGCTGGAAGACGATGACGTGTTGATGGTCATTTCCGATCACGGCTTCAGCTCGTTCCGCCGGGGGGTGAACCTGAATCGATGGCTGCTGCGCGAGGGCTATCTGACACTGAAGGAGGGCGCCGACGGATCGGCGGAATGGCTGCGCGACGTGGACTGGAGCGCCACCCAGGCGTACTGCCTGGGCCTCACGGGAATGTTCCTGAACCTGAAAGGCCGGGAGCAGCACGGCATCGTCGAACCTGGCGCCGACGCCGCCGCGGTGAAAGCAGAGATCATCCGCAAGCTGAACGGGCTCCGGGATGAAGAGAAGGGCGAGATCGGCGTCCGCGAAGCGTTCGACACTGCCTTGCTGTATTCCGGGCCGTACCTCGAGAACGCTCCCGATCTGCTGATCGGCTACAACGCCGGCTACCGCACGTCCTGGGATTGCGCGACCGGCATGGTGGCCGGCCCCGTGTTCGAAGACAACGTGAAGGCGTGGAGCGGCGACCACTGCATCGATCCGCGGCTCGTCCCCGGCGTGTTCTTCTGCAACCGGCGGGTGGATACGGAGGACCCTGCCCTGATCGACATCGCGCCTACAGCGCTGCGGCTGTTCGGCATCGACCCGCCCGCTTACATGGACGGCAAGGTCCTGGCAGGGCTTGTATGAGGTATCCGCCTCCGCTCGCGGTTGTTGCAAGCGAACTGCGGCGAGACCTCGCCGGAGCCCTGGCGAAGGCGGGCCTGAAACTGACGGCGATCGCCGTATCTGCGATCGTGGGCATGTCCTGCGGCGGCGCACGCGCCGAAGGCCCGCGCGTCATCGTCCTTGGGTTCGACGGGCTCGACTACGCGCTCACGCGCGAACTCATGGCACGCGGGCGGCTGCCGAACTTTCAGCGGCTTGCCGAGCGGGGATCGTTCGCTCCGCTCGGCACGACCATTCCGCCGCAGAGCCCTGTCGCGTGGTCCACCTTCATCACCGGGCTCGACCCCGGCGCGCACGGCATCTTCGACTTCATCCATCGCGATCCGCAGACGCTGGTGCCGTTCCTGTCCACGTCGAAGACGGAGGACGCCGGCAAGACCCTGAAGTTCGGCAGGTGGCAGGTTCCGCTGTCCGGCGGCAGCGTCGAACTGCTTCGCCGGGGGCAGCCGTTCTGGGAGGTCCTCGAGGACCGTGGCATCGAGACCACGATTATCCGCATGCCCGCGAATTTCCCCCCCTCGGGAACGGCGACGCGGGAGTTGAGCGGCATGGGCACGCCCGACGTCCTGGGCACCTATGGCACCTTCTCGTTCTACACCACGGAACCCTACGCCTTCGGCGGCCGCACGCTGGCCGGCGGCGTCGTCCATCGCGTGCAGATCTACGAAGGGGCGGTGCGTGCGGTCATCGAAGGTCCCGACAATCCGTTCCTCGCGAAGCCCGAGAAGCTGCAGGCCGAGTTCGCCGCCTACATCGATGCCTCGCAGCAGTTCGTCAAGATCGTCGCGGGCGGCGAGGCGCGGCTGCTGCGTGTCGGCGAGTGGAGCGACTGGATCCCGATAGAGTTCGAGATGATCCCGACGCAGGGCCTGCGCGCGCAGGTGCGCTTCTATCTCAAGCAAATCGAGCCGGACTTCGCGCTCTATGCCAGCCCGCCGAACATCGATCCGCTTGCGCCGGCGCTCCCGATTTCCACTCCGGACGACTACGCCGCCGATCTCGCCCGTGCGACGGGCCGCTTCTACAGCCAGGGCATGCCGGAAGACACCAAGGGGCTGAAGACCGGCGTGCTGACAGCCGCCGAGTTCCTCCAGCAGGCCGATCTCGCCGGCGGCGAGAACCGGCGCCAGTACCGCCACGTCCTGAATCGGTTCCGCGGCGGCTTCCTGTTCTATTACTTCGGCAACATCGATCAGGTCGCGCACATGATGTGGCGGCCGATGGATCCGCAGCATCCGGCGTACAAACCGGCCGAGGACGCGCCATACGCGCGGGTCGTGGAAGACCTCTACGCCGGCCTCGACGCCATCGTCGGCGACACCCTCGATCGTCTGACCGGAGACGACCTGCTGATCGTCATGTCGGATCACGGCTTCACGTCGTGGCGGCGTTCGTTTCATCTGAACAGCTGGCTGCGCGACAACGGCTATATCGCGCTGCGCAATCCGCTGGTGAAGGAGGACCCGGGCTTCTTTTCAAACGTGGACTGGTCCGGGACGCGCGCCTATGCGCTCGGCTTGAACGGCTTGTACGTGAATCTGAAAGGGCGCGAGAAGTCGGGGATCGTCGACCCTGCTGACCGGGATGCGGTGCTGGCAGAGATCTCGAACAAGCTGCTGCAGGCGATCGACCCGCAGACCGGTACGCCGGCGATCACGAAGGTGTACCGCCGCGAGGAGGTCTACACGGCAGCCGGCCACGAGGATATCGCGCCCGATCTCGTGATTGGGTATGCGAAGGGTACGCGAGGGTCCGACGAATCGGCGCTCGGCGGCATGCCGTCGGCGGTCATCGTGGACAACACCGATGCGTGGAATGGCGACCACTGCATGGATCACGAAACCGTGCCCGGCGTCCTGCTGACGAGCCGCGCGCTCAGGAAGCCCGCGCCGTCGCTGCAGACCCTTGCCGCGGCGATCCTGGCCGAATACGGCATCGACACGTTCCCGCTACCCAGGAAGGACTAGTCATGTTTGGTTCAGGCATCAAACTCGACAAGGCGCTGCTCGCCCGCGTGAAGCGCTACTCGGATCTCGCCGGGTACTCGTCGGTCGAAGAGTTCATCACGCACGCGCTCGAGAAGGAGCTCGCCCAGCTCGAGAAGGCGGATTCCGAGGACGAGATCAAGAAGAAGCTGAAGGGGCTCGGCTACATTTCGTAGTTCGAAGTCCGTCGTTCGAAGTTGCGCATGTCGCTGCTGAACGCGTTGCTCGCGCGCACGTTCGATCTCCTGCTGGCGCCGTTCCGGCAACTCCCGCCACTCGCCGGGCTCGTCGTCGTGTCGCTCCTGACGGCGATAGCCATGCTGCTGATCTTCAGGAAGACCTCCGATCAGAAGCGCCTCGCGGCGGTGAAGCGGCAGATCCATGCGGCGATCTTCGAGATCAGGCTGTTCAACGACGACCTGCGCGCCATCTTTCGGGCGCAGGGGGAGATCCTCCGCCACAACCTCACGTATCTGCGGCTGTCGGTCGTGCCGATGTTGTGGATGATCCCGCCGCTCGTGCTGGTGATCGCCCAGCTGCAGTTTCACTACGGTTACGCGGGCTTGCGTCCGGGCGAGCCGGTGCTGCTGACGGCGCAGGTGCGTGAAGGCATTTCCGTGATGGGCGGGCGGCCCACGGATGCCGTCCACGCATCATCGGCCGGTGCGGACGCCGCGGCCGCGCTCGCCGCGCCGGCCGCAATCGACGTGCAGACACCCGCGGTCTGGATACCCGCGACGCGCGAGGTGATCTGGCGCATCGCCCCGAGGACTCCCGGGGAGTACGAGCTGCAGGTACGCGTCGGCCCAGGGACTTACGCCAAGACCGTTCGCGTGTCCGATGCCGTCGCGCGCCGTTCGCCCGTGCGCCTGGCACCCGGATTCCTCAACCAGCTCCTCTACCCGGCGGAGGCGCCGCTGCCGGCAGACGCCGCGGTCACGTCCATCACGCTCGCCTACCCCGAACGTGACATTGCAGTCTTCGGATTCGCGCTGCACTGGATGATCGTTTACTTCGCGCTTTCGATGATCTTTGCTTTTGCGCTCCGAAAGCGGTTCAATGTGACGCTCTGAAGAAAATGAAGAATGAAAAATGCAGAATGAAAAATGAAGCGTTCATCTTTCATTCTCCATTTTTCATTCTTCATTCTGCATTCTGTTAAGCCCGGAGGCGTTTGTGGCAACTGCCTGTCCCGCGTCAATGGTGTCCCGAAGCCGTTGTGCTGCTGTGTTGCTGGCAGCGGCAGTCGGTGCGAGCTGCACGCGATCGCCCGGCTCCGATACCGGCCCGATTCGTTTGGTCGACCTTTTCAAACCCGAAGCAGTCAGCGGCACACCGGCCGCGGCGACGCAGAACATCTCCAGAACAGAATGGCGATTCGATGGGCCCGCGCCCGTCCCCGCGCCGGCTGAGTTTCCGGCCACGCGCGGCTTCGAGGCCAGCGCCACGGTGCAGGCGTTCGGCATTCGCGACGGCCGTCTGGCCGGCCGCAGCACAACCGACGCGCCGCTCATCCGCGTGTCGCGCACCCGCGATCTCGACAGCCGCGACCAGTTCCACGCCCTGGAAATCCGCATCCGTGCGTCAGCGGGCTCGAACCTCAAGGTCGGGCTGCGCGGCCCCGGGCCGGTGAACCTGGGAGAAGAAGAGAACCGCATGCGCGGCCCGCTCGGCACCTTCGGCACGCCAATCGTCGCCGGGCCTGAAGCCAGGACGTATACCCTGACCAGTCCGGTGTCTACGCCGATGTCGCGGGCGCGGCACATCGTGATTCTCCCGACGGACGCCGCGGGCGCCACGTTCGAGATCGAGTCCGTGCGCGTCATCACCCGCGCGGAGCATCTGGCCAGCATGCCATCCGGGGTTGGGTGGCAGGGGCTGAACGAGATCTACCGCGAGTCGCTCGTGACCCGATCCCCCGAGACGATGAAGTTCGATGTGGCGCTGCCCGAGCGTCCCTGGCTCGATCTCGCCGTCGGCACGGTAGACGATCGTCCGGCGACGTTCCGCGTCGCTGTGACGCCAGCCGGCTCGAATCGCGGCGACACCGTCCTGCTGGATTACACGGTGACGATGCCGTATCGGTGGGAACGCCGGCCGATCGATTTGAGCGAATTCGGCGGACGTAACGTCCAGCTGGCGTTCTCGATCGTCGCCGACGCGGAGGGCATCCCCGGCTTCTGGGGCACACCCGTCATCAGGACCAGGACCGCAACAGCCGAGGGAGTGCCGCAGGGCGTCATCGTGATTCAGGGGGATACGCTCCGTCCCGATCATCTTGGTCTCTACGGACACAAGCGCGACACCGCCCCGTTCCTCGCGCGCTTGGCGTCCGAGGGCACCGTCTTTCAGAACGCGTATGCCCAGGCTGGATGGACGAAGGTCTCGACCCCGTCCATCTTGACGTCGCTCTACGCCTCGACCCACGGCGTCGCCAAACTGGATGACCGTCTCCCCGCGGGGGCCACGACAATCGCGGAGGTGTACCGCGCGGCGGGGTACGCGACGCTCTCGTTGTCGTCGGTGATGTTCACCGGACAGTTCACGAATCTGCATCAGGGCTTCGAGGAACTGCACGAATCGTCGTCGGTGGCAGAACCCGGTCCGTACTCGAGCAAAACGGCGCGCGAGTACGTCGATCGCGCCGTCGAGTGGATCGACGGCCATAGAGACGAGCCCTTCTTCATCTATCTGCACGTCTTCGATCCGCACAGTCCGTACGAGCCTCGCCGGCCCTACGACACGCTCTGGGCCAACCCCTCGAAGCGCGACGAGCACATCCGCCGGCGCGATTCGCTGCGCAAGACGATCGCAACCCCGTTCCTGGCCGGCCGCGGCATGGCGACGCGGGAGGAGATGATCAAGGCGGGGGTCGACCCGGCCGCATACATCGCGTACGACAAGGACTGGTACGACTCCTCCATCCGCGGAATGGACACGGAAGTTGCCCGGTTGATCGAGCGGCTTCGAGCCGCAGGCCTTCACGAGAAGACCGCCGTCGTGTTTCTCAGCGACCACGGCGAAGAGTTTCACGAGCACGGACGCATGTGGCACGGCCAGAGCGTCTACGGCGAGATGGTCCGCGTGCCGCTCATCGTCCACTGGCCCGGCCAGGTCGCCGCGCGTCGGGTGGACGAAGCGGTGCAGTTGATTGACGTGATGCCGACATTACTCGACATGAGCAGGCTGGCGCATCCCGAGGGGTTGCAGGGCCAGAGCCTGCTGCCGCTGCTTCAACCTTCCGCCAACGGTGCGCGTGGCGCCATCTCGGACGCCGACACCGGCTGGCGTCGTCGGCCGGCGATCATGGAGAAGCGGGCCGAAGGGCCTCCTGAGTTTCCTGGCGCCATGGAATCCACGGCAATCATCGACGGCCAGTGGAAGCTGATTCACAACACCATTCGGCCACCCGATCGGGCCGAGTTCGAGCTGTTCGACGCCACGCGCGATCCGCTCGATCAGACGAACGTCGCCGACGAGCATCCCGACGTCGTCAAGCGGCTGGCCAAGGCGCTCGAGGGGTTTCGCGGCATGGCGACAGCGGCCAGGCTCAAGCCGGATAGCGAAGCGACGGGCAACATGACGCCGGAGCAGCTGCAGCGGCTGCGGAGCCTTGGGTATATCAAGTAGCGGAGGGCGTATGAACGGGATGCGTGTGTTGATCGGGGCGGCGATCGTGCTGTCGCCGCTCGCCGGCAGTTGCACGCGCAGCGATCCTTCCAACGGAACTCCCGCGATGCGCCTCGTCGATCGCTTCGAGCCGCGATTCGTCAGCGGCGCCCCGGCCAGGCCGGCGCGCACCATTCCGAGGACGGAATGGCGGTTTGACTCGAGTCCGAGCGCGGCCACGTCAGCCGCCGCGGGCGCCCCGAATGCCCGGGCGTGGACCTCCGGGCCAGGCGTTGCGGGCGTCAGCGTTCGTGAGGGTCGCCTGACCGGGCGAACGACAGACGACTTCCCGATCCTGCACATCGAGCGCAGGTCGGGCCTCGACAATCACGACCTGCTGCACGCAATCGAAGTTCGGATGCGTGTATCCGCCGGGAAAGAGCTTTCGATCTCCCTCGACGGTGAGGAGAAGGTCGACCTCGCAGGACAGAAGGGACGTGCGGCATCTTTTCCCTGGCCCTTCAAGACGCAGCTCGAGCCCGGCAACGACTTGCAGACATACACGCTCACGAGCGTGTTTCGTGCGCCCGGAAACAGGATCAGGCATGTGCTGCTGCGGCCGACCGACGCTCCTGGCGCAACGTTCGACATCGAATCCGTTCGGCTGATCTTCAGGAAGGAGCACCTCGCAAGTATCCCGTCAGGCGTCGCATGGCAGGGGCTCAAGGAGATCTACCGCGAGTCGCTCGCCGCGCGCGCGCCCGAAACCATCGACTTCACCGTCAAGCTGCCGGAGCGGCCGTGGCTCGACCTGGCGGTGGGCACGCTCGAAGAGTCGCCCCTGACGTTCCGCGTGGCGGTCGTGCGGGGGGGCGCCGACGCTGGCTCGGGCGAAGCGGTGCTCGAACACACCGTCACCACGCCGCACCGGTGGGAGCCGCGCGCGGTCGATCTCGAACGCTTCGCCGGTCAGACCGTCCGGCTGCTGCTGACGCTGGCCTCGCCCGAGGCGGAAGCGCTCGGCTTCTGGGGAGCGCCCGTCATTCGGACGCGCACGCCTGTCAGCACAGCTCGCGCCAGCGGGGGGAAGCCGCGCGGCGTCATTCTGATCCAGGCCGATACCCTGCGGCGCGATCACCTCGAAATGTACGGCTATCAGCGTGAGACCGCACCAGCGCTGCGGCGGCTCGCATCCGAGGGTGTGTTGTTCAACAACTACACCGTTCAGGCCACGTGGACCAAGGTGTCCACTCCGTCGCTGATGACGTCGCTCTACCCCTCGTCGCACGGCGTCACGGACTTCCACCATCATCTGCCGGCGTCGGCGAACACGCTGGCGGAGAGCTATCGGGCCGCCGGCTATGCCACCGTGTCGTACGCATCGGTGCTCTTCACCGGTCAGTTCAGCAATCTTCACCAGGGCTTCGAGGAGCTTCACGAGGACGGCTCGATCTCGACACCCGGATCGAGCAAGACGTCACGCGAGTACGTCGATCGGCTTCAGACCTGGCTCGAACGCCATCGCGACGTTCCATTCTTCGCCTTTCTGCACGTCTTCGATCCCCACGATCCGTACGAACCGTATCGCCCCTACGACAGCCTGTGGGCGGACCCCGCGCGCAAGGAAGAACACGAGCGTCAGGCGAAGGAAGTCCGGAAGTTCATCAAGGACCCGCTGCGGCAGCTGTTCGGCATGCCGTCGCGCGACGAGTTGATCGAAGCGGGGTTCGATCCCGCTGCCTACGTCGCCCACGACCGCGACTGGTACGACGGCTCGATTCGCGCGATGGACGTCGAGATCGGGCGCCTGGTTCAGACACTTCGCCGCCTGGGTCTCGACGATGACACGTTGATCGTGTTGCTGAGCGATCACGGTGAGGAGTTCCACGAGCACGGCCGCATGTTCCACGGTCAGTCTGTTTACGGCGAACTGACGCAGGTGCCGCTGTTCATGCGCTGGCCGGCGGGCCTGCCCGGCGGCAGGGTCGTGGAGGAGGTGGTGGAGTCGCTCGATGTGATGCCGACGCTGCTCGAGTTGAGCGGCCTGCCCGCACCCGAGGGCGTGCAGGGGCAGACGCTCACGCCACTATTCGCTGCGAGCGCCGACGGCAACACCGGCAGCTCCGGATGGAGGCGCCGTCCCGCGATTACCGAGAAAGCGTTGACTTCACCCGACGGCGCGTTCGCACCGCCGCCACACGACACCGAGTCGTACGCGATCACGGACGGGCAGTGGAAGCTCGTACACAACACGCAGCGGCCGCGTGGCGGGCCCGAGTTCGAGCTCTACGACTTCGTCAAGGACCCGTTGAACAAGACCGACGTCGCCGCCGAACACCCGGACGTCGTCGCCAGGCTCGCGAGAATCCTCGAGGGCTGGCGGCAGATGGCGACGGCCGCCCGCCTGAAGCCCGATGCGGAGGGCATGAAGAACCTCAGTCCCGAGCAGCTGCAGCGCCTGCGCAGTCTCGGGTACATCAGGTGAGCGGACGCGCCGCTCGTAGCGCAGGCCTTCAGGCCTGC
>Ga0268386_10002334_pt1 | contig 13471 bp, 10 predicted proteins | sample RVTome_15_FD_200260 | JGI IMG/M metagenome (GOLD analysis project Ga0268386, IMG submission 200260) | Soil microbial communities from uranium-contaminated site in the Upper Colorado River Basin, Wyoming, United States - RVT150D86... ...
CTTCCGCCTGCGCCTCTGTCGGCATGGATGCATCCCCGGCCTGAGGCACACCTTCATCTCCGAAATCGACATCGATGGGTTTGAGCTCGAGCAATCCACCGCCCGTCACCGGCTTTTTGGGCCCGCCAGCGTAGGCGATTCCGATAAGGTACTCACCCGGATCGAAAAGCTGGTTGCGGTGGATGGAGGGCGTGATGCCGTCGCGGGTGCCCATCTTCATCAAACGTTCGACGCTCGTGACGCCTAGTCCATCTTCGGTGTATTCCACGCGCGCCACATTGGTAACTGTCAGCGCGCCCGGGATGCCGTGCAGTTCGAAATTCCACCGCTTGCGTGCGCCTTCGTCCGTCACCGTCCACAGGAACCCGTCCTGATCGTTTGAGACCATCGTGCCGTAGAGCACGACCTCGCCGGATACAGGATTGGCTTCCTGCGGCGTGTTATTTGGTTCTGACTCGTAGTAACCGGGCTGGGCTACCGCTGCCGGCGCGGCCAAGAAAGCGAGCGCGGCAAGAATTGGGGAGAGCCTGGAGGCTGTTGTCGTGATTCCTGGAGGCACTTGGTCGCTCGAATATATGTCCCTTCGCTATTCGCCGTGGCTTTTTCACTATAGCGGATCAACAAGGACTCCGTGCTAAAATGGCTCGGCCCGGCTGATTCCAAACTCCGGGCGCGCGAAGGAATGCTCTTAACCAACACTTGAAGACGATAACGGAAAAGGGCAAAACTGGATCCCTGATGAAGTGAGGCCGGGTTGCGCCTGAGATGCACGCTCGCGGGCGGTAGAATCTGGGCGGACGCGGCTGTGAGGAGTGCAAAATGAAGAAGATCGATCTCAAAACCGCCATCCTGGCCCTACTGGGGCTGAGCGTTGTGAGCGGGGTAAGCGCGCAGGAACAACCACGGAGCGGTGAACTCCTGGAAGAAGTCATCGTCACCGCCACCAAGCGCGAAGAGAGCATCTACGAAGTCCCGATCGCGGTCAGTGCCTTCACCGAAGACGTGATCTTCAAGCAGGGCATTGTCGATCTCACCGATATCGGCAAGTTCGTTCCCAACTTGACCGTGACCGGCTTCTCCGCCGGCCACGTTTCGTCCATCAACGTTTTCATCCGTGGCATCGGCATCCAGGACCACCTGATCACCACCGACCCGGGTGTCGGCGTTTACGTGGACGGCGTTTACCTGGGTCGCCAGGTCGGCCAGAACTGGAGCCTCGCCAACATCGAACGCGTTGAGGTGCTGCGCGGCCCGCAGGGCACGCTGTACGGCCGCAACACGATCGGCGGCGCGATCAACATCATCACCCGCAAGCCGGGGGATGAGAGCGGCGGCCGGGTGACGGCACTTGCCGGAAGCCGCGGGCGTTTCGGCGGCGATTTCTACTGGAATCAGCCCTTTACCGACAACTTCGCGGCCTCGATCACCGGCGGCTACACTCAGCGGGACGGTGTAGGCGATTTTCTCAACCACGCCGCCGCCAAGGAAGTCGGCGAACTCGAGGAGTGGAACGTCCGGTTGGCGGCCAAGTGGGACCCGACCGACAATTTTTCCCTGCTGTTCGCCTACGACAAGAACGACGGCGAGGGCGGCCTGCGTCCCTACACCACCCTGATCGACGAGGTGCCGAGTGGCTTGCTGCACCTGACCGGTGCCCGCAACTCGGACGTATCGGCCGACCCCTACGACAACGCCGGCGGGTTCATCTTTGACGCCAACGGAAATCTCGTCGACCGCTCGATCGTGACCAACGAAGCGGACGGCTGGTCGATTACCGCGGACTGGGAAATCAACGAGACCTTCTCCACACGGCTGATCTGGAGCGATCGCAGTTCCGACTACCAGTCCGGACTTGACGATGACAGCGTCGGCAGCATTGCCAATCCCTCCGGCATTTTCCCGGGCACCGAAAACGGCGTGATATTCCAGTACCCGGAAACCGGTTTCGCCGACCAGGAGTCGGCCGAGCTGCAATTTTTCGGCGACTTCGATGGCTGGGATTTCGTGGCCGGTCTGTACCGTTTTGAAGAAGAGGGCGGAAACCACCAGGAGAACTTCTTCCTCGGCGGCCCGGGCACGTTCATCAACTACCAGGAAACTGACAGCCAGGCGATATACGGCAATGTCGGATTCGACCTGTCCGAGGCGCTGCGGCTGTCAGTGGGGGGACGCTACACCGAAGACGAGAAAACCGCCCACACCGAACCGGTCGTCGGCGTCATCATGGCCGATGGCTATCGCGAGTGGGATGAAACAAGCTGGGAGGTATCCTTGGCCTGGGAGATGAGCGACCGCATCCATTCCTATGCCACCATCCAGAACGGCTACCAGTCGGGGCAATTCCCGGCGCGCGCCTATTGCCTGTTCGGCGATCCGAACTGTTACGTGGCTGGTGACAACGTAACGGCGACCAATTACGAAATCGGTCTGAAGGGCCAGCCAACGGATACGCTGAGCATGTCGGCTGCAATCTTCTACACCGATTATTCGGACCTTCCCTACCAGGTCAGTGACCAGGAAGGCGGGGCCGGATTCAACACCGTCAACCTGATCGTCGACCAGCAATCGACCGGATTCGAGTGGGAAAGCCTGTGGGCGCCTACCGACAGTTTCAGCCTGCAACTGACCCTCGGCTACATCGACGCCGACGTCAAGGACCCCAATCCCAACGTGGCAGCCCCCCTCACCCCTGAGTTGACCGGGTCCATCAGTCCCGAGTTCACCCAGCGCTTGGCAAATGGCGGCAGTATCGTGTGGCGCGCCGATCTTTCCTACCGCGACGACATGTACGGCCAGCCCTACAGCAACATTCCGCTGACCAACATCGATAGCCGCACACTGGTGAACTTCGATGTCGCGTATCACAGCCCGGACGATCGCTGGCTGCTGGGCGCGTACGGGCGCAACGTCACGGACGAAAAGTATGACAATGCCAGGCTGCTGCCGACCGACTACCTGCTGATCATCCTAAATAACGATCGCAGCGAGTTCGGCCTGCGCTTTATGTACAACTTCGGCTTGTAAGTGTCGAATCGGTCGCGGGGGGGGGGGCGCGGCGCCCAAGTTGGATAGGCGAGTTGTGTGCGGCGAGGGCGCCGCTCCTACAAGGTTACATACGCTTTGTAGGAGCGGCGCCCTCGCCGCGATCAAAGTTGGTGGAACGCCTCAATTTGGCTGTAGGAGCGGCGCCCTCGCCGCGACTTTGTCTCATGAATCCGCGTTGGTCCGTAGTCTCAATGTCGCTGCTGTTGGTTCTTACCACACCGGCATTTGCCGCCCAATGGGGCCCGATCAAAGTCGCCGCCCGCGAGATTTGGCCGGGCGACAGCCAGCGCTTCCCCTACGGCGGGGAAACCAGCTTCGAAGCCGCCTTCCTCGACGCGCCTGTTTTCGTCGCGCGGGGCCGGCGGGAGGGTCCCGCCGTGTGCATCACCGCCGGCATCCATGGCGATGAGCTCAATGGCACCGAGATCGCCCGCCGCGCCTTCAGTTGGATCGACCCCGAAGCACTGTCCGGCACCGTGATCGCCTTTCCGATGGTCAACGCTGCCGGCGTGCGCACGGGTAGCCGCTACATGGCGGACCGGCGCGACCTCAACCGCGAGTTTCCCGGTCGGCTCATGGGCAGCGTTTCTGCCATCGTCGCCCACACGCTGTTCACCGAGATCAAAAACCACTGCCATTACCTCATCGACCTTCACACCGGCTCGTTCGCGCGCGCCAACCATCCGCAGATCCGGGTGAACGAGGACGACTCGAAGGCGCTGGAATTGGCCCGGCACTTCGGCGTGGGGATCATCATCCTGGGCAACGGCCCGCGCGGCAGTGTCCGGCGCGAGGCCAGCGACGCCGGGATTCCTTCGATCATTTACGAAGCCGGAGAACCCGCGCGTTTCGATCTCGACCAGATCGCCGCCGGGGTACGCGGCATCGAAAGTGTGATGGCCTACCTCAACATGGTCGAAGGCCCAGCGGAGCTCCGGGTTCCGGATTCGAGGATCTACACCGAGACGCAGTGGGTGCGCGTCCCGGTCGGTGCGGGTGGTTTTTTCTTTCCTTCCGTCAAGCTCGGTGACACCGTTGAACCCGGCCAGGTGATCGGCACCATCATCGACCCGCTGACCGACCGTCACACCATTATCCGCGCCACCGAGGACGGGGAGATCATTGGCCTCGCCAATGCCCAGATCGTGCTATCGGGTTACGCGGTGGTGCACCTGGGCGTCAGCCACCGTTAGTCGGGATTATGCTTCTCCGCCGCCCGCCATATACTAAGGGGTAGACATGATCAGCAGCCTTGGGAGTGCAGAATGAATCGCCGTCATTTCGTGAGAACCTCGCTCGCTGCCGCCGTGGCAGTATCCTTTCACCGGGAGCTGGCCCTCGCCGCGATGGCGGAGGGGACTGCCGTCAGCGCCGATATCAAGGCGGTCACGGGCGACGGGGGAGAGGTTCTTCTCAAACAGTCTGCCGTCCAGGAACTCGCCGACAGCCTGCGCGGCAGGGTGGCCCTGCCGGGCAGCGAAGCCTACGAAAGCGCCCGCCTGCTTCTCAACCCGAGGGTCAACAAGTACCCGGCCCTGGTGGTGCAGCCCCTGGGCGCCGCGGACGTGCGCGCCGCGGTGCAGTTCGCGCGCCAGGAAAATCTGCTGACGGCTGTCAAGTGCGGCGGACACAGCTTGATAGGAGTCTCCAGCTGCGACGGCGGCCTGCAGATCGACCTTTCGACGTTGCGCCATGTGCGCGTGGACCCCGTCAGGCGCACCGCCTGGGTGGCGGGCGGCAGCCTTTTGGGCGACATGGATTTCGAGACCATGGCGCATGGCCTCGTGACCACGGCCGGGAGCGTCTCGCACACCGGCGTCGGCGGCCTCACGCTGGGCGGCGGATTCGGCCGGCTGGCGCGCAAGTTCGGTCTTTCCATCGATAACGTGCTTTCGGTCGACATCGTCACCGCGGACGGCCGGCTCAGGCGCGCCAGCGCCGACGAGAATCCGGACCTGTACTGGGCGGTGCGTGGCGGCGGGGGCAATTTCGGCGTCGTCACCGCGTTCGAATTCCAGCTCCACCCGACGGACCGGGAGGTGATCTCCGGCTCCTTCGGCTTTCCCTTCGAGCAGGCCCGCCAGGTGTTCACATTCGCGGGCGAGTATGCCCGGGAGATTCCGGACGAATTGCAGATCGTGCCGTTCATCGGAGCTTTTCCCGGCAACGACCCCATCGTCAACCTCAGCATCGTATACAGTGGCCCGCCCGAGAAGGCGGACGCGCTTCTGGCCCCCATCGAGAAAGCGGGCACCGTGGTAAGAAACTCGGTGAAGACCTGGGATTATGTCGCGCTTCAGAAGTCGGGTGATTTGGATGACCTCCGCGCCAACGGTGCTTCCAACAAGTCCGGTTTCGTCGAGCACCTGACCCCCGACCTCGCCCGCGACATCACTGAGAGCTTCGAGCCTCATCCGGGGCGCGCCACCTGGATGGCCTGTGGCCAGTCCGGCGGCGCCATCAACCGCGTCCCTTACGGTGCCACCGCCTTTACCCACCGTGACGTCGGCCACAATCTGCTTTCATTCGTGGGTTGGCCGATCGGAACGGACGAGCGCGAGCACCTCGCCTACATCAGGAATCAATGGAAGGCGGTCGAACCCTACATCGTGGGCTTTTATATCAACGACCTCGCGGACGAGACCCAGGCCCAGATCGACGCCAACTGGGGCGCCAATCTGGAGCGATTGGTGCAGGTCAAAAACAAGTACGACCCGACCAACTTGTTCCGCCTCAACGCAAACGTGCGGCCGACCGTGTAAACCTCGCCGCGTAGCGAAGTGCAGTCGAGTATATACTGGTATATACTCAATCCATGACATTTCTCGAGCGAGTGTGCGATGCGCTGCAGCGTGCCGGGGTGCGTTATGCGGTCGTCGGCGGCCACGCCGTTGCCCTGCACGGCGCGGTCCGCGGCACCCTGGATATCGACATCGCCCTGAACTGGAGCAGAAAGGCCTTGAGGGATGCCGAACAGGCGCTCGAGGGACTCGGTCTTGAATCGCGACTGCCCGTGTCAGCCGACGAAGTGTTTGAGTTCCGCGAGGAGTTCATGAAAAAGCGCAACCTCGTGGCATGGAACTTCCACAATCCACGCGACCTTGCCGAGCACGTGGACATTGTATTGCCCTATGATCTGAAGGGCAGGAAGACCAAGCGAATCACGGTCGGAAATACCGAAGTGAGGGTCTTGTCCCTTGACGACTTGATCGCCATGAAGAAAGACAGCGGCCGCGCGCAGGATACGGCCGACGCCGAGGCCCTGGAAAAACTGCAATGAAGCCGGTTCAGCATTTCAGCGACGAATACCTCGAGCGTTGCCGGGCACTGTCGCCCGACGAGATCGCCCGCTTCCTCGAGGACTTCCGCAAGCTTCATGGCAGACCGCGCGGGCCTTCCAAGCTGATCAGCATGAAGGTGCCTGAAGACCTGCTGTCCGCTTTCAAGGCGCGCGCCGGGCTGAGCGGCGTGCCCTACCAAACCCAGATCAAGAAACTGATGGTCGAGTGGCTCGGGCGGGAAGGATCGTCGAATGAGTGAACGACTCGCTTTCCTCGGCCTGGGTGCCATGGGCTACCCGATGGCCGGGCACCTCTCCGGGGCCGGGCACGAGGTCACCGTCTACAACCGCAGCCGATCCCGGGCGGACGAGTGGGTCGGCGAACACGGGGGCGGCATCGCGGCAACGCCGGCCGAGGCGGCTGTCGCCTGTTCAGTGGTGTTTTGCTGCGTCGGCAACGATGACGACCTGCGCTCCGTCACGCTCGGCGATGACGGTGCCTTCGCAGGCATGGAAGCCGGCAGCGTGTTTGTCGATCACACCACGACCTCTGCCGAGGTGGCCCGCGAACTGGCGGCGCAGTGCCGCGAGCAGGGCATCGAATACGTCGATGCGCCGGTCTCCGGCGGGCAGGCCGGCGCCGAGAACGGTCAGCTCACCGTGATGATGGGCGGCAGCGAAGAAGCCGTCGCCCGGGTGGCGCCCATCATCGATTGTTACGCCAGGATGCAAGCCCGCCTGGGCGATGTCGGCTCAGGCCAGCTCGCCAAGATGGTCAACCAGATCTGCCTGGCCGGCACCATCCAGGGGCTGGCGGAAGCGATTCACTTCGCAAAACGCGCCGGGCTCGATCCCTCCGAAGTCATCGCGGCCATTTCCAAAGGCGCCGCCCAATCGTGGCAGATGGACAACCGGGCCGCCACCATGATCGAGGACAGTTACGACTTCGGCTTTGCCGTCGACTGGATGCGCAAGGATCTGGGTTACGTGCTCAACGAGGCCCGCCGCAACGGCGCGCGGCTCCCCGTCGCAGCGCTGGTCGACCAGTTCTACGCCGCCGTTCAGGGCATGGGCGGCGGGCGCTGGGATACCTCGAGCCTCCTTAAACCGCTTGAAGCCTTGTCCAACGAGCGTGAGTGACTACCTGGAACGCGCCGGCCTGAAGGTCGACGGCCGGCTGGTTTCCTTCGTCGAGGAGGAACTGCTGCCCGGTCTTGGCATCGAGGCAGAGCGGCTGTGGTCCGGCCTCGCACGAATCGTCGAGGAGCTGACCCCACGCAACCGCGCCCTGCTCGAGCGTCGCGATGCCTTGCAGGAGCGGATCGATGCCTGGCACCGAGAGTTCCCGGGACAGCCCTCGCGCGGCGAGTACCGGGCCTTCCTGGAGCGCATCGGCTACCTCGAATCCGAGGGCGAGCCGTTTTCGATCTCCACCGACAACGTCGATCCCGAGATCGCCACCGTCGCCGGGCCGCAACTGGTGGTGCCGGTGAGCAACGCGCGTTTCAGCCTCAACGCCGCCAATGCGCGCTGGGGCAGCCTCTACGACGCGCTCTACGGCACCGACGTGATCGACGAGGACGACGGCCGCGAGCAGGGCCACAGCTACAACCCCGTGCGTGGCGCATGCGTGATCGAACGCGCCGCGGCGTTTCTCGACCAGGCAATCCCGCTGGAAAGCGGCAGCCACACCGAGGTCGCGGAGTACGCGCTCAAGCGGGGCGAGGCTGACGCCGAGCTGGGGATCGCTCTGGCGGATGGACGGCAAACGCGCCTGAAGAAGCCGCAACAATGGGCGGGCTACGCGAGCACGCCGCCGGCGTGGTCGCTGCTGTTTCGAAACCACGGCCTTCACATCGAGATCCGCATCGACCCCGAGCACGCCATCGGGCGCGATGCGCGCGCCCACGTTGCCGACGTCATCCTGGAATCCGCCGTCACCACCATCCAGGACTGCGAGGATTCGGTCGCCGCCGTGGACGCCGAGGACAAGGTCCTGGTCTACCGTAACTGGCTGGGGCTGATGCGCGGTACGCTCGAGACCGAGTTCCAGAAAGGCGGAAAGACGCTGCTGCGGCAGCTCCATGCCGACCGCGCCTACACGGCGCCTTCCGGCAAGCCCTTCGAACTGCCCGGCCGCAGCCTCATGCTGGTGCGCAACGTCGGTCACCTGATGACCAATCCTGCGGTGCTGGATGCAAACGGCGAAGAAGTCTTCGAAGGCATCCTCGATGCCGTGATCACCTCGGCCTGCGCCGTGCATGATCTGCGCGGGCTCGGCGAGCACCGCAACAGCCGCGCCGGCAGCATCTACATCGTCAAACCCAAGATGCACGGGCCTGCCGAGGCCACGTTCACCAACGATCTATTCGCGATGGCCGAGGACCTGCTCGGCCTTCCGCGCAACACCATCAAGGTCGGGCTGATGGACGAGGAGCGCCGCACCACCGTCAACCTCGCCGAGTGCATCCGTGCCGTGCGCGAGCGGCTGGTGTTCATCAACACCGGCTTCCTTGACCGCACCGGCGATGAGATCCACACCAGCATGCTGGCGGGGCCGGTGATGCCCAAGGAAAAGATCAAGAGCCAGCCGTGGATCCTCGCCTACGAAGACTGGAACGTCGACATCGGCATCCGCTGCGGTCTGCCCGGCAAAGCGCAGATCGGCAAGGGCATGTGGCCCAAGCCCGACAGGATGAAGGACATGGTGGAAAGCAAGCTTTCGCACCTGGAACAGGGTGCCAGCTGCGCCTGGGTGCCGTCGCCGACCGCCGCGACGCTTCACGCCATGCATTATCACCAGGTCAACGTGGCTGAACGGCAGAAGGAACTGGCCGACCGGGAAATCGCCAGCCTCGACGACATCCTGACGCCGCCGCTGTGCGATCCCGCAAAATTATCCGCGGACGAAATCCAGTCCGAGCTCGACAACAACGCCCAGGGCATCCTCGGCTACGTCGTCCGCTGGATCGACCGGGGGATCGGCGTTTCCAAGGTGCCGGACATCGACGATGTTGGCCTGATGGAAGACCGCGCCACGTTGCGGATATCGAGCCAGCACATCGCCAACTGGCTGCAGCACGGCGTGTGCACTGAGGCTCAAGTTCGCGAAACCCTGGAACGCATGGCGGCGGTGGTCGATCGCCAGAACGCCGGCGATCCGGCCTACCGGCCGATGGCGCCCGATTTCGATGGCAGCATTGCCTTCCAGGCCGCTTGCGACCTGGTGTTCAAGGGTGCCGAGCAGCCCAACGGCTACACCGAGCCGCTGCTGCACAAGCGCCGGTTGGAGCGCAAGGCGGCGGGCTGAAACTCAATGACATGACGGCACGGCTCCTGATCGGCGGTTGCTTGCTGGCCTGCACGTTTGGTACGCAAGCGCAAAGCAAAACACACAACGGCGAGCACCTGGAAGAGGTCGTCGTCACCGCCACGCGCCTGCCGGCGCCGGCGGAAAGCCTGCCCTTCGCATTCGCCAAGGTCGAGCGCGAAGAAATACAGGTCGCGCGCCAGCAGCTCGGCCTTGACGAGGCGCTGGCGGGCGTTCCCGGTTTGTTTTTCCAGAACCGCTACAACTTCGCGCAGGATCTGCGCATCGCCATCCGCGGCTTCGGCGCGCGGGCCGACTTCGGCATCCGTGGCATTCGCATCATCGCCGACGACATCCCGCTGACGCTGCCCGACGGCCAGGGCAGCGTCGATTCCATTGACCTGGGCTCGGCGGAATCCATCGAGGTGATCCGCGGGCCGTTCTCGGCCGTCTATGGCGCGGCCTCCGGCGGCGTGATCCTGATCCGCAGCGAGGACGGGCCGGCCGAACCGTTCGTTTCAGGCCGCGTCAATCTCGGTGCCTATGATTTTGCGCAAGGGCAGCTCAAGGCTGGAGGAGAGAGTGGCCGGTTCAACTATTTGGCGAACCTGTCCCACACCACGCTCGACGGCTACCGCGATCACTCCAACACGGAAAACACCCTGTTCAATGCCCGCATGCGTTACGAGATTGACGATTCGATGCAGCTCACGGTGTTCGTGAACGCCGTGGACTCGCCCGAAGCGGATGACCCGGGCGGGCTGACGGCTTCTGAAGTTGCCGCCGATCGCCGCCAGGCCGCCCCGCGCAATGTGCAGTTCGAAGCCGGCGAGTCGCTGGACCAACAGTCGATTGGCGTGGCGCTGAGCAGGGAGTACGCCAGCGGATCCAAGTTGCTGCTGCGCGGGCACTTCGTGCAGCGTGATTTCGACAACCGCCTGCCCTTCGACATCAACGCCAACGGGCAGGGCGGCAGCGTTGAGCTCGGCCGCGATCACTACGGCCTGGGCGGCCACTGGACCATGCCGCTCGCATCCGCGGCTGAGCTGGTATTCGGCGCGGAATACGAGACACAGCGCGATCACCGCCAGCGTTACGCCAACAACCTCGGCGTTCGTGGCGATCTCACCACCGACCAGGACGAGGACGTGACGAATGATGCGGCCTTTGCCGAACTGAGATGGTCCTTTGCCGAGAGTTTCACGGTGACTGCCGGGGCGCGTTACGATGAAATCGAATACCAGATCCGCGACCGTCTCGGCCAGGGCGGTTCGGGGGACACCGACTTCAGCGCCTTCAGCCCGATGGTCGGCCTTTCCTGGGACGTGTCGGCCTCGGCCAATCTGTATGCCAACATCTCGCAGGCCTTCGATCCGCCTGCGACCACCGAACTCGCCAATCCGGATGGGCCCACCGGTTTCAATCAGAACCTCGATGAGCAGACGGCGACGAATTTCGAGGCGGGCATCAAGGGTGCGGTGCACGATGACCTGACCTACGAAGTGGCGCTGTTCCACATCGATGTCGACGATGCCATTGTGCCGTACGAGCTTACGGGATCCGGCCAGACCTTCTACGAGAACGCGGGCAAAGCGACGCATGACGGCGTCGAGGCCTTCCTTTCAATGGAGCTGGTCGAAGGCCTGACCGCCTCGCTCAGCTACACGTACTCCGATTTCGTCTTCGACGAATTCCAGGGGCTTGACGGCGAGTCATACGACGGCAACCGCATCCCCGGTATCCCCGAACACCTGGTCCAGGGCGGGCTTCGTTGGCAGCCTCGGGACTCCCTGTACTTCGCTTTCGACGTCCTCCACGCCTCCGGCTTCTACGCCGACAACGCCAACCAGGTCGAGGCCGGGGACTATACCGTAGCCGACCTGCGCTTCGAATACCGCTGGCGCGGCCCGCGCTTCGAGATCGCGCCTTTTGCCGGCATCAACAACCTCTTCGACGAAGAATACGACGGCAACATTCGGCTCAACGCGGCCTTCGGGCGCTATTACGAACCCGCGCCGGAGCGCAACATGTACGCCGGCCTGAAGGTTCGATTCCAATAATGCTCGCGGCGAGGGCGCCGCTCCTACAAGGTTCTCACGGCGTTTGTGCCAAACGTCGCGGCGAGGGCGCCGCTCCTACAAGAATGAGCAAGATGAGGCATCCTGCCTCACTTGCATCTCGCCCTCAAAAAGCGTGGTTTTTGAGGGCTCGCGGGCTTCGCCCGTTGGCACGTCCATGTGCCAATCGCCCTTTTCGGCGTCGCAAAGTGTTTGTAGGAGCGGCGCCTCGCCGCGAGATCGATAATAACTTGGCTACGTCGCCTAGAATTTGTAGGAGCGGCGCCTCGCCGCGAGATCGATAATAACTTGGCTACGTCGCCTAGAATTTGTAGGAGCGGCGCCTCGCCGCGAGATCGATAATAACTTGGCTACGTCGCCTAGAATTTGTAGGAGCGGCGCCTCGCCGCGAATTTTGGGGTCAGAGCAAAAATTGCGAGCAATTTTTACTCTGACCCCTCAATCTCCTTGAAGCCCTTCACCCGCGCATTGAACGCCACCGAAATGCGCTGGGTGTCCGAATCGAAGCTGTTGACGCTGTGGGCAAGCCAGGAGGGGAACACCAGCATCATGCCGTCCTCGGGCGCGATGTTGAAGTTCTTGCCGAAGCCCTGCCCGGGGTGGGCGAGCTGGTCGATCTGGCCCCTGGGGTCGTAGAACTTGAGCTTGCCGGCATGGCGGATGTCGTCGTCCTCGTACACGCCGGCCCTCACGTAATACACGCCCGACCACAGGCTGTTGGGATGGGTGTGGTAGTGGTTGAAGGAGCCGGGGCGGTTGACGTTGGCCCAGGCGGCGAGCTGGATGGTGGTCCTGAACTTCGGCACGCCCGCGATCAGGCCCACCATGTTGCGCACCGCAGAGCGCATGCTGTCCACCAGTTCGCGGACCTCCTTTTCGGGCCACTTGCAGAAATCGCGCTCGGAGTGCCAGCCACGCACGTTGCTGCGCTGAATCCCGGTAACTTTCTTCATCCGCTTCAGGATCGCCTTTTCCAGACCCCGATTGATCTTAGGGGCGTTGGGCACGGTGAAACGCGCCAACGGCGTGCGGAACAATGCCAGTACGTCTTTGGAGTGGTCGAGTTCGAGCTCCATTCGGGCCGGACACCTAAGGGGAATACCCATTTTCGCACCGTTTGCGGCGCTTTGACAGAGTTCCGGGGCAGAGTAGATTGTCGGAGGATAATTGGGGTCAGAGTAAAATTCTATTTTTGATCCGACCCCAAATTGGCCCCAAATTGACATGACCCGCGATACCGACATCCTGCTCGATGCCAGCGGCGAGGAATGCCCGGTCCCCGTCGAGATGGCGGCGAAGCGGCTGGAAGCCATGGCGCCCGGCGAAGTGCTGCGCGTGCGCTCCACCGACCCTGTTTCGCCCATCGACTTCGAGGCCTGGTGCATGCGCGGCCCGCACGAGTTTTTGGGGGTGGATGAGTGCGACGGGGTTTGGGATGTCCGCATTAGGCGGCGTTAAGAACTGTAGGAGCGGCGCCCTCGCCGCGATTCGGCGATTGGTCGCGGCGAGGGCGCCGCGCCTACAAGTCAATCAGCAGCGGTTGCGAGAGCGTGAACTCGTCGCAATTGCTCCCTGGCCCCTCCCGGTCCAGCACCAGATAGTCCGAATCGGCCTCGAGGCTGACCTGGTAGTGGTGCCAGGTACCGCGGTGGTACTGGATCGCCTGGTGGCCAAGGGCCAGGAAGGCGCGCACCTCGGTAGCCTCGGGTGCCGGCCCGGGCGGCGCCACGACCACCACGTACGGCCGGCCGCTGAGCG
>Ga0268386_10002335_pt1 | contig 13469 bp, 14 predicted proteins | sample RVTome_15_FD_200260 | JGI IMG/M metagenome (GOLD analysis project Ga0268386, IMG submission 200260) | Soil microbial communities from uranium-contaminated site in the Upper Colorado River Basin, Wyoming, United States - RVT150D86... ...
CGACCGCAGCCGCCGCCGGCCGCCCGCCTGGCCGTCCAGGACCCGCACGACGTCGTGCATCCACAGCACCCGGCCGTCGGCCGCCAGCATCCGGTATTGCATGACGTGGTCGCGCCCCTGGGCGATCGCGGCCTTGCAGAATGCCACGGCCGCCGCGCGGTCATCGGGATGCACGTGGTTCGCCCAGAAGTCCGGGTCGGCGTACCACGCCTGGCGCGCATGGCCCAGGATGGCCTCGGCCCGGTGGTTGACGAAGATGACCTGGAAGGTCTCGGCATCCGCCTCGAGAACGATGGCGTCGAGCGTGTCGACGAGGTCGCGAAAGTCGTGGGCCGAGGCCTGAGCCTCGGCCCGGGCCGCCTGCTCGGCGACGAAGAGCCGGCTGGTGTGGATCGCAGCGGCGGCGTGGTCGGCCAGCCGGACCAGCATCGTCTCGTCGGCGTCGGTGAGCGACGCGGGGGTGCGGCGGCAGGCGTAGAGGACGCCCTCGACCGCACCCGAGACGAGGATGGGGACGGCCAGAGCACTCTGGATGCCCTCGGCGTCGATGGCCTCGGCGTACTCGGCCGGCATCGGCGGCCACGCGGCGCGTTGGGCCGCCCGGGCGGGCCGCCCGCTGAGCAGGGCGCGCCCGCCGATCCCCAGCCCCGGCACGATGCGGAAGCGGGGGTAGACGTCACCACGGGCCCCCACGACGTGGCGGGCCGAGAAAAAGCCGTCGGCGTCGCGCAACGCCACGCTGGTGACGTCGCCTCCGCAGAGATCGCTGGCGCCCTGGACGATGCGGGCCAGGATCGTGTCGAGGTCTCGGTGCTCGGCCAGGTCGCGGGCCACGTCCGCCAGCGCCGCCGCCTCGCGGCGCCGGCGCTCGGCGTCGGCGTAGAGTCCTGCGCTCTCGATCGCAATCGCCGCGTGGCCGGCGAAGGCGGTCAGCATCTCGATCTCGGCGGCGCCCAGAGCGCCGGCGCAGCGGGCGGCGAGCACGAGGACGCCGACGAGCCGGCCGTGGGAGACCAGCGGCGTCGCCGCGCTGGCCACGAGCCCCTCGGCCCGGTAGTACTCGCGGCAGAGATGGCGCGGGTCGGCCTGTACATCCGGGACCACCAGCGTCCGGCGCTCCAGCGCGGCGCGGCCGATGACGCCCTCCCCGATATCGAGCTCGGTGCGCCCGGGCATGGTGGATCGGTGCGTGCCGGCCTCCGCCCGCTTCACCAGCCGTGGATCCTGCACGATCCAGAGCGAGGAGTGCGAGTCGTCCACGAGGCTGACCGCCGACCGCACCACGCGATCGAGCACCACGTCGAGGTCGGGCGAGGCGGTGATGCTGTCGACGAGGCGCAGGAGCAGGTCGAGCCGTGAGCCGAGATCCACGGTGTCGGGCATGAACTGACGCCTCCACCGGTCGAGAGGCGACCGCAGCGGCTGCTTGGACCGGCCTGAGTTGACCACTGCCAACGCCAGCCCGTCAAGCGAAGCCGTTGTCGAGGGTGGTGGCCGCGCGTATGGTGGCCCGGGAGGGCCACCATGCCCAGGAAAGAGATCGTCAAGGCCGAGCTCGCCGCCTCCAACCCCAACCTGTCTGCGGCCACGCGGTTCGGCAACCTGGTCTTCGTGGCCGGCCAGACGGGGCGCCACCCGAAGACGGGCGAGCTCGGCAAGGACATCCGCGAGCAGACCCGCAACACCCTGGAGCGGATCAAGGTCGTGCTCGAGGCCGCCGGGACCTCGCTCGACCACGTGCTGACGGCGACCGTCTACCTGACCCGGCGCGAGGACCTGGCCGCCTACAACGAGGAGTACGCGCGGTACTTTCCGACCGACAAGCCGGCGCGGACGACCGTGACGGTGGCCTCGCTGAACACGTCGGAGCTGGTGATCGAGATCACGGTCACCGCCGGCATCCCGGGCTGAGCCACGGCCCGGGATGCCGGCGGCAGCCGGTCAGCGCTTGGCCGCCGCGGCGGCGGCGAGGCGGGCCTTCTTCATCTCGGCCTCGTGACGACGCCGGGCGAGCCGGCGGAGCCGCTTGACGGCGTGCATGGTCTTGGAGTGCGTGGCGATGGCCGGTCTCCTCTCGATGTCAGCGCGTGGTGTTCTGGCCGACGAAGGCCTGCACCCGTTTCCAGGCGTCGGCGGAGGCATCGGCGAATTCCGCGAACTTGCGGTCGAAGAAGCTGTGGGGCGCGCCCGGATAGACGGTGGAATCGTGCTTGACGCCGGCCTTGCGCAGGGCGGCGTCGAACTCGTCGACCGCGCTCTGGGGAATGCCTTCGTCGGCGCCGCCGAAGATCGACAGCACCGGGCTCTGGTAGCTGGCCGCCGCGTCGATGGGCTTGGGGCGATCCGGCCAGCGCTTGAGGCCGAGCGGCCAGCCGTAGAAGCCGATCACGCCGGCATATCCCAGCCCGCTGGCGGCCTGCAGGTAGGAGAGCGCCCCGCCGAAGCAGAAGCCGACGGAGAAGACCGAGCGCACCTGGCCGCCGTCGGGGCCGCGCAGGTAGGCCACGGCTGCCGCGATGTCGGCCTGCAGCGTGTCGGGCTTGGTCAACGGGACCTGCGACATGAAGTCGAACGTGTCGCTGCGGTCCTCGGTGTCGGCCGTGCGGGCGAAGAAGTCGATGGCCACCGAATCCACGCCCACCTCGGCGAAGCGGTCGGCCAGGTCCTTGTAGTACTGGTGCAGGCCGCGCACGTCGGGGATGACGACCATGCCGGCGCCGCTCGGCTTGCTGGCTCGCGCGGCGTAGGCCATGAGGCGGGTGCCGTCGGCGGCCGTCAGCTTCAGAGCGCGGCCGCCGGCCGAGCCGCCCGCGATCGGGGTGATCGGGGGACGAGAGTCATTGTCGACGCACATGGCTGCCTCCCGGGGTGAAGTGGCTGCACTGTAATCCCGGGCCGCCGAGGAGGCAACCGGCAGGCGCGGTCAGGCCTCGCGCAGCCGGAGCAGGGTCGAGAGCGGCTCGCGGTAACGCCGCCAGTCCGCCGGAATCCCACCCCTCACCGACACGCAGCGCCACGATGCCACCGACGATGGCGGCCTGCCGCCAGTCGCCGTCCCGACCGAGCTCGGGGGCCGCTCGCTCCCGGCGCATGAACGATCTTACCCGGGGTCGTGGTGCCGGGTCAGCTCGTGCCACGCGCGCAGCGTCTCCGCCACGCTCCACGCCTGGGCCACGCAGCCGCCCGGCCGGAAGGGTGCCTCCCCGTCGAAGATCTCCGCGATCGAGCCCACGCCGTACTCGCCCAGGTGATCCGCCAGCGGCAGCAGGAACGAGCGCGCGGCCTCCGCGTCGCGATACACGCGATGGTGCGCGAGCGCGAACGGACCCAGCAGCCACGCCCAGACAGTGCCCTGGTGGTAGGCGCCGTCGCGCGCCCACTGGTCGCCGCCGTAGCGCCCGCGGTAGTCCGGATGCTCGGGGGCCAGGCTGCGCAGGCCGTACGACGTGAGCAGGCGCGAGGCGACGGCGTCCACCACCGCCCGCTGGCGTGTCGACGGCAGTGGGCTCTCCGGCAGCGAGACCGCAAAGATCTCCTCCGTGCTCTCGGGCCGAGCGTCGATCCAGCGTCTCCGCACGCCCGCCTCGTGCCGGACGCGTCGCTGCCAGGCCGCCTCGCCGTCGGGCGTGGGCGCCGCCTCGGCTGAGGCGACCAGCGTGAGGCTGGCGCCGGGCTGGAGCGCGGCCTCGAACGTCACCACGTGCAGCGCGTCATCCAGATGGTCGAGGCCGCGTGCCGCCTCCCGTGCCAGGCTGAAGTCGCGGAACCAGGTGTGCGCCAGGCGCGCCTCGGCGCCGGCGGCGAGCAGCACGAATGGCCGGGCGCCGTCGAAGGCTCTCACCCGCACACCGTGCGGCACCGCCGCCACCTCCATGCGCCAGTCGCCAGCGCGCGTGGTGGCGTGGTAATCGCGGTAGTTCGCCAGGACGCGGAGCGCCAGGGCCACCGGCTCTCGCGCGCGCAGGACGGCGTAGCGCACGACGGTCGTGTTGGCGCCGGGCTCCATCCAGACGCGCTTCTCCACCAGCGCGTCGCCGCACGCGTAAGTCCACACCGGCGTCGTGCCGTCCAGGCGGAACGACTCGATGTGCCGGTAGCCGTCGGGAGCGACGGCGCCGCTCGCCCACCGGCTGGTGGCCAGGGGGAGGCTCTGCCCGTCGTAGGTCACCGTCTCGTGAACCTGGGCGGCCAGGAGCGTGCGGCCGAGCGGGGGCTCGAGCGCGGCCACGAGCAGACCGTGGTAGCGGCGGGTCGGCGTGCCAGCCACGGTGCCGGAGGCGTACCCCCCGATGCCGTTGGCGCAGAGCCATTCGCGGCTCTCGCCGGCGGCGAGGTCCCCACAGATCTGTCGTCCCCAGGCCAGCGTGTCGCCCATGGCGCTCACTGTGACACGTCCGGGAGGCCGGACGATCCGCAGACGGGGTCGAGGCGGCGTCGAGCCGGCCCGCGCACCGGCGGCGGGGCGTGTCGTGTCCAACGGGCCAAAGCGAGGAGGATCGTCGATGAGCGTCGTCGCGATGAAGCCAGAGTCGGAGCAGATGCCCCACCAGCCGCTGCGCGGCCAGAGGGCGCTCGTCACGGGTGCGGCGTCGGGGATCGGCGCGGGGGTCGCCCGGGCCCTGGCCGCGGCCGGCGCGGCCGTGGCCGTCAACTACGTCGCGGGCCCGGAGATGGCCGAGACGGTCGTGACCGACATCGAGCGGGCCGGCGGCGTCGCGATGGCGGTGCGCGCGGACGTCTCGCACGAGGACCAGGTCCGGACGATGTTCCGCGAGGTGCTGGCGGCCTGGGACGGCCTCGACATCCTGGTGAGCAACGCCGGCATCCAGCAAGACGCGCCGTTCACCGAGATGACGCTGGGCCAGTGGAACGCGGTGCTCGGGGTCAATCTCACCGGCGCCTTCCTCTGCGCCCGCGAGGCCGCGCGGGCGATGATCCGCGGCGGTATCCGGCCCCGGGTGTCGCGCGCGGCCGGCAAGATCGTCTGCATCTCGTCGGTCCACGAGGTGATCCCCTGGGCGGGACACGTCAACTACGCCGCCTCCAAGGGCGGCCTGAAGCTCTTCATGCAGTCGCTGGCCCAGGAGCTGGCGCCACACCGGATCCGCGTGAACTCCGTCGCGCCGGGCGCGATCCAGACCCCGATCAACCGGGCGGCCTGGGACACGCCGGCGGCCCTCGAGACGCTGCTGACGCTCATCCCGTACGGCCGCATCGGCCAGCCGGAGGACATCGGCCGGGCCGTCGCCTGGCTCGCCTCCGACGAGGCCGACTACGTGCACGGCCAGACGCTCGTCGTGGACGGCGGCATGACGCTCTACCCCGAGTTCGCGCGCGGAGGCTGAGATGCGGGCGGCGCTGCGTGCCCACTGGCCCGAGTACCTGATCGAGGCGGGCGGGCTGGGGGCGTTCATGCTCGTGGCCTGCCTGGCCGGCACGCTGCTGGGTCACCCGGCCTCACCGGTCGCGCAGGCGCTGCCTGACCCGCTCGCGCGCCGGACGCTGATGGGCGTGTCGATGGGGCTGACGGCGGCCGGGCTGATCTACTCGTCCTGGGGCCGGCGCTCGGGCGCCCATTTCAACCCGGCCACGACGCTGACGTTCTGGTGGCTGGGGAAGATTGCGCCGGCCGATGCGGCGCTCTACGCGCTCGGCCAGACGGCGGGCGCCATCGCGGGCGTGCTCGTGGGGGCCGTGCTGGTGGGGCCGCCGCTGGGGGCGCCCGACGTCCTCTATGTGGCCACGCTGCCGGGCGCGGCGGGGCCGCTGGGCGCCTTTGCGGCCGAGGTCGCGATCACGTTCGTGCTCATGAGCGTGGTGCTGCGCGCCGCGAACACCCCCCGGCTGGCCCGGTTCACCGGGCTCTTCGCCGGGGCGCTGGTGGCGACGTACATCACGCTGGAGGCCCCGCTGTCGGGCATGAGCATGAACCCGGCGCGCAGCCTGGCCTCGGCCCTGCCGGCGCGCACCTGGCCCACGCTCTGGATCTACGTCCTGGCCCCGCCGCTCGGCATGCTGCTGGCCGCCGAGCTCTACGTTCGCCGGCGGGGGCTGGCCGCGGTCTTCTGCGCCAAGCTGCACCACGACACGTCGCACCGCTGCATCTTCCGCTGCCGGTACGCCGCGCTGGCGCCGGCGCAAGGAGCCTCCTCATGACCACCCACTACGACGTCATCATCGTCGGCTCGGGCGCGGGCGGCGGCACGCTCTTCCATGCGCTGGCCCCGACGGGCACGCGCGTGCTGCTGCTCGAGCGCGGTGATTACGTGCCGCGCGAGAAGGACAACTGGAGCACGAAGGCCGTCAACCTGGATGGCAAGTACAACACGGAGGAGTCGTGGCGCGATTCCGACGGCCGCCTCCTGCACCCCCACACCAACTACTACGTCGGCGGCAACACGAAGTTCTACGGCGCCGCGCTCTTCCGCCTGCGCCGCCAGGATTTCGTCGAGGTCAAGCACTGGGGCGGGGTGTCGCCGGCCTGGCCGATCGGGTACGAGGACCTGGAGCCCTACTACACGCGGGCCGAGCACCTCTACCAGGTGCACGGCGAGCGCGGCGTGGATCCCTCCGACCCGCCCGCCAGCGCGCCCTACCTGCACCCGCCGGTGAGCCACGAGCCGCGGATCCAGGAGCTCAGCGACGATTTCGCGCGCATGGGGCTGCGACCGTTCCACGTGCCGCTGGGCGTGCTGCTGGACGAGCGGAGCCCGCACGCCAGCCGCTGCATCCGCTGCGACACCTGCGACGGTCATCCCTGCCTGATCGGTGCCAAGGCCGACGCCCAGGTGGTCTGCGTCGATCCGGCGCTGGCTCATCCGAACGCCACGCTGCGCACGCGCGCCCGCGTGACCCGTCTGGAGACGAGCGCGACGGGGCGCGAGGTCAGGCGCGTGATCGTGGAGCGCGACGGCGCGATGGAGGCCTACGCGGCCGACATCGTGGTGGTCTCGGCCGGGGCGATCAACTCGGCCGCGCTGCTCTTGCGCTCGGCCAACGGCAAGCATCCGCGGGGGCTGGCCAACGGCTCCGGCGTCGTGGGACGACACTACATGGGCCACGTCAACTCGGTGCTGATGGCCCTGTCGAAGTGCCCCAATCCGACCGTGTTCCAGAAGACGCTCGGCCTGAACGACTTCTACTTCGGCTCGGCGGACTGGGACTACCCGATGGGGCACATCTCGTTCGTGGGCAAGCTGGACGCCCACACGCTGCGAGCCGGCGCTCCGGCCATCGCCCCCGGCTGGACGCTCGACCTCATGGCGAAGCACTCGCTGGACTTCTGGCTGACCTCGGAGGACCTGCCCGATCCCGACAACCGCGTGACGCTCGACCGGGACGGCAACATCGTGCTGACCTACACACCGAACAACGAGGAGTCACACCGGAGACTGACGGCCGCCCTGCAGCAGCTCATGCAGCAGCAGACGCGCTGCAGTGTGCACGGCCACGACTGCCACCAGGGGCTGTTCGCGCGCCATCTCTTCCTGGGGCAACGCATCCCGCTGGCCGGCGTGGCCCATCAGAACGGCACCGTGCGCTTCGGCCACGACCCGCGCACCTCGGCGCTCGACGTCAACTGCCGGGCTCACGAGGTGGACAACCTCTACGTCGTGGACGCCAGCTTCTTCCCCGCGAGCGCCGCGGTGAACCCGGCGCTGACCGTCATGGCCAACGCCCTGCGGGTGGGCGACCACCTGCGCCAGCGGCTGGGCTGATGCGCGGACGGCTTGCCGTCCGTCCGGGCCTGCGACTCGCGCTCGCCCTGGGGCTGGTGGTGGCGCTGGTCGTGCCGGCGAAGGCCCGGAACCTGGTCCAGGCGGTCGGTCCGATCGGCATGACGGTTGGCGACATGGAGCGCTCGGTCGCCTTCTACACGCGAGTGCTCGGCTTCGAGAAGGTCTCCGACGTCGAGGTCTGGGGCGAGGCGTGGGAACGGCTGCAGGGCGTGTTCGGCCTGCGCATGCGCGTGGTCCGCATGCGGCTGGGTGACGAGTCGATCGAGCTGACGGAATACCTCACGCCGCGCGGCCGCCCGGTGCCGGCCGACTCTCGGAGCCACGACCGCTGGTTCCAGCACATCGCCATCGTCGTGAGCGACATGGACCGGGCCTACACCCGCCTGCGCGAGCACCGCGTCCAGCACGCCTCGCCGGCCCCGCAGCGCCTGCCCGACTGGAACCCGAGCGCCGGCGGCATCCGGGCCTTCTACTTCAAGGACCCGGACGGGCACCCGCTGGAGATTCTCTGGTTCCCGCCCGGCAAGGGCGATGGGCGCTGGCAGCAGCCCGACGGCCGGCTGTTCCTCGGGATCGACCACACGGCCATCGTGGTGGCCGAGACCGGGCGGAGTCTTGCCTGCTATCGCGACACGCTGGGCCTGCGGGTCGTGGGCGAGAGCGACAATCACGGGCCCGAGCAGGAGCGTCTCAACAACGTGTTCGGCGCCCGCCTGCGCATCACGACACTCCAGGCCGCCACCGGCCCCGGCATCGAGCTGCTGGAGTACCTGACACCCCGGGACGGCCGCCCGGCGCCGGCCGACGCGCGCGCCAACGACCTGGCGCACTGGCAGACCCGGCTCCTCGCCGGGGACGCCGAGGCCGCGCACCGCGTCGTGCGGGGCGGGGCCTGCGGTGGGACGATATCGCCGACCGTCGTGGCGCCGGCCGAGCCCGGGCTCGGCTTCACCCGCGGCCTGCTGCTTCGCGACCCCGACGGACACGCGCTGCAAGTCGTGCAACCCTGAACGCCGGAGGACCCACTCCAGCGCGCCGGCGCCGCGAGCGCCGGCAAGGAGAGGACCATGGCCGAGGACTTCGAGTACGTTTCCCACTCGCGCCTGGAGTACCACGAGGGCCTGCGCCGCGCCTTCCTCGGCGACGTGCCGGAGCCCGTGGTCTACGGCGTGCAGGGCAAGCTGCGCGAGTACTACGGGGCCAAGGAGGGCCCGCCGATCGCCTCCACGCTGGACCACATCGTGGCCGCCGTCGCCGGCTGAATGTACGGCACCCTGCGTGGCGCCCTGGCAGGGCGCAAGATCGCATACGATCGCGACACCTTCGAAGCCACCGTCGACGGCCGCATCCGGGGCGTGGGCAAGACGATCCGCATCACCTCCATCCACGTGCACTACGAGCTGGCCGTGCCTGCCGATGCCGGCGACGCGGCGAAGCGCGCGCTGGCCGTCCACCCGCAAGGCTGCCCCGCGCACCAGAGCGTGGAGGCCGCCATCGACATCACCTGGGACGCGACGCTGCGGGTCGGTGACCGCACCGAGACCGTCCGCAGTGAGGAGAGCTGAACGTGAACGTGCCCAGGGCCGGTGTCCTTGAGCCGGCGGCCCGGCGGCAGTACCATCGGCCTCGTGACGACGCCGGGTCGGTTTCGCTTCGTGCACCTCACGGACACCCACGTCATGGCGGACGGGGGCTGGCGGTTCCGCCCCGGCTCGGCGGAGTTCGACACCGCGGAGTCGCTGCGGGGCGTGGTGCAGGCCGTCCGCGCGCTCGATCCGGCGCCGGATTTCGCCGTCCTCGGCGGCGACCTGGCCAGCCCCGATCTGCTGGACCGCTCCGTCGTCCTGACGTCGGCGCAGTACGAGCCGTCGTACCGCCTCCTGAAGGAGATCCTCGCGGGCTTGCCCTGCCCCGTCCACGTGCTGCCGGGCAACCACGACGACCGGGGTGCCTTCAACCGGGTTCTGCTCGACGGCGCGCTGGCGCCGGGCGCCCCCCATTGCTGGAGCTTCGACCACGGCGGGTACCACTTCGTGGGGCTCGACTCCCACGAGCCCGGTCAGGCCCACGGCCACCTCGACGATGGCCAGCTGGCATGGTTGGCACGGGATCTCGGCCAGCATCGCGAGCAGCCGACGATCGTCTTCGTGCACCATCACCCGTGGCCGCTCGGCCTGGCCTGGATCGACGGCATGCGGCTCCGCAACGGCGAGGAGCTGACCGCGACCCTGCACCGCCATCCCCGCGTGCGATGGCTCGTCTGCGGCCACGTGCATCTCGACCAGGCGATCCAGCGTGAGGGCCTGACGATGCTGACGACGCCATCCACCTGCCTGCAGCTCTCCCGGGTCTCGCAGACGCCAAAGGTCCTGCCCGGGCCCCCGGGCTTCCGCATCGTGGACGTCGCGGGCGAGCAGCTCTCGACGCGGGTCGTCCACCTGCACGGCACGGATCCGCTCGAGATGTGACGTGCGCCCGGCCGCGTCAGGCGGGCGGACGGATGTCCGACTCGATCTGCATCGCCTCCGAGAGCGTGTTGAGCGTCGTGTAGTGGTCCACGACGCCGAGGATCTCCAGCAGACCGCGGTCGGTCTCGCCCGCGTGACGCAGCACCGCGGCGTGATACTCGATCATGTAGCGCCCCCGCGTGGCCATCGCCACGGCCAGCGCCACCCGCCGCTTGTCGCGCGCGGGCAGCGCTCCCGGCGCCATGAGGGCGACGTCCTTCCGCCACGTCGCCTCCAGGTAGTGCGGATTGCGGGCGAGGACGCGCCAGAGCACCGGCACCGTGGCCTCGCCGAGCGCCGTCGCCGCCCACGCTCCGATCTCGAGCAGCAGGGCGTCGACAGCGGGCTCGGCCTCGCCGGGCGCCAGCGGGGCGATCAGGCCGGCCCGGCCGTCCGGTGATTCCAGGAGGAGCGCCGCGGCAGCCGTGGCCAGCGCCCGGGCGTGCTCGGTGACCCCCATCAGCTCGGTCACGCCGACCTCGTCCACGCCAAGCCGCATCACGGCGGCCACGTGCGAGTCGATTCAGTAGTGACAGGCGTTGGCGATGGACACCGCGGTCGCGATGAGCTCGCGCTGCAGCGGCGTGAACTGACCGCGCTGCATGAGCGCGCGCGAGCGCGCCCAGTTGGCCTCCACCAGCGGCGCGGAGTGCCCCATGCACCGCCAGATGTTCGACACACTGGTCGCGCCGAACACCGTGCGCTCCCGGCGCAGCACGGCGTCGAAGATCTCCCGGACCTTGCCGCTGACCACCTCCGGGTCCACCATGCGGATCGTCGTCATTCGTGTCCTCCGGTGGCCCGGTGATGGGCTCGAGGTCATGCCCCGGCGGCCCGGGCGGCGGAGCCGGCGAGGCGGCGGGCGAGAGGGGCCTACCCCTGCGCGGACGTGCCCATCGCGGCGGCGGCGCGCTTGGCCATCTCCTCGGGCGGCACGTCCTCGACGTGGGTGGCGACGTACCACCGGTGTCCGAACGGATCCTCGAGGGTCCCCATCCGGTCGCCGTAGAACTGGTTCTCCACCGGCCGGACGACCTTGGCGCCGCCGGCGATCGCGGTCTTCACGGTCTCGTCCACGTTCGGCACGTAGACCATGAGACTCACCGCGGCGCCGCCGTAGGCGTGGGGCGCCCGGGCGCCCATCTCGGGGTGCTCGTCGGCGAGCATGATCATCGAATCGCCGAGGGTCAGCTCGGCATGCCCGACCTTCCCCCCGGGGCTCGGCATCCGCATCTTCTCGGTGGCGCCGAAGACTTTCTTGTAGAACTCGATCGCCTTGGCGGCGCCATCGACGATCAGGTAGGGCGTCATCCTGGGGTAGCCTTCCGGAATCGGCTTGACCTGGGCCATGTGGTGCGTCCTCCATCGATGAGCGGTGTGTCGTCGACCGTCGATCGCTGCGCGCCCGGCGCAGCGTACTCTCGCCGCGGGACCGGCGCAACGCCGTGTTGTGCGGATGCTCGGAGCCTTCGACGTGCCCAGGCGGGTCCCGGCCGGCCAGCCGAATCCAGGGTCCGCGGCTCGTGCTGCTGACGATCCATCTCATCGACGCCTGAGCGCCCGCAGGCCGACCGTGAGACAGTGACGGCCGTCGAAGGGAGCCCGCCATGGATCGACAGTTCGATCTCGTGATCGTCGGGACCGGCGTGACCTCGGCTGCGGCGTCGCGCTGCCGTGAGGCCGGGTGGACCGTGGCCGTCGTGGACCGGCGCCCGTTCGGAGGCACCTGTGCTCTCCGAGGCTGCGTGCCCAAGAAGATACTCGTGAGCGCGGCGGAGGCCGTCCACGCGGTGCGCGATCTGGCCGCCACCGGCGTGCCGGCCCCCCGGCTCACGCTCGACTGGGCCGCGCTCGCGCGCTACAAGCGCTCACTGGTCGATCCGACGACGGAGCGAACCGAGCGGTCCTGGGCCGAGATCGGCGTCGAGCAGTTCCACGGCCGCGCGCGCTTCGTCGGCCGCACCTCGCTGGCCGTCGGCGGCGATCGGCTGACCGGCCGGCGCGTCGTCATCGCCGCCGGCTCCATGCCGGCGCCGCTGGCATTCCCGGGAGCCGAGCACCTGGCGAGCAGCGAGGACTTCCTGAACCTCGATCGCCTCCCGCCGAGCCTCGTCTTCGTCGGTGGAGGCTACATCGCCTTCGAGTTCGCTCACGTGGCCGCGCGGGCCGGGGCGGCGGTGACGATCGTCCACCGCGGCGCCCGCCCGCTCGAGGCCTTCGACCCCGACCTGGTGGAGATGCTCGTGCGACGCAGCCGCGAGCTCGGCATCCGGGTCGAGCTGGGCACCGAGGTGCGGAGTGTCCAGGTCACCGGGGGCCGGCTCGTCGTGCGGGGCGCCCGGGGCGACCACGAGGTGAGCTTCGAGACCGACCTCGCGGTCCATGCGGCCGGGCGGGTTCCCGAGCTCGACGACCTCGAGCTCGCCGCGGCCGGGATCGAGCGGGAGACGCGTGGCGTCGTCGTGAACGAGTATCTCCAGTCGGTGTCCAACCCCGCGGTCTACGCGGGCGGCGACGCGGCCGCCAGCGGTCCGCCCCTCACCCCGAAGGCCGATCACGACGCGGCGGTCTTGACAGCCAACCTGCTCGAGGACAACCGCCGGACGGTCGACTACCGCGGCATCGCCTCGGCCGTGTTCACGCTGCCGCCACTGGCCTCGGTCGGACTGACGGAGGCGGCCGCGCGCGCCACTGGCCTGGCCTTTCGCACCCACCGTCAGGACACCTCCGCCTGGTTCAACACGCGCCGGGTGGGGGAGACGGTCTCGGGCTTCAAGGTCCTCGTGGAGGAGGGCACCGATCGCATCCTCGGCGCTCATCTGCTGGGCCCGCACGCCGACGAGACGATCAACCTCTTCGCCGTCGCCATCCGCCTGGACATCACGGCGAGCGAGCTTCGGCACATTCCGTTCGCCTACCCCACGTTCGGCTCGGACGTCCGGTTCATGCTGTGAGGCGGCCGGCCTGGCCCGCCGCCCTCCGGGCCGCGCGGGCGGGGATCTCGTGCAGGAGCGCGAGGGCCACAGTGCCGGCGACGACGAACGCGGGGATCACCTCGAGCCCCGCCCGCGCGGCCAGCACGCCGCCCGCGCCCGGCAGCGCCGCGGTCCCGAGGTAGGCCGCGGCCACCTGCAAGCCCATCGCCTGCTGCAGATGGCGACGACCGACCCGCTCGGGAGTGAGAGCGACGAGGAGCGGGCAGATGGGCGCCAAGAGGAAGCGG
>Ga0268386_10002336_pt1 | contig 13467 bp, 16 predicted proteins | sample RVTome_15_FD_200260 | JGI IMG/M metagenome (GOLD analysis project Ga0268386, IMG submission 200260) | Soil microbial communities from uranium-contaminated site in the Upper Colorado River Basin, Wyoming, United States - RVT150D86... ...
GGGTGCAGCAGGAGCCACATCAGCAGCTCAGCTTGGTGCTGGGACCGAAAGACCGGAAGCAACGCCGGGCCATCGCTACGCATAGACGAAGGATATCTCCCGAATATAGGGAGGGTCCTACCGAGTGATCCTGGCCAGCCACGCGGACACCGGTACATCGAGGAAGGTCGCCTCGATGATCGACTCGGTGATCGAGTCGACGGAGAACCCGTCCGCGAACGCCGTCCGGATCTCCTCTTGGCGGATACGGCGCGGACCCGCGTCGCCGGGCACGCGATCGCTGAAGCACAGCATGAAGTACGTGGCCCCGGGCGCCATGACGCGCCGGAGCACCTCCGCGAGCGGCCCCCGAGCCTCGTCGTGCAGCACGTGGAAGAGCCCGCAGTCGAGGACTACGTCGAAGCTCTCACCGAGGCTGTCGACGGTCAGTGCGTCCTGAACGAGGAAGCGGGCGTCCAGACCGCGCTGCCGCGCCTTCGTCCGCGCTCTGGCGATGGCGGTCGTGGCCAGGTCGACGCCCGTCGCCCGCAGTCCCCGCTCGGCGGCAAGCAGCGAGTGCTCGCCGGTCCCGCATCCGATGTCGAGAACCGCGCCGTGCAGCTGGCCGGCATCCGCCAGCTCGATGAAGGGCGTCTGCGGCCGGCCGATGTCCCATGGCGGTGTCCCGGCGTACGCCGCGTCCCAGTCGTGCGGAAGCCCCTCGCCGCCCCGCTGATGCCGCTCCCCTGGAAGCCCCGACATGACCGCCTCTCACGTCCTGTGGCGAAGGATAGGCAGTCGGACAGCACCCGCTCAGCCACGGCGTCGCGACACAGGTGGGGCGAGTCAGCTGAGTGCGAAGGCGACCGCAGCCTCTGCGTGAAGCCGAGGCGTGGGAAGCACCCGGACGTCGAGATCATCCTCGTTGACAAGCAGCTCGATCTCGGTGCAGCCCGCGATGACGCCTTGGGCGCCGCTCGCGATGAGGCGGTCGATGATGTCCAGCTACCGAGTCCGGAGTCGAGGTTGATCACCCCCCGCACCAGCTCCCCGTAGATGACGTCGTGCACCTCGGTGAGATCAGGCTCGCGAGGGACGATGACGTCGAGACCGTGGAGCGAGCGGAGACGGCCGATGTAGAAGTCCTGCTCCATGGTGTACCTGGTGCCGAGGAGCGCCACCGTGTCCAGGCCGGCTTGACCGACCGCGTCGGCGGTGGCGTCGGCGATGTGCAGCACCGGTACGGGGATCGCGTCCTGGATCTCGTCGGCCAGCCTGTGCATCGTGTTCGTGCACAGCACCACAGCCTCGGCGCCGCCGGCGACGAGGTGGGCCGCGGCCTCGGTCAGCAGCCGGGCGGCCTCGTCCCACCGAACTTGGCTCTGCAGGGTCTCGATCTCGGCGAAGTTGAACGACCTGATCAGTAGGTCCGCCGAGGCGACGCCGCCCAGACGGTCACGGACGCGCTCGTTGATGATGCGTTCGTACTCGATCGAGGACTCCACGACATCCCGCCGAGCAGACCCAGTCGCCTCAGGCAACCTAGCGCCGTCACCGACCTGGCAGCCGCCCACCGCTGTCCATCAAGCAGGACGACCCACCGAGGCCGGCACCGAGATTGGCTCGGTCGCCCACCCACCGCAGTACGAGAGATGCGTACTCGACGGGCATCATCGAGTTCGGCGGCCTGCGGAACACCGAGCGCGCCTGCGCCGCGGTCCGCCCCGAGTCGCCGACCTCGAGTCGGGTGATGCCGGTGATCCTCACCAGGCCTCGTTCGATGCGTGCGGCCCACTCCTCGACATCGGGGGCTGTCGGCCAGGCGCACCAGGGCGGACGACTTGTCGATCACCAGTCGGTCACCGCCACGCTGCGTCCATCACCTCGTCATCGGCCAGGTCGGCGAACGTGTCAGCGAAGTCGCGGAGGTCCTGCACGGAGACTGGTGCACGGGTGGTAACCGCATCTGCGGTCAGGCGCCTGCGGATGTACTCGACCCGGGAGATCCCCAGCCGAGCCGCGTGGGCGTCGATCCCGGCCAGCACCGCGTCGGGCACATCGCGAATCAGCACGTCAGCCACGTCGGACCACCTCCCTGACACCTGACGATATCGAGGCGGGCTGCGGGAGAACGGGCCGGCGGGGTCGCCGCGCAACCGTCCTGCCAGCCCACGAGCCGGTGGTGGTGCGGGTCCGTGGAGGCAGCGTGATCCCCGAGGTGCCGTCAGGTGACCTGTCGCCAATAGGCTGCGTGGCGGTGAACGCCGACGAACCCGCCCTCTTCGACATGCCTTCTGCAGAGCAGCCGGCAAAGTCCCAGGCCCGCCAGCGCGGGCGGAACCGGGAGACCTGGGCTCGCACCGTCACCGCGGAGATCACCATCGTGGACCCAGCGGCTCTCCGCGAAGCCGCTCGGCGAGTCCGGGAGAGCGCCGTGACGATCACTCTCCCTGCCCTCCCTCACGAGGATGACCCGGTCGCTGAGGACCCCCCTGTCGGGGACACCGAGCATGCTTTCGACGCACTGACCTGGCTGCTCTGGCCTACCGATTCCATGGAGGAGCCGTTGGAGGCCGGTGCCTTCCGAGTCCTCTCGGAGGACATCGAGGTGGAGCCCGAGTCCGACGACCGAGGCACCCTCGCCTGGACGGTCACGGTCAAGCTCACCGACGTCCGCATGTTGCGCCGGCTCGCCGCCGAGGCGCACCCGGATGAGGCTGCGTGGATCGCAGACAGCCTCCCGACTGCGTGGCAGTGTGCGGCCGACCCGTTCGCACCGCTCCACGCGATCCGCGCAATCGTGTGGAAGCCCGGGCCGGTCACGGTACAGCACGTGCCGGAGAAGTCCCGACCAGGTACTCCACCTCGCACCTGAGCTCGTCCACACGTAGCCGACGTCGCGGCCCAGCCGGCGCGGTGTGAGACGCCTTCCACTTTCAACGTATACGGCAGGAGGGGACTTGCGGCAAGGCCCTTGTCCTGCCGCACCATCGGCGGTTGGAGTCCGATGCAGTCGAGGCAGTCCGGGGGAAGTGGCACGTGATGGACGTGGACGTCGTCGTTGTGGGCGGTGGGCCGACCGGTCTCATGCTCGCTGGTGAACTGGGCCAGCAAGGGATGCGGACGCGGCTGCTTGAGCGACGGCCGGAGCTGTCCCAGATGGCGAAGGCGGGCGGACTCGCGGGGCAGATCCTGCAGCTGCTGCACTACCGCGGCGAGCTGGACCGGTTCCGAGAGGCGAGCGCCGGTCCCGAGCCGGGCCGACACCATGCCGCCGTCGGCACGCCGGCTCTGCGGTTCCCCTTCGGTGGGGTGCACCTGGACTTCACGAAGCTCGAGCATCCTCCGATGCGGGCGATGCTGCTCCCCCAGCCACGGCTCGAAGCCGTCCTCGCCGAGCGCGCGATCGAGCGTGGCGCCGACGTACGCCGTGGACACGAGGTGGTCGGCCTGCGCCAGGACGACGACGCGGTGACCGTCGAGGTGCGTGGCCCGCACGGACCGTACGAGGTGGCAGCGCGGTTCTTGGTGGGCTGCGACGGTGGCCGCAGCCGGGTCGGTGAGGTCGTCGGCATCCCGTTCCGGGGCACCTCCCTGCCGGAGATCGAGCGGCTGGCCTCGGTCACCGTGCCCGACTCGGTGACCGTGCTCGACGACGGAAGCTTGGACGTCGCCGGAGTCGGCAGGATCCCGTTCGGCTACACCGCGACCGAACGCGGCGTGTTCGCGTGCTCGGGCATGGGCGGCACGATGGGCGTCTACACCGCCGAGGTCGAGGCGACCGCTTACGACGACGACGCGCCCATGAGCGTCTCGGAGCTGAGCGCGAGTGTGAGCCGGGTGCTCGGCATCGACCTGCCGCTGGGAGAGCCGCTGCGGATGACCCGGTTCGGCTACTCGGCGAGGCAGGCGGACACGTACCGCAGCGGCCGTGTCTTCCTGGCCGGCGATGCCGCGCACCTGTTCCCCGCCGGCGGAGTCGCGGTCAACGCGGGCATGCTCGACGCCGCCAACCTCGCGTGGAAGCTCGCCGGCAGCGTCCAGGGCTGGGCGCCGCCCGGTCTGCTCAACACGTACTCCGAGGAACGCCGCGCCGCCGCCGAGCGCACTCTGCTCCATACGCGTGCTCAGGTGGCACTGCGCCGCGCGTACGGTCCGGGCGGCGACGCACTGCGGGCGCTCTTCCTCGAGCTGACCGCCGACGAGCAGCCACTGCGCCGCCTCGGTGCGCTCATGGCCGGCACCGACGTGGGGTCCCCGATGACGGACGCGCACCCGCTCGTCGGCACCTTCGCGACCGACCGGGCCCTGCACGTCGACCACGAGGACCCCAGGTTGGCCGGGGTGCTGCGCAAGGGCCGCCCCGTGCTCCTCGACCTCGCAGACCGTACGGACCTGCGGGGGCTCGCCGGTCGGTGGCGCGGCCGCATGGACGTCGTCAGCGCGACGATCGACGACCGGCCCGCTGACGCACTGCTGCTCCTGCCGGACGCCCGAATCGCGTGGGCAGCCACGGTCGACGAACCCGTCAAGTCCGCGGTGCCCGCACTGCGGGAGGCACTGACCACGTGGGTCGGCGCCCCGGCGATCCGATGACCGCGATCCGGCGAGTCTCAGGCAGGACCGCTAGTCGAGGCAGAACTCGTTGCCCTCGACGTCCTGCATCACGAGGCACGATTCGTTCTGCTCATCGGCCAGCAGCAGGCGCAGGCGCCGGGCGCCGAGCGCTTCCAGTCGAGCCGCTTCGGCCTCGAGCGCAGAGACTCGCTCGTCGCCGGTCAGCCCCACCCCGACTCGTACGTCGAGATGCAGCCGATTCTTCACCGTCTTGGCCTCCGGCACCCGCTGGAAGAACAGCCGAGGGCCGACCCCGTCCGGGTCCTGGCAAGCCCACGCCGAGCCCTGGCTCTCCACGGGAAGCGAGGCATCGAACGCCTCCCACGAGTCGAACCCCGGCGGGACCGGAGGGTCGACGTACCCGAGCACGGCCTTCCAGAACTCCGCAACCGCCCGTGGGTTCGCGCAGTCGAAAGTCACCTGCACCTGCTTCACGCTTGCCATCGACCCAGACTAGGACCGGGCGCCGTACGGCCGTCGCGACCGGGGTCCGGCCGGGGCGCTGATGACCCGGACGGCGGTGTCAGTCCTACTCGTCGCGGGCGCGCCGGTAGCGCTCGTAGACCACGCGCGCGCCGAACGTCCTGGTCTCCACCAGGTCCAGCGGGACGTGCTCGGTGACCGGCGGCAGGAAGGGCGTGCCGCCACCGACGACGACCGGATAGCGGAACATGCGCAGCTCGTCGACGAGGCCGAGCTCGATCGCTGACGCGGCCAGGCCGGCGCCGCCGATCTCGACGTCCTTGTCGGTCGCGGCGAGCGCTGCTGCGGCCTCCTCGGCCACCGACGCCTCGGCGAGCCGGGCGTTGCCCTGCACGCAGTCGAGCGTGAGGCTGAAGACCACCTTCGGGAGGGCGCTCCAGACGTCGGCGAACTCGGCCTCGAGCTCGCTCTCCCGCATCGCCGGATCCGTCTCCCAGGGCAGCATCGTCTCGTACAGCCTGCGGCCGCACAGGCAGCCGCCGAGCTCGCGCACCCGCGCGAGGTGGAAGCGGAACAGCTCCTCGCTGGGGACCGTCCACCCGAAGTCACCCGCGCGGTCGGTGATGAAGCCGTCCACCGAGACGCTCATCGAGTAGATCAGCATGGCGTCATCCTCCTCGTACCGCGTACGGCTGTCGTAGTCGTCGAGCTCCGGGCAGCGACCAGCTGGCTTACCGAGGCCGGTAGACGTCGGCTCGGTGTTCGACGGCCAGGATGGTGACGCGGTCGGTGATGCGGTTGACGACCCGGAAGTCGCCACGACGCGCGCTGTGCAGCCCGGCCAGTCCGAACCGCAGCGCCTTGCCGACTCGCTTCGGGTTGCTGGCCAGCGGCCCGTGGACGAACTCGACCACCGCCGTGCCCACCTTCTCTGGCAGGGTGGCCAGAGACCGTCGAGCCGTGGGCGACCACGCGATTTCGAAGGCGCGCTCGCTCACCGACGGAGCAGCTTCAGTGCCTGCTCCTTGGTCAGCGCGGTGCCGGGCTCAGCCTCCAGCTCGGCCAGGCTGTCACGAACCTGGGCGATCAGCCGCGGCCGGGCCATGATCTCCAACGTCTCCTCCAAGGAGGCAAGGTCATCGACGCTCAGCACCACCGCGGCGGGACGGCCGTGCTTGGTGATCACGACCCGGCCGTGCTCGCGCTCGACCTGGTCCACGACCTCGGACAGCCGGTTCTTGACGTCCCTGAGCGCCATCTGGGCATCCACTGTCATGGCTACAAGTGTAGCCACTGACGGGTACTGGTCAACGGGTGGTTGCTGCACGAGATCGACGACCAGGTCGTCAAGATCGACGTCATCCACGTGGGCCGAAGCCGCTGAACTCGGGTGCTCTGATGATCCGACGTGTCGACACCTGAGCTCGTCACCAAGTCGTTCGCTCCGTCCCGGTGCTGTCCGTTGGTTGCGAGCATGGCGCGTACCATCTCGCTCCTTCACCGCGATCTCGGCATTCGGGAGTACCCGACTGGGCCGTGACGTTCATCGTTCGTCGATCATGCGCGGCGCACCCGAGGAGACGTCCGATGAAGATCGTCGTGTTCGGCGGTACGGGATACACGGGCGGCAACGTCGTCCGGGAGGCCGCCTCACGCGGTCATGCGGTCGTAGCGGTCAGCCGGTCCGAGCCGCAACAGCCCGTCGACGGCGTGACGTACGAGACCGGGTCTGCGCAGGACCTGGCCGCGACGCTGATCGCCGACGCCGACGTCGTCGTAGCCGCGCTCGCTCCGCGCGGTGACATGGCGGGGCGACTTGTCGAGGTGTACAGCGAGCTGGCCAGCCGCTCAGCCGAGGCCGGGGCACGCTACGTGCAGATCGGCGGGTTCAGCTCGCTGCGGCCCGCGGCGGGTGCTCCGCGGTTCGCCGAAGGCGAGCTGGCGGACCAGTTCCGCCAGGAGGCGCTGGAAGGCGAAGCCACTCGTGTCCTGCTGGCCGAGAAGGCGCCGCCACACCTGGACTGGCTGTTCATCAGTCCGGCCGGCAGCTACGGGGCGTGGGCTCCGGGCGAACGGACCGGCGAGTACCGCGTCGGCGGAGAGGTCGCGCTGTTCGACCCGGACGGCGCTTCGTCCATCTCCGGTGCCGACTTCGCACTGGCCGTCGTCGACGAGATCGAGACTCCACGCCATTCGCGCGAGCAGATCGGGATCGCCTACTGATGCGCCGGCGACGCGCGCTCGGACACCCTGGGCCGCGGCCGCCAGCGCGGATCAGCACGGGGCGGTGCCTCTCTCGGAGATCGCATCCGGCGATACCGTTCCGGGTATGGCGATGACGTTGCGGTTGAGTGAGGCTGATGATCGCCCTACGCAGGCAGCTGGGCGTGGTCACCTACGTCTCGCAGGCGGAGGCCAGGTCTTCACTGAGGCTCCCGCCAGCGCCGCCCCGGAGCACGAGCGCTTGACCCACGAGATCGTCCGGGCCGACGAGGCGTTCGACGTCATCCACATGGGACGGAGCCACTGAAGTCCGGCGGCCCGCTGCCTTCTTGGCCTTCTTCAGGCGTTACGCCTCGACGTAGACCGTCAGGGGCATGACCACCCCGTGCGCCTCCGCCTGGGCGGCCACCTCCGGTGGCAGCGAGGAGAGCAACGCCTTGAGGCCCTCCAGGTCGTCGACGTCGAACATCACGGCGGCGTGCCTGCTCCCGTCCATGGCGACCAGGTCGGTGAGCTCCGTGGCGCTCGGCAGAGCCGCGACCCGCTCGGCGTTCCCGCCGAGCCAGCGGTCGACGTCCTGTACGGCGTGGGTGATGACGATTCTCGGCATTTGGTTCCTCCTCGTGAGATATCGAGCGCCCGGAGCCCAGTGCAACCCGCGTTGAGCCGGCCGCTACCTACGCCGGAGCGCCGGTGGGGACGACGCCGAGCTGCTGCATGACCGACAGCATGTCCGCGACACCCCAGTGCTCGCAGAGCAGCCCGGCTCCGTCGAACCGCATGATGTCGATGAGCTCCATGTCGATGCCCGTACCGGTCGGCGGCACACCGAAGAACTCACCCTGGTGGGTCCCCGTGACCCTGACCCGGGCCACGGTCTTGTCCCCGGCGGCGATCAGGTCCTCGACGTTCATCCGGAAGTCGGGGAAGGAGGTCAGCAGCCCCCGGAAGAAGTCGAGCATCCCCTCCTTCGTGGTGGGGAAGCCCAGCCCGCCCTGGTGCTCGACGAAGTCGTCCGAGACCAGGTCGCCGAAGCCGGCCAGGTCTCCCGCGTTGATCAGGTCGTACGTGCTCCGCATCGTCGCAGCGTGGTCCACCGTGGCACCCCTTGTCCGTGGTTGCAGCGTGCGCTGCTGCTGCGATCGACTCTGTGCGCGTCGGGCGGCGGAGACATCACTCGATCGTGTGATGTACGACGGCGGCGAGGGCGACCCGGTTGGACACGCCGAGCCTGGCGAACACGTGCCGGAGATGGGTGTTGACGGTGTGCGGCGAGATGTAGAGCCGCCTGGCCACGGCGCCGTTCGTGAGTCCCTCCGCCACCAGCCGAGACACCGCTTGCTCGGTCGTGGTGAGGCTCTCCCAGTCGTTCGCCGGCCGGTGCCTCGGCCCGCGCGGGCCGGGCCGGACGCCGAGAACGCGCAGGCGCCCCCGGACGCGGCCTGCCCAGGCAGCGGCGCCCGCCCGCTCGTACCGTTCCAGTGCCTCCACCAGCAGGGCCGCTGACTCGTCGCGCCGTCCACCCTCGGCGAGCAGCCTCGCGGCGTCCTCGCACGCGCCGGCATGCTCGACCAGGAGCGGCGCCTGGCGGGCGAGCGAGACCGCGTGGAGCACCGGCTCGACCTCGCCGTCGACCATGCCCCGGCAGCGCAGCGCCAGGGACTGCACCGTCGGCACCTCCGGCGCCAGTGCCGCTCCCTCGACGACGGCGTCCGCCACCTCGGCCGCGACGTCACGATGACCCAGCGCGAGGGCCAGGCGTACGAGGTCGGGCGCGAGGCAGCGATGGTAGAAGCGGCTCTCCCGTGCGGCGTCGAACCGCCAGCACCGCAGGAGCAGGTCATAGGCAGCCCGAGGGTTGCCCTCGGCCTCCCTCAGCCCCGCCACCGCGAAGGCGAGGATGCCGGCGTTGTAGCTCAGCTGGTCTCGCCGTCCAGCGAGGCGGCGAGCCCGGCGGCCAGCTCGCCCGCGGTCCGAAGATCTCCGACGGCGGTTGCGACGATGGCCCGGTAGGCGAGCGACTGCGACACCAGGAGGGGGTTGCCCTTCTCCTGCGCGGCCTGGCCGCCGGCGATCAGGCCGGGTACGGCGTCGTCCAACTCCCCGACGGCGTAGGACGCCTGGGCGTCGGCCAGGAGGGTGTCGGAGAGCCACCACCCCGCGCCGAACTGGTCGTCGAGAGCAGCCCGGTACGCCGCTCGCGCCTCGCCGACGCGGTCACAGTCGAACAGCGCCAGGCCGAGGAAGAACTTCGGCTGCAGCGGCAGCGCTCTGGTGTCCGGCGAGTCCGCAGCCAGCAGAGCTGCCCGACGGGCGTGGGTAAGCGCTTCACCGAAGCGGCCCTGCCGGCCCACCGCCACCATCGACGCCGTCAGCGCCCACACCGTCATCGCCGGGTCGCTCGCCTGCTCGGCGATGGCGAGTCCGTCGGCGGCCGATGCCTCACCCACCCCCGGGTGGCCCGTGTAGGTCTGGGCCCAGCTCTGCTGGGCGAGCATCAGCACCTGGTCGGAGGGCTGTAGCCGGGCGGAGCCAGCGAGGCTGGCCCGGACGACCTCGACCAGCTCGTCGGCACGGTTCTGCAGGGCCAGTGCCCCGACGAGCGCCACGCGCAGCGGTGTGTCCACCTCCGTCGCGTGGTGCCGGGCGAGCATCGTCTGCGCCCGCGCCGACGCCTCACCCACCTGCCCGGCACGCAGCAGCGCCTGGACCAGCTCCGCCGACACCGCATCCGCCTCACGGTGACCCGCGGGCAGCAGCACCTCGGCGCGACGCATGAGCTCGACGGTGACGGAGGCCGCCTGAGCCGACGCCTCGCGGGCGGCGTCCCGCAGCCAGGTGGCCGCCTGCTCGTCACCCCGCTCGGCGCCCAGGATCAGGTGGTCCGCCACGTCCAGCCGGGCAGCCCCCCCGGCCATGAGGGCGACCGCGGCCTCACGGTGCAGCAGGCGGCGGGCCGGGGGCGGCACGTGCTGGTAGATGGCGTCGTGCACGAGCTGGTGCCGGAACACGACGCGTTCGTCGGCCTCGTCCAGGAGCTGGGCGTCGAAGGGGTGGCTGAGCTGCCCGACCACCTCCGCCGGCGGACGCCGCGTGACGGCCACGACGTCGCGCAGTGACGCGGAGTCGCCCAGCACGGCCGTGACCTGCAGCAGCTCCAGCGTGGCCGGGGGCAGGTCGCGGAGGCGCCGGACCACCAGGTTACCCAGCGAGGCCGGCAACTCGGCGGTCGCCACGTGGACGGTGTCCTCGGTGCGGCTCAGCCGCCCTTCCTCCGCCAGTGAGCGCAGCATGGCCACTGCCCACAGCGGGTTCCCGCCGGCCTTGGCCAGCATGTCGGTCAGGGCGGGGCCGGGGGACGCCCCCAGTACGTCGCGGGTGAGTGCGGCCACATCGTCGGAGGACAGCGCTGGAGCCGCAGGGTGCCCGTGCCTCCGTCCGCGAATCGGCGAGCAGCCGTGCCAGCTGGGCCGACTGCGGCGAGGACCGGGCTGTCACCACGACGAGCAACGCCGCCAGAGGTAGCTGCCGGGCCATCGACGAGATCGCGAGCAGGCTGGCGCTGTCGGCCCAGTGCACGTCCTCGGCCACGAGCAGCATCGGGCCCTCGGAGCACGTGCTCTCGACCAGGTCCACGATCTCCTCGACGACCCGGTACTGGATGTCGGCGCCGGCGGGCAGTCGAGCCCCCGCGCCCCTGCCGCGCAGCAGCTCGCCGATCGCGGCCCGGCGCGGGTCGGGCGAGCGCCGGCTCAGCCCCAGAGCCGCGGCGACCACTCCGAACGGGCGGGTGCGCTCGAAGGGATGCGCCTGGCCGCCGTACACGGCGACCCCGCGAGAACGCGTGGCATTAACGAGGCACTCCACCAGGCGGGTCTTGCCGATGCCGGCCTCCCCCTCGACCACCAGCGCCGACCCCTTGCCCTCGCTGACATCGCGCACGGCAGCCGCAGCGAGGGCGAGCTCGACCTCGCGGCCCACCAGTCCCTGTGCCGCCGACGTCATGTGCGAAGGCTGTCCCGCGTCGGCAGCCGAGTCCAGCGGTCGAAATCGGGCGAGCGTGCCGTGACCCGCTCGATCATCCGGGTTCCGGACACCTCCTGCGGGGGTCGTCGACCCGGCCGCGGAGGGCGGTTCCGCGCAGGTGATCAGGCCGGGACGGAGAGCCCCTGCAGCCAGGCCTGCCAGGCCGGCTCCTCGCGCCGCACGTAGTCCGCCGCGTCGGCGGAGAACAGGTACGCCCGTACGCCCGCCGTCGCCTTGCCGTCGCCCTCGCCGTACGCGAAGACGCTGAGCATTCCGGGCACCGGCGCGGTGAGCCGGACCAGCGTCTGCCGCTCACCGACCCGCTCGACCGTGCCGGTGGCGCCGCGCACCTCGACCGTCGCGCCCTCCTCGCCCAGCCCGAGCGCGTCGTGCAGGGTCGACCAGAGCACCTCCGCGTCGCCGGGGTGGGAGGCGGTGACCTCCAGCTGCGTGGCCTCCTGGCCGGGGAAGTGGGACAGGTAGAGGCGCAGGTTGTCGAAGAACGGCATCCAGCCGGGGCCCATGGTGTCCCAGAACTCCGACTCCCAGGCGGCGCCGGTGCCGAAGCCGCTGCTGGTGACGCGCACGACGCAGGTGCCGCCCGACTGCGCCTCGACGAGGAACTCCGACGTCAGCGGGCTGAGCGCATCCGGCTCCTTGCCCATCAGGGCGGCCCAGTCCTCCTCGTAGACGAGGCGGCGCGGCGGGTCCCAGCCGGTGACCCGGCCATCCGAGCCCATGTCGGGGCCCATGGTGAAGTGCAGGGAGCCGCCCTCGCGCTCCTCCATCTCGGTCGGCAGGAACCAGGCGCTCATGCCCTTGGCGGTGGCGATGGCCTGCCAGACCTGCTCCGGGGTGCCCGGGACCTCGACGCTGAACTCCAGGCGGTACGGGACGTTCGGGGTGGTGCTCATGCGCTCTCCTCGGGAAGTGGGTGGGCGGCGACGATGAGCCGGTGCGGGCGCCCGTCGTCGTGGTGGTAGCGGGCGGCCAGGTCGAGCACCGCGACGGTCAGGTCGTCGGCGAAGGCGGCCCGGTCGGCGGCCGACCGGAAGCCGATCTGCGTGTCGATGGTCAGCGTCGGCAGCCGCTTGCCGGACGCGCCGGCCCGGCGCGCCAGGGCACCGACCTCGCGCACCAGCCGGCCGGCCAGCGCGACCAGGTAGCCCGCCGACAGGTGGTCCGCGTTGGCGTCCGGGTCGGCCGCGGACGCGCTGACGGCCGCCGGCGAGACGACGTAGGACGCCGCCGACGCCTGCAGCACCCGCTCGGTGATGCCCCCGTGCCGGCGCTCCTCGGACAGCTCCACCAGGCCGTGCGCCTCGAGTGCCTTGAGGTGGTAGTTGACCTTCTGGCGGGCGATGCCGACCCGGGCTGCGAGCCCGGCCGCGGAAGCCGGGACGGCCAGCTCGCCGAGCAGCCGGGCCCGTACCGGATCCAGCGCAGCGGCGGCTGCCTCCGGGCTCTCGATGACCTCGACGTCCTGCATGACGCCACCGTGCCCTTGACAAGAAGTTTTGTCAAGGGCACCTGAGATGCGTGGCGGACTTGCTCAGAGGCCGATGAGCCCGTTGCGTACGGCGTCGATGGCCGAGTGCGCGAACGCCGGACCGCTCAGGTTGCCGCTACGCCGCCACGAGAACGACAGCGGCACGCCGACGAGGCAGTGCCAGGCCACCAGGGACAGCACGAGGAGGGGGAACGGCATACCGTCCGCGACGGGCAGGTGCCACAGGCCCCAGAGCGCGGACACGAACAGTGCCGACCCCCAGCCTCGACCCTCACCGGGGTGGTGGACGTGTGCATCGAGAGTGCCGCGAAAGGCCACCTCCTCGATCACGAACGTCGCCGGGAAGTAGATGGCCGTCCACTTCAGCACGCTACCGAGCATCGCCACGAGGTCGAAGGAGGTGCCGGTGGCCACCTGGACGCCACCGACGACGAGCACGTTGCCCACGACGCCGACGGCCGTGGGCAGCGCGGCGGATCGGAGCATCGCGCGCACCGACGTCGAGCGCAAGCGCTGGAAATCCGCTATGCCGCCTTGGGTGGCGTTCTTGTGCGATGAGGGATCCTCGACGTCGAAGGGACCCGTCTGAGGATCGCGGCGGGACGATCCCCTGGCTCGTCGCCTGACCCAAGCAGCAGCGTGTGCCGAATCTTCATCCCGCGTCCCCTCCCGTCGACTCGACGCCGGCC
>Ga0268386_10002337_pt1 | contig 13466 bp, 15 predicted proteins | sample RVTome_15_FD_200260 | JGI IMG/M metagenome (GOLD analysis project Ga0268386, IMG submission 200260) | Soil microbial communities from uranium-contaminated site in the Upper Colorado River Basin, Wyoming, United States - RVT150D86... ...
CAAGCGGCGGTCTTAAAGTCCTGCACGGCAATATCGGCGAAGCAGTGATCAAGACTTCCGCGGTCAAGGTCGACCAACATGTGATCGAAGCCCCCGCCGTCTGCTTTGACCATCAGGACGACCTGCTCAAGGCCTACAAAGCAGGCGAGCTTGAAAAAGACTTTGTCGCGGTCATTCGCTATCAGGGGCCGAAAGCCATCGGCATGCCAGAACTGCACAAACTGACGCCGACCCTTGGCCTGTTGCAGGATAAGGGCTACAGGGTCGCACTGGTGACCGACGGCCGCATGTCCGGCGCGTCGGGCAAGGTGCCTGCCGCCATTCATGTATCGCCCGAAGCCGCAGACGGCGGCCTGATCGCCCGCGTGCGCGACGGCGATAGGGTCCGGCTTGATGCCACGACGGGCACACTGGAGGTTCTGGCGGATCTCAGCGCCCGCGACCCGGCGCCGCAACCGGAAACGCCATTGACCTATGGCCGCGATATTTTCACGCCTTTCCGCCAGCTTGTCGGCCCAGCAGGCGAAGGCAGCAGCATTTTCGGTGCCATCCACCGCTGATCATCTGACCAATTGAGGATTGATGATGACTGACCTTCAAACCATTCTGGACGCCGGAAAAGTGATCCCTGTCCTTACCTACACCAGCATCGACGAAGCGCTTGAAACCAGCCGCACCCTCTATGACGCGGGCATTCGGGTGTTTGAAATCACCCTGCGCCACCCGACAGCGCTGGAAGCCATCACAGCGGTAATCAGCGACCTGCCAGACGATGCCCATGTTGGGGTCGGCACCATCATGAATCCGAAACTGCTGGGCGCCTCGATGGCAACAGGCGCCCGTTTCGGAGTCAGCCCGGGACTGACCCCGGCGCTCAGGGACTCCCTGTCGCACCATGACTGGCCCTTCCTGCCCGGTGTCGCCACCCTTAGCGAGGCCATGACCGCCCGCGACATGGGCTTCAAGGTTCTCAAGTTTTTCCCGGCATCCATTATTGGCGGCCCCGACTTCCTGAAAGCGGCCGGTGCCGTTCTGCCGGATGTGCAATTCTGCCCGACGGGAGGCGTAAACCCCGGCAATGCGCGCAATTATCTTGCGCTTAAAAATATTCCTGTTATCGGCGGCTCGTGGATTGTTGTACGCGGAAAAGACGGTCGGGTAGATCAGGAAAAAACGCGGGAGCAGGCGCTTCTGCTCAAGGACCTCTGATGGTCGTGTAGGCGTAACGTGCGGCTAATTCAAAGTCGCTCCAAACAAGGTCTCGTCATTATGGAGATCACGGTGGAGGTGAATCGAGGAACGAAGGCGATGCGAGCCCGTATCAAACGACTCATTCAGCGTCTAACCCATTGAGCTCCGCGGCGCACAACGAGCCCGATGAAGAGTCTGGAGGGTCTCGGAAGCTCCAGCTGTGGGCTTGAGAGGCGACAAACAAGAACGGCAATTTTGACCGTCGGAGCAATGCCATGAACCTCCCTCGTCGAAGATAGCACACTTTCGTTTTCAGAAAATCTTCACATTCTTCAGAAAATCTTCAGAAAATCTCGATGTTTTCTTCACGTTTTTCACCCTTGGTCATGGTAGGATTTGGACACATTTGCGTTGTGACGTCACGACCTCGACTAACGCCTGTACGCAACCCTGCGAGCATCGACCTGAAAGCCCGCATCGGCATTCGGATGGCCATGCATGGCTCCTTCCTGCGTTTGATGTCGTGAAACCGGAACCTTTGCGAAAAATTTCGCAACTGTTTCAGAAAGGACAACGCTTATGAAGTGCGTTAACGCTTTGATAGCCTTCGTGTTGGTTGTTTCCGTGTCAGCACAAAGCTCATCTGCTGAGTCGCAACGGCAGACCGAGAAGACGCCAATTATCGCTGTTGGGCCGGACGAGGGCGTTGTGCGATGGCTACAACCAGACAGTGCAAAAGCCCTGGGCCAAGGCGCGCTGCTTAATATCAAGATTGATCGTTTGTCCGTACCGTATACCAACATCATGGTTGCAACGGAGAAACTTGCCGCCTCGGGCATTCCCGTGCACATTCATACATGGGAAGATGAAGTTATTTATGTCATCAAGGGCCAAGGCTTTGCCGTCATCAATGAAGACCAAACGCTGGTTCCAATTCAAACGGGGAGTGTTCTCTACATACCGCTTGGTGAGTGGCATGGCTTGAAAAACAATGATCCGAAAGAGCCGATGGACGTTCTGTTGATCACTACACCCGTAAAGCCTAATGGCTTAGGTGACTTCTTTCAATTCGCTACGGTCAAACCAGGGCATCCGCCACTCAACTTGCCCGAAGAGGAGTTCCTCAAGCTGGTTAGGAAATATGGCATGGAAGTTCCCAAAAAGCAGTAACGCAAAAAATAGCTCTCCGAGTATCGATGCGAGCGGGAAAAAATGGTCTTGTACCCCATGCGATCGTAGGTACAAGACCAGGTATGGATGGAAGCATTGTTGAGAATGTGCAGTCGCTTCATGCCGAAGCAGGTCAAAAGACCTACATTCTGATGTCCTGCTTGTAGAGGAGAAGACCCATGCAATCCTGCCCTGTCGCCATCTGGAGTCGTTGGTCGATTTCCGCCACCGCGTTGCTAGCGCCTATGGCCTATGTGACGACGGTGCTCATTATTCTCACGGTATGGTCAGCCGGCATGGCTCATGAAAAAGAGGGCTTCCTTGTCCTCCCCGATGGTGTGCCACGCTACTCGGGGCCAGCTGGGAGCGAGAAAAACAGCGCCGAGATTCTGGCGACGCGTGAGCAGACGGGGGGGCGCCTGGGGGTGTGGCGGTATACGGGACAACCGAAAGACGGACCGCCTCTGCATATTCACCGCGCCGAAGATGAATTCTTCTATGTCTTACGGGGCGAGTTCGCCATCCAACTCGGCGATTGCGTCAAAATCGCACCGGCTGGGTCGTTTGTCTACATCCCCAAAAATATCGCCCATACGTTTCAGAACGTCGATACAAAACCCGGTGAATTGCTCGGCGTCGTCACCCCTGGAGGATTCGAGCATTTCTTTGTCGATCTTCCAGGAGCAGATGCGGAGACCGTCGAGGCCCTGTCCAAGCAGCACGCCATGGACAACGTGGGACCGCGGTTGGATATTGCGGACTCACTGGCGCATCTCAACACCCTTCGGCATGGTAAATCCAAGACCCGGCCAGCGGCGAAAGCCTATCGCATCGGAATACTGACGCCTGGTTGCCATCCCCCCTCCGGCGCGCTGGAAACCCTGCTGCACAGCTTGCGTGAACTCGACTATGTGGAGGGACAAAATCTGATGATTGAATGGCGCTATTCCGAAGGCAAAGACGATCGCTTCCCCGCGCTGGCAGCGGACCTCGTCAGCCAGAAAGTCGACTTGATCGTCGCCTTGAGCACCCCGGCGGCTCTGGCTGCTCAGCAGGCGACTCAGACCATCCCAATCGTGATGGTCTACGTGGCCGATCCCGTTGGGACGGGGTTGATTTCTAGCCTTGCACGGCCAGGCGGAAATATCACGGGTGTCACCGATATGGCGACTGATTTAAGCGCCAAACGGTTGGAATTACTCAAAGAAGCGATCCCCAGCACTACCCGTGTGGCGGTCCTCTGGAATGCCGCCGACCCCGGTATGGTCCTCCGTTTCCAAGAGCTTCAAGTGGCTGCCAAGGTGCTCGATGTGACCCTGCAATCCCACGAGGTTCGAGAGCCCAAAGATTTCGATCAGGCGTTTAAGGCGATTCAGGACCAACGCCCTGACGCGCTCTTTGTCATCTCGGAAGTGTTGACCATTACGCATCGCTGCCGCGTGCTGGATTTCGCCGCTACCCACAAGCTGCCGACGATCGCAGAATTCGGGTTGTTTGCCCAGGATGGAGGCCTCATGACTTATGGCCCCAAGCTAACCGAGACGTTCCAAAGAAGCGCCGCTTACATCGACAAAGTTTTGAAAGGTGTGAAGCCGGCGAACTTACCTGTCGAGCAACCCATGAATTTCGAACTGGTCATTAATCCCACAACCGCGCAAACACTCGGTCTCACGCTGCCGCCAGAACTCCTGATCCAAGCGGTCGCAACGGATAAGCATCATGACAATCGATGCACAAAAATCTGGTAGTAACAGCATATGGGGAAGCACGCATCATATCCGGCAATCAGCGGGATTAAACGATAAAACTCCTGCAAGTGATCCACAGCATCGTCCCAGAGTAATCTGCGCGCGCCACTCCGCGTTGCTGGAGCAGGGGAATGACCTGCTCCACAAAGGGCTTCACACTGAGCAAAGCAAAGACCCTTGCGCCCAGTCTCACGCACTCAAAGGCTGCTTCCGGCGCACCAACAGCTTCATTTCGCCCTCCATACACAGCTCATCCCGCTGGTTGTGGACCGTAGAGTGAAGGGTCACCACCCCCGTGGTGCGCCGAGACTATAGAACGTCTGCCCAATTTGCAAATCTTCAAAGTAGGCTGGTTCGGCAAATTTGTGGCGTGCCATGCTGATATCTCCCTGGTCATCGATCCAACGCTCAGCCATGTGGCATCAGTCTAGCAGAATGGAGCTGGCCAGGCATCCTCGCAATGTTCATTGACCCTAGACGGGGTCTGTGATTTACTGTGGACAATAGAGGCACAGACGATTTGCAGATCGAGATAGCTAGAGGGTAGGAACGGGGGCCGGGAGATAAAGTCACCCAGAGTTTGAAGATTCTCACGCACCAGGTGATGCCGGCATTTAAATGAACCTGACAGAGGAGCCTCACGATGTTACTAGAGCTCAGACGGTGGGTCGTTCCCCCAGGCCATCAAGTGCAGCTCAAGGAGGTGACGTGGGCGGAGCTCGAATGCATTCTGGAGGAACTGGGGGATCGGGGCAACCCGCGCCTGTCCTATAGCCATGGAACGTTAGAACTCATGTCGCCTTCGCCCGAACACGAGGACCACAAGGATATCCTTAGCCATTTAGTTGAGATTCTGCTGGAAGAATCGGATATCGAATTCCGCAATCTCGGTTCAACGACGTTCAAGAATCAGCAGATGGACCAGGCGGTTGAGCCCGATGCCTGTTTTTACATCGAACATGAGGCGGCGATTCGGGGTAAGAGGCGAATTGACTTAAGGGTTGATCCGCCACCCGATCTCGCGATCGAAATCGACATCACTGCACGTACCCGGTTCAATAATTATGAAGCCTTGGGTGTTCCCGAGCTGTGGCGGTATAACGGCAGTACAATGGAAATCAGTGTGCTTCGGGAGGGTCGATACGTGGACTCGGAGCGGAGCTTACACTTTCCCGATCTACCAATCATAGAAGTCATCCCCGACTATCTTGAGCAGAGCCGGACCACCGGCAGAACGGCTTTGTTGCGATCGTTCCGCCGGTGGGTGCAAGCACACATGGGATGATCCATATCGCTGGCCCTCCATCTCAAAACCGCACATGATATAGTCCTCGCAGTCTTCACTCATATCTCACGTCAATTGAGGCAGATTCAGGGCAAAGCGCGGTAAGGGTATTTTTCTCGTCTACACCGACATTCCAGCCGAATACGAAGACGACTTTAACACGTGGGGGTCCAGGAGTAACGGGCGGATAATGTAACATGTGCCATTTTCCGGTCGATGCTCCTGGAACCCCAGAAAGCTCACTTCTGCTTGGGTGTATTAGTAGGGATACGGCATGGGGCCGACAGGCACTTCGAGAAGCGTCGGCGCATCGATCGCTAACGCTTCTTTGAGTTTGACCTCGAGTTCTTCGGCATTGAGCGCCCGAACCCCTCGCACGCCGTAGGCTTCCGCCAACTTCATAAAATCGGGATTGTGCAGCTCTGGGCCGTAGATGCGTCCCTGAAACCGGTCGCGCTGGTCGCGCATCACGTTGCCAAAGGCGTTGTCGTTAAAGACGATCGCCACAGCATTGATCTTGTGCGCCACTGCCGTCGCCAGCTCTTGCGAGTTAAACATGAAGCCGCCATCGCCGGAGATCGCCACCACCGCCGCGTTGGGCCGGGCGACTTTAGCGCCGAGGGCGGTAGGATACGCGTAGCCTAAGTTGCCGAAGTACGAAGATGTCAGGAACGTGCGCGGCTGGTAGACCGGATAGTAGGGACGGCTGTAATAGCCGACTTGGGTCATGCCGGAAATGACGACGCCATCGTCTGGCATAGCATTCCGGATAGCCTTGAGAAATCCGGCCAAGGGCTCAAGATTGGCGTGCGGATTCTCACGGCGCTCTCGCTTTAGCGCCTCGACCTCATCCTTGCGGCTGGGCCGGGCCGATGCCGTGGCCGCAAGCGTGGTATACAGGGCTTCCAACGTGCGTTTGGCATCGCCGACCAGGCCAACCGTATTGGCATAGTTTCGTCCGATTTCGGCTGCATCAACATCAATCTGCACCACCGTCTGTCCACTCAGAATCTGCGGCGAGGCCAGGCGCGTGCCCACTGCCAGCACCACATCGGTCTGCGCCACGTAGTCGGCAAGCGGATCTTGGCGCAGACGCAAAGCACCCAGACACAACGCGTGTCGGTCGGAAAGCGCACCTTTGCCCTCGGCGGTTGTGATGACGGGCGCTTGCAAGTATTCCGCCAGCATTTGCAACGCCTCGCTCGCCTGGGACGAGATGACCCCGCCACCAGCTAGAATGATGAGCTTCTTGGCATTACCCAGAATCTCAGCCCCCGCCTGAATCTGCTCGGCGCTAGCTGCAGGCCGGATGGGATTGGCCGGTTCCAATAGCTCGATGTCGGCTTCTTCGGCCAGCGTTTCAGGAGGGATTTCAATCTCAACCGGCCGGGGTCGGCCGGTTTTGAGCTGGTTGAACGCCTCATGGACGGTAGCCGGGACGTCCTCCGGCTTCAAGATGCGCGACGCCCACTTGGTGACCGGACGAATGGTGTCCATTTGATCGTTCACTTCATGCAACATGCCGCGGTCGACGCCAATGAGATCGCGCTCAATCTGCCCGGACACCACTAGGATCGGCGACGAGGCGGCATACGCTGTGCCAATACCCGCAGAGGCATTTTGCAGGCCGGGTCCGGGCACTACGAGCGCCGTCCCGATGCCGCCCCCGGCACGGGCGTAGCCGTCCGCCATGTAGGTTGTGGCCTGCTCATGGCGCGTGGTGATAAACCGGATTCCGGTTTCATCGTAGAGGCCGTCGAGCAGGTGATAAAGCTGTACGCCAGGCAAGCCAAATATGACGCGTACGCCTTCGCGGTAAAGCGACTTTGCGAGTGCCTGACCACCGGTCATCTTAGGCATATCTTTTCATTCCTCTATACACAGAAACAGTAGTGGGGGAGATTTTAATGTTTTGATTCCGCATGGGGGAGCAGGATACCGCTTCCGCGAAAAGACGTCAATCCAGAGTACGGCACGAGCTATTGGCTGATTGGAACTTAAACTCTATAGGTCTCAGCAACCCAAGTGAAGATAGGTTGCCTTATCGGTAGCGGACCGATAAGGCAACCTATAAGCTTTCTGTGTGCGGGCGCTGCGGGCAGACGGCCACCCTAAATGCTTTAGAACGTCGAGAGCCCCTTGCCAAAGTGCAGGGATAGCTTCACCGAGGCGCGTCCCGTCATAACCGATTCGGCGATACCAACTCACCACGTGATCCGGATACGCAGGCGCAAAAAGAGATTGTGAATACCCCATCTGTGCAGAGGGACCTCTAATATAGCGCCCTCCGTGACCCGAGGCGGTATCCCTACACGTACGGTTTCTTCCCTCTCAATCATGCCTTGTCCGCGGCAAGAGAGACATGGGGAAAACCACTCACGCCCAGACCCACCGCACATGGCGCAGCGGACAAAGACCGGAATGCCAACGGGCACCACCGCACCCTGAAGTGCTTCATACGGGGAAAGTCGGACTTCAGCCGTCAGGCTTTCAACCCGCTCCGCTTTTGGCCTCCCTCGTCCCGTAAAATTCCGCAGCAAGCGGTCCCGCAGGGCTTCATACGAGGGGCTGATGGTGCTAAAGTCGTGCAAGATCGACATGGGCTCTGGAACCAGAGGCTCCGGCTGACTGTGCAGGCGATAACTGCGCTCTTCTGGGACCAACCGTTCCGGTTGAGGCCGGACGCTCCCAACCGGGGGAGCGGATGGGGTGACGTCGACATAATCAGATAGACTATGGTTGTAATGTCGCCGTCGCTCCGGGTCGGAGAGGACTTCATACGCTTCCACAATGTCTTGGAAAGAAGAAGTGCCTTGTGCACCCACCCGGTCGGGATGATAGAGCTTGGCGAGTTCCCGGTATGCGCGCAGAATATCACGGGCCGTGGCTGTCCGTGGCACTCCGAGTATGAAATAGTAATCTTTCAGTTCCATACTGGCATCTCCTGGAGTCTATAAGCGATAGACGTTGGCGCCGGGCTGAGGCTGCCTAGCGCCGAGATGTCTAGCTGACCTGAACGGGAATCTGTCGCGGCTTGGCTACTTCGGCTTTGGGCAGCACGAGGGTCAATACCCCATGCTTCAGGTCCGCCGATATCTTGGATTGGTCTACCGAGTCGGTCAGTTCAAACTGGCGGAACACATTGACGAGTTCGTACTCCCGATACGTGCTCTCGTCTGTGACAGCATGCTTAGCGCGTCCTTGGATGGTGAGCACATTGTTGTCCACCCGGATATCAAGATCCTCTTGGCTAACGCCAGGGACATCGGCGGTGACGACCAAGCACTCGGGCATTTCGTAAATATCGACTGGCGGCGTAATAGAGCGCTCCTGGGTCCGCGTTCCTTCCGTCGAGGCCTCAATCTGCTGGGACTCTGGCACGGCAACCGTTCTCTCAACCATGGGGTCTCTCCTTTGTATGGGGTTCGGTCCCGATGCGATTAGTTTACCTTGACCGCGATTTGCTTGGGTTTGACCTGCTCCTTTTTCGGCAGGGTAATGACGAGCAGACCATGGGTATAGTCGGCACTGACCTTGTTGACATCGATTTCCGTGGGCAACTCAATCGTGCGCACAAACTTCCCGGTGGCGCGTTCACGACGATGAAAGGCTTCCGGCTGGATGTCAGCCGTCAGGCGGCGTTTCTCGCCAGCAATCCTCAAGGTATGTCGCACCACGGAGACCTCCAATGATTCCGGGTCTAAGCCGGGGGCAAGGGCCTCGATTTTGATCGCGTCTCCGCTGTCGTGCAGATTCATCATGGGATACTGCCGGGCAGCTCTTCCGGGTAAAAAGGCGACCCGTGCAAAGGGTTCCGTACGACGTGTAAAGCCATCTATGGCCCGGTCAAGTTCCCGACGCATCTGCTCCAATTGAGTCCAGGGATTCCATTCTGCCATGTCAGAGTCCTCCTTCTTACAGTAACGAGGGATGATGATTTGATCCCCGCCCTTGAGGCGCTATCGCCTCTGATTTCATCTTAAACCTGTGAGCTAGGCAAAAAGCATGCCATTCATGGCGCACACTGGGACTCAGACCCACGGACGAGGAACCCTGCGCTCAGCCTTGATCGGTCTGGCTTCGCACACCTAATCCAGACGTGATATTCCCACCGTAAAGCGCCATGTCGGTGCGAACTGCGTAGCATGCGACGTTGTGTATGGGCTGTTGCATGCTACGTCGCACGCCCGAAATTGGCTAATCCAGTCGAGCCGAAAAGCGTAGTCGGCATGAAGACGGCTTTTGGATGCAATGGGTTTTAAAGTCACAGGCGTGGGTAGAATCGCTTGCATGAGCCCGGTTCCTATCGTTTACTCGGGTGTCGTGTTCGTGATGGCCTTCAGCTTAGAGAGAGCCTGACGTTTTCTTGTCTTGTTGCTAAAATAAGGCAATATTTGTGTCAGGAACTAGTTCACGCCCGCAAAACGGTTGTTTCTCGAAACGGTCAGATTGACCTTAGCTCGGCAGGACATGCAGGATGCAGGAAACCCCATCGACCAACATGCTCCACGGTGCCACCCAGCAGCTTGCCCGGGTCGCGCCAGAGATCCGCGTGTCGGTTCATCCGGGGGAAGTGCCTAGGATTGAGGCGATCACGCCGCAGGCGGACATGTGGATCGGCGCTGCTCCGGAAACGCTTTGTGGTCAGGCGCTCTCGGACGTGTTTGGTGAGATGATATCCGCCTTATCCCACGTCGTAGAGCAAGTGATCAACTCGGACTTGACGGTGCGGGATTATCGGGTGGCATTTACCGATCAGGCCGGGATTGACCGATCGGTGGTAATTCAGGCGGCGCGCGAACCGCATTCAGGAGATGGCTTGGGCATGCAGGTCCATATCCGCTTCGATGTACTCTGGGCGCGGCCCGAGCCACCTCTAGCGGATTGGGCTGCGCCCATTGAGGGGTTGATCGGGTGCTCCCCGGCGATGCAGGCCGTGTTTCGGAAAATCGCCATCTACGGTCCTACTGCCGCGCCGGTCGTGGTAACCGGTGAGACGGGCACGGGCAAAGAACTCACGGCGCCCGCCTTGCATACCCATAGCCCCCGCCGTCGACATCCTTTTGTGGCGGTGAATTGTGCGGCGCTCTCTGAAGAGCTATTGGAAACGGAATTGTTTGGGCATGAGCGCGGCGCGTTCACCAGTGCGGTTCGCTCTCATCGCGGCCGTTTTCAACGCGCCCATATGGGCACGCTGTTTCTCGATGAAATCGGCGAGCTTCCCTTGCGCCTGCCTCGAACGGGTGGTGGTGGAGACCACGGCAGATGTCATTGGCCGTCGCGCCTTTGATGAATGGGTGCGGGAGCGCTCGCGCTTTTACCCAGGACACTGGGATGTCGATGCCCGCGAGACCGCGCGAGCGGCGCGGCCAACGATTATTACACCCTATCCTGCGGCGCCCCAAGCATCCCCGCTGTTGTCCTCGCCCATTCACGACATGGAGTCGGTCACCAATGGGGTGTGGCGTTTGTTAGCAGTCCATGCCGGCCACAGCCACCTGGCGTTCGCCTTCCAACTGGAGCTGGTCCACCGCTGGTATCGAGCGCAGATAAGCCTGCGATATCGCGCAACATTTCCTTGCAGCGATCGCCAATTAATAAGTGACAAAAGTGCATTAGAACGGCTCATTCGTTGAGACACGACGCACAGGAGAACAGTCATGGATCTCGGGCTCACAGATAAGGTCGCATTCATTACCGGCGCGAGCCGGGGCATTGGCAAAGGAATCGCGAGGTCGCTGGCGCGAGAAGGTTGCAAGGTTGCCCTCACCGCCACGCGCGCGGATCTGCTCGAAGCGGTGGCGCAGGACATCCGGAGCGAGTTCGGGGTCGAGGCGGCATGGTGGACAGGGGACCTTCTGCACACGGCGGATGCGAATCATGTCGTCAACGCGGCGGCGGCGCACTTTGGCCGCATCGATATCCTGGTCAACAATGCGGGAGCGGCCCCTGGTGGGGTGCTAGAGACCTTATCCGATGAGGCGTGGGAGTCAGGAATCGGCTTAAAATTTATGGGCTATGTCCGCGTCACCCGGGCCGTCCTTCCCTACATGCAACGGCAACAAGGCGGGCGTGTTGTCAATCTCATTGGCAATGATGGCGTGAAGCAGTCGTACTGGGAAATCGTGCCGGGGGCGGCCAATGCGGCGGGGCAGAATTTCACCATGGCACTGGCAGGTCAGTATGGTAAAGATAACATCTCGTTCTGCGCCGTCAATCCCGGCCCGGTGAGAACCGAACGCTGGACCGGACTGGTGCAGGCTATGGCTCGGGACATGAAGTTGAGCTTCGAGCAAGCGGATCAACTGGCGCCAGCAAGCATTCCACTTGGCCGTATCGCCGAGGTGGAGGAAGTGGCCGATCTGGTCACTTACTTGGCCTCTCCCAAGGCTCACTTCGTCAACGGCACAATGATTGAGATCGACGGCGGCCAGATGAAGCCCATCATGGACGCCAAGCGCGATCAAGTCTAAGCGTCACACGATGCCTCAAAGGGTTGACGTCTCCACATAGATAAGGCAGGATCTATATTCTAGACCGTCAGCGGATCGCCTCGGTAGAAGATAGGCAGGGGAGAATCGTCATGTGTGGTCATCTCTTCATTGGATATCATGATCATCAGCAACTGCGGCAACCCAGGGTGCTATGGCGCTGCAGCGCCTGTGGCCGCCAATCTCATATGCCCCTCGATTGCTGTACCCGCCCGGATTATGACCATTCCGCTCAGCCGGGTATCGTGCACGCGAGTGTGCGATGGCTGGCTGAAGCCGTGAGTCGTGTGCAGACGGGCATACAATCCAGGCTGCTGCGTCGCCAGCCCGCACTGGACGACCTGAGCATCGCATACGAGACGGAGCCACCCAAAACGCTTTTCACGGATACCGACTTAGAATCGCTTCATACACTCTTATCTAACGTCGATGCCGTCTCTGAGCCCGATGATTTGACAGAGGAGACGCCCAACCGGGTTGGCGAGCTCCAACTCCGCTAAGGGTATTCAGCTCAGATTTTATGAGAGCGGTTAAGGCACCTGACGGGATTGACCTCGCCGCTCTTTTGCACTCCATTAGAACTGGTCTCGCCAAACGCGATCATGTCACGGGCGAGTTGGGGTTGAACGATGCATATTCTGCTCGCTATAGACGGCTCTCCGTTCTCCGAAGCGGCGGGGTCTCTCCTGAGACGCATTCCCATGCCGTCAACTCCTGAGCTGACCCTTTTAACGGTCGTGGATAAGCTGGACGATGCCGACCCCGAAGCGCGGCAAGAATGGCAACAAACGCTCCGAGACAGCACCCAGCACTTGCTGACGCAGGAGGCCGAGCGGTTCACCGCGGTGGGATGGACGCCCCACACCATCCTCCGCGAGGGTCATGCCGCACACGAAATCGTGGAAGCAGCAGGCGAAATATCGGCAGATCTGATCGCGATGGGGTCGCGCGGCTTGGGGAGCGTTAAACGCTTTTTACTGGGGAGTGTGTCCGAAAAAGTGATGACTTATGCGCCCTGTTCGGTCTTAATCGCCAGACAGCCGCAGGATCGCGACCCCGAAGACACAGCCCTTCGCTTACTCCTGGCGTTTGATGGCTCACCCACAGCAGCGGCGGCGGTGGAGACGATCGCTTCGCTACCTCTGCAGTCCCACACGCACATCCTGATCATAACGGTGATGGAGTTGCTCACCTACTATCGTATGGATATCGTCCAGACGACGAGCCCCAGTTGGCAAGCGAAGACACAAGCGGCTCAAGCAGACCTCGAACAAGCGGCTCAGGTGCTGCGGCAGGCCACGCCGAACGTTAGGGTGGAACTTCGGGAAGGCAATGATACAAGCCAGGAGCTCCTGGATGCGGCCACGGCATTCAATGCCGATCTCATTGTCATGGGTCATCAGGGCAAAAACGGTTTTGAGCGTTTTCTGCTTGGCAGCGTGGCCAATCGGGTAGTGCACCACGCGCCTTGCTCGGTCTGGATCATGCGGCAGTAAGAATGCTTTGGCACAGAGGGGAGACGTAAGCAATCCATTTGGGGATGCGCGGACAGTGGTCAACCGTCCGAGTAACGAGGTCAAG
>Ga0268386_10002338_pt1 | contig 13465 bp, 15 predicted proteins | sample RVTome_15_FD_200260 | JGI IMG/M metagenome (GOLD analysis project Ga0268386, IMG submission 200260) | Soil microbial communities from uranium-contaminated site in the Upper Colorado River Basin, Wyoming, United States - RVT150D86... ...
GCGCCGGGGGCTACCGCGTCTACACCCAGACCATCCCCGGTGACATCACCCCCAAGAACCGCCTGTTGCTTGCCGAGCCCGCTTCCCCTTCGTCCTGAAGGGAGCTGCAGGCTTCGCGCCGGCTAATAAACGGCGATGGCCCCCGGAAACTCGCGCCGGGGGCCATCGTTTGTCATGTTGCCGAACAAAGGCTAGAGAATCTCGACCAGTTCCAGGTCGAAGGTGAGGTCTTCGCCGGCCAACGGGTGGTTGGCGTCGAGAGTGACGTTCTCGTCGGTGACCTCGACCACGGTGCCGACGATGCTCTCGCCGTCCTCGCCGTTCAGTTCGAGATCCATATCGACTTCGGGGACGAGGTCGTCCGGAAACTGGTCCCGGCCGAGGGTGATGATATTTTCCTCGTCGTAATCGCCGAAGGCGTCCTCGGCGGGGATGACGATCGTCTTCTTCTCACCGGGGGTCATGCCGACCAGCGCGGCCTCGATCTGGGGGAAGAAGCTCTCGCTGCCGATGGTGATCTCCATGGGACCGGTTTCGCAGCCGCAGTCGTCGGAGGCGCAGCCGTCGGAAGTGCAGCCCGCCTCCTCGATGGTCGTGTCGAAAATTGTGCCGTCTTCGAGCCTGCCGGTGAAATTGATCTTGACCCGGTCGCCCTGTTTTACCTTTGCCATTGAATGTTCCTTCCTCTGCGATGGTGTTTGCTTTCGTCACATGGTACGGGGAATGGCTCCCGCCAGTCCACAAAAAAAGCAGGAGCTAGCCGAGACCGACATCAGCCAGGTGAAACAGGTGGCAGGCAAAGCCTGAAGGACGGGATGGAGGGTGGAGAACTGTTCAAGCATGGTTGACCCTTTATATATTCAGTTGCCTCTGCGCAGCTCGGTCCGCCCCATTTTGAGCTTTTCCCCGTTTTGGCAAGGCATCCCTTCAGGCCCCATTTCACGATTCCGGTTCCAAATAATTCCCAGAGGATATTTATTTGCAATTATTAGCTTGCTTTCCGGATCGCCGCCGTGCTAATGTCACCTAACTCAAGCAAGTTTGTGTAAATTTTCAGTTGCCCGACATCTTGACATGGCGTCAGAGCGGAACAAACACACAGACCTCTTTTGGCTGTGTGTTTTTTATTTTGGCAGCGATCGTGATTTGCACAACAACAAGTCCCAACAGGGAAAAAAGGAGCAACAAAATGGCTGAAGGTACTGTCAAGTGGTTTAACGACGCCAAAGGTTTCGGCTTCATTCAGCAGGACAACGGGCCCGACGTGTTCGTTCACTTCTCGGAAATTCAGGGCGACGGTTTCAAATCCCTCGCCGAAGGCGACCGCGTGAGCTTCGACGTCGTCCAGGGGCAAAAAGGCCCCCAGTCGGCCAAGGTTCGCCGGATCTAAGCAAGAGCCTTCTTGCTTCATGATTTGCAGAAAAAGCCCCACGGATTTCCGTGGGGCTTTTTCTGTTTATCGGCCGAAAAAACCGGAATGCTATACTGTCATCGTGAAAAGGGAGGCGAGGTGCGCCCCCTTCTACTGGAGACCGGCAACCCCTTTTGGCCGAAACGGAGCTATCCCGATGCCCTCCCTGCAAGGCAAAACCCTCTTCATTACCGGTGCCAGCCGGGGCGTCGGTAAGGCGATCGCCCTGCGGGCGGCCGCCGACGGGGCCAACATCGTCATCGCCGCCAAAACGGTGCGCGCGCGTGAGCGCCTCCCCGGCACCATCTACTCGGTGGCCGAAGAGGTCGAAGCGGCTGGCGGGCATGCCCTGCCGGTGCCAACCGACATCCGCGACGAGGAACAGGTCCAGAAGGCGGTCGAGCAGGCCGTGGCAGCCTTCGGCGGCATCGACATCCTGGTCAACAACGCCAGCGCCATCAACCTGACCGGCACCTTGGAGACGCCGCTGAAGCGCTTCGACCTGATGTTCGCGGTCAACGTGCGCGGCACCTTCGCCTGCTCCCGGGCCTGCCTCCCGCACCTGAAAAAGGCGGCCAACCCGCACATCCTCACCCTCTCTCCGCCGTTGAACCTGAATCCCCGCTGGTTCAGGGAGCACGTCGCCTATACCATCTCCAAGTACGGCATGAGCATGTGCGTGCTCGGCATGGCGGAGGAATTTCGCCCGGCCGGGGTGGCGGTGAACGCCCTCTGGCCGCGCACGGTCATCGCCACGGCGGCGCTGGCCATGCTCGGCGGCCTGGTCAGACCCGAGCAGTGCCGAACCCCGGCGATCCTTGCCGATGCGGCCCACGCCATCCTCACCCGGGACAGCCGCAGCTGCAACGGCAATTTCTTCATCGACGAGGAGGTGCTGGCGCAGGAAGGGATCTCCGACCTTGAACGCTACGCGGTGCAGCCGGGGACACCCCTCTTCCCCGACCTTTTTCTCGACTGAAATGGCCGGCCGCCGCGCCAAGTTCAGCGTGACGTATCGGGCCTCGGCAGCAACGTCGTCAGCAGCACGGCGACGCCGGTCAGAGCCGAAGCGGCCAGATAGGCAGTCGTGAAGGTGCCGCTCGCCTTGGCGATGACGCCGGCGGCGCCGGGACCGACCGTCTGGCCGACGGCGAAGAAGAGGGTAATCAGCGAAAACGCCTGCGCGGCACGCGAGAGACCCAGGTAGTCGCCCACCGCCGCCGCCATGATAGTGGGGATGGCGAAGGCCGCCAGCCCGTAAAGGACAATGGAGAGCAGCAGCGCCGCGGTGCTGAGCTTCGAGCCGGCCAGCAGGTAGGCGGCCGTCTGGACGCCGAAGACCACGGCCAGCCCCCCTTTGCGGCCGATCCGGTCGGAGAGCACGCCGAACGACACCCCCGAGAAAAGACTGCACCACCCGACCCAGGACCAGAACATCCCCGCCCGCGCCTCGGTGAAGCCGTATTCCACCACCATGGTCGTGACGATGAAGGTGCCGTAGACCATGTAGGTTGCACCGAAGACGAGGTAGAGCACGCCCAGCTGCACCAGGATGCGGCCGGCTCCGGGCGTCTCCTTCGCCGCTACCTGTTGCGGCGGGATCGGCTGGATTTTCCCGACCGGCTCGAGATTGAGCTCGGCCGGATCGTTGCGCAGCAGCTTGCCGGCGATGCCGGAAATCAGCAGCGCCAGCAGGGCGAGAATCTGCCAGCCGCTGCGCCACCCCTCCACCCCCAGCCCCCGGTTGAGCGCCGGAATGAGATATCCGGAGAAGATGATCCCCGCGCCGCTGCCCATGACCATCAGGCCGGCCGCCCGCCCGCGGCGCTCTCGCCGAAACCAGTGCGAAACCAGGACCATCACCGGAATATTGGCGAAACCGCTGCCGATGCCTACCAGGGTGTAGAGGAGCAGGACTTGCCAAAAGCTCTGGCTGAGACTGATCCCCAGCATGCAGAGGGTGATCAGCAGCAGGGCGGCGACAATGGTGACGCGGGGCCGGAAACGCCGGATGAGCGCCGGCGCCAGGGCAACGGCGGCGAGATAGCCGGCGAAATTGCCCATGCTGATGAAACCCATCTGGTCGAACGCCAGGTCGAGACCGGTGCGCATCGCCGGCAACAGCATGCCGAAGGCGAAGCGGGCGAGCCCCAGGCAGGCGAAGAGGGAAAGGGCACCGGCAAAAACGACCGTCCAGCCATAGTGCCAGGTTTGCTTTGCTGTGGGATTGGCCATCGAAACACGCTTCCGGCAACAGGGAGCCGCCCTCCGGGCAGTCTCAGGCGAGGAGGCGACTCCCCTGGAGAGTCAGCAGGGCGACCCCCACGTAGCGGGCGAGCTTGCCGGCGGCGACCAGCAGAAAAAAGCGGCCAAAGCCGACTCGCAACAGCCCGCCGACCAGGCAGAGAGGATCGCCGAGCACCGGCACCCAGGAGAGCAGCAGCGACCAGGCGCCGCAGCGGGTATAAAACCGCTCGGAACGCAGCCGGGCCGCCTCGTCGATGCGCAGCACCCGGGCGATCAGGAAGGGGCCGCCCCAGAGGCCGACGCCGTAGGTGGTCAGTGCCCCGAGGGTGTTGCCCAGGGTCGCCAGGGCGACGCTCAGAGTCGGATCGAACCCTTTGAGCAACAGCGCGGCGAGCAGCCATTCCGACCCGAGCGGCAGCAGGGTGGAGGCGAGAAAGCTCAGCAGGAACAGAGCCGGATAGCCGTGGCTGGTCAGCAATTCTTCCATGCGCGAATGTAGCGGTCGCCGCCGCCCCTGTCAATGGTGCCAATGAAACTTCTACGAAGCAAACCTGCCTGCCACCGGTTCAACCCTTTTTCAGCCGGATCCCCTCGCCGCCAAGTTCGACCAGACCGGCCTTGTAGAGGCCGCCGACCGCCTTCTTGAAGGCCTTCTTGCTCAGCCCCAGCACCTGTTGGATGACCGCCGGCGGGCTCTGGTCGTGCAGGGGAAGAAAGTCGCTTTGCCGTAGCGCGGCGAGGATGACCGCCTTGGCCTCCTCGACCCCCTCGGCGCCCCCCTTGTGCAGGGTGACGTCGATCTTGCAATCCTCGCGGAGGCGCTTGACATACCCCTTGAGCCGGTCACCGCGCTTGAGCCCCCCCTTGAGTTCATCCTTGTAAAGCAGGCCGACATAGAGGTCGTTGATGATCACCCTGGCGCCCAGGTCGGTAAACTCCCAGATGACCAGTTCCACACTCTCCCCTTCGGCGAGGTCGATTTCCTCCTTTTCCAGGCAGCGGTCGATGCGAGCGGTGCCGACGACCCGCCCCAAGCTGTCGAGACAGACCTTGACCAGGTATTTGCGCCCCACCTGCATCCGCTCGGGCTGCTCGCTGTAGGGAACGAGCAGATCCTTCTCCAGTCCCCAGTCGAGAAAGGCACCGGGCCGGCTGACTTGGCGGACTCGGAGCAGGGCGAATTCACCCACCTGCGCCAGCGGCCGTCTGAGGGTCGCCACCAGGCTGCCGGAGGTCTCCCGGATAACGAAGGCGCTGAGCCGGTCGCCGGGTTTGGTCTCGCCGGGCACCTCCCGCCGGGGCAACAGGATCAGCTCCCCGCCCTCCCGCAGCCAGGCGCCTCGCTCGTCGACATGGTCGACCTGCAAGGTGTGAATACGGCCGATTTCGAACATGCTCAGCCTCCAGAGTATGCCGGCGATAAGTGATCAGGGCGTTACTTGACCACCATGGGTTTATGCACAAAAGGGCGACCGGTTGGTCGCCCTTTTCTATTTGCGGATGCGGGTTTGATGGCGCCAACCGCCGGCCGCTTTTTCTTCTGCTCAGCCGAAGGAGCAAACGTACTCGGCCACGCCGGTGTCCACCGCGATCTCGAAGAACGACTTGCCCGGCACGTCGAACCAGGTCCCGGCGGTGAAGCCGATCCAGTCGCCCTGCCCGGCAAGGCGGACGCGGCAGGCGCCGGCGATGATCTCCATCCGCTCGGGAGCGTCGGTGTTGAACTTGAACGACCCCGGGTAAATCAGGCCGAGGGTCTTTTTGTTGCCGTCGGCGAAAGCGACCGTGTGGCTGACCACCTTGCCGTCGAAATAGAGATTGGCCTTGCAGGTAACGGTGACGTTCTCGAACTGCTGGGGTGCCTGGTAGCTCATGGTTTCCTCCTGAAAAATAGGCGGGACAAGTGCCGGGCTGGATCAGGCCGCCCGGTGCTCCCGCCCGGTTTTGTGCAGATAATATTCGTAGTCTCCCTCGTAGACCCGCATTTCGCCGTGGTCGATCTCGAAGACCCGGTTCACCAGGCAGCGCAGGAAGTGCCGGTCGTGGCTGACCAGGACCACCGTACCGGCAAAGTTCTGCAGCGCTTCGAGCAGGATTTCGCGGGACTGGATGTCGAGGTGGTTGGTCGGCTCGTCGAGGACCAGGAAGTTGAGCGGCCGCGCCAGCAGGGTGGCGAGGACCAGTCGGCTCTTCTCGCCGCCGGAGAGCTTGTCGACGCGCTTGTCGACGTCGTCCCCCTGGAAAAGGAAGGCGGCGCAGAGGTTGCGCACCACGCCGATGGATGCCTGGGGGAGCGCCTCCTGCACGGTGGTGAAGACGCTTTTTTTCGGGTCGAGGATATCCATGGCGTGCTGGCTGAAGTAGCCGAGATTGACGTTGGCGCCGAGGACGACGCTGCCAACACTCGGCGGGGTCTGGCCGGTGAGGACCTTGAGAAAGGTCGACTTGCCGGCGCCGTTGACCCCGACCACAGCGATCTTCTCCTGCCGCCGGATGAGCCCGGAAACGCCGCCGAAGACCGACACTTCGCCCCCGTCGGGAAGCGGCCAGGTTTTGCCGAGCCCTTCGATTTTGACCACGTCGTCGCCGCTGCGGGGCGGCTCGGCGAACGCGAAGCGGATGGTCTTCTGCTCGGCCGGGATTTCGATGCGGTCGATCTTCTCCAGCTTCTTCACCCGCGACTGCACCTGGGCGGCGTGGGAGGCGCGGGCGGCGAAGCGGGCGATGAACTCCTCCTCCTTGGCCAGCATCTCCTGCTGTCGGCGGTGACTGGCGAGAAGTTGCTCGCGACGCACCTCCCGCTCGCGCAGATAGAAATCGTAATTGCCGCCGTAGGTGGTGACGGTCTTGTTGGCGACCTCGATGATGCGGTTGACCAGCCGGTTCATGAAATCACGGTCGTGGCTGGTCATCAGCAGCGCCCCCTTGAAATCACTGGCCAGCCACTCCTCGAGCCAGACGATCGACTCGACGTCGAGGTGGTTGGTCGGCTCGTCGAGCAGCAGCACGTCGGGGTTGAGGGTGAGGATGCGGGCCAGGGCAATGCGCATCTTCCAGCCGCCGCTGAAGCTCTCCACCGGGCGGCCATACGCGTCCGGGCCGATGCCGAGACCGGTGAGCACCGCCTGGGCGCGGCTTTCCAGGTCGTAGCCGCCGCGATGTTCGAACTCCTCCTGGGCGTCCCCGTAGCGTTCGAGGAGAGACGCCAGCGCATCGTCTTCCATCGGCTCGCACATGGCCGCTTCCATCGCCTTGATTTCGGCGCCGAGGGCCATCGTCCGGGCGGAGGCGGCCATCACCTCCTCCAGGGCCGAGCGGCCCGACATTTCGCCAACGTCCTGCGAGAAATAGCCGATGACGGTTTTTCTGGCGCAGCTGATCTCGCCGCTGTCGGGCTGCTCCTCGCCGGTGATCAGGCGGAAGATGGTCGTCTTGCCGGCGCCGTTGGGGCCGACCAGACCGCTGCGGCTGCCGGTGAGGATCTGGAAGCTGGCGTTCTGGAAAAGGATCTGCGCACCATGCTGCTTGCTGATGCCGGTCAGGTGGATCATACGGAAACTCCGAAGAAAAAGTCCCGAACTGTTAACACGGAGGGGCGGGCGAGTGCAAGCCTAATCTGTACGCTTCATCCCTCAACCCTCTTGCCTCTTCTCCCTATTTATGCTATCTGGACTTCAATTCTTATTCACCCGCCCATAGCCGCCAGTTGCCGCCGACCAAGATTACCAACGACAGGTAGAAACTATGCTGACCTTCGACCGAATCGCCCTTCAGGTACCCACTCTGCTGTTGCCCAGAGTGGACATCGATCTGACCAAGTGGGCGGTGATCGCCTGCGACCAGTACACCTCCGAACCCGCCTATTGGGAGAAGGTGGAGGAGCTGACTGCCGGCAGCCCTTCGACCTCCCACCTCATCTTCCCCGAGGTCTACCTGGATGAGCCCGACAGCGAGGAGCGCATCCGCCGCATCAACCATGAGATGGAGCGCTACCTGGCAGAAGGAATCCTGGTGCCGCAGAAGCCCGGCTTCCTGCTGGTCGACCGGCAGACGCAGGCCGTCCCCTCCCGCAAGGGAGTCATCGTCGCCCTCGACCTGGAACAGTACGACTACCGGGAAGGGGCGCAGTCGCTGATCCGCGCCACCGAGGGAACGATCCTCGATCGGCTGCCGCCGCGCATCCGGGTGCGCGAGCAGGCCTGCATCGAACTGCCCCACATCATGGTGCTGATCGACGATCCGCAGCAAACGGTGATCGAGCCGCTGTTCGCCCGGCTACAAGAAACGGTCTACGACTTCCCGCTGATGCTCGGCGGCGGCCATATCCGGGGGTACCGGGTGGACGACGCCGACAGCATCCGTCAGGTCGCCAAGGCTCTTGAACGCCTGGCCGACCCGGAGCAGTTCGCCCGCCGCTACGACGTCGCAGGGCAACCGGTCGTCCTCTACGCCATGGGCGACGGCAATCACTCCTTCGCCACCGCCAAGGCGATCTGGGAAAAGTTGAAAGTGGAGGCGCCCGACCGGCAGGCGATCATGGACCATCCGGCCCGCTACGCTCTCGTTGAACTGGTCAACCTGCATGACCCGGGTCTCGAGTTCGAGGCGATCCACCGGGTGCTGTTCGATGTCGACGTTGAGGCGATGCTGTTGCAGATGGGGAACTATTTTGCCGGGCAGGGCGCAATTCTGCGCTGCGAGCGCTTCGCCGATCGCGCAGCACTCGAGGCTGGCCGCCGCGCCGCCGATACCGGGCATCGCCACCAGATCCCCTTCGTCAGCGCTGACGGCTTCGGTCTGTTGACGATCGAAAAACCCGCACTGCACCTGACGGTCGCTACTCTGCAAAGCTTCCTCGACCGCTTCCTGGCGGAGGAGAAGAACGCCCGGATCGACTATATCCACGGGGAGTCGGCCGTCACCTCCCTCGGCTCGCGGCAGGGCAATGTCGGCTTCTACCTGCCGGCCATTTCCAAACACGAGCTTTTCAAGACCATCATTCTCGACGGCGCCCTGCCGCGCAAAACCTTCTCCATGGGGGAAGCGGACGAGAAGCGTTTCTATCTCGAATGTCGGAAGATTCGCCGCTGACGGCAAAAAAAAGAAAGCATTTATAGAAGGAGAGGCTCCTTTGAAGTCGTTTTTCGGTTCTCTGCTGACCCTGTTCATCGTGCTGAGCGCCGCAGGCCCATCCCTGGCCGCCGAGACATCTCGCTGCGGCGTGTGCGTGCAGGGTGACGGCCCGCACTATCTCAACCTTGCCGTCGGCACCTTCGAAGCCTTTGACGACAAGGACGACAGCCTGGCCGGCCAGGTCGAGTTCCGCTTCGGCAAGAAATTCCTCCGCATCGGCCCGCTCGCCGGCGTGCATGCCAACCTCTCCGGCGGAATTTTCGGCTACGCCGGGATCTATCTCGACCTTGCCCTCGGCCCCTTCGTTCTTTCCCCGCAGACGAGCATCGGGGCCTACGAGCAAGGCGACAGCAAGGAACTCGGCGGCACCTTCGAATTCATGTCCGGGCTCGGCCTCTCCTGGGAGTTCGCCGACCGCTCCCGGCTCGGCTTTCGCTACCAGCATATTTCCAATGCCAACCTGCACGACAAGAATCCCGGAGCCGATATTCTCCTGCTCAACTACGGCATCGCTTTTTAAGCTGATTGTTTTTCAAGCGGTCAGGGGACGCGGGACGCCAGGAATGAGCAATCGAAAAGGAAAAGGGACAGCGTGAATTCATCGCCGAAAAAATTGGCCGACGAGATTGAGGACGTCGAGTGGCACTGGCTGCGACCCCACCTCGGGCGCGGTGCGCTGATCATCGTTGCCTCCGATCTTGATCTGACCGATGCCGCCGCCCGCATCAGCGCCGACGATTCGGTGCAGGTCGGCGCCTGGGTTGCCGGCGGCCGACTGGCCAAACCGACCCGCGAGCAGATCGCCGACTGGGACGAAGACCCGACCCGAACGTTCCGCATGCTGATCGTCCAGCCGTACGTCCTGATTCAGGAACGGCCGGCCGCAACCGACGAAAAGGAGTGATTATGTCCGACGAGACCCCCCTTTCCTGTTCCAAATGCGGCGCCGTCTGGCAGAAGTGCGGCACCACCAACTGCTGGAGCGGTGATCCCGCCACCCGCCCGCCGAAACCCGGCTACTGCCCTTCCGAGCGGGAAGCGCAGGTCATCGAGGATTCCTTCCGCCAATATACCGGCAGCGACGACGATGCGCGCCTTGCCCGGGTGGCGGCCCAGGTGGAGGGGCTCTGCTACCAGCCGGTCCCCGGCTCGGACGCCGTCAACGCCCGCTGGACCCGGGTCGAGGACACCATCGCCCTCGCTCTGCTGATGGGCTGGAAAAAGATCGGTATCGGCACCTGTGTCGGTCTGCTCGACGAGTCCGAGCGCCTCTCGGTCATCCTGCGCGCCCAGGGACTGGAGCCGCTTTCGGTCTGCTGCAAGGCCGGCAGCATCGACAAAATCAAACTGGGGATCGAGGAGAAGTACAAGGTTCGCCCCGGCACCTTCGAGCCGGCCTGCAATCCGATCGCCCAGGCCGAGCTGCTGAACAAGGCCGGCACCGACATGAACATCATCGTCGGCCTCTGCGTCGGCCACGACATGCTCTTCGCCAAACACTCGCAGGCCCCGGTCACCACCCTGGTGGTTAAGGACCGGGTCACCGGCCACAACCCGGTGGCCGTCCTCTACGGCCAGAACTTCTACTACAAACGACTGCAGAAGCAGCCGGTGGTGGTGCCGGAGAAGGGGGAAGAGTAGCCGCCGCACCGGCATGCGCCAATGAGCGGTTTCGCCCGGACGCCGATTGAGTTTCGATCCCCGCGGAATTTCCGTCGCCTGCCGGCCTCCCGGAAACTCTTGTTTTTTCTCTCCTAATCCTGTATATCGATAGTTCCTCTGTACCCTCCAGGGTCGGCGGCTGTCACCCCACCGGCCGCCGCCGATCCTGTACCTTTTGTGCGAACAGGAGAACCAGCCCATGCCCATGTCCGAATCGTTCATGAACCGCCTCTTTCCCGTGGTGGAGAAAATCGCCGCCCACTACGGCACCCCCTTTCATATCTACGATGAAGCCGGCATCCGCGAGACCGGCGCGAAGCTGAAGCAGGCCTTCGCCGGCATCGACGGTTTCCGCGAGTACTTTGCCGTCAAGGCGCTGCCCAACCGGCGCATCCAGCAGATCATGCGGGAGATGGGTTTCGGCTTCGACTGCAGCTCGATCCCCGAGCTGATCCTGGCCCGCCAGGTCGGCGCCCGGGGCGAAGAGATCATGTTCACCTCCAACAACACCAGTCAGGAGGAGTTCCGCTTCGCCGGACAGGACGGCGGCTGCATCCTCAACCTGGACGACATCTCGCTGATTCCCAAGGTACCGAACTTTCCCGAGTTGGTCTGCTTCCGCTACAACCCGGGGCCGCGCCGCACCGGCAACATCATCATCGGCCATCCCGAGGAGGCCAAGTACGGCGTGACCCACGAGCAGGTGGTCGAGGCGTACCGCCTGGCGCGCGAGCGGGGAGCAAAACGCTTTGGCCTGCACACCATGATCGCTTCCAACGAGCGCGACTACGCGTATATGGTGGAAACCGCCCGGATGGTGCTGGAGATCGCCGAGGAGGTCGAGGCGGCGCTGGGCATCCGCTTCGAGTTCGTCAACATCGGTGGCGGCTTCGGCATTCCCTACCGGCCGCAGGATAACGCCCTGAACATCGAGCAGATGGCCAAAGAGATCACCGCCCTGTTCGACGCCTTCCGCCGGCAGCATGGCTACGCGCCCAGGATGTACATGGAGAGCGGCCGCTACATGACCGGTCCGCACGGTTGCCTGATCACCACCGCCATCAACCACAAGGACATCTACCGCAAGTACATCGGCGTCGACGCCTGCATGTCCTCACTGATGCGCCCGGCCCTCTACGGCGCCTACCATCACATCAGCGTCATCGGCAAGGAGAATCTGCCGAAAACCGAGGTCTACGACGTGGTCGGCTCGCTGTGCGAAAACAATGACAAGTTCGCCGTGCAGCGCGAACTGCCGCCGATTGCCGAAGGCGACCTGCTGGCCATCCACGACAGCGGCGCCCACGGTCACGCCATGGGTTTCCAGTATAACGGTCGCCTGCGGCCCATGGAGCTGTTGCTGCGCACCGACGGCAGCGTCGAACTGATCCGCCGCGCCGAGACGGTCGAGGACTACTTCGCCACCTACAACTTCACACCGGACGCGTTCAAGCCCGTCGGGGCCTGAACACAGCGACGGCATCTGGACGAGAAGGGCCGGCCCGGCAGGGCTGGCCCTTGCTGCATGCTGCCGACGACCTTGTCTCGGCCGCCTCACCAGCTAAATTTTCAGACAAAAAAAGACGCCCACGCGGGCGCCGTCTTTGCCTTCCTCAGATTTTCCATACCGAACGGGACTGGCTGACAAGTTGCAAGCGGTTATCACGCCGCTCGTTTTCCTCTAGTGTCTAGTGAATTTCCCTTTTCTTGCCGCTTTCTTCCGGCCCTTCGATCAACACTTTACGACCGGTAACGAGCTTTTTCTCCATCGGCATGCTGATTCTCAGCACACCGTTCTCATAAGCCGCGTGAATCTTTTCGGTATTCACCCCTTCGGGCAGGGTCAGCCTGCGGACGAAGGAACCGAACTGCGATTCACGGATGAAGTAATTTTCCTCTTTCCGCTCTTTGCTCTCCGTGCGTTCGCCGCGGAGAGTGAGGACATTCCCGTCGATGCTGACATCGAGGTCCTTCTTGGCGATGCCGGGAATTTCTGCCTCGACGCAGTAGTTATTCCCTTCCACGAAGGTATTGACCGCCGGAGTGATCATCGTCCCTCCCCTTTCAAAGGCGGGTTCCGTGGTCAGTCCGAACGTCTTGCGGAAAAGCTCATCCATTTCCCTGTGCAGAGTACCCAACTCTCTGCCCAGACCCCGGAAAGGTTCCCAGTGGACTGGCAACATACTGATTCACCTCCGTTTCGCTTTGCCCGTCCCTTCGGTCAGAACATATCTTTAGTACAATTTAATTATCACGCCGTCACCCCTTTTTGTCAAGAAACGTCCCGCGGCCGGCAATTCGCATCGGGCCCCTGAAAACGCAGCCTTTGCACGGGCATCAGACGGCAGAAATCGACCGGTGCCGCCAGTTCCTGACGACGCCCGTCGAGGTGTACGGCGAGGACTTCACCACAGAGCCGGTGTTGACCGAAGCGGACCTTCAGGGAAAGACAGCGACATTCAATCCGGACCGGACAGGCGGCAACCAGCGGCACCCCTCTCTCCTCTCCGGCGAGCAGCGCCAGCGGCGAACGGCCGAATGTAGCCAGATCCGCGTCCCGGCCCGGCCACGTCCGGCCGGCCAAAGTCTGCATAAGTTCCTCATTAGGCAGATTGACAAAAAACAGATCGCCCGCCCGGAGCATCTCCCGGTCGTCTGCCCCTGGACGCAAACAGACCGTAAGCAGGGGAGGATTGTCACAAACCACTCCTAACCAGCCCACGGAGTAAACCCGCTCCTTTCCGCATGGAGAGCGGAAAGTCACCAATGCCGAGGGTACCGGTAAAAACGAGAGCCCAAAAGCCCAAGAGCACTGCGGCATCGACTCCTCCACGGAACAGATAATCGGACCTGTTTCAGTTAACCATCGAACGGCTAATTTACAAGCCGGGTGGCCGATTTAATTCTTGACACAAATGATAAACTTTAATAATACTCATATAAACATTGACTGGAGGACAAACACCATGAAACTCTCGACTAAGAGCCGCTACGGACTTCGTGCGCTTTTTG
>Ga0268386_10002339_pt1 | contig 13464 bp, 15 predicted proteins | sample RVTome_15_FD_200260 | JGI IMG/M metagenome (GOLD analysis project Ga0268386, IMG submission 200260) | Soil microbial communities from uranium-contaminated site in the Upper Colorado River Basin, Wyoming, United States - RVT150D86... ...
AGTCGAGCCGGGCCGAAGCTGACCCTAGGACACTACCCTGCCCACGCCCCGGCGAGAGTCAGCCTGCGGTGGAGCGGGGGCGCTGCCTAGATGGCCGCTCGGGACAGGTTGACCTCCGGGCGCGAGAGTCGTGACATGAAGGAGGGGCGGGCTACTACTGAGCCCGCCCCCGCCTTCAGCACTTCTACGACCTTCTGCGGCGCTCGATGGCAGCCTTGAGAAGGCCCTTCGTCATCTTCGAACGGCCCTTGATGTTGAGCCTCTTGGCCTCTCTGTAGAGCTCATCCTTGGTCATGTCTCTTGTGGTAGTGGCCATACGGTCACCCCCTTTCGCCCCAGCCACCTACCCTCAGGAGGCGAGCGCAAACTCGGAGAGCTGCGCTCGTGGCGATTGGTGCCAACTAGCTGGTCGTCGTCATCGTCGCCGCCTCGCCACCTCTGCTACGCCCCGGCGAGAGCCAGCCTACGGCTCTGCGGCGCGGCTGCCTAGATGGCCGTTCAAACGAGCCTCAGAAAGCCGCCCGTCTGGAGGAGCCGCCCGCTTCCTCGCGGTAGCCCTATCTGAGCCGGCCGTGAACCGCTCTCAGGCCACCGACGAGGCCGACAAGCAGGACGAGCATGGACAGCGTAAGCAGAGCAAGGACGCCTGGGTTCGCGTTCGCGGCTGTCCCCAGGCCCAAGGCGAAGCGGCGCTCCCCGAACTCCCCTTCGTCATCTACAGCTGCCAGTGAGATCTCTTCCCCGCCCAACCCACTTGGCCCGCCGGTCGGTGCGAGGTCCCCGGCATCGCCGTCGCCCGCCCTGCGGCCTTTCGGCGAATCACACTCCTCGAGACAGCCAACGGCGTTCACCCAGGGGCTCCGGCCGCCCTCGTCCGCCGAGCCGCCCGTGTGGGCCGACCGCTCCCCACCTCCCGGCGCCTTGCCTCCCGGCCCTCCGTGCCCCGCCGGTCCCCCGCCACCGCCGCTGCCGTCTTCGTCTTCGCCGCCGCCGCCGCCGCCGTCGCCGCCGCCGCCGTCTTCGTCTTCGTCTTCGTCGTGGCCGCCGCCGTCGTCGTCGTCGCCGCCGCCTTCGTCTTCGTCTTCTTCTTCGTCGTCGTCTTCTTCCTCGTCCTCGTCCTCGTCCTCTTCGTCCTCGTCGGGATCCTCGGTCGTCTGCGCGACCGCAACGCTTGGGGCTACGTGCGCCAGGGCAGCCGGACTGGCCGCCGCAAGAGCGAAAGCGAGGAAAATGAGAACCCCGAGCCGCATCCGCAGTTGACCCCGTTCCAGACGTCGGGCCGAGAAGGCAGGATCGTACCCCGGCAAGCCGCCAGCGTCCAGCCGGCTGGGCGCAGGCCGCGATTCGTGCCGGAGCCGTGCCCGACGCCGGCCTAGATGACGGCCCAGGCCGTCCTCGCAGCCCTCGGCGCTCTAAGAAGCTCACGGAGAGAGGCAGCCGCTTTATGCCCGGGTCGGACTCATCTCGCGGCGCGGGCTCGAGCGAGCGAGTGAGGTACAGACGCGGGGCTCGAGCGGGCGAGCCAAGAGTGCCTTGTCACCGCACCCTCGACTTTGGACGCGGTGAGGGGTTCGGCACATACGACTTGCTCTTCTGGTCGTAGACGTAGCGGGGAACGACCCGCCGCTGCGCGTTGATCTTCTCGCGGTTCGCCTCGCGCCACCGCCGCGTCGCCTCGTTGTGACACTCACCGCACCAAGAGCTCAGCCCGTCCCGGTTCTGCCGGTTGCGGCGAAACTCTGCGGGCTCTTTCCGTTGCCCACAGTGTTTACAGACCTTCACGGCGTTTCCCGTGGTTTTCCTCGCGGAAACCTGGGGCGGGGTCGGCGCTGGGCTCCCCTAAAAAACTGAAAGCAGTTCAAGCTGGCGCGTCCGTCGTGTCTTCATCTGGCCCCTTATAGGGCAGTAGGAACCCGTAAAAGCGATGCATAGGGCGCTTAGGCCAAACGCCGGCAGGCCCGATGACGGCGGCGCTGGCCTGTAGCCGCGTCGAGTGCCTTCCGCAAAGCGTCCAACTGACTACCAATGCCGCGGCGGATGCGGGGATTGCCCAGCACTGGCCGCAGTGCTTACGTCTTGAACGTCGCCTCGAGGCGCCGCGGTCATAGCGATCGGCGAGCGCCGTGTCGCAATGGATGCACTTCCCTGCGCCGAAGAGAGCGAGCGCCAGGGCGCCTTCCTCGAGCATCCTCCGTCGTGGTCGTACGCGGCGGGCGTCGAGCTCACCGAGCGGCGTCTTGCTGCGACAAGGGCTGCGAGGGCCGCTGACCTTCTACCGCCATCATCCGCCGATCGCGTGGCCGCGATAGCGCCTCCCGCGTTCGAGAGCGGCGGACGTCATTTGTCCGATGTGGACGAGGAGCGCCTCGTCGAGGGCGCTGAAGGGCCGCTCCGCTCTAGCCGGGGCGGCTAGGATGCCGATCGGGTCGCCATCGAGCGCGGTCAATGCGATCGCGCCGAGGGCAATCGGAGCAGAGGAGGTCTGGAGGGTGACGACTCGTGTGTGGTCCGTTCCAGTGGCGATGGCGGCAAACGCTTCGGCGGCGACCTCGTTGAGAGCCGGCTGAGGTGCTCCGGTGTGGGCCACCGTCAAAGTCTGATCGCCCGTCCCGCTCACCGCGCAGGCGATGCACCACGGCGCGTCGGTCAACTCGAGGGTCTGCTCGGCGACGAGTTGCAGCACTTCCTCGACCGACGACTGCGCATGGACGGCGAGGGATGCGTCCGCCAGCAACGTCGACAGTTGTCGCAGCATTCGTGCCTGGCGTCGCTCGGAGTCGACTACGTCGCATGCCTCAGTGAATCCGCGCCGGACCATCTCGTAGGCCGAGAGGCCCTCGGCCATGAAGTCGGCCCCGGCGAGCGTGATGCGGTCGACATCCTCGGTCCCCGCGGCGGTCCTCAGCTCGGCCAGGAGCGCGTCGTGATGAACTTCCGCCAGCTCGAGGAGGCCGAGCGAGCGGCCGACGGCCTCGCGCCCGAGTTCATAGGCCGCCCGGAGATTGGCCTCCGCGTCGTCAGAGAGAAACGCGTGGAAGGCACCGGTGTAGGCGCCCTGAAAACTCGCCGTCGCCGCATTCATTGGCTGGTCGCTGTCGGGCGCCGACGGCCTAGCGGCCGGCGGCGTCACGGCGTCTTTCCCGCAGGAGCTCGAGCTCGTCGAGCACTCTCCATTTCGTCATCGTGACAGTCGTGCCCCGCTCGGGCCCACACGTAACCTCGAACTCGTCCATGAGCCTGCGCGCCCCCGGGAGCCCGAGCCCGAGGCCACCCCTCGCCGCGTTGCCCCTGGCAAGCGCCGCCTCGACATCCTGGATGCCCGGGCCTTCATCTGTTGCTATCGCTACGAGCCCGTGGCGGCGGTCCTCCCGAACGAGGCGCATGGCGATCCGCCCGCGCCCGACGTGAACGACGATGTTGCGCGCGATCTCCGAGACCGCCGTCGCGACCAGCGTCGCGTCCGTGCGTGAAAACCCGAGGCGCGCAGCGAGGGCGCGGGCTTCTGCGCGCGCGGTGACGAGATCCGAGTCGGACGTGATGTCGACGACGACGTCATGCTCCATCGACGCCCCCTCGTAGCGTTTCGCGGCCGAGCACTGCACGCGCCTCCTCGAGGTCCAGAGCCGTCTTGAGCGGACGAAGGTCGAGGTTGAACTGGACGAGCGCGATCGCGACGTCCGGCCGAATTCCGACGATCACGGCCTCGGCTCCGCGGAGGCGAACGATCGCCGCGAGAGACTGAAGCGAACGCGCGACGAAGGAGTCGATCACGTCCAGGGCGGAGACATCGACGATGACCCCGCGAGCACGCTCCCGGCCCACCCGCTCTGCCAGCTCGTCCCGGAACGTCAGGATCTCCCGGTCGCTCAAATCGGACTGAATCGAAGCGATCAGATCATCGCCCTGGCGGAGGATCGCGACTGTCATCTTGCGCCTTAAGGCTCGTACGTGCCGGCGTCTTGCTCGGCGCCATACGAATCGCCGACGAGCAGCCGCTCGGCTTCCTCGAGCCCGCCTTGGAGGTCGCCGACGGTCCTCATCATCGCGAGGTCGACGCCGAGATCGACGAGCGTCTGGGCGATCTTCGAGGAGAGACCCGTGATGATCGCGCCGGCGCCCATCAGCCGGGCCGCCTCGACGGTCTGGACGAGGTGGTTCGCGACGTCGACGTCGATCGTCGCCACGCCGGTCACGTCGATGACGACGACGCGCGCCCGGTTCGCTTGGATCGCCCCCAGGAGCTGCTCGGTCAGCTGCCTCGCGCGCGGGGCGTCGAGAGCGCCGATGATCGGGAGAATCAGAAGCCGCTCGCGGACCTGGAGAACCGGCGTCGACAGCTCATGGATCGCTTCCTGCTGTTCGCGAATGACCCGCTCGCGCTCCTCCACGAAGCTCACGCCCACAGTGACCATGATCCGGTTCGCGGCAGGCTCGTACGAGTCGAGGATTCGGTTGAGGAGATCGGCATCGTGCCGGTAGTTCGCAAACAGAGAGCGCGCGAGGACGTCTCGAAGGAGGAGCACGATGCCGAGCACTTCATCGGTCTCGACCCCGCGCGGGATGATTCGCTCAGAGAGGTCGCGCGCGTAGGCCTGGAGCGTCTCGATGCTGCCCGTCTCGAGCGCGTCGACGTAGTTGTCGTAGACGGCGGTCACTTCGGCGAAGATCTCCTCCTGGGTCATGACCCCGAGAAGCTTCGCGTCGGTGATCCGCCGAACCCACTCTTCGCGTAATTGCGTCCGATTCTGGCGAAGGTGTCCGACGAGCTCGTGCAGAAGGCTTTCGTTCATCGCCGGCTGCGGGAGGGCCGGCTCCGCGCGTTCGGCCGGCTCCGTGGAATCGCTCTCCTGACCGTTCATCTCCTCCTCCTCGATCTCGGTGCGGCGCTCGATGCGTGCTCTGGACGAGTTGTCCCCGGTTTAGACGGTTCGAGCACGCCCTGAAGAAGCACGGTGCTGATCGCAGCGACGAGGTCGTCGCGTCCGACCGACGAGTTCCGCAACGCGCCTGCGACGAAGCCCAGAAGCGCCTCGGTGAGCACTACCACCGGAATCTCCGATCGGATCCGGCCGTGCGAGCGGCCGGTGTCGAGCAAACGTTGCAGCGGCGCGACGACGAGCCGGTCGAAATCGCCCGCTTCCGAGCGCCGACGCTGGTGCGCGAGCACCACGAATGCGTCTCCCTCCTCGACGAAAGCTCGAAGCGCGCGCGTTATGCCCTCCTCGAGAGGGACCTCGTCGACGCGCGCTGCAAGGAGCCGCTCGTGGATGCTCTCGGTCGAGCGCCGCACGAGCTCCTCCATCAGCCGGTGTCGGTTCGGGTAGTACCGGTACACCGTCGCCCGCGCGACGCCTGCCGCTTCGGCGACGTCCGCTAGGTTCGCGCGGTCGCCCTCGGCTGCCAGCGTCCGCGCGGCCGCGTTCAAGATCGCGGCGGAGACGCGCTGCTGAAGGGCCTTCCTCGGCGGGAGCGTCGTCGGCTCTCGGGCTGTTTCGTGCATCCGTCGGATTGCCAAGTGTACGGCTGAGAGAGCGGTCGTCGGGCTTCGGCTCCCCGCGGGAGCATTCGTCCGGGCCACTACGACCGATGCAGGTCTGTCGAGGCCATGTTTGAGACTTGCCCCGTTGGTGAGAATTGAAGTCTCATCACGAGAACGATAGTCGATAGAAGAGAAGGAGGAATCAAATCAATGTATGACGATGTGCTCGGGACGACTGCGGCCGGGGGCACAGCTGCGGCAGGTGGTGCGGCGGCCAGCGGAGCTCTTCCGTTTACCGGCTACGGCTTCACGATTGCCGGCGCCACGATCACGCTCTCGTGGGTGATCGCCTTCGCTCTCATTGCAGTGGCGGTCGGCGTCCTTCTCATCCGCCTCGATGCGAGACGCGGATAGGTTCGTCGCGGTGGCGGCGGTCGCCGTGACCGCCGCCATCGTCGTCTTCTTCCATGTTCTCTTCGCCCCTCCGGTGGCGTTCAACGTCGCCGTGGCGTTCTACCTGTTTGCGGCGGGCGTGCTCGTGTGGATGCTCGCTCTCGCGTGCCGGCGCGAGGATTGGCGGGCACTCGAGCCCGCGGAGGGACGAATCGTCGCGGTGATTCCAGCCTACAACGAAGACCCCGGCGCCCTTCGCGCCTGCATCGAAGCGCTCCTGACGGGAAGCGTGGTGCCCGACGTCATCCACGTGGTCGACGACGGGAGCGCGCCGCCGCTCGAGCCGTACCGGCATGAGCTCGTACTGTGGCATCGGCAGACGAACCAGGGAAAGCGGTGGGCGCAGGTGAACGCCCTGCGCGACGAAACGGCCGATTTCATCGTCACGCTCGACTCGGACTCCGTCCCGGACAAGCACGCGTTGCGCGAGTGCCTCCGTCCGCTGAGCGACCCGGGCGTCCAGGCTGCGACGGCGACGGTCGCGGTCCGGAATCGTGACCGCAACTGGCTCACGCGTCTGGTGGATCTGGAGCTGGTCTATGGCTGTCTCGTCCATCGACGGGCCCGAAGCTCGCTCGGCGCCGTAGCTCCCACCTCGGGGGCGTTCGCCGTCTATCGGGCGCCCGTCTTCTTCGACAACATGGTCGATTACGTGTTGTCGGGCACCGCCGGCGATGACAGGCGCCTGACGAACTACGCGCTGCTCCGCGGCCGGGTCGTGGGATGCTCGACGGCTTGGGTACACACGGACATGCCGGACACGGTCGGGCAGACGTTCCGCCAGCGGGTTCGCTGGTTCAAGTCCTATTTCCTCTATCTCCGCTGGGAGCTTCGAAATCTCTCGGGCGCCGCGTTCTGGTTCCGCGCATGGTCCCTCTCGATGGCGCTCGTCTTCCCACTCCTGCTCTTCTGGACGCTGGTCGTAATCCCGTTCGGCGCGGGAGCCTTCTACTGGCAGCCGTTCGCGTACTGGGCCGTCCTCATGTACGCGCAGACGTCGCGCTACGCGGTGAATCGGATCGACATGTCGAGGACGCGTCGCTTCGTTGCCTGGCTCGTCTTCACGCCGCTCTTGATTCCCTGGAACCTGCTCCTGGTCAAGCCTGCGCTCTACCGCTCGATTCCCCAGGCGCAGAACTTCGGTTGGCATACCAGGTGATCACGTGCATCTCCCTGCAGACACAACCATCACTCGACGCGGCAGGGAGAGGCGTAGCCTATGCGGCTGGTTCCGTTTCTCCGTGCCGCCGATGCTCAGCGGAAGAGGCCGCTGAGAGCTGATGAACAGACGTCGGATCGGCACGATCCTGGTCGTAGGGGGCCTCCTGGCCCTTGCCTACGCGGCGGCCGTCCTCACGTGGCGCGACCCGGTCACCGACCTCTACAACCGCTACCAACAGAACAGGCTCGAATCTGCGCTCGAGGCGGAGATCGCAGCATGGGACGCGCGCCCCCCCGTGGACGACATGATCGTGGAGACGGACGCGTCGCCGACGGCTCGGACCGCCGCTTCCCGCGCCGCCACGGCCCGCGACGCACGGCGCTTCCTCGCCGATCTCGAGCTCGGTCAGGCGTTCGGACGTCTCGAGATCCCCCGCATCGATCTCAACGCCCTCGTCGTCCACGGCACGCGTTGGGGAGCCGACCTCTCGCGCGGTCCCGGCCATTACGAGCGGACGACGGTCCCTGGCCTCGGCCGCACGGTCGGCGTCGCCGGCCACCGGACGACGTTCGGAGCGCCGTTCCGGCACATCGACGACATCCGCGTCGGCGACGAGATCGTCCTCGAGCTGCCGTACGCCCGCTTCCGCTACCGCGTGTTCGAGCACGAGATCGTCGACTCGAACGACTGGAGCGTGATCCGCGACCGTGGGTTCGACACGATCATGCTGTCCGCCTGCCACCCCCTCTACAGCGCGGACCAGCGCTGGATCGTGTACGGCCGCCTGGTCGAGGTTCGTCCGCGGGACGGTCCCGTCTACCGGCTCGCGCAGGCCCGCTGACCGCACGTGCACACCAACGACGGACCGCCGCCGGCAAACACCGGGCCTGGGGACTTCCCCGGCGGGGAGATTCGCGGCCAGATCCGGTAGGAACTGTCACAAGCGGCAGTCGGAAGAGCCCTCGACCGGGGGCTCTTCCGACTTTCTGCCAGGAACGCGACAACGGGTGGGGCGCCAGGGTAGGCCGCAAGGCTGCAGAATCTAGGAGTGGCTAAGGACTCCGCTTTCAACCTGGCCGACTTCGACCGCTACGTCGCCGAGTACGGCATCCCGGAGGAGGACTGGCCGGCCGCGTTCGCGCTCTGATCGCCGAGGTGACCGGCGGGCGGGTGCCGAGGTTCGAGAAGGTCGAACGGGTAGCGCCGGCGGACGGGGTCGTGATCGAGGGCGACGACCTGTAGGAACCGCCGGGGGCGCAGGAACGGGAGCCTCCGACCCGCGCCCCGGCTGAGTCTCAAGCTACGCCGCCGCGCCGGTCATGCCTAGATGCGGTCGCGCTGCTCTGCTGCATCATCTTTGACGTGTTCAGCGGTCGCGAAGTCGGCCGGGCTCGCGGATAGCTGGCCGGTCAGGGCCGTGGTCGGTGTTCGTCGTTTCCGGGAATATCTCGGGCGATGCTCCAGGGCATGGTCGGAATGTGGGCGCTGCGCCGCGCAGTTCGGCTGCTGACCGCCGACGACCCTCGCCCGCTTGGCAGACGCCTCACGGCGGAAGGAAAGCGGATCGTGATGGGTGCGGCGATCACGCTCGCGCTCCTTGTGGCTGCAGCCATCGTGTTGATCGCCGTTCTGATCGCCGTTCTGATCGCCGCCGTTTCCTAAAGAGTGGGCTGCAGGGAGTGTCTCGCTTGCGGCAAGAACCGTCGCCCTGGGATCGTGGCCGTCACCGCACCCTCGACTTCGGCCGCTTCGAAGGGTTCAACTGCCGTACCCCGTCCAGGTAGACCCACTTCGGCACCACCCGACGCGCCTCGTTGACGCACGCCCGACACCAAGATCCCAACTGGTCGCGGGTTCGCTTGTTGCGCGGAAACTCCGCCGGCTCTTTCCGTTGTCCGCAGTGGCTACAGGTCTTTTTCTTCACAGCGATTTTTTTGGTTGTTCTCCCGGAAACCTGGGTCGGGGTCGGCGCTGGCGCCTGCTAAAAAACCGGCCCGGTGTCCGGAGCACGGGGCTGACGTACACCCTTCTAGTCGCCTCCCCATTCCGAGACCCGCATACCTCGCGCTCCTGGGCCGTGGGCGAGCTGCCACTGGGGTTCCGGGATACGCTCGTCACGGGTGGCGAGCTGCGCGTCGGCTAGGTGCTCGCAATCACGGCGCAGCTCCTCGGAAGCGATCGCAGAGCTCGAGGCTGCGCGAGAGGCCCTCAACAACGAGGCGACATTGCTCAACTGGCTTTCGAGCGGCGACATCCTCGTAGCGGCTCTTAGCCTTCCCCAGCTCGCGCAGCGTCTGGGCCGCGCCACGCCTCCCGGTTGTCGCGGACGAGCCGGCCGGTCTGTCCGTGTGCGTCTCCGACCGCTTGGGTGAGGGCTTCGCGGTTCCGCTCTTCCTGCGCGAGCTTCCCTTTCAGCCTCTCCGCCTCGGATGCCGGCGCGGCCTTCCCGTCAACGAGGGCGGCGCCGAGTGTCTGCCTGTCGCGGCGCTCGGCCGCGCCGACCTGGCCGCGCAGCTGTTCGAGGCGGGCCGAAGATTCGGCACAGGCGGCCTCCGCCTTCGCGGTATGTTCGCGTGCCTGCCGGATCGGCTTCCAGCGGCTTGCAGCAAGGTTCTCGGGGTTCACGGTCTTAGCTCCTTCTCGTAGAGGTGCTCCAGTAGGACGAGCTTGTTCCGCACCCGGCCGAGCCGTGGTGTCCGCGACCGGGACGCCGCCGGTCCGGGCGGAGACGAGACGCTCCGCCTACTCCGCGCCTCGCGCACGTCCTCCATGCCGAGGACGAAGCCGCCCGCGCGCCGCTGGGGCGTCTCATCGAGCCGGTCGAAGTACGCTTGCCAGTCGGACTCCCGGGAACTCATCGCTCCTCCCCCACGGCGGCCGCGCCGTCGACTGTCCCAACCTGTTCGGGGACGCGGCGGTCGGCGGGGGCTTCCGCGTCGTCGCGGAAGAGTTGGGCCTCGAGCGCATCGGGGGGATGCGGAGCGCGTGGCCGCGGGCCGGCTGGAGCGCTGCCAGCTCGCCGGCGGCGATCCACCGGCGGCCGGTTTTCTCGGCCACCCGCCACCGGGCCGCGGCCTCCCGGACGGTCAGGAACTCACGCTGAAGGACAGGCGTCTCCATCTGTGCCCTTATAGGGCTGGGGGAACCCGCAAAAGTGATGCATAAGGGGAGATAAGCCTGGCCCGCGAGGAGCGACAGCGCGCTGGGCCGCAGCTGACTAGACGTACGGCACGCAGCGTGAGCCGGACCGCCCTTACTAGAAGGCGTCGAAGCCTGCGAAAACCGCGACCCACAAGGCCACGGCGATGGCGACGAGTGCCACCCTTCCGAGTGGCGCACGATTGGCACACACAGCCGATGACCGAGCCGCGATCCCTTTAGTCATGCGGCTCGACGCCGCCCTCTCACGGCGGTAGCACGGGTTCGAATCCCGTATGCGCCTCTCAATCCCTGCTAAGCAGTGGTTTTAGTTGTCGTCACTGACGACGGTAATGCGGGTTCCAATCCTGTTCACGGCCGTCTATGAGGATGGCGAGCCAAGTTCCGTCAGAGTTGACGGCTGAACGCTAGGAAATAGGGCTAGCGGGGAGCCCACCACGAAACGGACGCGGCTTCTCCGTCAGCCCGATCCGTTCATCGCCATGCCCGTTCCTATGCCGACGTCGCTATGCAGCCGACTTGGCCATCGACCGCTTCATTCAGTCGTCCACGAAGTGGGCAAAGCAGATGAAGAAGTAGGCGATCGGCGCGACCGCTTCGTGGTACCGGTAGCGCAGGTTCGCCTCAAACTGCGGAAGCGCAGTCCGAGCCGCGATGTTGGAGGCGTGGCTGGTGTCCCAGTGAAGGTACTCGCCGTTACTGGCTTCCGTTGGATCCGGACGTTTCAGCCGAACTGCCGCGTTCGTTCCGAGCTTTCCAGCCAGACTTGGACGATCATGTGTCACAGTCGAGATAGAGCGATGGGATCTCGGCGAACGAGCGACCGAACGTGACGAGGCCCTCCCACGGCACTGAAAGCGGTCGAGAGCCTGATCGAGGAATACGAACAGAAGCAGGACTCCCACTAACTCGGCCCCCATCGATGCCGCGCTGACCGGGCCCGCTAGGCGACGCCGAGGACGACGACGGTGCCGTCGTCCTCGAGCGGATCGCGACAGCAGTCGCTCACGGCCTGCAGGATGGCCATGGCCGTAGCCGCAGCCGTTGGGCTTTCGACGCCCTCGATGGCTCCGCGGATCCCATCCAGGCCGAATTGCCCGCCGATCTCGGTTCGTCGCTCGGTGATACCGTCCGTGACGAGGATAAGCCGCTCGTCCGGGGCCATTTGACGCTCCGTCAGCTGAAAGGTGGGCTGGTCTCCCGGGGTTCCCAGCGACGCGTGAATCGGGCCGTCGAGCGTGCTCAAGCTGCCCTCCATGTCAACCATCATCGCGTCTGTGTGTCCGCAATTGGCCCACGTGAACGTACTGGTGGACGCATGCCAACGGGCTACGATGGCCGTGACGTAGAAATCCGGATTCCCCAGTCCGCGCACGGTTTCGTCCATCGCACGAAGCGCCTCGCCGAGGTCGTCGCCGCTTCTTCGGGCGGCGCGGAGAGCGCCAAGCACCGCCGCGCCGAGCCCAGCGACTGTCGGTCCCGTGCCGGCAGCTTCGGCGATCGCGAGCCAGGCCCCATCACGGTTCTCGACGAAGTCGAACCAATCTCCACCGACTTCGTAGGTCGGCAGGATCCCGCCTGCCAACTGCGCGCCGGCGATCCGCATGATCCGAGGTGGGAACAGGTTCTGCTGGATCTCCGCTGCCGGAGTCGTCGGTTTTCGCCGCCGCGCCGCCTCGATGAAGTCCGTGTAGTGGTTCGCGAGCTCGAGGGCGGCGGCGCCCTGCTTGGCGATGTCCTCCAGGGGCGCGACCGGCGTGCCGATGCAGAGAAAGAGCGCCGTGACGCGGCCCCGCAGCCAAAGCGGCTCGGCGAGGCAGCCGGGAAGGCGCTGCCGCAGCCTTGTCTCGTAGGCGGCGAGCCCTTCGGGGACGATCTCCGGGCCGAGAGCCGGGGGCGCCTCCAGCTCTTCGGGGAAGTTGTCGGAGCCGGCGAGGCGCACGAGCTGCGATCCGTCGATGTCGACGACATAGAGGGCGACGGCGACGCCCGCTGCCCGCCGGGCCTCGGCTACCAGCTGGTCAGGAACGAGATGGGGAGGCACCTCGTCGAGAACGTGTGTGACCTCGAGGGTGAGCGGGCCCTCGCGTCCTAGCCGCCCTGGTGCGCGAAACGGCAGCGTGGCAATCCGCCCACTCGGCGGGGTCGCCCGTTGCTGGAGAGCCCGCTCGAGCGCCTGGCGGCTCGAGAAATGCCGGTACAGGGTCGACCGGCCGACCCCCGCGGCTGCTGCGATCTCGACCATGCTGGTCCGCCGGTCACCCGCGAGGGCGGCGGCCGCGTCCAGGATCCGCTCCCGACTGGCAACCGCATCCGCACGCGCGGGACCGCGGTCGCGCTCGACACTGTCCACCTCGTCCGGCGTGCCGGAAGGCTCACTCATCGCAGGGCTCAAAGTACCGGTCCAGACCGGGTCTGCCTGAGAGCTGCCCATTTTGGGGCTTCATTTGTCCCACATTGGTTCGAGGCAGAGGTTTATGTTCCTCTTGCTTGGGCATAGTGTCCTATGTGTCCGGTTTGTCGGGACACGTCAAATAGCAAGAAGGGGTCATAAGTGGCAACGACGGATGTAACGAACAGAGGGGTCGGCGAGCGCCACGACACCGCCCCGACGCCGCGCACGGTCACTCGTTTCTACAACGAGACCAAGGCGGCGATCAAGAGCACGGAGTTCTACGCCTATCTAGTCACCTTCGCGGGGGTCTTGATCGCAGCTCAGGTCATCAGCGACGACAGCGGCACGGGCGCGAGCGGCGACGCCTTCGACGCCAACCGCGCTTGGCTCTACCTGACGATCCTGACGGTCGGCTACATGATCAGCCGCGGTCTCGCCAAGGCAGGTAGCGCACATCGCGACCAGGACGTCAGTCGCCACTCCCACTGACGCGTCTCGAGCAATGCAGCCCCGGAGGCCTCGGCGGCTCCGGGGCTGCAGGGCAGATTCCAACCCGATGAGAGGAGCACCATGAATCGATTCGAAGACGGCGGCAACTCTGTGGCCGAGCAGGCAAGAGGCCTCAAAGAGGAGGCCAAAGACCGCGCGTCGGGCACTGTCAAGGAGCAGATGGACACCCGTTCCACACAGGCGGGGGAGCAGATGCAGAAGGTTGCCGGGGCGATGCGCCAGTCAAGCAATCAGCTGCGGGAGCAGGCGGGAGAAACCCCTGCGAAAGTGAACGACGCGGTCGCCGAGAAGGTCGAGCAGCTTTCC
>Ga0268386_10002340_pt1 | contig 13461 bp, 10 predicted proteins | sample RVTome_15_FD_200260 | JGI IMG/M metagenome (GOLD analysis project Ga0268386, IMG submission 200260) | Soil microbial communities from uranium-contaminated site in the Upper Colorado River Basin, Wyoming, United States - RVT150D86... ...
GTGCTTGTCGTAGGCGGTGACGAAGACGATCTGCGACGCCAGGTGCCGGTTGATCGCCTGACGGGCCACCTCGAACCCCGACAAGCCCGGCATCTGGATGTCGAGGAACACCAGATCGGGGTTCACGTCTTCGAGCAGCCCGACCGCCTCGATCCCATTGGTGGCCTGACCCACGACGTCAACGCCCTCCTGACCCTCGAGCAGGAAGCACAGCTCCTCGCGAGCCAGGTCCTCGTCGTCGACCACGACCGCCCGTAGGTCCATCTTACGCGCTTCGCTGCTCGGGCACCATCAGCTCCGGGAACTCGATTAGGATCTCGGTGCCTTCACCGGCCCGGCTGGACACGTCCAGCCGGCAGCCGGCCCCGTAAATCACCCGCAGGCGTTCGGCGACATTGCGCAGTCCGATGCCCCGGGTCATGGCCATCTCGCGCTCGGCGTCCGACATGCCGAGGCCATTATCGCGCACCTCGATCTTGAGCCGGGTGCCGTCGAGCCAGGTCCGGATCCCGATGACCCCGCCGCCCACACGCGGGGCGAGCCCGTGCTTGATGGAGTTCTCGACGAGCGGCTGCAGGATCATGCTCGGGACGAGCAGGTCCAGGGATTCGGGCGCGACGGCTTTCTCCACGCGCAGCTGTGGGAAGCGCACGCACTCGATGTCGAGGTACTCGTCGACGGCGGCGACCTCGTCGCGGACCGTCGTGAAGTGATCCTGGCTCCGCAGCAGGCGCCGCAGGAGTCCCGAGAGGCGTACGATCAAGAGCCGCGCCGTCTCGGGACGCGACCGGATCAGCGACGAGATCGAGGTGAGAGTGTTGAACAGGAAGTGGGGGTTGATCTGATTCGAGAGCGCCTGCACGCGGGCCGCCAGCAGCAGCTTCTCCTGCTCCTGGAGCTTGTGCTCGATGCGGGCGCTGTTCCAGATCTTGATCGGGATCGCCACCGACAGCACCGTCGCGAACACCACGACGATGCTCAGCCCCGGACTGGCGCCGCCCAGGAAGAACAGCCGATCGATGCCGAACCGAGTGCCGAGCGCGATCCGCAGCAGCTCGAGCCCGAGGGGCGCGGCAATCAGCAGGATCTGCCAGTCGAGCTGAAAGCGCCGCAGGAAGCGCCAGGCGTAGCGGTGCAGCCCCGTGAACACGAACGGCGAGAAGTGCCAGATGGCTTCCTTCGGACACATCTCCCGCAGGCCGCCTCCGGCGAAGCCGCATCCCACGGCGAAGGGCAGCGCCAGCACCTCGCCGGCGATCGCCGCGGGAAACCCGACCAGCCCGCCGACGATCGCGCCGGCGTACGGGCCGGCGACCAGGCCGGCGAGGAACGGGCCCGCCAGCGAGAGGTCGGCTGCGTTGTACTGCAGGAGAAGCCGCGACGTGACGCCGGCCGAGAGCGGAATCCCGAGCGCGAAGGCGAAGATCAGACGCTCGGGCCAGTCGCGCCGCTCGGTCTGGAGGATGCGTCGGAAGAACTGGAACCGCACCAGCATGGTCGCGAGCACGGCGACCACGGCCAGCTTCACGAGCAGGGTCGTGACCAGGAACTGCTGCGCCGTCAGGAACTTCACTTCTGTCGGCACGGTTTCGAGCGACTATAGCGGTCGGCGCGAGAGGCTGTCAATCCGGCCCCTCGGGCGAAACGTGTTATTCTTGAAGGGCTTACGAGCCTTGCCCCTGCGAGCGTCGCGGCGGCCCAAGGCCTGCCCGCCGCCCATGCGCTCCTTCCTCTCGGCACTCGACGACCGGATCCTCGTCTGCGATGGCGCGATGGGGACGATGCTGTACGAGCGAGGGGTGTTCCTCAACCGCTCATTCGACCAGCTGAATCTCACCGAGCCGGACCTCGTGGCGGAGGTGCACCAGCTCTACGTCCGTGCCGGCGCCGACGTGCTCGAAACGAACACCTTCGGCGCGAACCGGTGCCGCCTCGCCACGTTCGGCCTGGAGGGCCGCCTGCACGCCATCAACGTGCAGGGGGCGCGGATCGCGCGGCACGCGGCCCGCGACGACGTTTGGGTGGCCGGCGCGATGGGGCCGCTCGGCGTGCGGGTCGAACCCTGGGGCCGGACCGGCCTCGAGGAGGCCGAAGCCCATTTTCGCGAACAGGTGGCCGCCCTGCTCGAAGGGGGCGTGGACCTGTTCGTGCTGGAGACGTTCATCGACGTGACGGAGCTCGGGGCGGCGGTCCGCGCGATTCGCGGGCTGTCGGACCGGCCGGTGGTCGCGCAGATCACGACGGGGGAGGACAGCCTGACCTTGGACGGCGTCCCCCCGGAGGTGTTCACCCGCGACCTGGTCGCGTCGGGGGCGGACGTGATCGGCGTCAACTGCAGCACCGGTCCCGCGCCGATGCTGGAGACGATCGAGCGCATGGCCGCGGTCGCCCCCGATGCCCGCCTCTCGGCCCAGCCGAACGCCGGCCGCCCGCGCGACGTCGATGGCCGCGCGATCTACCTGTCGTCGCCGGGCTACCTCGCGTCGTACGCGCGCCGCTTCATCAGGAACGGCGTTCGCCTGGTCGGCGGCTGCTGTGGGACGACGCCGGCGCACATCCGCGACATCGTGCAGGCCGTTCGGTCGGCTCGACCCGGGCCCGTGCGCTCGTCCCGGGCCAGCGTCGTGCCCGACGGGGCCGGGCCCGAGGCGGCAAGCTTCACCCCGGTGGCACGGCCGGACAAGTCCCGGCTGGCCAGCGCGCTCGAGGGGCCGGCGGAGATCACGCTAGTCGCGGTGCGTCCGCCGCGGGGCCTCGACTCCGCCGGGCTCGTGGAGCAGGTGCGGATGCTCGCGGCGCGCGGCATCACGGTCACCGTCAGGGACGGCGGCCCGGACACCGGTCGCATCCCCGCGCTCACGTTCGCGCTCCTGCTCGAGCGCGACACGACGGTCGAGACGGTTCTGCAGTACGCGTGTCGCGAGCACGACCTGCCCGGGATGCAGGCCGACCTGCTGGGGGCGCACGCGCTCGGCCTGCGCAACCTGCTGCTGGTCACCGGCGAGCTGGCAGGGCTAGACGGCAGGCGCGAGTCGGCCGGTCCGGTCGATGTGGACTCCATCGGCCTGACCAACGTCGTGGCGCGCCTGAACCAGGGTCGCGATATCGGCGGGAAATCGCTGGGCGGGCCGGCCGCGTTCCACATCGGCGTCGCCGCCAACCCGTCGGCGGAAGCGATGCCCGCCGAGCTGCAGCGCTTTCGCTACAAGGTGGAAGCCGGCGCCGAGTACGTCGTGACGCGGGCGATCTACGACATCGATCGCCTGGATCGCTTCCTCGACGCCACCGCCGACGTGCACCTTCCGGTCATTGGCACGGTGCGTCCGTTCGTGTCGCTGCGGCACGCCGAATTCGTGGCGAATGAGCTGCCGGGCGTCGTGGTGCCTCCGTCGCTGATCGAACGGATGCGCACGGCCGAGGTCGCCGGCCGGGCGCCCGCCGAAGGACTCGAGATCGCCCGTGAGCTCATCACGGCGCTCCGGATGAGGGTCCGCGGGGTGCAGGTCGTCGCGCCGCAGGACGATCCCCGTGACATTCTTCCGCTCCTCGCGCCGCTGTGACCGTCAAGTCGGTCCGGACACATGCCTGTCTGGGACGTCGTCCAGGCCTTGACCAGGGCCCGATTTGCTTGCGACCCCCCCGGGGACACGGTATAGTCGCCCGGACATTCAGGGTGGAGGCTCGTGGAGTGCGCCCGACATGACACTATTCGACCGTCGCGAAGTGGCACCGGACGAGAACGTGCTGGCCGGCCCGGACAATGCCGGCGCCAAGGCGCTCTCCGTGGCCGTCGTCGAGAACGATTTCGTCGCGGGTGTGTACGAGAAGCTCGCGTCGGTCTACGACCTCATCTTCGGGCCGGCGCTGCACCGCGGCCGGATGCAGGCGATCGCCAGGATGGGCATCCGCCCCGACGATCGCATCCTCGAGGTCGGCGTCGGCACCGGGATCAACCTGCCGCTCTACCCGGCATCGACCGAGGTCACGGGCATTGATTTCTCGGCCTCGATGCTCGAGAAGGCGCACACCCGCGTCCAGCGGAAGGGCGTGTTCAATGCCCGGCTCCTGGTCATGGACGCCGCCAATCTCCGGTTCGCCGACGAGTCGTTCGACATCGTCTACGCCCCGTACCTGATCAGCGTCGTGCCCGATCCGGTCAAGGTCGCGCAGGAGATGCGCCGGGTCTGCCGCACCGGCGGACGTATCATCTTCCTCAACCACTTCCGCAGCGAGAACCCCGTGATGTCGTGGGGCGAGCGTCTGATCTCGCCGCTCACCGTGCACGTCGGCTTCAAGTCCGACCTCGATCTGCGCGGGTTCCTGGCTCAGGCCAGCCTCGAGCCCATCTCGATCGAGAAGGTCAACATCCCGAGGATCTGGTCGCTCGTCACCTGCCTCAAGGGCTGACGCCGGGATCGAGCGCCGCCCGGCCGCCCTCGGCCAGGGTGACGAGCGCACGCGCGGCCCTCTCAGCGCCGTCTGTCCGCGGCCGTTCCAACGGTGCGGCCGCTTTCTCGAGGCGGTCCATCGCCTCGCGCCACTCACCCCGCAGCAGAGCCTCCTGAGGAATGTAGGCCGAGCGAAGGTAGCGCGGAAGAGCCTCCACGAGGACGTCGTACTCGCGGAACCAGCCGCGCGAGGTGTACAGCATGGCGGTGTCGTTCGCCGCGCACTCGGCGACGATGCCGTAGCCGGGCTTGGTGACGACCACGTCAACGGCACGCACGAGATCCTCGTACCGGTAGCCCGCGCCGTACACGTCCGCTTCGGCGATGACGTGGACCCGCCTGTCTGGTGCCGTCCGGCGCTTACCGGCGCCGCCCTCGACCACGACGACGCGGTGACCGCTCGTCGCGGCGGCCCGGGCGAGCGCGAGGCCATCCAGGCCGTATCCCCCGAAGGACACCAGCGCCAGCCGCTCGTCGCCCGGCAGCCCCAGCGCCGTCCGCACCTCTGTCGGATCGCGGTGTGAGCGGCGCGCCACGAGCGGCAGATCGGCCACCGAAGCCATCCCCTCGAACCCTCCGCACATCGGGAGCCTCCAGGCGGCGTCGGCCAGACCGTAGAGGGTGCCGAGGCGTGCCGCCAGTGGAGCGGCCTCGCGGTGCACCGTGGCGTAGCCTTCGTAGATCCAGTCCCACGTGAAGTTGGCGATGGCGACCGACGGAAGACCGGCGCGACGGGCGGCCATGAACGCGAGCGGGGGGATGTCGCCCACCACCAGGCGCGTGCCGCTCGCCGAGAGCCACTCGGCCTCGCGCCGGGCGCGCTCGTCGATCGTCCGGACAAAGCTCGCGGCCTCGCGGAGGCTCGCCTCGACGTCCGGCCTCAGGCTGTCGATCTGGACGATGCCCGTGTCGCAGGCAGCGGCTTCGAGCTCGACGGGGGAAGACAGCGTGAGATCGAACAGCCAGCGGGCCGCCGACGAGCGCACGCTGATGCGGGCGCCGGGGTGCAGCCGCCTGACCGCGTTGATGATCTCGATCTGGCGCGAGGCGTGGCCGAGACCGTGGCCCGAGACGTAAAAGGCGATCACGGTCGCGATCAGACGTCGGCGAACGGGCTCGGTTGGGGTTGGGTCGGCGCGGGCGCGGGCAGGGGCAGGGCGGTCTCGAGCACGTCCTCCAGGGTGCGGGCGGGCACGAACGTGATCGCCTGCCGCACGTCCTCGGAGAGCTCGTCCACGTCGCGAACGTTCCGCTCCGGCAGCACCAGCGTGCCGATGCCCTGGCGCTTGGCGGCCAGCGTCTTCTCCCGGATGCCGCCGACAGGCAGGACCATGCCCGAGAGCGTGATCTCGCCGGTCATCGCCACGTCGCTCCGCACGGGCTGGCCGCGGATCGCCGAGAGGATCGCCGTGGCGATGGTGACTCCCGCCGACGGGCCGTCCTTCGGGATCGCGCCGGCGGGGACGTGCACATGGAGATCGTGCCCGTTCAGGAAGTCCACCGGCACGCCGAGTTCGTCGGCATGGGCGCGGATGTGGCTCACGGCCGCCTGCGCCGACTCCTGCATGACATTGCCGAGCTGACCCGTCAGGACGACGTTGCCCTTTCCGCCGGGGAGGAGGCTCGCCTCGATGAAGAGGACGTCGCCGCCCGTTTCCGTCCAGGCCACGCCCGTGGCGACGCCCGGGCGCGACGTCCGGACGTCCACGTCGGGCAGGAAGCGCGGCGGGCCCAGGTGCTCGGGGATGTCGTCGGGGCCGATCGTGAAGCGCGGGGCAGGCGGCTCGGACGCCGCGGGTTCGGCCGGCGACTCGGGCTGGCCGGGTTCGGCGGCGATCCGGGCGGCAATCTTTCTCGCGATCGTGCCGATCTGGCGCTCGAGGTTCCGGACGCCGGCCTCGCGTGTGTACTCCATCACCGCTCGCCGGATCGCCGGCTCGGTGATCTGGAGCATGGCGGGAGTGAGGCCGTGCTCGGAGAGCTGCCGCGGAATCAGGTAGCGCTCCGCGATGTGCACCTTCTCGTCCTCGCTGTAGCCGATGAGCGGGATCACCTCCAGCCGGTCGAGCAGCGCCGGATGGATCGGTCCGAGCTGGTTCGCGGTCGTGATGAAGAGGACGCGCGACAGGTCGTACGGCACCTCGAGGTAGTGGTCGCGGAAGGTGTGGTTCTGCGCGGGGTCGAGGACTTCGAGGAGCGCCGCCGCCGGGTCTCCCTGAAAGCCGGCGGACAGCTTGTCGATCTCGTCCAGCATCATGACCGGATTGGCCGAGCCGACCTGCCGCATCGCCTGCACGATCCGGCCCGGCATGGACCCGATGTATGTGCGCCGATGCCCGCGGATTTCGGCCTCGTCGCGCACGCCTCCGAGGGAGATCCGCGCGAACTTGCGGTTCATCGCCCGCGCGATCGACTGTCCGAGCGAGGTCTTGCCGACGCCTGGGGGTCCGACGAAGCAGAGAATCGGCCCCTTCATGTCGCCCTTGAGCTTGCGGACCGCGATGTACTCGACGATGCGCTCCTTCACTTTCTCGAGATCGTAGTGATCCTCGTCGAGGACCCGGCGGACCTCGCCCGGATCGAGCTGGTCCTCGGTCACCGTCGTCCACGGGACGTCCAGCACCCAGTCGATATAGGTGCGGATCATCTGGTACTCGGGCGAACCCGTCGGCATCCGATCGAGACGATCCAGCTCCCGCGTTGTTGCCTTCTCGACCGCCTCGGGAAGGTTGGCGGCCTCCACGCGCTCGCGAAGCTCCTGGATCTCCTGGCCCTCCGATTCGCCGAGCTCCTGCTGGATCGCCTTCAGCTGCTGGCGCAGGTAGTGCTGCCGCTGCGCGTCGGTCATCTCCTGCTGGACCTGCGACTCGATCTTGCCCTTGAGCTCGAGCACCTCCACTTCGCGCGAGAGCACCGTGGAGACGGCCGCGAGCTTGGCCGACAGGTCGTCCTCCTCGAGCAGTGCCTGACGGTCCTCGACCTTCATCTCGAGGAAGCTCGCCAGGAGGTACGCGAGCCGGACGGGATCCTCGATGCCGAGGATCATGCTCCGCAGCTCGGGCGACAGTCCGCTCGTGGCTTCGAACGCCCGCTCGGCCAGCTCCTTGAGCTGGCGGACGCGAGCGTCCACTTCGGTCGTGGCCGGGCCCGTTTCGGGGATGGCCTCGATCCGCGCCTCGACCCACGTGTCCTTCATCGTCAACGCCTGGACGCGGATCCTGCCCACACCCGAGACGAGCACCTGCAGGCCGTTGGGGCCTTTGGTCATCTGGCGGATGACGCCCGCCGTCCCGACGCTGTAGAGGTTGGCGTCGAGCGGGTCTTCGGCGTCGTCCCTCTGGGCGACGATGGCGACCATCCGGTTGCCGGCCAGCGCCTGGTTCACGGCCTCGACCGACTTCGGGCGGTTGACGCCAAGCGGCTGGACGGTCATGGGAAAGACGACCGTCCTGCGCAGCGGCAGGAGCGGAAGCGTCTCCGGAAGCACGAGGTCGAGTTGCGGTTCGGGTTCTGCCATCGTCCTGGCGCTGGATCGGCGAGGTCCCGGGTTCAGACGAACACGAGAGACTGATGTGACGGGATCTCGAACCGGCGCCGGCACCGCAGGCACGTCACCTCGTCGTCGACACGGAACAGGTGGTCGCGCAGCTTGCCGTAGATGGCCCGGTCACGCTCGTCGGCGTTGCGGGGCAGGCGGGTCTTTTTGGTACGCCTCACCCAGCGCACCTGATAGTCATCGCGGTGACGGCACCTCGGGCACGTCAGCGGCGTCGGGCGGACCTCGGGACGCTCGTCGAAGAAATCTCGCTCGGCAATGGCCATGGGTCTCAGGATTCGGCCGCGGAACTGCGGCGACTCGCGCCTCCTACAGTATCACTCAAGGTCGGGAGGCCGGGACACACGGCGGAAGGCGCACGGCGGAGTCGGCCAGGGTCGGCCGCGGCCCGGGAATCAGTACACGCCGGGCAGGATTCGCCATCGAACGCGCTTGCGATAGTCCCGATACGAACGGCCGTGCTCGCGGAGGAGAGAAGCCTCTTCCCACCGCGAAGCCGTCGCCAGGTATCCGACGCTCAGCGCCACGAAGAGCAGGCGGCTGGCCGTCATGTGCGGATGCGCGGCCACCAGGAGGACCCAGCCCAGGTAGATCGGATGGCGAACGACGCCGTACGGTCCCTGGCTCGTGATCGGCGAACGGGTCTCGCGTTCGGGCGACAGGGTCCGGGCGAGAGCGTGGCCGTCCACACCCGCGAGCTCGCCGAGGTCGATCTGCGACACGGACCACAGGATGAGGCACAGCCCCGCTGCCTGAACGGCCAGGAACGCCCACGACGCCGGCGCGCCCACCTGGTAGAGGTGCCCGGGAAGGGGCCGCCAGGTCAACGCCAGCACCGCGAACAGGATGCTCGCGGCCCAGACGTATGCCGTCCGGCCGGCGGCTTCGGGAAGGCGCTCGGCCAGGTACCGTTTCACGGGTGAGCGGGCGAGAAGGCTGTGGTGTCCAGCGAACACGCCGAAAAGCGTCAGATTCACAGCCATGGCAGGCCAGACGGCCCCGCCGGATGCGCCGAAGCCCCAGGTGTCCGCCTGGTAGACGATGCCGAACGAGAGCAGGGAGCCGGCGAACACCGCGGCGCCACCCCAGGTGGCCAGCACGCCCAGGCGGTTCGGCGAACCCGTTCGGGCGGCGACCCGCGGCACCGGGTCGCTCACGTCTTCGAGGGGAGCGCGGTTCGTCATGGCGCTGGTCGGGCGCGCGGCGGGGGACGCGAACGGGCCGTCGGCGCACCCGTCCTGACGCCGTTCTATCATAGGCACATCACCATGAGTCGCCGGGACCGCCGCGCGCCCGTCATCACCGGCCTCGGTATCGTGTCGCCGTTCGGCGTCGGGCGCGAGTGCTTCTGGGACGCGGTCCGGTCGGGGCGGAGCGGGATCCGCGCGATCGACGCCTTCGACGCGTCGAAGTACGCCTGCCAGGTGGCGGCGTCGCTCCCACCGCTCACGATCGACGACGCCCTTCGGCTGGCCGCCGGAAACGGCAACGGCCACGCTGCTGCCGCACATCCCGCAGCGACCTTGAGCCACCGTGCGGATCCCAAGCGATACTCGCGCGCGTCGCTCGCTGGCGTGATCGCCGCGGTCGAGGCGTGGACCGATGCCGGGCTGTCGGTCGGCGAGCCCACGGCCGGCGTCATCGTCGGTACCGGAGCAGGCGGGATCGATGTGGGCGAGCGCCAGTACCGGGAGTTCTTCACCGACGGGTGGAAGCGCGTCACGCCGTACGCCATTCCCGTGTCGATCTGCGGCATGGTGTCGAGCGAGATTTCCATTGCGCTCGAGCTGCACGGCGTCAGCCACGTCCTTTCCACCGGCTGCACCAGCTCCACGGATGCCGTGGGCTACGCGGCGGCCGCGCTCCGCGCGGGCGAGGCCGACCTGCTGCTGACGGGCGGGGTCGATGCCTGCGTCACGCCGGGGATGGTCTACGGCTTTTCGCGCATGCGGGTCATGTCCACGCAGTACAACACGGCGCCGGAGCGCGCGTCGCGGCCGTTCGACGCGGGACGCGACGGCTTCGTCCTCGGCGAGGGCGCCTGGATGATGGTGCTGGAGAGCGCCGAGCACGCCCGCCGAAGGGGGGCTCGCGTTTATGCGACGGTGGAGGGGTACGCCTCGACCTGCGACGCCTACCACCGCGTCCAGATGGATCCGGACGGCGAACAGATCGTCCGCGCGATGCAGCTCGCGATCGAGCGGTCCGGGCGCGCGCTCGACGAGATCGGGTATGTCAACTATCACGGGACCTCCACGGCGCTGAACGACGCGATCGAGATGCAGTGCGTGAGCCGCCTCTTCGGCCGGCTTGCAGCGTCGCTGCCCGGCTCGTCCACCAAATCGATGATCGGTCATCCCCAGGGTGCCTCGGGGGCGAGCGGCCTCGCCACGACGGCCCTGGCACTGTCACGCGGATACCTGCCGCCGACCATCAACCAGGAGACGCGGGACCCGGCTTGCGATCTCGACGTCGTGCCGAACTACGGGCGGGCGGCCACGCCGCGGGCCGCGCTCTGCAACTGCCTGGGATTCGGCTCCAAGAACAGCGCGATCGTGCTGGGCGCGCCCGCCGAGTGAGGCCCGACGTGGTGGACGTCCTCGTCGTCGGCGCCGGACCCGCCGGAGCCGTCGCGGCCACGGTGGCGGCCCGAGCGGGCGCCAGCGTGCTGCTCGTCGATCGCGCCGGCTTTCCGCGCGACAAGCTCTGCGGAGATACCGTCAACCCGGGCGCGCTGACGAGCCTTCGAGCCCTGGGGCTCGCCGGTCGCGTCGAAGCGCGAGGGCTCCCGCTCGACGGTATGGTGCTGACGAGCCGTGAAGGCGATCGCGTCGAGGGCACCTACGGTCGAGGCATCGTGGCCAGGACGATTCGGCGGCGCGACCTCGACCTCATCCTCGTCGAGCAGGCGGTCGCTGCCGGCGCCCGCTTCGAGGATGGCGTGGTCGTCAGTGCTCCGGTCGTCGAGCGCACGGGCGACGACCGGGTCGTCCGGGGCGCCAGATTGAAGAGCAGGACGGCCGCGGCACGGACCGTTCGGGCGAGGGTTACGATCGCGGCCGACGGGCGACGGTCGGGCCTGGCCATCCGCCTCGGGCTGATCCATCAGCCGAGACGACCGCGGCGCTGGGTCGCGGGCGGGTATTTCGAGGGTATCCGTGATCTCGGCCGCTTCGGCGAGATGCACATCCGTCCGTCGAGCTACATCGGCGTGGCGCCGATCCCGGGCGGCGTCGCCAACGTCTGCGTCGTCACCGCCAGCCGCCACGGCTGGGACGAGCCGTCGTCGCTGCTCACGACGACAGTCGAGCGGGATCCGGTGCTCGGACCCAGGTTCGAGCGGGCCGGTCTGACCGCGCGCGCGGTGTCGATGGGGCCTCTCGCGGTTGACGCGCACGTGAGCGGCGTGCCCGGGTTGCTGCTGGCCGGCGACGCCTCCGGGTTCATCGATCCGATGACCGGCGACGGCCTCTGCTTCGCGATTCGCGGCGGAGCGCTGGCCGCCAGGGCGGCACTCGCGACCTTCGCCGAGCCGCGCGACGGACCGGCCGAGCTGGATCGCCTCCGAAGATCGGCGTTCGCCCGCAAGCACCGGTTCAACCGATCGATAAGAGCCCTCGTCGGGTATCCGGCCGGCGTCCGGTTGGGCACCCTGACCGCGCGCGTGGCGCCCATGGTGCTGCGGTGGACCATTCGCTACGCCGGGGATGTGGCCGGGTCTCGCGCCGGCGAGTCGCGATGGGCAGTCTGACGGTTTCCGCATGGCTGCTGGCGGCGATCGCCGCCGCGATGTTGCTCGAGACTGCGCGGTCGGCGCGAAATGTGCGCCGATTGCGGGCGCGCGGCGCGCGCGACGTGGACGACGGCGTGTATCGGTGGATGGCAATCGTCTATCCGGCGAGCTTTCTCGTCATGGCGGCCGAAGGATTTGCCGTGGGTCCGCCGACACCCTCGGTGCAGGCGGCGGGCGTTGCCGTGTTCGCCGCCGCGAAAGCCTTGAAGTATGCCGCCATCGCCTCGCTCGGCCCTCGCTGGTCGTTTCGCGTGCTCGTGTTGCCGGGCGAACCGCTCGTGCACTCGGGACCGTACCGCCTGATGCGCCACCCCAATTACGTGGGGGTGATGGGCGAGCTCGTCGGCACCGCGATCGCCATGGGCGCGATCGTGACGGGCCCGGTGGCGCTCGTGACGTTCGGCTTCCTCCTGCGGCGACGGGTGGCGGCCGAGGAACGGGCGCTCGGTCTGGCGTCGGGCGGCCGGACTCGACGCGGCTGATCGACGGCCGTCCGCGTCTAAGTCGAGAGTGTGAGCGCCAAGGCCACGGCCGGCGTCCGGTCTGGCGTCGGCCGCCGTCGCCGCGACGGCCCCGCGCGGAGAATCCGTGGGGCCGGGACCGACCCTGGGGCGGACGCTATAATGATTGGCATCGAAACGAGAGTGATCATGCGGGGCGACACAGCGGTCCCACGCGCCGAGCCGCTTCTCCGGACCGCTCGTACGGTGGTCGTCGCGGTCGCGATCCTGCTGGGGTCTGCGGGCACGGCGACGCCGGGCCTGACGACGCAGCCGTCCGCCGAGGTCGATCTGACGCCTGCCGAGCGCGCGCTCGGCCACGGCGACCTCGATGAAGCCGACCGGCTGGCCCGGCGCCAGGGCGAGCGCAACGATTCGGCGCTGACCGTCCGGGCGCTCGTCGCGCTGGCGCGCGGCCAGCTGGACGACACGCGCCGGTGGCTCGAGCAGGCCGTGTCGCAGAATCGTGTCGGCGACGGCGCGCTCGAGCTGGGGTTGTTCGAGCTCGCGCGGGGTGACGGCGACCGGGGTCGCACGCTGCTCGAGCCCATTGCCGCCATCAGCCAGCGCGGGGCCGACGCCCGCATGCTGACGCGCGCGGCGCGCGCCTCCTGGGCGCTCGGCCGGTTCCGCCGCGCGAACCAGTACTTCAGGGATGCGGCGGCCGCCGCACCCCGTGATCCGCGGATCCAGACGGCGTGGGGCGAGCTGTTCCTCGAGAAGCACAACCGCCAGGAAGCGAGCCAGTCGTTCCAGGCGGCGCTCGGCGCCGACGACGTGTGGGTGCCGGCGCACGTGGGGCTGGCCCGGACCCTGGCGGACGAGAACCCGGGCGCCGCACGGGCGGGGGCCGCGCGCGCGCTGGAGCTCGACGAGGACGCCGAAGGCGCGCACCTGCTGCTGGCGGCGATGGACATCGACGAGGGCTCGCGCGAGGACGCCGCCGAGCGGATCGCCGGCGTGCTCGAGCGCAACCCGGCCAGCCTCGAGGGGAAATCCCTTCGCGCGGCGATGGCCTTCCTCGAGGATCGTACGGCCGACTTCGAGCGCGAGGTGTCCGAGGTGCTCGCCGCGAACCCCGGCTACGGCGAGATCTACCGCGTCGCGGGCCAGCACGTCGCCCGGGCGTATCGCTTCGACGAAGCGACCGTCCTCACGCGCCGC
>Ga0268386_10002341_pt1 | contig 13458 bp, 9 predicted proteins | sample RVTome_15_FD_200260 | JGI IMG/M metagenome (GOLD analysis project Ga0268386, IMG submission 200260) | Soil microbial communities from uranium-contaminated site in the Upper Colorado River Basin, Wyoming, United States - RVT150D86... ...
GCACCGAGAGCCGTGCGAAGGTTCGCACCCCCGGCGAGAGCCGGGTTTCGTCGACGTAACGAAGGACGACGAGGGAAAGGATGAGCAGGACACCGGCATGGGCGTGGCCCGCCCGCCATAGATCCCGACGAATCGGGTTGTCCAAATAGGCGGGGTCACCGATCATCATCGCCAGGATGCTCGCTCCACCGAAGATGACGGTGGGGAAGACCAACATGAGAATGCCGGCGAGACGACGGGATGAGCTGCTCATCTGATGGCTCCTTTGTCGAGACGGTTCCGGGTCGGCCTAGGGCCAACCCTGATGATGCGCTCGAAACTCACGCACCTCCGCGACGGTACGCGGGCCCCAGGTGCGGGTGGGCACCGGGTGCTCGGCGCGAGCCAACTCCAGGTCTGATCGGGTGAATCCCACCGGCTCGGTGATCGGTTCGACCTCGTAGAGGGCTGCCGCGTTCCATCCCAGGATCTTCGCCTTGATGCCCCGGGTGAGGGCGGGATATCCGAACCTGGCCTGCATCTCTTCGGGAATCTGAAACGAGCGGAAAGCCTCGATCTGGCCCTGCGGAGACCCATAGAAGATGGAGTCGGTCCCCCACAGGATGTTGTCCTCACCGAATGCGGCCAGGAGCTTGCCGATCACATGAGCTGCCTCCTCTGGGCGCCGGAGGAGATGCCACCACGTCGAGCCGAGCTCGGCGTAGACATTCTGACCGGGCCCGATGCCGGCATTGCGCACCGAAGTGATCAGCCGGTTCACTCCGACGTTGGCCGAATCCTCGCGATAAGGGCCCTCGCGACGGTCCACTTCGAAGCCGCTGTGGTAAACGACGAATGCGACATCGGGGTGGGATCGGGCGGCGGGTCCGATGTCGATCGGTGACCCGTAGCGCGCCTGGTTGGCGAGGCCTTTGTGAACGAAGAGGATGGGCGTGCCGATCGTCACCAGATGCTCGAGGAACACATCGCCGACCGGCGACAGGTCGGGGTCGTGGTCGTCGAGCCACCAATGGAGGTTCTCTGGGAAGTGAGTGAAGGTCTTCCACCCGGCGATTCGGTTTTCTTCGACTGTCCGGGTCATCTCGTCGAGGACGGACTCGATCGGTGCGGTTTGGGGGAGGGCGAGAGCGTTCACCACCACTCGCTCATCGCCAGACAAGGCCCGGACCAGTTGTCTGGTCTCTTCCATGACATCGTTGGAGAGTGGGCTGCCCTCGGGGTTGATGGGGAGACCCGACAGCGCGGCCATCGTGGTGTCGGAGCGGATGAAGATCTCTTCGAGGAAGTGGTTGGTGGCAAAACAGGCCCTAGGGTCGTCCTCGTCTTTACATCGGGCCTGTGGGAACTGGCTTCCCCAGAACCAGTCGCCCCGCGTGGAGGGGTCGACGTCGTACTCGAGGAGATGACCTTGCACGTCGAATACGAACTCCATCGGACCGATGATCGATCGGGCCGCTTCGCTGTCGAGGCGGGACGCGGGGTCGAACGGGTAGAACAGCCCGGGCGGGATGCCACGTGCCCCCGAGACGGCTCCGTCGATTGCGGCCAGACAGATCGCCAAGGCGCTGGCGGAGCGTAAGAAGCGACGGCGACTGAGTCCGGTCTGTCGGATGGCCTCTTCGATGCCGGTATGGGCCATCCGCTCGGCCTCTATGCGAACGGCAGTCAGGGGCTCGGGCTCGTACTCGCCGTTGGAGCACTGCTCGAAGGCAATGGGGAGCCCCGGGTCTTCGTCGCGCCACCGGATGTTCATCGCAACCCCAATACTGGCCTCTCTCGCCGCGTTTGGGCGTCCCGGCCGACGGGTCCTTACGCTGGAGTGATGTGGCGTCGTCCCTCGTTGACGTTCATCTTCACCGTCACGCTCACGGGGATTCTCAGCAACACTCTGGTCACACCGGCAATACCCGACATCCTCGCCGAATTCGGGCGGTCGCCGGAGAGCGCCGGGTTGTTGGTTGCGGTCGGGTCTCTCGCCGGGATCGTCATGGCACCGATCGCCGGTTTCCTCGCCGACCGTTACGGGAGGCGAATCGTACTCACCACTTGTCTCAGCGTGTTCGGTGTGTTTGGTGGCTTGGCCGCCGCGGCGCCGACGTTCGAGACCCTCCTCGCGGCCCGGTTCCTTCAGGGCGTGGGCTCCGCCGCCTTGGTGAACCTCGCGGTGGTGCTCATCGGTGACAATTGGACCGGGCTGACTCGGACCAAGCTCATCGGGAGGAACTCGGCGATCCTCACAGTGGGCCTGGCGGCGATGCCGCTCCTCTCCGGAGTGGTCACGGAAGCCGCTGGGTGGAGGGTCACCTTCGCCATCTACACCCTCGCCCTGGGAACCGCGGGAGCCTCCTGGATGGTTCTCGATGGCGCCCGCCCATCGAGCCCTCCTCATGTCCGCGAGCAGTTTGGTGATGCCGTGGCTGTGTTGAAGAGCCCTCTCCTCCGCGCCAGCATCCTTGGCGGCTTCCTCGTCTTCATCGCCATCTTTGGGCTTTTCCTGACGGTGCTCCCGGTTCATCTGTCCGAAGTGTTCGGGCTTCGGGCCGGCGGACGTGGTCTGGTCATCTCACTTCCCGCCATCACCGCGTCGCTCGCATCGTTCAACTTGGGGAGAGTCCGCGCCGCCTCCAGTGCTCGCTCGATCGTCATCTTCTCCGCACTGCTACTGGTCGTGTCCTACGTCACCCTCGGTCTCACCACGACCCTGGCGATCGCAATCGTCGCCGCGCTGGTCTATGGCACGTCGGAGGGCCTGTTCATCCCGATGTTGCAGGACGTCACCCTGGAGGGAGCTCCCGACGAGCATCGGGCGGTGGTGATCGCGGTGTGGGTCGGCTTTGCCCGCCTCGGCCAAACCATCGGCCCGCTGCTCGCCGGTATGGCCATCGGCCTGGTCGGCACCGGGCCCACTTTCGTCTTCGGGGCCGGAATCGCCATCCTCATCCTGCTCCTCGGCCTGTTCGGACCGTTCCCGAACACACGCAAGGGTGAAACCCCGCTGACGAGAAGCCTGGGCTGATTGGAGCGTTTGCCGCCCGGATAACCTGGGTATTTGTCCTCGCGGATGTAAGGATTCAGTCGGAACGCCGTGTCTCTCCTCCCTGGAATGTCCGATCTCGCCAGCACCACCGACATCGAATTGGTTTCCGCTTTCCGGGCAGGGGACACCTATGCCTTCTCCGGGATCTACGACCGCTATGCCGACCACGTCTACTCCTACTCGTTGGCGATGCTGCAGGATCCCGCCGCAGCCCGCCGGGCCACCCGTGACGTCTTCGTCTCTACCGCTGAACAGCTCGAAGCCGGTGAGGGGTCCGGGCCAATGCGTCCAAAGCTCTTCGCAACCGCCCACGAGACAGTGCGCTCCTTCTCTGGGGAGATGTATGAGCCGGATGGAGAGGAACCACCGCTGAGCACCTCCGACGTGGATTCCGCCGGGGACCCCTCTTCTCGTCTTCGTGATCAGGTGTGGGGCTCGCTCGACGGGCTCGGTCAGCGCCACCGTGAGCTTCTCGTTCTCGATCTGGTCGAGGGAATGGGCTCGGGAGAGGCCGCCGAGGTGGTGCGTGCCAAGGAAGAGGATGTTGCCGAGATCAGCTCGCGCCTGAGAAGTCACGCCGAGCGAGCGCTTGGCCCTCTGCTGATCGCCGAGTTCGGCAACGACGAATGTGGTGATCTCGACGGGCTCATCGACGGATCGAACGGTGGTCTCCCACCCGAGACCCGCGCCCGCCTCGGCAAGCACATCGGCGGCTGTGTCGACTGCCAGGGGCGACGCAGCCAACTCATCGGCACGGAGAACGTCCTGGCAAGGATCTTGCTCACCTCCGCGCCGACGGGTCTCAGAGACGAGGTGCTCGACCAGGTCATCGTCGAGATCGACCCCATCGGGGCCTCGCCCGCCGTCCCGGCTGCACCCCCACCCGCGGTTTCCGACCCCGCCCCAGTGCCGCCTCCCGCGGTAGCCGCCACCTCCGAGCCCCACCAGCTCAGTGATCCGGTGATGTACGTCGTCTTCGGTGTCATGACACTGGCGCTCGGTCTCATCGGCATGGCCGTGTCGGCTCGTTTCACGCCCATGGGTGCGCCCGGATCGCCGCCGGCCGCCGCCCCTCCGGTGGCCACCTCGACCACCACCACCACCATCGGATCTGACACCACCTCCCCCGAGCCCTCCACCGTGACGACACCGGCTCCCTCCGCTGCGGCGGCGGCCATCACGGTCTCAACGGGCACGGTCGACTTTGGAGACGACGCCACCGTCGGTGAGTTGGAGATAGCCAACACGGGAGGGCAGGTGGGTGAGTTCACGGTCACGTCTAGCTCCGAGTCGGTGATCTTGGCCGTCGGTGGTGGCGAGTTGGGCTCCGGGGAGAGCACTTCGTTCTCGTTGAACCTCGATAGGGAGACGATCCCCGAGGGTGACATCGCCGAGACCGTCACGGTCAGTTGGGCCGGGGGAGCACATGAGGTGGCGGTGGTGGGCACCCATCTCGACAACCCGATCCTCCACAACCCGCAGGCCTCACCGGCCTCGGTTCAGGTCGACGAGGGCTCGGCCTGTAGTCCCACCAGGACCACGATAAGTGTGCGCATTCGCGACAGCTCTCCATTCGTGGCCGTGGTGCGCTGGAGCCCGGACGGGGGAGGCGTCCGCGAGGTCGAGATGTCCGACATCGGTGGTGACATGTTCTCGGCAGAGATCGGCCCGTTCACGGCGGCGCAGTCGACGAGCGTGCGCATCGTCGCCACCGACGAGTTGGGCAACGCCGGAGGCGCTACCGTCGGCGTGATCGTCAATCCATGCCCGTAGATCGTCTTTACAACAGCGCGGTGATCGGCCATCGTTCGGGCGATGAAGGTCGTACTCGCCTACTCAGGGGGTCTCGACACCTCGGTCATTCTCGCCTGGCTGCGTGAGGAGTATCACGCCGAGGTGGTGACATACACCGCCGATGTAGGTCAGGGCGAGGAGGTCGAGGAGGCCCGGGTGAAAGCCCTCGCCACAGGGGCGGTTGCCGCAGTCGTCGGCGACCTCCGGGAAGCGTTCGTGACCGAGGCCGTCTTCCCCGCAATACGCGCTGCCGCCGTCTACGAGACCGAATACCTGCTCGGTACTTCGCTGGCGCGCCCGATCATCACCCAGGGCCTGGTGGAGACCGCACGCGCCCACGACGCCGACGCCATCGCCCATGGTGCCACCGGCAAGGGCAACGACCAGGTCCGCTTCGAATTGTCCACCGCAGCCCTCGCCCCCGAATTGAAGACGATTGCTCCCTGGCGGGAGTGGAAGTTGAGGGGCCGCGCCGACCTCGTGGCGTATGCCGAGGCGCGGGGAATCCCGACACCTGTGACCAAGGAATCGCCGTACTCGATGGACGCCAACCTGTTCCACATCTCCTACGAGGGTGGTGTGCTCGAGGACCCGTGGACCAGCCCACCAAAAGGGATGTTCCGCCTGACCACAGATCCCGAGGACGCTCCCGACGAGGCCCGGGAGATCATCATCGGGCTGGAATCGGGCAACGCGGTGTCGGTCGACGGAGAGGCGATGGCGCCGGTGGAGTTGTTGTCACATCTCAACCAGATCGCCGGTGCGCATGGCGTCGGCCGAATCGACATCGTGGAGAACCGTTTCGTAGGCATCAAGAGTCGCGGCGTCTACGAGACTCCCGGCGGCACCGTCCTCCACGCGGCACGTCGCGCCGTCGAGTCGATCGTCCTCGACCGTGAGGTCCTCCACCTGCGCGACGACCTGGCGCAGCGATACGCCCGCATCGCCTACAACGGGTTTTGGTTCTCCCCCGAGCGCACCAACTTGCAGGCCACGATGGACAGGATCCAGCAGCGAGTCACCGGAGAAGCGCGACTGGTGCTCTACAAGGGGTCGGTGACCACCACTGGGCGACGCTCGCCGCACAGCCTCTACAACGCAGAAGTCGCCACCTTCGAGGTCGACGACGTCTACGACCAGGCCGATGCCAAGGGTTTCATCAATCTGAACGCCCTGCGCATCAGGGGTTACGGCGACGGGTCGTGACCCTCTGGGGCGGGCGGTTCGAAGGCGGGATGTCCGACATCACCCGCACCTTCACCGGCGACACCGCGGACCGGCGTCTGCTCGAGTTCGACCTGATGGGGTCGATCGCCCATGTCGCCATGCTGGGCGAGACCGGGATCATCCCCGCGAGCGAGGCATCGGCTCTGGCCGTGGGGCTGCGTCAGATTCTGGAGGAAGTGGCCGACTTCGAGTTCGAAGACACCGACGAGGATGTCCACACTGCGGTGGAACGGCGACTCGGTGAGATGCTCGGGGAGGTCGCCGGCAAGCTCCACACCGGAAGGTCGCGCAACGATCAGGTCACGCTCGACCTGCGCCTCTACCTGAAAGCGGCCTCAGGACAGCGCATCGAACAGTTGCGCGGCCTCGTGGGATTGCTCGCGGATCTGGCAGATGGACACGCAGAGACGGTCATTCCCTCGTATACCCACTTGCAGCAGGCGCAGTCCACCACCCTCGGTCATCATCTGCTCGCATATGCCTGGATGGGGTTGCGGAGTGCCGACCGCTTCGGGAACGCTATGAGTCGCATCGGTGAGTCGCCACTCGGAGTCGGCGCCTCGGCAGGCTCGTCATTGCCCCTCGATCGGGACCTGACCGCCACCGCTCTCGGGCTGGACGGGGTAATGCCCAATTCACTCGACGCCGTCGGCAGCCGTGACTACGTGGCCGAGTACGTGTTCTGCTGCGCCCAGGCCATGGTCGACCTCTCCCGTCTCGCCGAGGAGTTGGTCCTGTGGAGCACCCAGGAGTTCGGTTGGGTGAGGTTGGGCGATGAAGTGAGCACCGGCTCGTCGGCGCTGCCTCACAAGCGCAATCCCGACATCGCCGAGCTGATTCGGGGACGGGCCGCCACCGTGCTCGGAGACGTGACCGCGATCCTGGCCCTGCAGAAGGGGCTGCCACTCGCCTACAACCGTGACCTCCAGGAGGACAAGCGGATCGTCTTCCACGCCGACGACACCCTGGCCGGGGCGGTCGACGCCATGGGTGCGATGCTCTCCGCGATCGATTTCCATCCACCGTCACCGGGCCCGGAGACAACGGCCCTCGACCTAGCCGAGGTTTTGGTCGAGCGTGGCGTCCCGTTCCGGGAGGCCCACGTCATCGTCGGGCGAGTCGTCAAAGCCCTCGAAGACGATGGGCGCTCGCTCGGCGAGGCCACGGCCGCCGACCTGACGGCCGGGGATGCCCGATTCTCTGCCGAGGACGTCGAGTTGGTCGACCCAACGACGTCGGTGCGACGTCGAGTGACCCTGGGCTCGGGGAGCCCCGAGTCGGTGCGCGAGCAGGTGACGGCGATCAGAACATCGTTGCGCCGCTGAGCCTGCTCAGGGGGTCGAGTAGCTCAGCATCGCCCGCCTGGCAGCCGGTCAGTCGGAGGAGCCACCGTTGGACGAGCCCTTTGTCGACCCGTTGGGTGACGATGGGCTCACCGTCCACGTGCCATGTGACCGGATCAGCTTGTTGAGGTCTCCGGGACCGAGTTTCTCACGGGCGGCTTCGACCTGGGCATTGACCGAGATGTCGTAGGCATCCCGCTTCACATTGCGGAATATGCCCAGCGGGGTCGGGCCGTAGGGCCCATGGGACAGCCGGCTCAGGGCAAACGCCACCGAGGGGTCCGGTCGGCTCTCGTCGTGGACGAGGATGGCCTTGGGGTCGACCGACGAAGAGTCGACGACCTCGGCCTCGCCACCACGGAGGACCACGGCCTTGGAGCCCTCGTCGAAGACGATCGGCTTGCCATGCTCGAGGTCGATCCGGTTGTGGACCCGCTCATCCTTACCCGTGAGCTGGATGAATGCCTTGTCGTTGAACACGTTGCAGTTCTGGTAGACCTCGATGAAGGCTGAGCCCTCGTGCTCGTAGGCCTTCTCCAGCATCTCCTGGGTGTGGTTGCGGTCCATGTCGAGGGTGCGAGCCACGAACGTCGCCTCGGCGCCGAGTGCCAGGGACACCGGGTTGAATGGAAAGTCCACCGACCCGAACGGAGACGACTTGGTCGACTTACCCACTTCCGACGTTGGGGAGTACTGGCCCTTGGTGAGACCGTAGATCTGATTGTTGAAGAGGATGATCTTCAGGTTGACGTTGCGTCGGAGGGCGTGGATGAGGTGGTTGCCTCCGATCGAGAGACCGTCTCCATCACCGGTGATCACCCACACCGACAGGTCGGGTCTAGCTGTGGCGAGACCGGTGGCGATCGCCGGGGCACGCCCGTGTATCGAGTGCATGCCATAGGTGTTCATGTAATACGGGAATCGCGACGAGCACCCGATGCCCGAGACGAAGACGAACTCCTCACGCGGACGCCCCAGTCCGGCGAGGAACATCTGGACCGAGGCAAGGATCGTGTAGTCCCCGCATCCGGGGCACCACCGTACCTCCTGGTCGGTTTGGAAGTCGGCTCTCGTGTAGGAAGGGGCAGTCACTTGATCATCTCCATGATCTTGTCCGTTATCTCGGTAACTTTGAAGGGCTCGCCGGCGACTTTGTTGAGACCGACGGCGTCGATCAGGAACTCGGCCCGGATCACCTTGAGCAATTGGCCGGTATTCATCTCGGGGATGAGGATCTTTTCGTAGGAACGGAGGACGTCGCCCAGGTTGTTGGGCAACGGGTTGAGGTGACGGAGATGGGTGGTCGCCACCTTCCTGCCGTCGAGCCGCACCTTGCGCGCCGCAGCTCGAATCGACCCGAACGTGGAGCCCCAGCCAAGGACGAGGATGTCGGCGTCCTCGTCGCCATCGACCTCCAGATGAGGAACGTCGTTGGCGATGTTGGCCACTTTCCACGCCCGCGTGTCGGTCATCAGTTGGTGGTTGACAGGGTCGTAGGAGACGTTTCCCGAGACGGACTCCTTCTCCAGGCCCCCGATGCGGTGCTCGAGCCCGGGCGTGCCGGGGACGGCCCAGGGGCGGGCGAAGGTGTCGATGTTTCTCATGTAGGGGAGGAATGTCCCGTCGGGCCCGTTGGCCTTCGTGGCGAAACTCACTTCGATCGGGGCGATGGCGTCGACATCGGGAAGCAGCCAGGGCTCGGAGCCGTTGGCGATCTGGTTGTCGCTCAGCAGGAGGACTGGCGTCATGTACCTGATGGCGATGCGGGCGGCTTCGATCGCCGTCATGAACGCCTCGGAAGGCGTGGCGATGGCGAGCACCGGGATCGGCGACTCTCCGTGCCTCCCGTAGAGGGAGAAGAGGAGGTCGGATTGCTCGGGCTTGGTCGGAAGACCGGTGGACGGGCCACCACGCTGGACGTTGATGACGATCATCGGTAGCTCGAGCATGAAACACAGGGAGATCGATTCCGACTTCAGGGCGATGCCCGGGCCCGAAGAGGCAGTGACGGCGAGGTTCCCGGCGAAGGCGGCGCCGATGGCACTGCCCACGCCTGCGATCTCGTCTTCGGCCTGGAACGTCCGGACGCCGAAGTTCTTGTGCCTGGAGAGCTCGTGCAAGATGTCGGAGGCGGGCGTGATGGGGTATGTGCCGTAGAAGAGAGGCAGATTGGCCTTCTGTGACGCAGCTATCAGCCCCCAGGCCAGCGCCGTGTTGCCGTTGACGTTGGTGTAGGTGCCTTCTTCCAGGGCCGCCGGCTTGACCTCGAAGGTGTTCTTGGTGGCCTCGGTGGCCACACCGAAGGTGTATCCGGCCTGGAAGGCGGCCTTGTTGGCCGCGGCGACCTCGGGGAGCTTGGAGAACTTCTTCTCCACCCACTCGATGGTGGGCTGAGTCGGACGGTGGAACAGCCAGGCCATGAGCCCGAGGGCGAAGAAGTTCTTCGACCGCAGCACATTGCGGCCAGTGACGCCGGTCTCCTTCACCGCCTCCTTGGTGAGCTCGTCCATCGGGACCTTGATGACGCGATAGCCCTGGAGGGATTCGTCCTCGAGCGGGTTGGTCTCATACCCGGCCTTGGCGAGGTTGCGCTCATCGAAGGCGTCCGTATTGACGATGAGCGTTCCCCCCTGGCGGAGGTCAGCGAAGTTCTTCATCAGCGCAGCCGGATTCATGGCGACCAGACAGTCTGGGGCATCCCCGGCGGTGAGGATGTCGAAGTCGGCAATCTGCACCTGGAAGCTGGACACCCCGGGGAGGGTGCCGGCCGGGGCGCGAATCTCGGCGGGGAAGCTGGGCAGGGTGGCGAGATCGTTGCCGAACAACGCTGAAGCGTCGGTGAACCGCGATCCGGCTAGCTGCATGCCGTCGCCGGAGTCTCCGGCGAACCTGATGACGAGTTGGTCCAACTCTTCGGTGGGGGTGGTCGACGGGTCTGTTGTGGCGATTTCATCAGCCACTTTGAGTCACTTCCTTGATGGTGTCAGAGATGGTGTTGCGCCGCGGCCAGCCGCCCCCATGGTGTCGGCGTCGCTGACCGCCCGATTCTTGTGTTGTGCATCCAAGTCTATCCGCCCCCTGGGTTAGGTGGATTTGCGGGAGGAGAGGTGAATCCCGTGATTCCATCGTCATCCAGCGCCTTCCCGAAACCGATGAGTGCCGGCTCCGATTGCAGCGGACCGATCAGCTGCAACGAGGCCGGCGGGGCGCCTGTGCCCAATATCGGCAGGGCGAGCGCAGGATGAAGCGCGTGGTTGACCAAGGCAGTGAAGTACGAGATGACGGCCCGGTGATGCTTGTCACCGATCATCTCCAGGCCGATGGTCTTGGCCCGCGCCGCCGAGGTCGGCGTCACCAGGAAGTCGACCGTGGCGAACGCATCGGCAAAGCGGGAACGGATCATCACTTGCCACCCTCGCGCCGCCGCCGCTGCCTCGGGCGTCACGCTGCGGGCAACATCTATCCGGGCGATCACTGCCGGGTCGTAGCTGTCAGCGGATGTCTGGAAGGCCTGATGTGCTTTGCTCACCTCCTCACCAATCGCGTCGATCAGCTCCCGGCTGGGGATGGCGTCGGGCATGTCGATGGGGTGGACTTCGTGGCCCATGTCGCGCAGCGCGTCCACCGTCCTCTCGAAGTCCCGGCCGACGTCGTCGTGCAGTGGCGCCTCCGAGTACCACGGCTCGGGTACCCCAAGGCGGAGGGCGGCCCGATCCGGGACGGGCGCGGTGTCACCCGACATGGCCCTGTAGCTGGCCTCGATCCCTTCCATTGAGTCGGCGAGAGGGCCCACCGTGTCGATCGAGGGAACCAGCGGGAAGACACCCTCGGTGGGAATCCGACCGTAGGTCACCTTGAGGCCGTAGGTGCCACAGAGGGCAGCAGGCACCCGGACCGATCCCCCGGTGTCGGTGCCGATGGCGATCGGGGTGATCCCGGCGGCGACGGCCGCGCCCGACCCGCCGGAGGAACCTCCCGCCGATGTGCTCAGGTCCCATGGGTTGTGCACCGGCCCCCAGTGCGCGTTCTCCGAGTTGAACCCGAACGCCCACTCGTGGAGGTTGGTCCGCCCGATGATCACCGCCCCGGCCTCTTCGAGGCGACGCACGCACGGAGCGGTGGATTTCGCGATCTCGGCGTAGAAGGAGGACCCGGCCGTGGTCACCCTGCCTTCGTGGTCGATCAGGTCCTTAAGCCCGATCGGGACTCCGGCGAGTGGGCCGACGTCCTCACCCCTTGCCAAACGCTCATCCACCTCGGTGGCGCGTTGCAGCGCTCGCTCGTCGTCGAGAGAGATGAATGCGTTGATAGTCTCCTGGGTGGCATGGGCCGCCCGCAAAGCTCGCTCCACCCTCGACACGGCGCTGCCCTCAGACACAGTCTCAAGCTAGCGGCCGACTTCTCCCGCTTGCCTCCTGGACCACAAGCGGCCTCGCGTGTTGCGGGCCACCAATCGGAAGTCCGGCCGCGAGCTGAGTCAGTCGGGCGAACAGACGCCGGTCGGCCGCAGCTACCGCGCCCGCCGATGCTGCAGTCTCTACTCGGTGATGGAGAGACCGCGGTTGTCCGGCACGAGCGAGACCCAAGACTTGCCGGCGGGGACGGTCATGACCGCGCCCGACTCGTCGCGCAGCGTGAACCAGTCGGTCTCCGACTCTCGCTCCCAGGTGCCCTCGGTGACCATGCCGTCGGCGAAGACGAAGGCAAGACCCTGGCCCGTCGTGCGTGAGCTGGGGAGATTGGTGCCCGATTGCCCGCCACCGGGGCTGGCAGTGTACGGCTCGACATAGAGGGCGACCATGATCGGGACTCCGATCCGCTCCTCGGTCCCGTCCTCGTTGCGATAGGTGCTCTCCTCGCCATACGAGGTGCGCAGCCATAGGCGCCGGCCTTCATCCCAATCCCAGAAGACCCGATTCGTGCTGAACTCGATGTTCACCTGTGAGGCGGTGCGCGCACCGGCGGGCATCGGTCCGAATTCCCATAGTGGGCCTTCGGGCGGGTTGTCGGAGTAGTCCCGTTCATCAGCGGTGACACGGAGCACATTGGTGTCCGCATAGAGGTTGTGGGGGGCGCTGCGTCCCGAGATGCGGAAGTATCCGTCCGCGGTCTCGGTGAGGAGATTGACGCCATTGCTCCGGATCAAGCTTTGCACCCATGCCTGCGCCCCGGAGATGGCGAATGTCGGCTCGTTGAGGGCGGGGAGGAGGGCAGCGTCAGTCGGCCGGCCGGAGCGACTGGGCCCGAGATAGTCCGAGTCGCTCTCATGCCAAATCGTGATGAAACGGGTGATGCCCTCGACCATCAGCTCGATGACCATGTCGGCCTGATCGATGCCCGATTGCGGGTTGGCGCGGGGGTGGTTGTCGATCTTCACCGCCAGGACCCGCCGATCGAGCAGAGAGGCGTCATCAACGGGAAGCCCGTTGATCAGAGAGGTCTCCCGGTCGTCGAGTGTGGTCGACGTGGTGGAGGTGGTCGTCGTGGATGTCGATGTTGTGGTGGAGGTTGGCTCGGAGGACGTGGTCGACTCTGCAGGCTCCTCGGCGGCTGCGCTGCATGCCGACATGAGGAGTGCGAGCGTGACCAGCCTGGCGACTGTGGTCCGCATCCGGAGGAGTGTACGAAGCGGTCTCCGACTATCCGGAATTCACTCCGAGAGCACCCCGCCGGTCACCTCGAGATGGGGGAGGGCGGTCTCCGGCTGATCGACGGAGATGGCAAGCTCGATCCCGTCGGAGTTGGCGCGCAGCACGTAGAGCGCGTCGATGTTGACTCCGGCGTCCGCCAGGAGTCTCGTGATACGAGCGAGCTCCCCTGGGCGGTGGGGGAGCTGGACCGTGAGCACGGTGTGCTCCTCATGATGCAGGGCCGCTTCGTCGAGGACCCTGCGGGTCGTGGTGGCGTCGCTGGTGATCAGGCGCACGGTTCCATCGCCGTCATGGCCATAGGCGGCGAGCGCCTCGATGTTGACGCCAAACGCGGCGAGAGCCTCGGTCAGCGCCGCCAGCCGACCGGGCCGGTTCTCCATGTTCACGACGAATTCGGTCAAGGTCG
>Ga0268386_10002342_pt1 | contig 13458 bp, 9 predicted proteins | sample RVTome_15_FD_200260 | JGI IMG/M metagenome (GOLD analysis project Ga0268386, IMG submission 200260) | Soil microbial communities from uranium-contaminated site in the Upper Colorado River Basin, Wyoming, United States - RVT150D86... ...
ATACTGCTCGAGACGGCCCAACGGGTCCTTCTTCCGCCACCGCTCCACCTCTTCGCGGCTCCGGTAGAGGGTGTCGTTGTCATCCGAGGTGTGGGCGTAGTACCGATAGGTGTCGGCTTCGATCAAGGTCGCTCCATCCCCCGACCTCGCCCTTTGCACGGCGGTCTGCATCGTCTCCAGCACCGCGAAGGGGTCGTTTCCATCGATCTTGTGGCCGGGGATCCCATAGCCAGCCGCCCGCTCTGCGACGCCACCGGCGACCTCTTCCTCCGTCGGGACGGAGATGGCGTAGTGGTTGTTCTCGATCACACAGATCAGGGGGAGATCGTGGATGCCGGCCCAGTTCATGGCCTCGTGCCAGTCGCCCTCCGAGGTAGCGCCCTCTCCGCCGTAGACCACGGCCACCGCCCCATCACCGTGGAGCTTGAGGCCGTGGGCGATCCCGGAGGCGTGCGGGAACTGGGTACCGATGACGGAGGATTGGGTGAAGACCCTCCGGTCCGGGTCGGACCAATGGCTGGGGAGCTGGCGGCCCCCGGACGAGACATCATCTCTCTTGGCGAACACTGCCATGAACACCTCGAGGGGGGTGAACCCCCAGGCGAGGCCGACCCCCATGTCCCGGTAGTAGGGAAGAACCCAGTCCTTCTCCCTGTCCAGGGCGAAGACGGAGGCCACCTGGACGGCCTCGTGACCCGAGGATCCGAGGACGAAGGCGGCGCGACCCTGGCGTTGCAAGGCGAACATCCGGTCGTCGACACGTCGGGTGAGCAGCATCAGCCGATACATCTCGACGACCTGGTCGTCGTCGAGACCGAGAGTCCGGTGTCTGGGCATCTGCTCGGTGTTCAGCATCAGTTCCTGTCGTCACCGCTGCGACGGAAGCGCCGCAGGTCACCGATGTCCCTGATCCGCTCGTCGGCTACGCGGACCGCCGCCGCGTTGGGGTGTATCCCGTGCTGTTCGGCGGTCTCCAAGATGTTCAGCGTGGCGTCGTAAATGCCGTCGACCCGGTGTAAGGCCCGTGTCTTCGAGTATCCGTGGAGCTCGTCATACACGTTGATGAGGCCCCCGGCGTTCACGACGAAGTCCGGGGCGTAGAGGATGCCCCGATCGGCGAGGCGGTCGGCGTCCTCGTCGGTGGCGAGCTGATTGTTGGCGCTGCCGACGACCGCGCGGCAGCCGAGAAGCGGGATCGTCTTCTCGTTGAGGGTCGCTCCCATGGCACAGGGCGAGAAGAAGTCACAGTCGGCCTCGTAGATCTCGTCGGGCTCGACTGGCTTGACGTCGTAGGTCGCCACGGCGTGCTCGATGGCAGGCTCGTAGGCATCGGTGACCACCACCTCGGCGCGTGCTTCCACGAGGAGCTGGACGAAAGCGGAGCCGACCTTGCCCACGCCTTGGACGGCGAAGCGCCGACCGGAGAGGTCGGAGTTCCCCCACAAGTCCTGGGCGACGGCGCGTGCCGCCGCGAAGAGACCACGTGCGGTGATGGGCGATGGGTCGCCTGCGCCGCCCAGCGCAACGGAGACACCCAGGGCCCATCGAGTCTCCCGCCGGACGGTGTCCATGTCGAGGGTCGTGGTGCCGACGTCTTCGGCTGTGATGTAGCGGCCCTGCAGAGAGTCGACGATGCGCCCATAGGCACGGAAGAGTCGCTCCGACTTGTGCTCACGGGGGTCGCCGATGACAACTGCCTTGCCCCCGCCAAGGTCGAGCCCGGCGGCGGCGGCTTTGTAGGTCATCCCTTTGGCGAGCCGGAGCACATCCTCGAGAGCGGCCGTCTCTGATTCGTACGGAAAAAAACGAGTCCCGCCGAGGGCGGGACCTAGAGCCGTGCTGTGTATGGCGATTATCGCCTGGAGGCCCGATACGTGGTCGTAGCCGTAGACGATCTGCTCGTGGCCATCGCCGGCTACGGCCTCGAATACACCCAACGTCCTGACCTCCTCTCGAACGGGTGGGCTTCGAAGCTTACCGATGCCCGGGGCGTTGCGTTCGAGGCAGGTTGGACTGTCCGTGTGCGAGGATGGTTACGTGACCAAGTCGGCCTTCCTAAGGGTGTACTCCCCTCAGGTGTCCGGGTCCAGCGATCCGGTTCCGGGGTTCGTGCACAGCTACGGGATCCTCTCCGAGGACGAGGGTGACAGTCACTGGACCGTCGAGTGGGATGGCCGTCGGCTCGTGTGTCCTCGCAATCTCCGGCTCAGGGTCCTGGAGTCGACGGTGGCGTTCGCCAATGCCTTCCGGGGTCTCGGTGCCGGTCTCGTCCCCGAAAGCGCCGCACACGCCGCCGACCGGGAGCTGAAGGCCTATCACCGCAGCCACCCCGAACATCGCTCTCACATCCTCACCTCGGCATGGCACGTGCCGGTGCGGTGGTTCGTCGCCTTCGAGCCATCGGAGAAAGAGGTGTACGAGGGCCCGGACGGCCCTCGACTCCGCTATCGGGCCGATATCGGTCAGGCCCGGGCGCGTGTGAGCCGCGCCCACGACGTACTCACCCGGCTGGCGGTCTTCAACGGGCCGGCCGAGGAGTTGCATCAGGTCCTGGGATGGCTCCAGCCCTTCCCCGACGGGTCGATGGTGGAGCTCGACTACGGCGACGTCTCCGAGCTCTTCGATCCCCAGGACCTGGTGTTCGACGACTCCTGCGACCAGGTGAACCAGTCGATCGACGCACTCGAGGCCGGGGACATGATGCGCGCCGGCGAGTGCTACGGCCGCGTGGTCACCCGCTGGGCCCCCGCCTTCTCGGTCACCTTCAGCAACTGATTTATGGCGAACCCAGGGTTGGGTTCGTGGTTTGAAACCTTGGGAACCGTTTTAACTTGGCGAACGTCGTAACATTGTGAAACGGCGCACAAGCGACGTTGCTCCTCCAATCCGCGACACGACCGAGCAATCGGAGGGGTGGAGACGCATCAGCCGCTCTCCCCGAGTGGCATCCCTTCTCCTCATCCACGTCTCCGCCCCTGTGTCGCCACCTCATCGCGATGGCCCCGGGATCCCACCGGTCCGGGGCCTCGTGATGAGATCACAGAACCGGTTCTGACACCCGGCGCTCCATCTGGCAGCATCACCCGTCGAGATGAGCGCCCTTCCCACGCATCTATTGCCCGACAACTCGTCGATCGACGAGGGGCGCCTCTCAGTGGGCGGATGTGACCTCGTCGAGCTCGCCGCTGAGTTCGGGACGCCGGTCTTCGTCTATGACGAGGACCACCTGCGGGCTCGGTGCCGAGAGGCGGTGGCAGCGTTCCCCGACGGAGTCGCATACGCGACCAAGGCTTTCCTGTGCACAGCCATGGCGGCGCTCGCCGCCGAGGAGGGCATGGACCTCGACGTATCCACCGGAGGTGAGATACACGTGGCGTTGGCCGCAGGGGTGCCGGCAGGTCGTCTCGTCTTTCACGGCAACAACAAGTCGATCCGGGAGCTACGGATGGCCCTGGATGCCGGCGTAGGGAGAATCGTGATCGACTCGATGGTCGAGATCGAGAAGCTGGAGGGCATCCTCGATGGGGGCAACGATCCGGCGAAGGTCCTGCTTCGGGTCAATCCCGGAATCGAGGCCCATACCCACGACTTCCTCCGCACCGGTGCTGCCGACTCCAAGTTCGGGATCAGCATCGCCGACGGGAGGGCGGCCGCCGCAGTCGCGCGGATCACAGGCTCCGGCGTCCTCGACCTGGTCGGTGTGCATGCCCACGTGGGTAGTCAGGTGTTCGAAGTCGGATCCTTCTCCAGGGCCGTGCGGATCCTCTCCGAGTTCGTGGCTCCCCTCGAAGTCGACGAGCTCTCGATCGGGGGCGGGCTGGGGGTTCCTTACGTCGAGGGCGAGTCGGCGCCGACCATCACCGAATGGGGCGCAGCCATCCACGCAGCCGTGGCCGACGTCGGAATCACCCAGCGGGTCACTGCCGAGCCGGGTAGGGCTATCGTCGCGCGGTCGGCCGTGACCCTCTACACGGCAGGCACCATCAAGGAGATCCCTGGAGTGCGCACCTATGTCTCCGTCGATGGCGGGATGAGCGACAACCCGAGGCCGGTCCTCTACGGGAGCGGTTACGAGGTCTTCCTGCCCAGGGCCACCGATGCCGAGCGGGACCGCGAGATCAGACTCGTGGGCAAGCACTGCGAGTCAGGCGACGTGATCGTCTGGCAGGGCCAGGTTCCGAGCGATCTCGAAATCGGCGACATCGTGGCGACCCCTGTGACCGGCGCTTACGGCCACTCGATGGGGTCCAACTACAACATGGTGCTGCGCCCGCCGGTCGTTTTCGCCAAGGGCGGGGATGCCCGTCTCGTGGTCCGTCGGGAGACCTACGACGACTTGCTGGCTCGCGACGTCGGCTGAGACAGGATGGCCTTCCACTACTTCGCGTATGGGTCCAACTTGTGGCCCCCACAGCTTCGAAGCAGATGTGGCTCGGCGATGGTTGTCGGGCGAGCGCGTCTCAACGGCTGGCGGCTCGACTGCGACAAACCGTCCCTCGACGGGTCGACCAAGCTCAATATCCGCCCCGACTCCGACTCGTCGGTCGAGGGTTTGCTCTATCGCATCGAAGACGGCGAGCGTCAGGCCCTCGACGAGGCGGAGCCGCTGTACACATCCCTGGTCGTCGACACGAGCGGCGGTGAAGCACTCACCTACACGTACGAGGGGGAGCCGGCCTCCTCAGCTCCCTACGACTGGTACGCGGCCGTTTGCGCACTGGGCGCCGCCAGTCACGGCATCGAGGCCGGTGATATCCAGACGGGGGCCGTGCCCGACCCGATGGCACCGGGGATCAAGCCGGCCACCCATGACGACCTGGCGCTCATCCATGGCATCCTCAGTGATGGCCTGGCCGCCGATACCGATCGCTATTACGTGCATCCTGGCGATTACTCCTGGTGGGTGTTCCACGACGATCCCCGTCACCCGGATCACTTCTCCACCTGGATTCAGGGCGAGTCGGGGTTCGTAACCATCGACTCGCTGACACCCTTCGAGATCAACGTATTCACCCGGCCCGGTGTCGATCGCATGCCGCTGATCGAGTGGTCGCAGAGACGGCTCGGCGGGAAGGGCGAGGTCGGCTGGGTCGCGGACTCGGACACCGAGCTGATCGCTGATCTCGAGGATGAGAGCTACTCGCCGGTGTCTGCCTACCGCTCCTACGAATGGGATCTGACGGGGCCCATCCCCAAACCGGAGCTGCCTGCAGGCTGGGAGATTCGATCGGTGCGGGACGAGAGAGAGGCGAACACTCGGCGGGCCGCGGCCCATGCCGCATTCGAGTCCACGATGCCCGATGCCATGCATCTGCAGCGTTATATCGACTTCATGCGCTCGCCGGTCTACGTGCCCGAGCGCGATCTGGTCGCGGTCGATGAGTCTGGGACCGTTGTCTCGTTCATGGTCTGGTGGGCCGACCACGGCTCCGCCACGGCCCAGATCGAGCCTTTCGGCACCCACCCCGAGTTCCATCGACGCGGCATAGGCAGGGCTCTCATCCACCATGGGCTGGCGGAGATGAGGAAGGCAGGCATGGAGATGGCGAGGGTGTGCACCGGGGACGAGATGGCGGCAACCGACTTCTACGAGGGAGTGGGCTTCTCCGACGTCGGCCGTCTGCGCTGGTGGGCGTCGGCCGACTGAGCATCGGTCAAAGGGCTGCAAGCCGGCTGCAAGTCACCTGATAGCACGATCCCGGATTCTCTCACTGACATCATTTCGCTGGTCGCCCGTTCGGTCGATCGGCTCGACAGGATCGAGGAGAGATATGACGACTGTGCTGGAAACGATCCCGGGAGGCGCATCCGATGACCTCGCCGCCACGATCGACGGGCGGGTGCTGCGCCCCGGGGACGACGGCTTCGAAGAGGCGACGCGAATCTGGAACGGGATGATCGTGAAGACTCCGGCACTGGTAGTGCAGCCGGAGAGTGTCGCCGACGTCGTCGCCACGGTGGGGTTCGCCCGGGAGCGGGACATGGAGCTCTCGATGAAGGGCGGCGGGCACAACATCGCCGGTCTCGCCTTGAGCGACGGAGGCGTCACCATCGACTTCTCCCGCATGCGCCGAGTGATGGTCGACGTGCCAGGTGGGACAGTGACCGTTCAGCCGGGCTGCAACCTCGGGGACGTGGACCGGGCCACCCAGCAGCACGGGCTCGCCACGACGTTGGGTTTCGTGTCCGAGACCGGTGTGGCCGGGCTCACCCTCGGTGGAGGGTTCGGGTACCTGACTCGCCAGTTCGGCTGGACCGTCGACGACCTCCTCGAGGTCGAGATGGTGACCGCAGCCGGTGAGGTCGTCCGGGCGTCCCGGACGCAGAAACCGGATCTCTTCTGGGCGCTCAGGGGTGGCGGCGGCAACTTCGGGGTCGTCACCGAGTTCGTCTTCAAGACCCATCCGGTGGGCCCGCAGGTCACCGCCGGCTTGATCGCCTGGTCGGCCGACGATGCCGAGACGGTCACTGATCTCTTCCGGCGGATGACGGACCAAGCCCGTTTGGAGATGACCATGGCGATGCTCATGCGCAACGCGCCACCTGCTCCCTGGTTGGGTGAGGAGCACCACGGCAAGCCGATGATCGCCTTCGTGGTCTGTCATACCGGGACGCCCGAGCAGGCGGAAGCCGATCTCGCCGAGATGAGGGGCCACGGGGAGCCTTGGGCCGACCTGATCCAGGTCAAGGACTATGCGGCCCAACAGTCGATGCTCGACGCCACTCAGCCCAAGGGGATGCACTACTACTGGAAGTCGGAGTTTCTCCCCGGGCTCAGCGACGAGCTCCTCTCCGACTACCGGGCCCAGTTCCAGGGGCTGGAGGCGCCGGCCAGCCAGATCGTGCTGTTCCATCTCGACGGGGCCTTGGCCGGTTTCCAAGAGGACGACGGGGCGGTGGGGAATCGAGATGCGGCCTTCGCCTGTGTCGTCCAGTCGATGTGGCCGGCGGGTGGCCCTGCCGAGGCCAACACCGAGTGGGTACGCACCGCCTGGCAGACCCTGCGTAGACATTCGACTGGAGGCAACTACGTCAACTTCCAGACTGCAGACGAGCCCGAAGAGAGGACTGAGGAGTCATACCGCGGCAACTGGGCACGGTTGGCCGCGATCAAGGCGAAGTACGACCCGGACAACATGTTCCGGGTCAACCGGAACATCACGCCCGCATAGCCAGACCGACTTGGGGAAGAGCGGGGTCGTCGGGGGGCGGCCCCGCTCCCGGGGGCGGGTGGAGGATCAGGTCTAGGGTGCCGACGATGACCGACTCCAGGCGCCCGCTGCAGGGCAAGGTGGCCATCGTCACCGGTGGCAGCAGGGGCCTCGGCGCCGCCACCGCCCGCCACCTGTCTCGCTGGGGAGCCCGGGTGCTCATCACCTATCGGCAGCGGCCAGACGCGGCCGAGGAGGTCGTGGCCGCCTGCTCTGGTGACACCCCCGGGGCCAGGGCGGTCCAGATGGATCTCACCGATGAGGGGAGTGTCCGGCGGGCATTCGACGAGGTCCTCGACGGGGAGGAGCGTCTCGACTTCCTGGTGGCAAACGCCGCGGCGACCGCTCTCCGACCTTTGCTTGCGCTGAAGATGCACCAGGTCGACAAGACCTTCGCCATCTCGGTCCGTCATTTCATCCTCATGGTTCAACTGGCGTTCCCGCTTCTCGAGCACAGCGGGGGAAGGATCATCGCGGTGTCCGGAGCCGACACGGTCGGCTACATACCCACTCACGGGCTACTCGCCGCGGCCAAGTCGTCGATGGAGACTTTGGTCCGATACCTGGCAGCTGAGCTGGGGCCCACCGGTGTGACGGCGATGGGGGTCCTTCCCGGGTACATCGACACCGACTCGATCCAGATGATGACCGGCCCTCTCTACGAGCTCCTGAAAAAGGCGGAGATGGAGACCCACCCGCTCCGGGAGGCCGCCAGCCCTGAGGCTGCGGCGGAGGCGATCGCCCTCCTCTGTCTTCCCGAGGCGCGATGGCTCAGTGGCCAAATCGTCCAGAACGACGGAGGTGGCCTCTATGCCATGCAGGCCAGGTTCTTCTCCGCAGCGGTGCAGGCGAAGGGTGAGAATCCAGGAGAAGGCTCTCCGATCGTCGGTGTCTGACCCCGACGACGGGATGAGCCTCTCGGCCTTCGTCCCAGCCGCTAACTTTCCGCTGCGGACCCGGGCGTGGGTGGCTCCCGGACGCGCACAACACGTGCGATATCACGATCGGTCGCCCGACCGGTCGCATCGGGAGGCCCGGCATTCGGGCCAGACGAGGAGTGGAGCCCATGACGCTGGCAGCTTTCACCGGTCGGGAGACCTTCGACCCGGTTCCATCAGTCGGTGTCCTCGCCTCACTCGAGCTGAACGCTCTGGCCGAGCCCCCGACGGGCACCACCCTCGGCATCTTCGTCTCCCCGGGTGGTGATCTCCCGAAGCACTCACCCCTCGATTGGAACGGGCTCGCCGCCGTCGGCTTCGAGGCGAAGATGGGCCAGACGGTCCCGCTGCCGACCGACGACGGGAGACTCATCCTCGCCGGCCTGGGTGACGGGAACCTCGACGCCAACGGTCTGCGCGACGCCGCCGCTGCCATCTCCAGAGCCACCTCACAGGTGGCCGAGATCGCAATCGAGCTCCCCGGTGTCCTCCCTGCGGCCGAAGAAGCGCAACTGGCGGTCGAGGGCGTGACCCTGGCCCGCTATCGCTACGACGCACTCAAGTCCAAGCCGACGGTTACTGCGGTCTCCACCCTGACTCTCGTCGGCGGGGACGCCGCCGCCATCGCCGAGGGCGCCGAGCGGGGACGGGCCATGGCCGAGGCCACCACCATCTCCCGCGATCTGGCGAACACCCCGCCCGCACTGCTCACCGCAGCACAGATGGCCGATGTCGCCGTCCGTCTCGGAGCCGAGCGCGGGCTCGAGGTCGAGGTGTTCGACGAAGACGACTTGAAGGCCATGGCCTGTGGGGGGATGTTGGGCGTCAATGCGGGGAGCACCGAGCCGCCCCGCTTGATCAAGATCACTTTCGAGCCTGAAGACGGGGGTGAGGCCACGTTGTCCCTGGTGGGCAAGGGGATCATGTATGACGCCGGAGGTCTGGCCCTGAAGCCGGCCGACCCGGTGCATGCCGCCATGAAGAACGACATGTCGGGTGCGGGTGCCATCCTCGGGACCATGGTCAACCTGGGGCGTCTCGGCTGCGCCAACAAGGTCGTGGCCTTTCTCTGCTGCACGGACAATCGTCCGTCGGGCAGCGCCATCGCCATGGGCGACGTGCTCGCCGTGCGCGGTGGGACCACGGTCGAAGTGGCCAATACCGATGCCGAGGGTCGTCTCGTGATGGCAGACGGGCTGGTTCTCGCCACCGAGGAGCCCACAGACGCCATCGTCGACATCGCCACCCTCACAGGAGTCGCCATGCGAACCATGGGCACCGAGATCGCGGTGGTGATGGGCAATCACGGCGCCCTGGTCGACCAGGTGGAGGCGGCGGCGCATCGAGTCGACGAGCCGGTGTGGGAGCTGCCTCTGGCAACGCGGTATCGCAAGCAGCTCGATTCAACGGTGGCCGACATCAAGAACCTGGGTGGGGCCAATGCCGGCTCGATCACTGCCGGGCTCTTCCTCGAGGAATTCGTCGCCGGTAAGCCCTGGGCCCACATCGACATCGCCGGAGTGGCCGACAACGAGAGCGACGCCTCCTGGCGCCCTCCGGGGTGCACCGGGTTCGGGGCCCGCCTGCTCGCCGAGCTCGCTCTCGAGTTCACCGCCCCGCTCCCAGGAAAGGACGCACGATGACCGCCGACGCCACGGCAACGAAGAGGTCGTTCAACGACCGGATGCTCGACACGATCGAGAAGGCGGGCAACAAGGTCCCCCACCCGGTCATCATGTTCATCTACCTGATCGCGTTCATCGCGGTCCTGTCGGCTGTTCTCGCCTGGTTCGATGTCAGCGTCACCGAGGAGATCGCCGAGCCTGTGCCGAAACAAGAGCTCGCCGACCTCCGCGATGCCCTCGGCGGCACGATCATCGCCTATGACGTCTTCACCGAGCAGGAGGCGGTCATCCCCGACTACATCATCGTCGAGGAGACCATCGAGGTGCGCAGCCTCCTCAGCGTCGAGGGCATCAGGTTCTTCTTCTCGTCGTTCGTCAACAACGTTGCGTCGTTCGGCGTGATCGCCGTGATCCTGGTGGCCATGGCCGGAGTTGGGGTGGCAGAGGCCTCCGGGCTCATGGCGGCGTTGATACGCAAGCTCGTTGCCGTGGCTCCGCGCCAGCTCATCGCCTTCATACTGATCTTCGTCGGAGTCCTCTCCAGCGTTGCCACCGACGCCGGCTACCTGATCCTCATCCCGCTGGCCGCGTCCGCGTTCCTGGTCGTGGGAAGACACCCGGTAGCGGGGGTGGCCGCTGCATTTGCCGGGGTCAGCGCCATATTTGCGGTCAACATCCTCATCGCCCCGACCGACGCCATGCTCACCGAGATCACAAACGAGGCGATCGGGGCCGCCGGGGCGCCGATCGACATCACCGCCAACTACTTCTTCTCAGCGGTCTCCTCGGTGGTACTCGCCTTGGTCGCGATGGTGGTGACCACCAAGCTGGTCGAGCCCCGCCTCGGTGTCTACGACCCGTCAGAAGGAGACCCGGCATGGGTGGGCGGATCTCAGGAGCCAGACGAGCAAGAGGCGGCTGCCGAGGTGAGGGGTCTGCGTTATGCCTTCTACGCCTCGATCGCCTGTGTCGTCGGCATTCTCTTGTTGACGCTGCCGTCGGGGGCTCCTCTCCGAGATCCCGTCAGCGGCGACATCATCGGCCCCACACCGTTCATGTCGAGCCTGATCTTCATCATCACGCTGATATTCCTGTTCTGTGGCATCGCATACGGGGTCGGGGCGAAGACCGTCACCAACCGAAATCAGGTGATAGACGCAGTGACGAAGACCTTCGCCGGTCTTTCCGGGCTGATCTTCATGCTGGTGATGATCGCCCAGTTCATAGCCTTCTTCAACTACACCAACCTGCCCCGCGTCGCCGCGGTGGAGATGGCCGGCTTGTTGGAGCGGGCCGGCTTCCCGGCCCTGCCGCTGCTGGTGGGATTCATCCTCGTGATCGTGCTGCTCAACCTCATCATCCCGGGTGTCGTGCCCAAGTGGGCCATATTCGCCCCCGTGTTCATCCCGATATTCACCAGGCTCGATGTGGCTCCACAGACACTTCTGGCCGCCTACCGGATCGGGGACGGGCCGACCAACGTGCTGACTCCCCTCATGGTCTACTTGCCGTTCATCCTCACCGTTGTCCAGCGTTACAAGAAGGACGCCGGGTTGGGCACCGTGGTGGCGATGATGCTGCCCTACACGCTGTGGATCCTCCTGGCGTGGGTGGCCCTTTTCGTGGTCTGGTTCCTCTTGGGAATCCCACTCGGCCCGGGCTCGCCAGTGAGCCTTTGAGGTCGAGCCCAGTCCCGCCCGGGCGAGGCCCATGACCGACGCCACGATCGTCTACCTCGTCCTGGGAGCGGTCGTGCTCCTCTTCATCTGGAACAGGTTCCCGGTGGAGATCGTGGCGGTGGGTGCCTCCCTGACCCTGGTGGCGGCCGGCGTCATCAGCGTGGAACAGGGGTTTGCCGGGTTCGGCGACACCACCGTGATCTTCATCGCCGCCCTCTTCGTGGTCAGCGAGGGCATCGACTCCACCGGGGTGACGACGTGGGCCGGGCAGTGGATGGTCTCTCGAGCCGGCGACAGCCGGTCGCGGCTGGTGGTCCTGATGATGGTGATGGTTGCACTGCTGACGGCGATCATCAGTGTCAACGGTGCCGTGGCAGCCCTGCTCCCCATGGTGGTCGTGGTCGCCGTCCGTTCCGCCATCCCCGCCTCGAGGCTGCTGATGCCCCTCGCCTTCGGGGCCCACGCCGGGTCACTGTTGGCGCTCACCGGCACACCGATCCACATCCTGGTGTCGGACGCCGCGGTCGAGTCCGGTGAGGCAGGGTTCAACTACTTCGAGTTCGCCCTGGTCGGTGTGCCTGTCGTGATCGGCGCCGTCGCCATCGTCCTGCTCCTGGGACGAAGGCTTCTCGTCGACCGGGAACCGGAGACGATCCCCCCCGACCTGTCGTGGCACGCTCGCACACTGATACGCCAGTATTCCCCGGGGGAGTGGCTGGCTCGTCTCGAGTTGGACCATGAGTCTCCGCTCGTGGGCCGGCCCGCTGCCGCATTGATCGGTGAGCCCGCATCGAATCTGGCAATCGTCGAGGTGCAGGGCAAGATCGGGGCCGTCGACCTCGATGCGCCCATGCCGGCCGGCGCCGTCCTCACCGTTCGCGGCACTTCACAACAGATCAACGACTTCGCCGCCGAGCACGGGCTTCTCCGACGGCCTTGTGCCCTGAGCGGAAGTTCACCACTCCTCGACCGTGAGGTGGGAGTGGTCGAGGTGGTGATCCCGCCCCGCTCGGAGATCATCGGCGAGCACGTGTTCCCCGGAATGGTCACCTCGAGCGGAGACTTCGTGGTCCTCGCCGCGCAGCGTCAGGGGGAGGACCTCGGCCTCGACCCCGCCCGTCTCGCCGTGGGCGACACGATGTTGCTCCAAGGGACCTGGGACGCCCTCGACCGTGGTCTCGACACCACCGCCGACGTGCTGGTCGTCGATCAGCCTTCCGACGTCCGTCGTCAGGCCGTCCCGATGGGGCCAGGGTCCCGACGGGCCCTGGGCATCCTCCTCGTGATGGTGGTCTTGCTCGCCGGTGGGATCGTGTCGCCGTCGGTAGCAGCCGTGATCGCGGCCGGAGCACTGGTCCTCAGCGGGGTGGTCACCATCAAGCAGGCATATCGGGCCATCTCGTGGACCACCGTGATCCTGGTTGCGGGGATGATCCCGGTTTCCACGGCTGTGCAGCAGTCCGGTGCGGCGGAGGACATCGCCAATGTCCTCGTCGACGTGGTCGGCGACGCCGGCCCCTATGCACTTCTGCTCGGCCTGTTCGTGATCACTGCGACATTCGGCCAGCTCATCTCCAACACCGCCACCGCGTTGATCATGATCCCAATAGCCGTAACAGCCGCTGTCGACCTGGGGGTCTCGGTCCGGCCGGTGATGATGTCTTTGAGCATCGCCGCCGCGGCGGCCTTCCTCACTCCGGTGGCCACCCCGGCCAATCTCATGGTGATGGAGCCGGCCGGGTACAGGTTCGCCGACTACTGGAAGCTGGGGCTACCCATGCTATTGCTGTTCATGGCCGCCTCCGTTCTCCTCGTCCCCGTCTTCTGGCCTTTCTGAGGGTCGGGAGTCCACGGTGCGCCACTATCTAGACTCCCCGGCCCCATGAGCGATCGGTCAGCCTCCGATGAGACGGTTGCGGCAACTCCCCCGGAGGAGACTGACGTCATCCCCCTTCGCGAACGCTACGGGCTGATTCTGGGTCTCATCCTCGCGGCCTACGTCGTC
>Ga0268386_10002343_pt1 | contig 13456 bp, 10 predicted proteins | sample RVTome_15_FD_200260 | JGI IMG/M metagenome (GOLD analysis project Ga0268386, IMG submission 200260) | Soil microbial communities from uranium-contaminated site in the Upper Colorado River Basin, Wyoming, United States - RVT150D86... ...
GCGAGTTCATGAAACTGCCGCCGCTGTAGGCACACTCAGGAATCCGTTCGCCTCTAATCCCCTTCTTTCGGCTTGAACTCCGCCTCCAGCTCCCGCTCCCTAGCTTGATGCTGAGCTTCGGCCTGTAGTGGTTGAGGTTCAACTGAACTGAGGCGACTTACTTGAACGATATGTAGTTCAATGCCGGTAAGCAAGTTGCTCACGAGGACCCTGCGAAATGTCCGCTTCCAGCCAGAAACAACAATTGGGAAGTAACCACCCGGCATTTCTGCCTTCGACCCAAAGCGGACATTTAGTGCCTCGTGATCTAGACTCAACTCAAGGATTGCTTATGACCAAAAGCGGTCACTGACGAACCTTCGTCTTTCGCCTCGAATTGGTTGGCAAGTTGAAGTATTTGTAATCTCCGTGTCCGAGTAGAGTGCGCATGCATCAAGACCTTCTTTACACCATTGCTGAGGTTGCCGTTACACTCGCTGGCTTTAGTGGCGTGGTATTCATTCTTGGAAGTCGGTCTCAGGGTAAATTCAGCGTTTCTGAAAAAAACGGACTGTTTCACCTCTTGTTTACGACCTGCGGCAACATGCTCGTTGTCTTGATTGTTGCTGCGTGCATTGAGTTTTCTGTCGAAAACCTTACAGCTTGGAGAATAGGCTGCTTTCTGATGGCCCTGTTTGTCGTTGTCGGTGCATTGAAAGCTATCTCGGAAGAGCGACAGGGCGAGCACAGTCTGCCAAAGCCGCTAGCATGGCCGATACCTGTCGTTGCGCTGATTCTCGCGTCCGCAAATCTCCTGATCGCTGCAGGGATTGCGGTCGGGCATGCTCCAGTGGCCTGCATTAGCCTCTCAATTTATCTGTTGTTTGTAGCCGTCTGCTATTTCGCGTCTTTGTTAGTGCCGGTAGCCGAAGACAAGCATTAGTGCTGCACTTTGACGGACCGCTCCTAGCCGAAAAGCGACCCTTCACGGGTCGCCTTCTGGCCTGGTTGACTGCGCTAACGGAAAAGGTCGATTTGCGACCCAAACTGGACTTTGGACTACTTCCGACCAAGCTGGTATTTTGCTAGGCAATTCGATGATCAAAGTGGTGTTGTAACTCCGTATGAATCTCTCCGAAGACGTGCTCCTAGGCATTGCGGGAGTCGCAATTGCCCTGATCGGGTTTAGCGGCGTAGTTACCTCACTGGAACGTCAGGGCTCTGGCGGGTGGAGCCCGGCAGAAACACTTCAGCTAAGGACTTTGATCGACCCGAGCATAGTGACTCTTTTCTCCGCATTCGTTCCCATTGGCCTCAGTCTGTTTACTGAAAACACTGAAATAGTCTGGCGTGCGTCCAATTTCGCGGTGTTCGTTGGGCATGTGCTGGGATTTACCGCGTTTCTCCGGAGAGGATCAACTGACACGGTCCTGTTCAGCCAAAAGGCATGGTCTGCCGCTACAGTGATTGTATTACTGGGAACGCTGGGTAGTTCTTTGGGGATACTACCGTGGCATCAGTTCACGTTCTTGTTGGGGCTTACCCTGGGTATCGGAGTGAGTCTTCAAAACTTCTATCTGTTGCTGTTTCCGTCGAGCCAAACTTCAAGTGAATGATTTCACAACCGACTGCACTTGGCCGGAAACGGACATAAGACAATTGTGCGCCACCGGATCGTCATGGCTGAACTCCATCGTGAATCTGCCCTGGCCGCCCGTCATGGAATTGAGTTCGGCGTGACCTGATTTATTGTCACAAGGCGCCTTTAGTTCTATAGTCAAGGCTCTACCAGGACGAAGTAGGGGTGACCAAGGATGGACAGCCTTCTGGATTCTTCGCCGATTCAACGGCAACTTTTTAAGAATGCAAGTGAACCCGAATGCCGCGGAAATTCCTTCGTGATTTCCTTCAGCCGGCCTCGCCGCCGTGGCCGGTATTGGCTGGCGACAGCGATCATTGTCGGTACGGTGCTGTTACTGAGCGTCAGTGCCCAGGTAGGCGTCGCGGGTTTGTAGAAAGCGGATCGGTGCCCGACGCCGAGGCAGTGCGCTGACGACGCGTCGGTCCAGCCGGTGGATGCGGGTACTGCGCCCCGTGTGCTGGCCCGGTTCCGCGTGCCTGATTGGAACCGCCTGATTGGCGATTGCGTTCGCCCTAATCCCCTTCCTTCGGCTTGAACTCCGCCTCCAGCTCCTGCTGCACGTTGTGCGGCACGGGGTCGTAGTGGCTGAACTCCATGGTGAAGGTGCCCTGGCCGCCGGTCATGGAATTGAGCTCGGCGTGGTAGTTGGAAAGTGAGCTGAGCGGCATGTCGGCCTGCACGGTGACGAGGCCGCCCGACAGGCTCTCGGTGCCGCTGATGCGGGCGCGGCGGCTGGCGAGGTTGCCGGTAATGTCGCCCATGCTGGCCTCGGGCACGGTCACGTCAACGCTGACGATGGGTTCCAGGATCTGCGGGCCGGCGTTGCGGATGGCGTCCATGAAGGCGTTGCGCCCGGCGATCACGAAAGCGATTTCCTTGGAGTCCACGGCGTGGTATTTGCCGTCGTAGACGGTGACTTCCATGTCCTGCAGCTGGTAACCGGCGATCGCGCCTTCATCGATGATCTGGCGGATGCCTTTCTCGACGGCCGGGATCAGGTTCGAGGGGATCGCGCCGCCGACCACTGCATTCTTGAACTCGAAGCCCTCGCCGCGTGCCAGCGGGCGGACGCGCAGGTAGACCTCGCCGAATTGGCCGGCGCCGCCGGTTTGTTTCTTGTGGCGGTAATGGCCTTCGGCCGGGCGGGTGACGGTCTCGCGGTAGGCGATGCGCGGCGGGCGCGTGGCGACCTCTACGTTGTAGCGCTCCTTCATCTTCTTCAGCATCACCCGCATATGCAGCTCGCCGAGGCCGCGCACCACGGTCTCGTTAAGCTCCTGGTTGTGCTCGACGATGAAACAGGGGTCTTCTTCCGACAGCCGGGTGAGGGCCTGGGCCAGTTTCTGTTCCTGGCCGCGGCTCTTGGGCCGGATGGCGACGCCGTACATCGGCTGCGGGAAATCGAGCGGCTTCAGGTAGAAGCTGTCGGCATCGTGCGAGTCGTGGAGGATGGCGTCGTAACGGATGTCTTCCACCTTGGCCACCGCGCAGATGTCTCCCGGGATGCCGGCGTCCACCTCATTGTGCTTGCCGCCCTGCACCTTGAACAGGTGCCCCACCTTGAACGGCTTGCGCCCATCGCCGATGTAGAGCTGCGAATCGGGCCTGACGGTGCCCTGGTATACGCGGAAGATGCTGAGTTTTCCCACAAACGGGTCGTTGCTGATCTTGAACACGTGCGCGATCACGTGGGCTTTGGGATCGGCCTTGATCTCCACCTGCTGGGCCTGGTCGCCCTCGCCCTTCATGATCATCGGCGGATTGCCTTCCGCCGGGTTGGGCAACAGCCGCTTGCAGAATTTCAGGAACTCACCGAGCCCGGCGCCGGTTTTCGCCGAAACGAAACAGATTGGCACCAGGTGCCCCTCGCGCAGTGCCTGAGCGAAGGCGTCGTGCAATTCATCGCGGCTCAGCTCTTCGCCCTCGAGGTACTTTTCCATCAGCCCTTCGTTGACCTCGACCACCTGGTCGATGATCTCCTCGTGGGCGTCGGCCACTGAAAAAATGTCCGTCTCGCCATCGGCGTCGAAGAAGCAGTCCCTTACCGTGCTGCAATTATCGGCGGGCAGGTTGATCGGCAGGCATTCCGGTCCGAATTCTTTGCGAATGTTTCGCACCAGCCTTTCAAGGTTGAGGTCCTCGGCGTCGATGCGGTTGATCACGATCACTCGGCACAGCCGCCGGCGCTTGGCGCGGCGCATCAATCGCCGCGTCGACATCTCGATGCCGGCCTGCGCGTTGATTACGAGCGCCGCGGTCTCGGTCGCCGCGAGTCCGGTCAGCGCCGGGCCGCGAAAATCGGGGAAACCGGGAATGTCAATGATGTTGATGTGGATGCCTTCGAAATCGATGCCGGCGATGGCGGAGTCCAGTGAGCTCTGGAACTCCTTTTCGAGCGGGTCGAAGTCAGTCGTGGTGTTGCCGCGCTCGACGGTGCCGGCCTCCCCGATCATCCCGGATTTTTCGAGCAGCGCTTCGGTGAGGGTGGTCTTGCCGCTGCCGGCGTGCCCGACGAACGTAATGTTGCGGATGTCTTCAGTGCGATAATTCGGCATCCCAGGCTCTCTTGTTCTCAAGGGGAGCAACATCCTAGTACAGAACGCCCGGAGGACCAAGCCCGTCAGAGCCGCGGTGGCCCGGCCCCGGCCACGCCAGTTCAGTCTCCATTCAGGATCGAGGTATTAGTCTGTGACCGACAAGCGAAATTCGATCGCTTGCCAGCCGATAAAGTCGAGTTTGGGAGTGCCAATGAGCGCGCCGCGAAATGCGAAGGAGGCCACCATGAAACGAGTGATCAACGCACTGATCTCCCCAATCTTTGCAATGGGTCTGGCGCTGGCCGCGACACCCGCAATGGCGGGGCATGCCGGCCAGGGTGTCGCCTGGGCCAGGGTCATCGACTCGCAACCCGTCTTTCAAACCGTGCGCTACCCGGTGGACGAGCAGGTCTGCTGGGATGAACAGGTCTTGCGCCGCGAGCCTCGCGCCCGCTCAGCCGCGCCGCTCATCCTCGGTTCAATCATCGGCGGCGTTATCGGCCATCAGTTCGGTGGCGGCAGCGGCCAAGTCGCGCTGACCGCCGCGGGCGCTGCGCTCGGCGGGTCGATCGCTGCCGATGCCCAACATCGACGGAACCCGGACGGCTATTACGCGGTCACAGAAACGCGGTGCTCGGTGGAGACCGATTGGCGCAGCGAGCAGCGCGTCGTAGCCTGGGACGTGACCTACGAATTCCACGGCGCGATCTACCAGACGCGTCTGAAAGAACAGCCTGGCAAGCGGATTCGCGTGCGCGTTGCCGCCGACCCGATCGACTATTGAGGTTTCTTTCCAAACAACGTTACACACTCCTGGGATTTAGACAGATTCACTCTGGACAATCCCCCATTCAGGCGCCCTTGCGGCGCCTTTTTTTTGTGGCAAAGCAATGACTTCGCGCCTCCCGGCCTGTACAGCGGGGGGTGGTTGGGTTAACGTTTCGGCGGTTTCCCGGCTTGGCAGAGAGGCGGTAGGGTGTGAGTGAGAAATGGCTGGTCCTGAAGTTCGGCGGCAGCAGTGTCCGCGGGATTGAGCAATGGCGGTCCATCGCCGAACGCATTGCTGAGCGCCGCGCTGAGGGCTACCGCGTCCTGCTGGTGTGCTCGGCGGTGCAGGGCGTGACCGACCTGCTCCAGGACATTTCCGGATCACCGGCGGATGCGTCGCTGCAAACCCAATTCACCGAGCGGCACCAGCGCCTGGCTTCGGAACTCGGTATCGCAGGGGACGAGTGGATTTCCAAGGCCAGCCAGCGTGTCGCCAGGCTCACTTCGGACCTGCAGGCCGCGCCTTCACCCGCAAGGGCGGCCGAGCTGCTGGCCCTGGGCGAATGGCTCAGCACCCGTCTGGGATGGGTCTTCCTTCAAAAAAGCTTCGCCGTCGAGTGGGTCGATGCCCGCGGCCTGCTGGAGGTCAAGCCGGATCCCGAACGCTCGGAGCGGCGGCAGTGGCTAGCGGCCGACTGCCAGCCCGGCGCCGATGCCGCCTTGCTCACCGGCCTCAACGGCTGTGGCCCCGTGGTCATCACCCAGGGCTACATCGCCCGAATGCCGAGTGGCGGGACGGCGTTGCTCGGGCGTGGCGGATCCGACACTTCGGCTGCGCTGCTGGGCGGGCGTATCGGCGCCGAGCGCGTCGAGATTTGGACCGACGTGCCTGGCCTGTTCAGCGCGGATCCCCGAGTCATCCCGCAGGCGCGCCTTTTGTGCCGACTGGATTACGCGGAGGCACTGGAAATGGCGGCCAGCGGCGCCTGCGTGGTTCACGCGCGGTGCATCCGGGCGGCGAGCGAGACGCAAACACCGCTGTGGATCAGGGATACCGGCCGGCCAATCCTGGCGGGCACGCAAATCGATGGCCAATCCCCCGAGTGTGAGGGGGCCAAGGCCGTGGTCTGTCAGAAGGGTATGGCGGTGCTGCTTTTGCAGAACATCGACCCGCGCCAGCAAGTCGGGTTCCTGGCGTGGGTCTTCAACGTCATCGCGGGCCGCGGGATTTCCATCGACCTGGTCGCAACTTCGGAAACCACCACGACAGTCGCGCTCAACCGCGAGGCCAATCATCTTGGCGCGGAAGACCTTTGCGGGCTTGCCGATGAACTCCGCCAGCGTTGCAAGGTGGATATCCACGCGGATTGCGTGACGGTCAACATCGTGGGGCGTGGCGTGAGGACCGCGCTCAGCGGGCTTGGCGAGGCCTTCGCGCGATTCGAGAACGCGCCGTTGCTGATGGTCTCGCAGTCCGCCAATGATCTGTGCCTCAGCCTCCTGGTCAAGCGGGGCGACGAACAGGAATTGCTGCGAACGGCGCATCGCGCACTGATTCCGCGTACCGCGGACGATGAGTTATTCGGGCCGAGTTGGGAGGAGCTGGAAGCCGGCGACCGGGAATTCGCCGTGGCCGGGGGGCGGGTTTGAACGAGGACCGCATCGCGGGCTGGCGGGATGCCGGCGTCTTTCGCTTTCTGGGTTTTCAGTACGCGCCGGAAAGCGGCCGCGCCGAACTGGCCTACGGCCTCGGCGACGGTGCGCCGTTAATCGAGACCGTGACCTTTCCCTATGCGCCATGGCCACCTGAGCCGTCGCGCCAGGATGCCCTTCAAAGAGCCTTGCGGCTGCTGCACTACATCGCAGGGGTCAGTTACTACAAGGCCGCCGTCCCGCCTACATTCGAATCGGAAACCGGGCCCATCGGCCCAGTGCTCGCATCGTTCCTCGACGAACTCTACCTGCAGGGCCTCGCGGAATTCGCCTACGTCAATGACTTGGACCTCGCCTCGCGCATCGATTTCGGCCGACTGGCCGTGGACGACGGCTCGACGGTCGCGCCGCCGCCGGAACTGGTGCTGCCCGGCCGTGCGCTGGTGGCGATGGGCGGGGGTAAGGACAGCCTCGTTGCGCTGTCCCTGGTACAGGACCAGGAGATCGAGGTGCAGCCGGTCTGCGTGGGTAACTCGTCCCTGATCGAGGACACCACCCGCGCCGCCGGCCTGCCGCTGCTGCGCATCGAGCGCGCTCTGGCGCCGCGACTTCGTGACATGAACCGGCAGGGAGCGCTCAACGGGCACGTCCCGGTCACCGCGATCAACTCCGCCATCCTGTTGTGCGCCGCCGTTCTCTATGGCTACCGCTACGTCGTATTCGCCAACGAGCGTTCCGCAGACGAGGCGACGCTGAGCGGAGCGCCCCAGGGCCCGGTCAACCACCAGTACAGCAAGTCTTCGGCCTTCGAGGCGGCACTGCGGACCGTAGTCGCGGAAGAAGTCAGCCCCAATATCGAGTATTTCTCCATCCTCAGGCCGTACTCTGAGCTGGACATCGCCCGCCGGTTCAGCAACCTCACGCAGTTCCATGCGGTGTTCTCGAGCTGCAACCGGAATTTCCACATTGAAGGTTCGAAAACGGAAAACCGCTGGTGCCGCGAATGTCCGAAGTGCCGTTTCACGGCGCTGGCCCTGGCCCTATTCATGGCGCCCGACGAGGTGACGGCCATACAGGGCGCTGACCTGCTGGACGATTCCGGGCAGCTCGACGGCTTCCGCGCCCTGTGCCGGCTGGGGCGCGACAAGCCCTTCGAATGCGTGGGAGAGGCCGGCGAATGCCGGGCGGCTTTGTCGGCGCTCGCCGCGGACCCGAAATGGCGGGATCACGCCGTGGTGCGGGCGCTGGCACCCGAACTCGAGCAAGTGGAAGTGCCTGTATTGGAGAATCTGTTGCGGCCTTCCTCGCATCATTTCATCCCGCAGGAACTGGCCCCGGAAGGGCTCCCGTGTGGCCGCTGATTCGCGGTTCGGCGGGCGCATCGCCATCCTCGGCTCGGGCCGCGAAGGGCTGGCCGCCTTCGAGTATATCCACCACCTCGGGACCGCCGATCAACTCGAACTGATCACCGAGGGGCTGTCTGGCCGCGCGAAGGAAAGCGAGCTCGCGGCCTCCGGCCATCTGAGGATCTGTCCCTTCGACGAAGCCGGCCTCGAGGCCTACGACCTGCTTGTGCGCTCGCCCGGCGTCAGCCCGTACCGAGACCCAATTCAGGCGGCGATGAAAACAGGGGTGCGGATCACCACGCCCAGCTCGATCTGGTTCCAGGCCCACCCGGACGCGAATACCATCGTGATCTCGGGGACCAAGGGCAAGAGCACGACCTCGGCACTGCTGGCCCACTTGCTGGCGGCCCAGGGCCGGCGGGTGCAGCTGGCGGGCAACATCGGTACGCCGCTCCTGACGTGCGATGACCGCAACGTGGACTGGTGGGTGATCGAGCTGTCCAGCTTCCAGATTGCCGATCTCGAAGGGCGGCCGACCTTGGCGGTGCTGCTCAACCTCGCGACCGACCACCTCGATTGGCACGGCAGCGAAGCCCGCTATCGATCCGACAAGCTGCGGCTGGCGAAACTCGTCGAATCTGGTGGGCTGATCGCCAATGGCTCCGACCCGGTACTGCGCGAAGCGCTCGCCGGGCGCCCGGACGTCGAGTGGTTTTCAAGCGAACCGGGGGGCGAGCTGCTCGGTGATGCCAGCGAGGTGGCCATGCCGGCGTCGCTGCCCGGAAAACACAACCGCGCCAACCTATCGGCCTGCATCGCCGTGATGCGGAAGCTGGGTTTCGATCGCCGCCAAGCGCTTGTGGCGCTCGCGTCGTTCAAAGGCCTGCCGCACCGCCTGCAAAATCTCGGCACGGCAGATGGCCTGCAGTTCATCGATGACAGCATTTCAACTGCCCCGGTCGCCACCTTGGCGGCGCTGGAAGCACTTGCGGGGGAAAAGGTGGTGTTGCTGGCTGGTGGATTCGACCGCGGCATTGACTGGAGCCCGTATGCTCGGGCGATGCGGGCGCACCCGCCCGCGGCGGTCATCGCCGTGCCCGACAACGGGCCGCGAATCCTGGCGGCTTTGAAAGAGGCCGGCGTCGAGGCCGAGTTGGGTGTTATCGAGGCTGAGAACCTGAAAGTGGCGGTGGAGTTGGCCAGGAAGCTCGCCCCAGCGGGGGCAGTAGTGCTTCTTTCACCCGGCGCGCCGAGTTTTCCCCACTTTCGGGATTACGAGGATCGAGGAATCCGGTTCGCAGAATATGTCTTCGGCGGCGCATCCGATGTGCCGCCGAAGAGCAGGCGCGAATGACAGTAATGAGGCCGCGGGCCAGGGGGTGAGGAGTGCAGAATTCGCCCTGTACGGTTTGAGGGAGAGACCATTCCCGCGGCCTCGGAGATTAAGACCGCCCTGTGTCGAAAAAAGTTTCAAGATTCATACTCGGCAGTGCAAAAAAGCCCGTACATCTGGTCCTGCGGGCCTGACAAGTTACGTCCGATGAAAATTGCGTTCAAACCGGAATTGGTGGTGATAACGCGCCTAAAAGTGCCGATCTTCGGACAAGCGGATCAGGCCGACTGGTGCGAAAAAACGTCCGTTCGGTTTCAGAACTCGCGGTGGATGCTGTAGTCGGCGAGCGATACCATGGCGGCCGACCATTTCGACTCCTCGAACGCCTCGCTTGCATCCTTGGCGGCCAAGGCAAAAGCCCTCGCCCTCTGGCGGGCGCGGCGCAGGGCTCCGCTGGACTCAATCAACTCCATGATGCGGTCGAGGTGCTCGACTTCCCCGTCGCGGATCGCGTGGTCCACCAGTCGGCGGTCTTGGCGTTCGAGGTTTTGGCGGCACAGTATCAGCGGCAAGGTGGGCTTGCCTTCTGCCAGGTCGTCGCCGATGTTCTTACCCAGTTTCCCGCCGTCACCGATGTAATCCAGAACGTCGTCGGTAACCTGAAAGGCCGTTCCGAGGGCGCGGCCGTAACTCGCCATGTCGGCCTCGAGATCGCGGCGCCCGGCCAGCACCGCGCCGAGCTGACAGGCCGCCTCGAACAGCTTGGCGGTTTTCTTCTCGACCACCCTGAAATAGCGCTCCTCGGTAACTTCCGGGTCGTGCATGTTGAGCAACTGCTCGACCTCACCCTCGGCGATGAGGTTGGTGGCATTGGAGAGGATTTCCATGACGCGCATGGAGTTCACTTCCACCATCATCTGAAAGCTGCGGGAATAGAGAAAATCCCCCACCAGCACGCTGGCGGCATTGCCCCACACCGAGTGGGCGGATTCCTGCCCGCGCCGCATCTCGGACTCATCGACCACGTCGTCGTGGAGCAGCGTCGCGGTGTGGATGAACTCGATGATCGCGGCGAGGGGTACGTGGTCCCATCCGCGGTAGCCGCAGGCGCGGGCCGACAGGCACACCAGCATCGGGCGCAGCCGTTTGCCGCCTGAGCCGATGATGTACTCAGCAATCTGCCGGATCAGCACGACGTCTGAATCGAGGCTGTCGCGGATCAAACTGTTGACGGCCTCCATGTCGTCGCCACAGAGTTCGAAGATGGGGCGGATGTCCTTTGTCTGATTCAAATCCCTGAATCTCCGGTTTTTTCTTCAGCGAATTATAAGCGCCCGCCGTGTCATTCGAAAAACTTTAGTTCGAGGTTTTATCCTACATGGAGAACGGAATGTCTGTGCTACACTTCGCGCACTATTCCAAACCCAATCTAAAACCAACCTGATCATACCGAATCGGGCGAGGCCCTGGAGAGGAAATGCCGAATGGCGCGAGGAATCAATAAAGTCATCCTGGTGGGTAATCTGGGCGCAGACCCGGAGACCCGCTATACCGCGAGCGGCGCAGCCGTGACGAATATCCGGCTGGCGACCAGCGAAGCCTGGCGCGACAAACAGTCGGGCGAACAGCAGGAACGCACGGAGTGGCACCGGGTGGTGTTCTTCAACCGGCTGGCGGAGATCGCCGGCGAATACCTGCGCAAGGGCCGACAGGTCTACGTCGAAGGCTCCATTCGAACGCGCAAATGGCAGGACCAGAACGGACAGGACCGCTACACCACTGAAATCGTGGCCAATGAGATGCAAATGCTCGGCGGCCGCGACTCGGATTCCGGCGGCCCGCCTGCCGACAGCGGCTTCCGGGACAGCGGCGAGAAATCGAAAGAAAAGGCTACCGCCGTTGCAGATGACGGCTTTGTAGACGACGATATTCCATTCTAATCAGGCATTGGCCTGGCAAACAGGGTCCGTGATCCATGACCACCCTGCTGGTTACCGGCGGCGCCGGTTTCATTGGCGGCAACTATGTGCTCAGGACGCTCGAGCAGGATCCCGCCTGCCGGATCGTCAACCTCGACCTGCTCACCTACGCTGGAAATCTCGAGACGCTGGCATCGCTGGCGGATGACGAGCGACACCATTTCGTTCACGGTGACATCGCTGATGCCGAGCTTGTCCACAGGCTCATGGTCGAGCACGAGCCCGATGCCATCGTCAATTTCGCCGCGGAAAGTCACGTGGACCGTTCCATCGATGGCCCGGCCACGTTTGTTCAGACCAACGTCGTCGGCACGCTGAACCTGCTGGAGCGGGCCCGCGAGTGGTGGCGCTCACTCAGCGGAAAGCGGGCCGAGTCGTTCCGGTTCCTGCACGTATCGACCGACGAAGTTTTCGGCAGTCTTGGCGACACGGGAGCGTTCACCGAGGAGACCCCATACGCGCCAAATTCTCCTTATGCGGCGTCCAAGGCGGCCTCCGATCACCTGGTGCGGGCCTTCCATCACACGTATGGCCTCCCGGTGCTCACCACCAATTGCTCGAACAACTATGGGCCGTACCAGTTCCCGGAAAAGTTGATCCCACTCATGATCCACAATGCCCTGCAGAAAAAGGGCTTGCCCGTCTATGGCGACGGCCGCCAGGTACGCGACTGGCTGTTCGTTCACGACCACGTGGATGCCATCAACCAGGTACTTTCGAAGGGGCAGGTGGGGGAGGTCTACAACATCGGGGGCTCAAGCGAACGCGCAAACATCGAGGTGGTGGAGGCGATCTGCGACATCGTCGACGAGCGCCACCCGGACGCGGATTTCGGCAGCCGCCATTCGCTCATTCTCCACGTCGCCGACCGGCCGGGACATGACCGCCGTTATGCCATTGACTGCAGCAAGATTCGCAGCGCCCTCGGCTGGCGCCCCGCGGTGGATTTCGAGACCGGCCTGGCGCGCACCGTCGACTGGTACCTGGATAACGCGGGATGGGTCCAGCACGTGCAGGACGGGAGCTACCAGGGCGAGCGTCTCGGGCTCGGGGTGAGTGGCGCATGAACAGGAAAGGCATCATTCTCGCGGGCGGTAGCGGCACGCGCCTCTATCCGCTCACCCGCGTGGTCAGCAAGCAGCTTTTGCCGGTGTACGACAAGCCGATGATCTACTACCCCCTGACAACGCTGATGCACGCGCAAATCCGGGAAATCCTGATCATCACCACGCCCCACGAGCAGCCGATGTTCCAGAGGCTGCTGGGCGACGGGAGCCAGTGGGGCCTGCGCCTGAGTTTTGCCGTCCAGGAACGGCCTGAGGGTCTGGCGCAGGCGTTGATCATCGCCGAAGACTTTCTCGATGGGCAGCCTAGTTGCCTGATCCTGGGCGACAATATTTTCCACGGTGGCGGCCTGCGCGAGGTCCTGCATCGGGCCGCGGAGCGGCAGGCAAAGGCTACCGTGTTCGGCTACTGGGTGAGCGACCCCGAGCGATACGGCGTCGTTGAGTTCGACGACGAGTTTAATGTGCTCAGCATCGAGGAAAAGCCCAGCGAGCCGAAATCGAATTACGCGGTGACGGGGCTTTATTTCTACGACGAACGCGCGCCGGAATTCGCGCACAGTTTGGAGCCTTCGGCGCGCGGCGAGCTCGAGATCACCGACCTCAACAAGCGCTACCTGGAGGCCGGCGACCTGCGGGTCGAGCGCCTGGGTCGCGGCTACGCCTGGCTCGATACCGGCACCCACGAATCCCTGCAACAGGCCGCCAGTTTTATCGAGACCATCGAAACCCGACAGGGACTGAAGATCGCCTGTCCAGAGGAGATCGCCCTTGGCCTGGGGTGGATCGACCGCGCCCAGCTCGAGCGGCTGGCCGAACCGCTGCGCAAAAGCGGTTACGGTGACTATCTCCTGCAGCTCTTGCATCGGAGTCGGTGATTGTGGACGTCATCGAAACCGGCCTTGCCGGCCTGCTGATCATCGAGCCGCAGGTTCACGGCGATCAGCGCGGCTATTTCATGGAGACCTGGCACGCGCGCCGTTACGCCGCTGCCGGCCTTCCCGAACGCTTCGTGCAGGCCAATGTCTCGCGATCCACCGCCGGCGTGATTCGCGGCCTGCATTACCAGTACCCGGAGCCGCAGGGCAAGCTCGTACAGGTACTCGACGGGCGCATCTTCGACGTTGCGGTCGACATCCGAAACGGCTCCCCGAC
>Ga0268386_10002344_pt1 | contig 13455 bp, 9 predicted proteins | sample RVTome_15_FD_200260 | JGI IMG/M metagenome (GOLD analysis project Ga0268386, IMG submission 200260) | Soil microbial communities from uranium-contaminated site in the Upper Colorado River Basin, Wyoming, United States - RVT150D86... ...
ACAAGTTCAACACGAGAAAGACGACGATACTTTTGCTCAGGGCGTTGAGCCCGAGCCACTGGCTTGAAAGGGCGTCGTGTATCAGTCCGATCACAAAGCCGAACCAGAGCGCGCGCTGCCCGCCCCAAAGCAGGGTAAAGCCCACTACGACCAATAGAGCCAGGTCGACATGACCGCCTGGGCTGATGCTGCGAAACACCGGATGAGTTTGCAATACAAAGGTACACAGCGTTACAAGGATCGACAGCAGGAGCAACATAGATGAGGATTCCACAGACTGGGGTTGCTGGAGACAAAACCGATGCCACACCGAGCGGGATTATCCCATCGATTTTAATGCTAGTACTTCTTCGAGTTTGAGAAAATCCACTGCGGGTTGCACATCGATCTCGTGGAACAATCCGTAGTGGGGGGAACGCACTGCAGTGACGGTGCCGATCACGAGGCCTTTGGGGTACATCTCGCCCAAACCGGAGGAGATGATGCGATCGCCCACACGAATATCATCATGGATGTCCACATAACGCAATTCCAGCCGGTGCTTGGATTTGCCCACGGCCACGCCTCGGGAACGCGTGCGCTGTACCAGGGCATCCACGGCGCTGCGGCGGTCAGTGAGCAGTAGGACGGTGGCATAGCGCGGCGTCGTCTCGATGACGTGACCGACCAAACCGCGATGGGTCATGATGGTATTGTTTGTGTGAAGGCCATGCTCCAGGCCTTTGTTGACGATGATGGCCTGCGACCATTGGCTCGGATCAATACTCACCACTTCGACTGGTATTGCGCTTTGGAAGCTCTGGGAGCGGAAATCAAGCAGTTGTCGCAAACGTTGTTGTTGGAGATACGCTTCGCGGTACTGCTGCAGTTGTCCTCGCAGCGTTTCGGCTTGGTGACGTAGCTGCAGATTTTCCTGACGTACTTGCGTCAGTTGAATATATCCCTGCCAAAAATCGTTAAAGCGTTGAGTTCCTTGAACCAGTGCTGCTTGCAGAGGCACGAGGCTCGACAGGATCAGCGCTTCAAACCGGCTGGTCTGCGGCGCAAAATGTGTTTTGGCGGCGGTGAGCGCCAGGGCTAGGGCAATCAGAGAGAGGAAAAGCGCGAAACGTTTCCTGCGATCCGATAGATCGTTCATAAGCTGGTGGACCAGATACCGAAGGTGATTGTGTGTGGGATAGCTCAATGCACTGCCGTCAGCGGAGGCAAATACTGAGCAAACTATAGCGAAAAATGGCCGTCTTAGCAATGGTGATGTTGGAAGTGGCCGATCGGGGTGAGTTGCAAAATCAAGGCAGTCTTTTAGAATGAAACAAACGACTGAAGTCGGCACTCCCCTTGTTTTATCAGGAGGCATACATGTTAAAACAGATGCGCGAGGCGCAGGGCTGGATGATTAAAGGCGTGCTGTGGGCTGTCGTAGCCGCCTTTTTGGTGACGATTTTCTATTCGTGGGGCGTGCAGTCTAGCAACGCCCCCACGCGCTCGGAAGTAGCCACGATCCTGGGCCGCCGCATTGGCATTGCGGAATTTCAGCAGGCCCAAAATGCATTGTATCAAACCTACCGGAACATTTTCGGCAATCGAAATGATATCGATCTGCGGGAACGGTTTAACTTTCGCGAGATGGCGCTCGAACAACTGGCGCAGCGGTCGCTATTGCTGCGCCTGGCCCAGCAGGAAAATCTCCAGGTGACGGATGCCGAACTCTACGATCGCATTGCCCGCATCCCGGCGTTCCAAGAAGATGGCCGCTTCGATCCGACGCGTTACCAAGCGGTGCTGCGTCAGCAGGTGCCGCCCATCCCCCTGAAGCAGTTCGAAGCGGATCAGCGTCAGGCGTTATTGGCGGAAAAAGTGTACGATGTGGTGCAGTCGAGCGTGCAGGTGACGGCTGTCGAGGTGCAAGCCGCCTACCAGCGCCAGCACGAACAGATTGCGGCGCGTTATGTGACATTGGTGCCGAGTCTGTTTACCGCTCAGGTCAGCGTCACCGACGACGAGGTGAAAGCCCATTACGAGAGCAACCAGGAGCGTTATCAGGAGCCAGAACAACGGCAGATCCGCTATGTCGCGGTATCGCCCAAACGGTTTCCCTACAGCGGCGAGATCACGCCGGACATGGTGACGGATTATTACGAGACGCATCCAGAAGAATTCACGCGTCAGGAAGAAGTACAGGCGCGGCATATCCTGTTCAAGGTCGCCAGCAACACGGATGATGAGCAAGAGGCGGCGGTGCGTGCCAAAGCTGAAAAAATCCTGGCCGAGCTTCGCGATGGAGCGGATTTTGCCACGTTGGCCAAGGAACATTCCGAAGATCAGGCGTCGGCTGAGCAAGGAGGTGCCCTCGGCCGTTTTCCGCGTGGCCGCATGGTGCCACCCTTTGAAGCAGCAGCGTTTTCACTGCCGGTGGGGGAACTCAGCGATTTGGTACGTACGGAGTTCGGCTTTCACATTATTCAGGTCGAAGATAAAATCGCCGCCGGTGTAAAGCCGATGTCGGAAGTTGAGAACGACATTAAAACCCTGCTGCGCACGGAGCAAGAGGAGGAATCGGCGCTGGCGTTCGTGGATGATCTGATGGTGTTATTGGAGGAAGACCCGGCGCAATTCGAAACGTTAGCCGCGCAGCACGAACTCGACGTCATCACGCCGCCGTTGGTGCCGCGTACGGGACGGATTGCCAAGCTCGAAGCGGTGCCGCGCCTCGTGCCACGCGTGTTTGAACTTGAGCAGGGCGCTATTGGCACGGTGGAAGGACCGGACGGCGTCCACTACGTGTTTCAGGTAGCCAATATCCAACCGGCCAGCGTGAAACCGTTCGAGGGTGTGCAGACGCAAGTGCGAGAGGATTTGCAGCAGCAGAAGAGTCAGGAACTGGCGCGGCAAACGGCGGATGACTGGGCTGCACAGGTGCAGTCGGGCACGCCGCTCAACGAACTAGCTACCCCCCTGGGGGTGGAAGTAGTCGAGACTGATCTGTTCAAGCGGGATGATGCGGTGCCGCAATTCGGACGCAGCGCGGCATTTAGCAAAACAGCATTTGACCTCGCGCCGGGCGATGCAGCGTCGGTGCATGAACGCGACCGCCATGTGGTCGTGCAGGTGACGCAGCGGCAAGCGGCGTCGATGGAGGGGTTTGAGGCGGAACAATCGGCTGTGCGTCAGCGTTTATTAGCCCAGAAGCGGCAGCAAGCCCGGACGGCATTTGACAACTCCTTGCGGGCTCAGTATTTACAACTGCGGCAGGAGGGTGAAATTGTCGTCAATCCGCAATACGTGTTTTAGGGGAAATGGTGTCAACCTGCAGGTGAGGCTTGAAAAACGCGGTGGGGATTGATTAAGATGGACTCTCTCATCCGTATTTAAGCGTCCGAACAGCATGACCTTCATATCTTTCCTCTGGAAAAATTGGAAAAATGATGTCGTTGTCTGTCCAGGAACTTAAGGTGGTTGTGGCCGATTTGTGGCGTGCCAAGGAGAATACAGCATGGCGGTGATGGTTCGGATTCCGACACCCTTGCAGAGGTTTACTCGGAATCAAAGTGAGGTTGAGGCAGAAGGCCGTACGGTGATCGAAGTGATTGATCATCTCGAACAGAGCTTTCCCGGAGTTCGGGAGCGGCTTTGCGATGCTCAAGGCGGTATCCGCAAATTCATCAATGTGTACGTCAATGATGAGGATATTCGCTTTATGGACGGTGAGAAAACGGGGGTCGAGGATGGAGATGAATTGTCCATTATTCCGGCGATTGCCGGTGGCCTCGAATAGACTGCGGAACCGTTACTGATGTCTATGAATGAGCCGCTCGAACAATGGCTTGAGGCATGTGCTGCGTACCAGCGTGAGGTGGCGCTGGCCCACCTCGATACGCCGCTTGGTGAGGCTCGAGAGCGGAGTCTATCCGAGACTCTCGAACGCGCTATCGACGTTTGGCCGGCCTCGGAACTCGCGGACCTTAGGAGTCTGATTGAGGCAACACCCGCCGAACAACAGGACCCGTTGCGGCGGGTGCGGTCCTGGGGCGTATCCATGTATCTACAAGGGGCGATGTTGCCGCATCGCCGAGAGATGCTGGCGCGACAAAGAAGCTTGACGTGCCGCGTGGATGATGAAGTAATTCCGGTGATGCGGCATTTTTCCCATCTGGTGTCGGAATCACGCCGCGACCGGCGCATGGCGATCGAAGCGGCTGCCGCGGCGCAGCTCGCCACCCTGGACGATGCGTTTCAAGCCCAATTTGAAGCCACGCGAGATGCGGCGCAACAGCTTGGTTACAATTCGCTCGACCACTTATGGGGCGAAATCTCCGGCGTTGATCTCGACGCGCAGCAGGAGGTGGTCACCGAGCTTCTGGAAGAAACCCAGGTGGTCTACGTTGATCTGCTCAACTGGGCTGCTCAGCGCCGTTTGCATATTCCCCTGGCGCAATTGCGGCGCCACGATATGTTGGCGTTATTCGCCTTTCCAGAGTACCAAAAATATTACCAGCCCAGTTTTTTAGTGCCGAGTCTACAAGTCTGTCTGCAAGATATGGGGATCGATCCGCGGGCGGATGGCCGCCTGACGTGGCGCGAGCGGGAGGCCCGATTCGGTCCAGCCGTGGCCCTGGCGGTGCAACTCCCAGAAGAGGTGCTGCTGAGTTACAGTCCGGTGAGTGGTCTGCAGGCTTCCCAGATGTTCGCGAGCGCTTGCGGGCAAGCCGTGCTGTGGGCTTATGCCTCTGCAGCTCTGCCTCGCGCCCATCGCTTGCTCTTTGATCCTGCCGTGTCGATGGGCAGTGCGCAGATGCTGGCTGACCTGGTGGCACATCCGTTTTGGTTACGCTATTACGGCCGATTCAGCGTCGATGCTGATTATCTGTCGTGGCAGCGCTTGGACCGGTTGTACCGGTTGCGGCGTCAACTCGGGCGCTTTCTCTTTGCCCGTCATGTTGGCACCAGCGACTCGTCTGCTGATGCGGCGGAGGCGTTTCGGGACATTATGATGGAAGCGTGTCACGTGGATTATGCCGCCTCGTACTACGTGATGGATTGGGATTGGCAATATAGCAGCCTCGCGTTTTGGCGGGGTTGGAGCCTGGCCTACACCCTCCTCGACACGCTATACGACCACTTTGCGTCTGATTGGTTTCGCAATCCAGAAAGTGGGGAGTGGCTCCAGCAATACTGGTCTGAGGTTCTGTCGCATCGTGTTGATACGGTTCTCGCAGGTCTCCTTGGGCGCGACTGGGAAGCCACACTTCTGGCCGAAGCCCTGTGCGAAGAGCGTATGAGGTAAACCGCACCCCTTCAGCCCAAATTCCAATTCCCTTGGGTACAATAAAAAAATGGCTACCGATTGGCCTGTGTGGTGTTGGGCATCGGGTTCGCGATACCCGACGTCGCAGAGGGAACATCAGAGTGACGGGGGAGACCAAGGGATGCGACAGAGGTTAGGCGGGAAGCGTGGCGCATGGTTGGCGATGGTGGCGTTGCTACTCTGGGTGCTAATGGGCTGTGGACCCTCGCCGCGCTTGGGGATACAAGCGGACGACCGCTATCAGCTAGCGCAGCAATATTTAGGCAACCAGTCTTATATACTGGCCGAGCAAGAGATTCGCAAGGCTTTGGACTTGGTGCCGCAAGAGCCGAAATATTTTGAGCTCTTGGCGTTGATCTATCAGGCTCAGGGCCGTATCCGACAGGCCGAGGAAGCGTATCAAGTGGCGTTGCAGACCGATGAAGTCTCGCCTTCTACATTGGTGAATTACAGTACGCTCTTGCTCCTGCGCGAGCAGTACGATGAGGCCATCGATATGTCGCAGCGCGCTTTGCAAAAGCCCGGCTATGCCCGGCCAGCCCTGGCCCATACCAATATCGGCCTGGCCTATCTCAAGAAGGACGAATTAGCGCAGGCCGAGGAACATTTTCTCACCGCCCTGGACTACCAACCGGGACTTGCCGAGACGCACCATAATCTAGGTTTGGTTTACGAGCGGTTGGGGAAGACTCATAAAGCGATTTTGTCATTTCGCGAAGCCATCCGGTCTAACTCGGGCTATACGGAAGCTCACGCCAGTTTGGGCCGGTTGCTGTTGCAAGATGGCCGTCCTGAAGAAGCGCGCCATGCGTTTGAGCGGGTGATCGATTTGGCCCCGGATAGTGAAATGGCGGTGGCGTCGCGGCAGCACCTCAAGCGCCTGCCGCGCTGAGACGGGGGGCCACGCGTCTCGGCGGATGGGACGCGCCCTTGGGATTGCATGGACATTGACGGCCTGGACCCGTTCGGCGTACTCTATGTGGGACCACCTTACTAAATACCCAGGACGGCCCGACGATGCCAAGGACAACCGGGTGATGACACACGCCAATGAGTTTTCGTATACCCTTTCGGGGGCTACCCGTTTGTATGGGATTTTCGGTCATCCGATCACGCATTCCCTGTCACCCCTGATGCAGACCTATGCGTTTCAGCACCATCGTCTGGACTGTGTATATGTTCCGTTTCCCGTGGTGCCGGACCGCTTATCTGAAGCGTTGCCGGGCGCGATCGCACTCGGGATTCACGGACTTAATATTACCATTCCGCATAAGGAGGCGATCCTCCCTTTGCTGGATGCAGTGTCCGTTGAGGCGCAGTTCGTTGGGGCAGTGAATACGATAGTGATTCGCGATGGACAGACGACCGGATACAACACGGACGGCATTGGCTTTTTGCAACCGTTGAGCGCATTGGGTATGGCTTTTGCGGACATCTCAGCCTGTGTCTTGGGAACTGGGGGCGCCGCCCGAGCCATCACCATGGCGTTGTTACAAGCGGGATGTCCGGAACTGACGCTTACCAACCGAACCCCAGCTCGGGCCGAGCAATTGAGCGTCGCTTTGCAAGACCGTTTTCCTCAGGCTCATCTGCGATGCGTGCCATTCGCTCAAGCTGCCGAGGTAGCCCGCGAGAGTGGGCTCGTGGTCAATGCCACGTCAGTCGGGTTGTCTTCCGATGCGGCTGACCTGTTGCCGGAGACAGCCTTGCGCCCGCAGCAAGTGGTGTACGACATTGTGTATCGTCCGCTGCATACGCCCCTATTGCAGGCGGCGCAACGCCGTGGGGCGACGATCGTTCCCGGCATTGATATGTTGATTGGTCAAGGTGCCGAGGCCTTTCGGTTGTGGACTGGTTTGCCGTTTCCAATTGTGGAACTCCGGCATCTTTTGCACTCTTTTTTGTAGACTTTGGGCGATATTTAAGTTTTCGCCGAGCCCTTCCGATGATGTGAGCGAGTTGGCGGGATGGATCGCCGCGATGTGGCTTCCGCCACCTTCACCGCGTTGAAGCAATCGCTTGATCGGAGCCAGCCGACAGTACGGCGGTCCGGTTGGTTTGTTGGAAGGCTACCCCTGACTTCGCCTACTTTGCCTGATGACAGGCGGCTGAGAGCGGCGCACGTGAACGGAGACGCAAGGCTCGTCAGCGCAGCAGGGGTGTGGGAAAGGCAAGAGTTATGCCCGTTTTTAAATACGCCGGCAAAACGCGCTCTGGGGCACTGCAAAAAGGCGAGATCGAGGCGCAAGACCGCGACAACGCTGTGATGCTGTTGCGCCAACGTCAACTGATGATCACCTCGATTAAGGCCAAGTCCAAAGATATTGAAATCCCCATTCCGGGGATGCGCCGCGGCATCAAAGAAAAAGATGTTGTGGTGTTCACCCGCCAGTTTGCCACCATGATCGAGGCGGGGTTGCCGTTGGTGCAATGTCTCGATATTCTGGGCCGTCAGGCGGAGAACAAGGAATTTAAGTCCGTTATTTTCAAGGTCAAGGTCGACGTTGAATCCGGAGAATCCTTTGCGGATGCTCTGCGTAAACACCCTAAGGTATTTGACAACTTTTATGCGAACATGGTGGAGGCAGGTGAAGCGGGTGGTATTTTGGATACTATTTTGGCCCGTCTCGCCGGCTATATGGAAAAAGCCCGGGCGCTGAAGAGTAAGGTCAAGAGTGCCCTGGTCTATCCCATCGCCATTGTCAGTATTGCGGTGTTGGTCATCGTATTTTTGATGACGTTTGTCATCCCCGTATTTGCCGAGATGTTTGAGGGCTTTGGCGGTATTCTGCCCGCGCCGACGCGGTTGATCATGACCCTGAGTGACCTGACGAAAAAGTACATTCTCTACTGCATTCCGGCCGTCGTCGGGGTAATCTTTCTGTTCAAACGGTTTTACCGTACGAACCGGGGCCGTAAAATCGTGGATTCGCTGTTGCTCAAATCCCCGGTTTTTGGGCCGCTCATTCAGAAAGTGGCGGTGGCAAAGTTCACGCGCACGCTCGGCACCCTCGTCAGTAGTGGTGTGCCAATTATCGATGGCTTGGGGATTACGGCGCGCACTGCAGGGAATAAAGTGGTGGAAGAGGCAGTTGTGGCTGTAATTAATAGTGTGAAGGAGGGGCAATCCCTCGCTGAGCCCTTAGCCCGCCAAGAGATCTTTCCGCCTATGGTGGTGCAGATGATCGAAGTGGGCGAAAGTAGTGGTGCGCTTGACGACATGCTGGAAAAGATTGCCGATTTCTATGATGAGGAGGTGGATGCCGCCGTCTCCGCCTTGACCTCGTTGATGGAACCGGCGTTGATGGTGTTTCTTGGAGTGACCATTGGGTTCATCGTCGTTGCGATGTACTTACCAATCTTTAAAATGGCGGGCACGATCGAATAGCGACCGTCTTGATCGGCGGGTGCCGAGCGCTACCTCGCGGGGGCGGTTGTGACGCGGTTTGAGGCGGTGCCGTCTCGACACGCGCTGCGACGGCCCCGGTTTGCCTGCCAGGGGGCCATTGCCGGTTCTAAGGGCTACCTTCTGGCCCGGCTATATGCCGAGCAGCGCGTGTCGTTACTCATCGTGACGCCTGATGCGCGTCAACGCGACCAACTGGTTGCTGACTTGCGGTGTTTTCTGTCCGGCTTGCCTGTCTCGACGCCTGCCGAGCCCGGATTTGCCGACCGGGTCTTACCCTATGACCATCAGGTGACAGCGCCTGCTGCCACGGTGACGTACCAACAGTATCGGGCTCTGTACACTTATCAGCCGTTGTGGCGTCTGCTGAGTGACGATCCGGTCATCGTGGTGACGGCGGTTGAGTCGTTACGCTACGGTGTCGCGCCGCCAGAGCTGTGGCGTCAGCGGCAGCTGCCGCTGCACACGGGCGATTTGTTGCGTTTGCCCGACCTCGCGACAGCAGTAGTCGAGCGAGGGTATCGCCGCGTTCCCCTGGTGGAATCAGTCGGTGAGTTTAGCGTTCGCGGTGGCATTCTGGATATTTTTGTTCCCGGTCAATCTTATCCCTGGCGCATCGAATTTTTCGGAGATGAAGTCGAGACGATTCGAACCTTCGAAGTCCAGTCGCAAATCTCATTAGTGTCGCTGTTACGCGTGGTGATTGCCCCGGTACATCCACTTGGCCGGGAGGCACAGGCATCGTCAGGCATGGGGAATCTGCGGCAGCACCTCTTGGCCCATGATTGGAACCAGACCCTGGTGGCGCACAGTTTGGAGCGCTGGGGGATGCAGCCACCCGCTGATTGGCCCTGGGGTATTGACGCATTTTGCTATGAGACGTTGTCGAGTCCGCTAGCGTATTTGCCTGACGCCGGGTTGTTGTGTTGTGTGGACACGGAAGATGTACAGGTTGTCCTGCAACAGCTCAATCCTCCCGACATGCTCTGTATAGGCGATGCCTGTGCCCCCCTGCCGGATACCCATCTCGTGGCACCTGATGACCTTGCCGCGCAACTGCACGAGCGCACTGACGTGTCGCTTATACAGTATGAGACCTCGATCGATTCCCAAGAGACGGCGGTGCTGCGGCCGCGAGGTGCACCGCAATTTTTTGGCGTACTTGAGCGTTGCATGACGCAACTGCGGCAATGGCGGACAGACGGCTTGTGCACGCTGATTCTGTGTCGGTTTCCGCTTGAGGCGCAACGTGTGCAGACCATGCTGGCGACTTACGAACTGGGCAGCCGGGTCATCAAAACATGTAGCGAGTGTCTATCCGATGACGTCCTGCAGCCGGGCGCTATTCTTCTCGGCGTCGGCGAACTGAGCCAGGGATTTGTGTTGCCTGAGTTGCGGTTCGCCGTCTTGCGCGAGACCGACATCTTTGGCGATAAGCCGCGTGAAACGGCGCGGCCGTCGCACGGCCGCCGCGCTCAGCTCGACTTCGGCACACTGCGGGCGGGGGATCGCATCGTGCACATCGATTACGGCATTGGCCGCTACCGTCGCATGGCGTTTTTGGATCTTGATGCAGACGGCGGCGAGTTCATGGAATTGGAATATGCGGATGGGGCGACCCTTTACGTGCCGGCCTATCGGCTCAGCGTGGTGCAGAAGTATAGTGGCGGTGGCGATGAGGATGCCGAGCGCCTCGATCGCTTAGGCGGCACGGCTTGGGCGCGCACCAAAGAGCGGGTGCGGGAATCGCTCCTGGCGATGGCCGAATCGCTGGTGCAGCTACATGCGGTACGGCAGACTGATAAGGGCTATGCGTTTTCGGCCCATACGGCATGGCATCAGGAGTTCGACAGCCGATTTGAATACGCTGAGACCGAGGATCAATTGCGCGCCATTCAGGAGGTCCTAGCCGATATGGAGCGGCCGCGTCCAATGGAGCGCCTGGTGTGCGGCGATGTCGGATATGGCAAAACCGAAGTCGCCATCCGCGCCGCGTTTAAAGCGGTTTACGATGGCAAACAAGTGGCGGTGTTGGTGCCGACGACAGTGTTGGCGCAGCAGCATTACGACACGTTTATGAGCCGGTTTGAACCGTTTCCGGTGGAGATCGAGGTGTTGAGCCGGATGCGCAGCCGCAAGGAACAACAACAGGTCCTGGCGGGGTTGAAGCAAGGTACGGTCGATATCGTTATCGGTACCCACCGGCTGCTGCAAAAAGACGTTGAGTTTAAAGAACTTGGCTTTCTCGTCGTGGATGAGGAACATCGGTTTGGCGTTAGTCACAAAGAAAAGATCAAGCGCTTGAGCACCCAGGTCGATGTGTTAATGCTCAGTGCCACGCCCATTCCCCGTTCGTTGCATATGACGCTGGTAGGGCTGCGCGATTTCAGTACGATCGAGACTCCTCCGGAAGGTCGAAGTGCTATTCAGACGATCGTCACGCCGTTTTCTCAAAATACCATTCAGCAGGCCATCCGGCAGGAGTTGGGGCGTGGCGGCCAGGTTTTTTTTGTACATAATCGCATCGACACGCTGCCTGCCTTACAAGCCCTGTTGGCCGAGTTGGTGCCGGAATGCCGAGTCAGCATCGCCCACGGGCAAATGCCGGAACGCGCGCTCGAAAAAATCATGCTGCAATTTTTGCGGCGCGAGTGCGACCTCCTGTTATGTACAACGATTATTGAATCCGGTTTGGATATTCCCTCGGCCAACACGATTATTATTAATCATGCCGAACAGTTTGGCTTAGCGCAGCTCTATCAATTGCGTGGCCGGGTGGGACGCAGCATGCAGCAGGCGTATGCGTATTTGCTTATTCCCGGCGATTTGTTGCTCTCCGACACCGCTCGCAAGCGCATCGAGGCGATTGAGGAATTTTCCGAGTTGAGTTCCGGATTCCAATTGGCCGCCCGGGACTTGGAAATTCGCGGTGCCGGAAACTTGCTGGGGGCGCAGCAATCAGGGCATATTGCCAGTGTCGGTTTTGATCTCTACTGTCAGATGCTTGCCGAAGCCATCAGCATTTCGCGCGGCGAAGCGGTGCCCGTGCGGGTGGATCCGGAATTGCGGCTGGATATACAGGGCCATATCCCGACTGAGTACGTGGACAGTGAGGCGCAGCGTTTGGAGTTGTACCGCCGCTTGGCGGCGGTTGAATCCGATGTGGCTCTGGAAACGCTGGGGCAAGAATTGCGGGATCGCTTTGGCGCCATGCCGGAGCCCATGGTGCGCTTGCTGTCGGTAGTGGAGTGCAAACTTCTGGCGCGTCAGTTGGCGATCGAGCGCATCGAACAACAACGCGGGGCAGTGCTACTCACCTTTCATCCGCAAACGCCAGTCGATTCCACTTCCTTGCTGCAATGGCTTGAGACAGTAGCGCCCGATTTCCGTTTTCAATCTGAGCGGGTAATTCGCCTTCCCCTGAATGGAGTCACCCCGGAGGCGCGTCTTGATCGTCTTAAAAATCACTTGCAACAGTTACGGGCCAGTGCTAGCATGTAAGTAGCGCCAACTCTTTGTAATTCAAGTAAATTTAACATTTAAGCGAGTTGTTATGGCTGAAAAATCATTATTTACGGGCAAACTGCGTGTCATCATTCCGGCCATTATCTTGGGAATTGGCGTGATTATTGGTCTGCGCTATGGGATTGGCTATTGGATCTACAGCATGAAGCACGTCGTCACCGACGATGCCCGAGTCAAGGGACGCATGGTATCTGTCGCGGCTGAAGTGTCAGGTGTGGTGAAGGTATTGCGGGCGGAAGAAGGATTTGCCGTGCAGGCGGGCGATGTGCTGTTGGAACTGAATGATAGCAGTTATCGTTTGCACTATGAGGAAGCCCAGGCGCAGGCGGAGATGATTGAGCGGCAGCTTGCTGAAGCCGAGCACGTTTATGATCTGCACGTGAAACGCACCGCGAGCCGCATCGCGCAAGCCGAAGCGGAGTTGGCCGCGCAGCAAAGTGCGTTGGAAGAAGAGCGCACCGCGTTGGTGCTCGAAACGGAGCAAATGCAAAATGAGACCGCCGAGGCCGAAGCCGCTCTAAAGCAAGCCGTGTCGGCAGCGCAAGAGACGCAGGGTCAAGTGCGAGTGGCTATGAACAATTGGGAGCGCTCTCAAGCCCTGTTCAACGATGGCATTATTTCGGTCGAGGGCCGTGACCAGGCGCAGGAGGCAGTAGGCCAAGCGAAGGCGCGACATGCCGTGGCCAAAGAACGGGTGGTGCAACAGCGGGCGCGGCGTGACAATGTCGTAGCCTCGCAAAAACGCGTGCAGCTCCTGCAACGCAAAGTCCAGACGATGGAAGCCGAGGTGGCCAAAGCCCGCGCCAGTCTGCGCCTGGCCGAGACGGAACAGGATCAAGGGCTCGTGCTGGAGGAGAAGAAGGAAATCTTGAAAGCCCAGCTGCGGGAAGCGCAGGCCAAAGCGGAGCGGGCGAAGAACGATTTGGGCGATACGGTCTTGCGCAGTCCGATAACCGGCGTCATCAGCCGTCAGCGGGTGGAAGAGGGCCAGTTGGTGCAGCGGGGGCAGCCGATCCTGGTGATTAATGATCCGCAAGACGTGTGGGTCTTGGCCAATATTAAAGAATCGTATATTCGGGATGTGATCCTGGGGAATCCGGTTGATGTCCGCGTCGACGCTTATCCGGATCGCCGGTTTGAGGGTAAAGTGGACACGATTGGCGCGGCGGCGATTTCGGAATTTTCGCTGTTTCCGCCAACGGGAACGTTTACCAAGGTT
>Ga0268386_10002345_pt1 | contig 13455 bp, 12 predicted proteins | sample RVTome_15_FD_200260 | JGI IMG/M metagenome (GOLD analysis project Ga0268386, IMG submission 200260) | Soil microbial communities from uranium-contaminated site in the Upper Colorado River Basin, Wyoming, United States - RVT150D86... ...
TCCACAAGCTGCCCACGACCCCGGAAGACCCCTCCCAGGGGACGGTGCAGGGCATCCGCGAGCTGACCGGTGAGGCGGGAGAGAGCCCGGCCGCTCTCGACGGGGTCTTCCACGGGACGACGATCGCGACCAACATCGTGATCGAGCACAACGGCGCCCGGGTCGGGTTGGTCACGACCGAGGGCTACCGCGACATCCTCCACATCGCGCGGCACAAGAAGCCGCTCAACTTCTCCAACTACCAGGACCTGCCCTGGCAGCGCTATCCGATCGTCCGCCGCCGCTACCGGCTCACCGTGCCCGAGCGGATCACCCGCGACGGCGAGGTGCTCGTGCCGCTCGACGAGGACGCCGCCCGGCAGCGGGTCCGGGAGCTGAAAGAGGCCGGCGTCGAGGCGGTCGCCGTCTGCTTCCTGTTCTCCTTCCTGAACCCGGAGCACGAGGCGCGCGTCGCCGAGATCGTGCGCGAGGAGTTCCCGGAGGCCTTCCTCTCGGTCTCCTCCGAGGTCCTGCCCCAGTACCGCGAGTACGAGCGCTTCTCCACGGTCTGCCTCAACGCGTTCATCGGGCCGAAGGTCGCGAGCTACGTGCGCCGGCTCGAGGAGGAGCTGCGGGCGCTCGACGTGCGGACCGGCGTCCACCTCATGACCTCGGCGAGCGGCGTCTCCACGACCGAGGCCGCGACCTCGCGGCCCGTGAACCTCCTCATGTCCGGGCCCGTCGCCGGCGTCGTCGGTGGCATCTGGGCGGGACGGCAGGCCGGCCACGAGAACGTCATCACGCTCGACGTCGGAGGCACGTCGGCCGACATCGGCCTCGCCCAGGGCGGCAAGCTGCGCATGAAGCACCTGCTGGACACGAAGGTCGGGCCCTACCAGGCGATGATCCCGATGGTCGACGTCGACACGATCGGCGCCGGCGGGGGCTCGATCGCCTACGTCGACCAGGGCGGCATCTTTCACGTCGGACCGCGCTCGGCGGGCGCCGACCCCGGCCCGGCCGCCTACGGCCGCGGAGGGACCGAGGCGACCGCGACGGACGCCATGGTCGTGCTCGGCTGGCTCAGGCCGGAGGCGTTCCTCGGCGGGGGCATGGAGCTCCAGCCCGACCGCGCCCGCCGGGCCTTCGAGGAGGGCCCCGCCCGGGCGCTCGGGATGAGCGTCGAGGAGGCTGCGATGGGAGCCGTGCAGATCCTGACCCACTCGATGGTCCAGTCCATCGAGGAGAACTCGGTGCGCAAGGGCTTCGACCCGCGCGACTTCGCGCTCGTCGCCGAGGGCGGCGCGGGCCCGCTCTTCGCAGCGCAGATCGCGGTGGAGGTGGGGACGCCGAACGTCGTCGTCCCTCCCTACCCGGGCGTCACGGCCGCGATGGGCCTCCTCGCCACCGACATGGTCTACGAGTACGTGGCCACGTCCTACCAGCGCTTGTCGTCGCTCGACGCCGCTCCTCTCGCGAAGCGGTTCGCGGAGCTCGAGGAGGAGGCCCGCCGCCAGCTCGAGGAGGACGGGATACCCGCGGAGCGGCTCGTCGTGCAGCGCGTCGTCGACGCGCGCTACGCCGGCCAGGGCTACGAGCTGCGCGTCGAGGTCGGCTCCGGGGAGATCGACGAGGCCTGGGCCGGGAAGCTGCGCGCCGACTTCCACGACATCCACGAACGGGAGTACTCGCGCCGCTTCGAGGAGTCCGACATCGAGATCCCGAATATCCGGGTGCGGGGAATCGGCCTCATGCCGCCGCTCCAGGACGCGGAGGTCGAGCGCGGGGACGAGAAACCGCCCGAGGAGGCGCTGCGCTACGAGGGACCCGCGTGGTTCCGGGTGCAAGGAGAGCTGCAACAGATCGCGACCAGGTACTACGACCGCTCCTCGCTGAAGGCGGGCAACCGCCTGCAGGGACCCACGATCGTCCATCAGTACGACTCGACGACGGTGATCCCGCCCGGGCTCGCCGCGTCGGTCGACGGCCACGGCAACATCGTCATCGCGACCGGCGCCGCCGCCCGGGCCGAGGCCCGCGAGGCCGCCGAGGCAGTGGAGGTCTGAGATGTCCGTGATGGAGTACGAGGTCGGTCGCCAGCCGGGCCCGCCCACGCGCGCGCGGGTGGAGGTCGACCCGGTCACGCTCCGCGTCCTCGGCGGGGCGTTCCACGCGATCGCCAAGGAGATGGCCGGTGTGCTCTTCCGCATGAGCTACAGCTCGATCATCCGCGAGTCCGAGGACCTCGGCGCCGGCATCTTCGACGCGCAGGGGCGAGAGCTCTGCGAGTCGGACTCGACCCCGATGCACATCGGCTCGCTGCCCTGGTACATCCGCGGCTTCCTCCACCGCCTCGAGGGGCAGATCAAGGACGGCGACGTCATCGTCCACAACCATCCGTACCTCGGCGCCTCGCACAGCCCCGACGTCGCCGTCGCCGTGCCGATCTTCCACGAGGGGGAACTGCTCGGCTTCGCCGCCGTGACCGCGCACGTGCTGGACGTCGGGGGCTCCTTCCCGGGCATCAACGCCGACGCGTTCGACGTCTACGCGGAGGCGAAGATGTACAACGCGCTCCGCTGGTACGAGGAGGGGGTGCTGAACGAGGACCTCGACCGGATGATCTTCGACAACGTCCGGACCGAGACGATGAACCGCGGCGACATGAACGCGATGCTCGCCGCCTGCCAGCTCGGCAGGGACCGGTTCCTGCGCCTCGTCGGCCGGTACGGGGCCGAGACCGTCATGAGCGCCGCCTACGAGTGGATGGACTACTCCGAGCGGATGCTCCGTGCGGAGATCGAGAAGATCCCGGACGGCGAGTACGCCGCGCCGACCGGCTGGCTCGACGACGACGCCCGCAACCGCGGCGTGCGCCTCCGCGTGGAGACGAAGGTGGTCGTCGAGGGCGACTCGATCACGATCGACCTGACCGGGTCCAACCCGGAGGTCCCGACCGGCTTCAACGTGCCCTTCGAGGGCTCGCTCCTCGTCGGCGCCTACTACGCGGTCCGGACCATCCTGCTCGACGAGGCCGTCTTCCCCGAGCACGTCCCGCAGAACGACGGCGTCTTCCGCCCCGTGAACGTGGTCGCCCCCAAGGGGACGATCTACAACCCGACCTTCCCGCGTGCCTGCTTCTCGCGCTTCACGCAGGTGCAGCGGGTCGTCGACAACGTCATCCTCGCCCTGAGCGACGCCCTGCCCGAGCAGACGACGGCGGGGAACTCGGCGGGCATCCACTTCTGCGCGTACTCGGGCTTCGACGAGAAGCAGGGCGAGTACTGGCTCTACCTCGAGGTGAACGAGGGGGCGTACGGAGGCCGCCACGGCAAGGACGCGATGGACTCGGTCGACAACCTGATGGCCAACACCCGCAACAACCCGATCGAGGAGCTCGACCTGCGCTTCCCGATCCGCTGCGACCAGTACGAGCTCCGGCCCGAGCCCGCCGCTCCGGGCAAGTGGCGCGGCGGGATCGGCATCATCCGGCGCAACCGCTATCTCGTTCCCGGCGTGTACTCCTGCGAGGGCGACCGGCAGACCGACCCGCCGCGGGGCGTGTTCGGCGGGTGGGACGGCCTCGTCGCCTCCTGCCGGAAGAACGCCGACCGGCCGGACGAGGAGCGCCTCGACGCCAAGGTCACCGGCGTCCCCTTCGAGGCCGGCGACTTCATCGAGCTCGTCGAGCCGAACGCAGCCGGGTACGGCGATCCGCTCGAACGCGACCCGGAGCTCGTCCGCGACGACATCCTCGACGACTTCACGACCCCGGAGATCGCCCGCGAGGCCTATGGGGTCGTCTTCTCCGACGAGCGGACGTGGGAGGTCGACGCCGGGGCGACGGAGCGCCTGCGCGAGGAGCTGCGCGCGTCCCGCGACGGCGCGGGGAGCCTGACGGCGTACTTCGCCGAGCGCAAGCTCGAACGTCGGCCCAACCCTGTCTCCGCTGCCGGCGACCGGGAGTTCGGCAAGAGCTAGTGCCCCTCCAGGCAATTCACGCCTGCTTCTGCCCCGCGATCACGCGGCGCCGAAGCGCACCCTCGCCCTTGCCAAGGCGTCCAGCCTTGGCCGCGGACGAGTGCGCGCTCCGGCTTGGTGCTCGCGACGCAGAAGCGGGACAGAATTACCTGAAGGAGCATTAGTGGCCCGCAAGCGCGCCATCCGACCGGTGCCCGCCGACCCGCAGGGGATGCCCGTGCGCCGGGTCCGCAAGGCCTACGAGCAGGTGAACGACCAGCTCCGCGAGCTGATCGTCTCCGGCGAGCTCGCGCCGGGCGAGCGCCTCCCGAACGAGGCCGTGCTAGCGCGGGAGTTCGGCGTCAGCCGGGCGACCGTGCGGGAGGCGCTGCGGATCCTCACGGCGCAGAACCTCATCCGGACGACCAAGGGCGCGGGCGGCGGCAGCTACGTCACCCTGCCGACCGTCGACCACATCTCCGAGTTCCTCCGCGGCAACCTCAACCTGCTCTCCGAGTCGGACCACGTCACGCTGGAGGAGTTCCTCGAGCTGCGCGAGCTGATCGAGGTGCCAGCGGCGCGACTCGCCGCCGAGCGGGCGAGCACGAGCGACGTCGACCGCCTGCGCGACACGATCCCCGAGCAGCCGCTCCGCATGACGACCCAGGAGCAGTTCGCCTTCAACAAGGGCTTCCACACGGTGATCGTCGAGGCCTGCGGCAACACGCTCCTCTACATCGCCACGCAGCCCGTCTTCACCGTCCTCCAGACCCACCTCGCGCGCTCCACGCTCGGCCGGAGCTTCCACAGCTCGATCAACGAGCACCATCGCGGGATCCTGGCGGCGATCGCAGGCGGCGACGCGGACGGCGCCGCCGAGCAGATGCACGCTCACCTCGAGTACCTGCGGCCCGCATACGAGCGGGCGTGGCGGCACGCGGTCTCGATGCGCCAGCGGGCGTGAAGCTCCCCCTCGCCGACGTCCGGGTCCTCGCGATCGAGCAGTACGGGGCGGGGCCGTGGGGGACCCTGCAGCTCGCCGACCTCGGCGCCGAGGTGATCAAGATCGAGGACCCCACGTCGGGCGGGGACGTGGGGCGCTACGTGCCTCCGTTCCAGGAGGGGGAGGACTCGCTCTTCTTCGAGACGTTCAACCGCAACAAGAAGAGCGTCTCGCTCGACCTGCGCCACCCGGAGTCGCGGGCGGTCGTCGAGGATCTCGTCCGCGCGGTCGACGCCGTCTACTCGAACTTGCGCGGCGACCATCCGAAGCGCCTCCGCATCACGTACGAGGACCTCGCCGAGGTGAACCCTCGCATCGTGTGCTGCTCGCTCTCGGGCTTCGGCATGACCGGGCCGCGGGCCGGCGAGGGCGGCTACGACTACATGATGCAGGGGCTCGCCGGGTGGATGAGCCTCACCGGCGAGCCCGACGGGCCGCCGACGAAGAGCGGGCTCTCGCTCGTCGACCTCTCGGGCGGCTACGTCTCGGCGATCGCCCTCCTCGCGGGCCTCTGGCGGGCGCGGCGGGACGGCGTCGGGTGCGACTGCGACGTCTCGCTCTTCGAGACGGCCCTCCACGAGCTCATGTACGTCGGCACCTGGGTGGCCTCCCGCGGCTTCGAGCCGCAGCGGCTCTCGGAGTCGGCGCACCCCTCGATCGTGCCTTTCCAGAACTTCCCGACCGGCGACGGGTGGATCGTGGTCGCGTGCCCGAAGCAGAAGTTCTGGGAGCGGCTGTGCGAAGCGATCGGGCGGCCCGACCTCGCTTCCGATCCGCGCTTCGCCGACTTCGCCGGCCGGCACGAGAACCGAGCGGCGCTCGTGCCGGAGCTCCGCAGCGCCTTCGAGACGCGGACGACGGACGAATGGCTCGCGGTCCTCTCGGCGGCCGGCGTGCCCAACGCCCGCGTGAACGACGTCGCAGAGGCGCTCGCCGAGCCGCAGGTCGCCTCCCGCGACGGCATCGTCGAGACGGAGCATCCTCGGCTGGGAACGGTCCGCCAGGTCGCCACGCCGCTTCGTGTCGGCGAGGAGGAGAAGCCCGCCCGCCGCGCGCCGTTCCGCGGGGAGCACACCGAGCAGGTGCTCGTCGACCTCTGCGGCTACTCACCGGAGCGGGTGCGTGAGCTCGCCGCCGCCGGCGCGCTCGGCGACGTGGCGCTCTAGCGTGCATGGTACGGTGGCGAGCCGGCGCGCTTCCGTTCGGCGCTCTCGTCTTCCGCCGCGCAGCGGACGCCCGTCCTAGTACGGAAAGATGGGAGGGATGGCGATCTCCAAAGACCGGCTCGCTCAGGAGGCGCCGAACGAGGCCACTCGAGAAGCGCCGACGGCCGCGAGCGGCCTGCTCCTTCTCGCGGACATCGGTGGCTACACCTCGTTCCTGCAATCCGTGGCGGTGGCCCACCAGGACGACGCCTTCGCCGACGGTGCCGTCCCCGACGCCTACGCGGTGATGTCCAACCTGCTCGACGGGATCGTGGGGAGCATCGCACCGCCGTTCACGCTTTCGAAGCTCGAGGGCGACGCGGTCTTCGCGTATGCAACGGATTCCGCCTCGATGCCCCGCGGAGCGGCCATGCTCGCGTGCTTCGCCGAGTGCTATGCCGATTTCCGTCATCGCGTGGGCACGGCTCGCGGCGTCTGGCAGTGCTGGTGCGACGCCTGCTCCCGGATCGACGTCCTCGACCTCAAGTTCATTCTCCACGCAGGCTCGTTCGTGATTCAGGAGATCGCGGGGAGGAGCGAGCTCGTCGGGCCCGAGGTCGTCATAGCGCACCGTCTGCTCAAGAGCGGCGCCGCGGAGCTCGTGGGCCACGGCGCCTACGCACTGGCCACGGCGGCCGCCGCTGATCGGCTCGACCTGCCGACCGAGTCCGCTGTCCCGATCGTCGAGACCTACGAGCACTACTCGACGCCGGTCAGCGCCCACGTCTTTCCGCTGCGGAAGGCCTGAGCGCGCCTGATCCGAAGATCAGGTCGAGATCATCTTCTTCTCGATGCCGACGCCGGCCGCGAGGGCGCGCTCGTACTCCAGCGGAACCGTGGCGGAGTCCTGTAGCGCGATCCCCGTGGAGTCGAAGACCGTGATCTGGTCGTCGGACTCGCGGCCCGCGAGCTCGCCGACGATCACCTTCCCGATCTCGCCGGCGACGTCCTCCTCCGTGATGAGGCCCTCCCGCAGCGGGACGTTGATCTCCCCGTCCGTGCGGCACTGGCGGATGTCGTCCACGAAGACGCGCGCCCGTCGGAGGACGGCGCCCTCGAGCTCCTGCTCGCCCTCCAGGTCGGCTCCGAGGGCCGCGAGGTGCGTTCCCGGCGAGATCCACGCGTCCTCCACGATCCCGCCGCGCGCGTGCGTTCCCGTGACGACGACGTCGGCGCCGGAGACGACCTCCTCGAGGTTCGTGGAGGCGCGCAGCTCGAAGCCTGGATACAGCGGCTGCTCCTCGGCCACGAAGCGGTCGAGCGACTCCCGGCTGCGGCTCCAGACGCGCACCTCCTCCCACGGGAACACCTCGTTGCAGGTGGCCAGGGAGCCCTTGCCGACCATGCCGGCGCCGACGATGGCGAGCACCTTCGAGTCCTTGCGCGCCAGCCACTTGGCCGAGACGGCCGCCGAGGAGCCCGTTCGCATCATCGTGTGGTGGGAGCCGTCGCAGATCGCGAGCGGGAAGCCGGTCTCCGGGTCCGTGTAGACGAGGATCGAGAAGACCGTCGGGAGCTCGAAGCGGGCGTTGTCCTCGCGGATCGAGACCCATTTGCAGGCGGCGGCGGGCGGGTCCTCGATGAAGGAGGGCATGACCTCGAACTCGCCCGGATAGTCGTCGAGGACGATGTGCCCCTTCGGCTCCATGTAGACCCGGCCGAGCCCGTGCATGCGGAAGGCGTGCTCGACGCAGTCGTTGTACTCGGCCGGCGTCAGGAGGCCAGTCATGTCCGTGCGGCTCAGGATGAGCGTCTTGCGGTTGCGCCAGCTCTCGGACACGGCCGGCGCGCTAGACGACGCGGTGCCAGTTCACGTTGCTCGGCTTCCACTCCGTCGAGAAGACCGAGAGGACCCGCACCACGTCGCTCGAGCCGCACTTGCTGCAGGGCGGCGGCTCCGCCGAGGCCCGCACCAGCTCCTCGAACCGCTCCTCGCACGACTGGCAGCGGTACGCGTAGATCGGCACGCCCGAAGTCTAACTTAGGGGCTAGAGTCGTTCCATGGCCGAGCCACCCTCGCCGGCCGAGCTCCGGCGGATCGCCGAGACGCAGGGAGTGACCCCCACGGACGCAGATCTCGAGGCGGTCCGCGCCTTCCTCGCCGTCCTCCTGCCGGCCTTCGAGGAGCTCGCGCGGCTCGTGCCTCCGCGGGCCTCCGGCGGGTGAGCCTCGCGCGCCTCGCAGCGGCGCTCCGCGCGGGGGAGCTCTCGCCCCGCGAGGCCGTCGAGCGCCACCTCCGGCGCATCGAGGCGATCGACGCGGAGGTGAACGCCTACATCGCCGTCAGGGCCGAGGAGGCGCTGGCCGAGGCGACCGCGCTCCTGGGGTCGCGCGAGCGCGGGCCGCTCTGGGGCGTCCCGGTCGCGGTGAAGGACGTCATCGACGTCGCGGGCACGCCCACGACGGCGGCCTCCCGTGTCCTGGCCGATTACGTGCCAGCGGAGGACTCGCACGTCGTGGCGCGGCTTCGGCAGGCGGGCGCGGTCGTCGTCGGCAAGCTGAACCTCCACGAGTTCGCCTACGGCGCGCTCACGACGAGCCCGCATTTCGGCCCGGCCCGGAACCCCTGGTCGCCGGACCGGATCTGCGGCGGCTCGAGCGGGGGGAACGGAGCGGCCGTCGCCGCGGGCCTGGCCGCGGGGACGCTCGGCACGGACACGGCCGGCTCCATCCGGATTCCGTCGTGCCACTGCGGCGCGACGGGGCTGCGACCCTCGACGGGCCTCGTCTCGAACCGCGGCGTCGTCGCCGTGGCGCCGACCTTCGACACGGTCGGGCCGATCGCGCGCACGGCCGAGGACTGCGCGCTCCTCCTCGCCGTCGTCGCGGGGCACGATCCCCGCGACCCGGCGAGCCTCGAGGCGCCGGTGCCCCGGTACGGCGAGCTCCTCGGCGACAGCGTCCGCGGCCTGCGCGTCGGCGTCGTGACGAGCCTCGTCGAGGGCGCGGACCCGCGCGTCGCCGAGGCGGTCGAGACCGCCCTGAACGAGCTCCGCTCGCTCGGCGCCGAGCTCGTCCCCGTCGAGGTGCCGCTACTCGAGCACGCGGGGACGATCCAGCAGGCGATGCAGTTCCCCGAGGCCACGGAGGTGCACATGGAGTGGCTCCGCACGCGGCTCGCCGACTACGGCGCCGACGTGCGCGCCCGCCTGCTCGTCGGCCTCTACGTCCCGCCGGCCGTCTACGAGACGGGCAGACGCGCCCGTGCGGCGGCGTGCGACGAGATCCGGCGCGTGTTCGAGGGGGTCGATCTCCTCGCCGCGCCGACGATGCCGGTGCTGCCGCCGCGGATCGGCTCGGAGACCGTCGAGCTCGGGGGGCGCGAGACCCTCTACCGGCTCGCACTCATCCCGTACAACTCGCCGTGGAGCCTCGTCGGCGCGCCGGCCGCCAGCGTGCCGTGCGGGCTCGTCGACGGGCTGCCCGTCGGCCTCGCGCTCGTCGGCCGGCGCCTCGGCGAGGCGACGGTCCTCAGGGCGGCGCACGCCTTCCAGCAGGCGACGGACTGGCACGAGCGCCGTCCGGCGCTCGCCGGGCCGCGCTAGGTCTGGCGCGGGAGGAGGGGCTCCCCGGTGAGCAGACGCTCGACGCCGCCCATGCCCCAGTGGCTGCGGCCGTCGCCCGCGAGCACCGAGGGGACGCCCCTGACGCCCGCCGCCTCGGCCTGCTCCCGGATCGCCTGGAGGCGCGATCCGAGCTCGGGCGAGTAGGCCGCCCGGACGGCTTCCGGGGCGTCCAGCCCGGCGCGCTCGGCCGCCCGCGCGAGCTCGGCGTCCGTCGCGATGTCCTCGCCCTCGCAGAAGAACGCCTCGTAGAGCGCGTGCTTGAACGCCCTGAGCCGCCCCTGCTCCTGGGCCCAGAGGCACGCGGCGAGCGGCAGGGTCGAGCGGGGCTGGTAGCGAGGCAGGTGGATCTCGATCCCGCGCTCGAGCGCCCGCCGGTAGACCGTCTGAGTCCAGTCGGTGCGAAGGTGGTCGCCGCGCACCTGAAGCAGCGGCTTCGGCGCCGGCCGCAGCTCGTACGGAAGCCAGTCCACGTCGAGGTCGCCGCGGTCCTCGGCCGCTTCGACGACGCCCGACTCCATGTACGAGTACGGGCACACGACGTCGTAGTAGAAGGCGATGCTCGGCACGGCGCGAGCTTATATATTCGCTGGCGGGATGCTCTGCGGCGTGGCCCAGACGGAGCCGCGTCTCGGCGAGCCGGAACGCAACGTCGAGGCGTGCCTCGCAAGCCTCGACGAGGCGGCCGCCGCCGGATGCGAGCTGCTCGTCCTCCCCGAGTGCGCGACGAGCGGCTACATGTTCGCGAGCGCGGAGGAGGCGGCGCCCTACGCCGAGGAGATCCCCGGCCCGAGCGTGGAGGCGCTCGCAGGAGCATGCGCCCGGCTCGGCCTCCACTGCGTCGCGGGGCTCCTGGAGCGTGACGGCGACCATCTGCGCAACACGGCCGTGCTCGTCGGGCCGGCAGGCCTCGTGGGGCGCTATCGCAAGACCCATCTGCCGTTCCTCGGCGTCGACCGCTTCGTCGCGCCCGGCGACGAGCCGCCCGAGGTCTACGACACGCCGGTCGGCCGGCTCGGGATCGTCATCTGCTACGAGCTCCGCTTTCCCGAGCCGACCCGGGCGCTCGCCCTCGGTGGCGCCGAGCTGGTCGTGCACCCCACCAACTGGCCGACCGCAGTCAGGCCGTTCGCCGACTTCCTGACGAGGGCCCGGGCGGCCGAGAACCGTGTCTTCCTGCTGACCGCGAACCGAGTCGGCGCCGAGGGAGGCGTCGAGTTCTTCGGGCGGAGCCAAATCGTGGATCCGCACGGCGACCGTCTCGTCGAGGCCGGCGAGCGCGAGGACGAGCTCGTCCTCGCGGAGATCGAGCCGGCGGAGGCGCGCGAGAAGGACCAGGCGATCGATCCCGGCGAGTACGAGGTTCACCTGTTCGGCGACCGGCGCCCGGAGCTCTACGGCGCCCTCGTCGAGGAGACGCGTCCCGTTCACGTTCCCTAAACGAGGAGGTAGCGACATGGCAACGACCGAAGAGAGCCTCACCTACGAGGCGATCCTGGAGAAGGACGGCGTCAAGGTCTCGAAGAGCCCCTGGGGCTCCGAGGACGAGATCGGGCGTCTCAACTGGATCACGCCCGAGTCGCAGAAGGAGATCCTCGAGCGGCTCGACGGCACCAAGGTCTTCGACCTCTCCGTCGACTACTTCATCGGCATGCCGTCCTGGTCCGCCGCCGGCGACCCGAAGTTCGACATCTGGATGACGCACACGCCGCAGGGCTCGGTCAACGACAACCTTTCCGGCGCGGGGCCCGAGGTCCACGAGAAGTACAGCTACTGCGGCGACTCGATGGCGCTCTACACGCACTGCGGAACGCACATCGACACGCTCAACCACCTCGGGTACTTCGGGTGCTTCTGGAACGGCTGGACGGCGGAGAAGCACCTCGGCAGCCGCCACTGGACGGTCGGCGGGACCGAGAAGTACCCGACGATCATCGGACGCGGCGTCCTCCTCGACATCGCCGGGCTGCAGGGGGTCGACTGCCTGCCGGACAGCTACGAGGTCACGCCCGACGATCTCAAGAAGGCCGCGAGCGAGCAGGGGGTCGAGCTCCGCCGCGGGGACGTCGTGTGCCTGCGCATGGGCCGTATGACGGCCTGGCCGGACTACGACGGCTACCTCTTGAACCCGCCCGGGATCGGGCTCGCGGGAGCGCGCTACCTCTGCGAGGAGGCGGGCGCCATGTGCATCGCCGGCGACACGATCGGACTCGAGGTGCTCCCCTCCGCGGACGAGGGGTTCCTGCCCGTGCACTGCTACATGTTCGCGACCGCGGGCGCCCAGATCATGGAGGTCGTCTGGATGGAGGAGCTCGCCGCCGAGAAGCAGTACGAGTTCGCCTTCATCGGCGGCCCGCTCAAGCTAACGGGGGCGACGGGGGCTCCCTTCCGCCCGATCGCGGTGCCGCTCCGCGGGTAGGCCGTGTCGACCCCGCTGCCGACGATCGACCGGGCCCGGAGCGCCGAGCGGATCGAGCGCGACATCGAGACGCTTGCCGGGCCGGAGTACACGCGCTCGGAGGAGGCGATCCGGCGGTACGCCTATACGCCGGAGTACCGCGCGACGCTCGACTACTTCGTGCAGGAGCTCGAGGCGATCGGCTTCGAGGTCTCGTACGACCCGGTCGGGACGCTCGTGGCCCGCAACCGGGCGCCCGGCGAGCAGGTCTTCGGCATCGGGTCGCACTGCGACTCCAACCGCAACGGCGGGAAGTACGACGGGACGATGGGCGTCGTCACGGCGCTCGAGGTCTGCAGGCTGAACGCGGAGCTCGACCTCGACCTGCCGCTGCAGCTCGTCTCGTTCCTGGAGGAGGAGGGATCCGGCTTCGGGCAGATGCTGCTCGGGAGCCGGATCACCGCCCAGCGGGTGACCGAGGAGGAGCTGCGCGGAGAGTTCAGGGCGATCGACGACGGACGGAGCTTCTGGGAGCACGCGGAAGAGGCCGGCTACGAGCCGTCACGCTGGCGCGAGTCGCTCCGCATCCTCGACGGCCTCACGGGCTGGATCGAGCTCCACATCGAGCAGGCCCGCGTTCTGCAGGACACGGGCAACCGCCTCGGCGTCGTGACCGCGATCGCCGGCTACATCCACGCCGACGTCGTCATCGAGGGCCGCGCCGACCACGCCGGCGCGACGCCGATGGACTTCCGGCTCGACGTCGCGCCCGTGGCCGCCCGGGTGATCCTCGAGGTGGAGCGGCTCGCGCGCGAGGCCGGCGACGGGACCGTCGGCACGGTCGGCGAGATCGAGCTCCAGCCGGGGATCATCAACGTCGTGCCCGGCCGCGCCCGGTTCTCGCTCGACACGCGCGGCGTCGTCGAGCAGGGATTCCACTCGGTCGCACAGGGGGTCGAGTCCTTCGCGCAGGAGACAGCGGCCGAGAACGGCCTGACGGCGACCTACCGCCAGCGGCAGACGCTCCCCGTCACGCCCATGGACGAGCGGATCGTCGGCGCGCTCGAGGAGGCGGCCGGCCGCACGGGCGAGCCGTTCATGCTCATGCCCTCGGGCGCCGCCCACGACACGATGTCGGTCGCCCAGCACGTCCCGACCGCGATGGTCTTCGTGCCCTGCCGCGACGGGATCAGCCACGCCCCCGAGGAGGAGGCCGACCCCGCCGACGCCGCCCTCGGCGCCGAGGTCATCCTGACCGCCATCGGCTCGCTGCACGAAGCCGGCTGAGGGCGCGGCGGGGGGGGGGGGCAAGGGGGGGCCCCCCCCCCCCCCCCGGGGGTTTTGGCG
>Ga0268386_10002346_pt1 | contig 13455 bp, 13 predicted proteins | sample RVTome_15_FD_200260 | JGI IMG/M metagenome (GOLD analysis project Ga0268386, IMG submission 200260) | Soil microbial communities from uranium-contaminated site in the Upper Colorado River Basin, Wyoming, United States - RVT150D86... ...
ATGTCCCACCACGGTCCGTGCCCACAGACGCGCTCGTCGACCCGGTCGACGAGCTTGTAGACGAGCCGCGCCCCCGCTCTCAGACGCAGCACCAGGGTTCCCTCGGCGGTCTTTGGATTGAGCTCTGGTTGGATGCCGCAGTATTTTTCAAAGAAAGTCGAGGTTCTTCCCAGGTCCCGGGCGCCGTGCACGACGTGGCTGATGCGGCCGACTTTTTCGGAAGTGCAGATCTCCATGGCGCCTTCCGGCATATGCGCCGGCGCCCAGAACTCATACTGGTTGCCATCGGGATCGGCGAAATAGATGACGGTGCCTTCCTCGCCGTCGGCGGCGGTCTTTACCGGGTTGGTGTGCGGGATTTTGTGCTGGCCGAGCCGGCGCAGGTGGGCTTCGATGTCCTCGGGGCGGATGTAAAATCCGCAGCGCGGCAGCTCCTCCCCAAGCGCCTTTGCCGGCGGATAGATCTCGGGCTGGAGAAACGCGCCGATGCGGCACGATCCTCCCTCCCACCACAAAAAGCAGGTTATCTTGATATTTCTTTTTCTGGCCGCAGTCGTCAGTCCGATGAGCGGTCTCCGGGTGAGACCGATGGAATTGACCGCCCAGTCGGCCCAGGAGACCATGTCGTTGGTGCCGACTACGTAGTGATCGATCCAATGAACTGCGCCCTTAGGTTCGACGTTTGACATAAAAAGTTCTCCCTAATCGTTTTGCAGGTTCCAATAGTTCCAGTCGTTCCAAGCGTTCCAGTCGTTCAAGCATCTAATACGGTTCCAAACGTTCCAGCCCGCTTCGAGGCCATTCAAGATTCAAAGTTCAAGGTTTCTGACCCGTCAAAAGTTCGAACCATTCAAAGGGCTCATGGCAGTTGGACCACGACTCCTCGTCGTGAGCGCTAGCAGACCGAGAAAAAAGTGTCAAGCAACTTTCTTAAGGCACACTGCGTTGTGCCCTATCTCCGTTCCAACCGTTCCAAACGTTTTGAACAGCTTGAACGTTTGGACCAATTTTAGTGCCGGCTTCTCTTGATGACATCCAGATACTTGAGGCCGGAGGCGGTATTGAAAATCAGCACCTCGTCGGACGGATTTATCCATCCCTGCTCAACCAGGCGGCGCAGCGCCGCCACGCAAGCCGCGCCTTCGGGGCAGAAAAAGATCCCTTCTGCTTTTCCGACCCGGGGAATTTCCGCGAGCATCTCATCGTCGCCGACGCTCAAAGCCGTGCCGTGGCTTTCGCGGATTGCCCGTAGCATTAAAAAATCCGCCACCGCCTGGGGCACGCGCAAACCGGAAGCGATGGTGCGCGCATTTGGCCAGAGTTCCGCCGTCGTCTTGTTTTCATCAAACGCTTTGACGATGGGCGCGCAGCCGCTCGCCTGAACCGAAACCATGCGCGGCCGCGCGCTGCCGATCCAGCCTAATCCTTCAAGCTCGGCGAACGCCTTCCACATGCCGATGAGTGCCGTGCCGCCGCCGGTGGGGTAGATGATCACATCCGGGAGGCGCCAATTTAGCTGTTCGGCGATCTCGTATCCCATGGTCTTTTTGCCTTCGACGCGGTAGGGCTCTTTCAAGGTGGAGAGATCGAACCAACCCTCGGTCGATTTTTTCTCGGTGATGATCCGACCGCAATCGTTGATGAGGCCATCGACCAAGGTAAGCCGGGCGCCGTACTGCGCTGCTTCGATTTGATTGGCCAGCGGCGTGTCGCGCGGCATGAACACGTGGGCTTCTATGCCCGCGCGCGCCGCGTAGGCCGCGAAGGAGCCGCCGGCGTTTCCCGCGGATGGAATCGCGGCTTTTGCTACGCCTAGCTCTTTTGCCCGGGAGATTGCCAGCGAAAGCCCTCTGTCCTTGAAGGAGCCGGTGGGGTTTTGCGCTTCGTCTTTGATCCAGAGTTGTTTAAGACCAAGCTCGCCGCCAAGCCTCCTGGCGTCCAAAAGCGGCGTCGAGCCTTCTCCCAGGGAGACAATATTGGCGTTATCTTGCAGGGGCAAAAGCTCGCGGTAGCGCCACAGTGAAGCGGCGCGGCCTTCGAGGGAAGATTTGCCGAAAGCCGTTTTCGCTTTGCCGAGATCGTAGCGGACCATCAGGGGCGAGCCGCAACGACAGAGGTTCAGCAGCTCTGACAGCCCGAAGCGGTTATCACAGCGCGGACAAACGATTTCCCGTGCGAATGACATAGTCGAACCGCGTCACTGTAGAAAGCTTTTGTCAGACAAAAGTTTGATGGTGTCGGGCAACGTTGCGCGGCGCGTTCCCGGCAGGGGTGGTTGGCCGCCGTCGAGATCGGCGATTTTTTTGAGCAGCGTCTCCACCGATGGCACCAACACCGGCTTCACACCATAGAAATTGAAAGTTTCCCGCAGTTCGACCATTTCTTCGCTGCGGCGTTTGGCGTGCATCGGCAGGGAGGTGATCGAGTTGCTGATTTTTTGCAGCAACCCGGGGTAGTTTTCCTCATAGTCGTCCAATGCTTCGTGCAGCAGCCCAAGCGCATTGGCGCCGACCAGCAGCTCGGTGAAAAGCGCCGCCAAGCCTTTGCTCAGTCCGGCGTGGATGATTTTGAATGCCGACGCCTGGGTGGCGCCGGTGCCGAGGACCTTGATTTGCAAGCCCGACTCGCTGAGCCCGTTTAGGCGGTCGGCTTGCGGACCCGAGACGTAAACCACCGTTCCCTGGTCCAGTTTCGAGGCGCCCCCGACAATACAACCATCGACGTAAACCGCGCCGGCCTGAGTAATCGTGCGGTCCAATGCGTCAGCAGTCATCGGCGAGATGGCATTGGCATCCATGTAAAGCAAGCCGGTTCTTCCGTTCTTGCTAAGGGCCTTGGCCACTTCCTCAGCCACCGGCTTGGCGGCCGAGGGAACGACGATGGAAACGATGAGATCGGCCTTCAGGACCAGTTCGTCCAGTGTCGAAACCAGCTCGACGCCAATACTGCGGGCGCGTTCGCGGGTCGCCCCGCTCCTGCCTTCGGCGAAAGTGCAGACCTTAATCCCATGCGCGCCCAAGACACGCGCCCAGTGATAACCCATCTCGCCGATGCTTAGGATGCCGATATTCTTGAAAGTCATTTACGCATAACCCTCCGAGCCATGAGAACCTCAGCCGTGGTTAGTCCTGCCGGCTGCGCTAAAGCCGGATAGCTGTTCCCGCGATATCGATTGCGTTATCTTGCTCGGCGGCGAAGCGACCAGGATCGTATGCGCTGTTTGGATTTTTGGCGTTGACCCGAGACCGCCGACGCTGGACTTTGGACCAGAGCCCTATAACGCCACAGCCAGAGCTTCATAGTGGCCGCCCTTGGAAATCGGCGCCAGGCCGCTGATGATGCGGCTCCAATGCTCTCCGGCATCGTCGCTAGAGTAAACGTCTCCGGCCGTCGTTGCGGCGAACAGGGAAACCGACTCGCCCCAGTCTTCCAGACACAAAGCTTCGATGCTGGCTTGCATGCGCTCGGGTAAACCGTTCTGCAGCATCTCCCAGGTCCGCCCGGCGTCTTTGCTGCGCGAGATTTTTGCCCCCGCGTAATGTGTTTTCATCCAGGTGCCGGGGCTTTCTAGGATGAATGACGATTCCATCCGGGTAACCGGCGATGGGCGAGGGTCTCGCCACCCATTGCTCGAAAGAGGCGCCGCCGTCGGAGCTCACATACAACCCATGGCCCGTGACCACGTACAGGCGCTTAGGGTCTTGCGGGTGGATCGCCAGACGGTGGACGTCCTCGTATACTCCGTCAATCTGCTCCCAGGTCTCGCCGCCGTCCCGACTCCGCAGCAGCGCGCCCACTTCGATGCAGGCATAAACGGTATTGCCGTCGCGCGGGTCGAACGTGATATGCTTGGTGTGCGCGATATGCGGAGGAACCGGAAATTTCCACTTGGGGACGCTCGGCACGGAGCGCAGGCGCGGCAGCTCGCGCCAATGCAAGCCGAAATCGTCGCTGCAGAAGATATGCGCGGGCTCGGTGCCTAGATAAAGGCGGGCATGGCCGTTGCGCCGGACCGATGCGAGGCTGTAGACATCGTCTTCAGTCAACCCGCCATTTCTAATCTCCCAGGTTTTGCCGCCGTCGCCGGTGACCTGCACAGAACCGTGAAATGCGCCGACGAACGTCAAACCGCTTTCAGGCTCCGTTACAATCGCGCTGATATGCTTGTCCTGAAGCAGGCGGCGAGTGACATGCCAGTCATTGGCGCCGCCGCGTTCGATAACTGCGATTCCTTCTTTAGTGCCCACCCATACCTCGTTTGAGCGGGACGTTGATGAATAGATAGTGGTGCCGCCGTGAGAAAGTCCTAAGGTCATGAGCTTATCTCCTTCAATTCGGTTAAAATTGCGCCAGAGGTCTTCTCTCTATTCCGAGGGAATCCGGCCTCCCGACTTTATCAATGAACCTTAATGCCAGGACGCTCGATAACCAAGATATTCCGGCCATTCGCGGGCCTTTGTCAAGCATCGCCAAAGCGGTCGGTCCATACGCTTTCAAGGCGTGCTCCAACACGCTATGAATCCGCACATATTTGCCTGGGGAAACGGATCGCTGTCTACGGCAGCTCCTCCAACAAACGGCCATAACCCTTGATCGGCTCGCGCACGTGGAACATTTGCTGGACATGCCATAGTTTGCACGCCAGAGCATAGATGACCGGCACCTGGAGATCTTGCTCCAGGAGCCGGACGGTTTTTAACAGACGCCAGCCGGAGCCCAGCATATAGATGGCTTGAGCGTCCGGATGCTTCAAAAACGCTTTCTTTGTGTGGGCGTAGATTTCTTCGCCGGACAAACGGCCGACTTCGTTGAAGGGCGCGTCGATGCCTTCCATTGCCGCGACCTTGAATCCCGCTTCGGTGAAGTAACGGGTGAAAATCTGATTTAAGTCGTCCTTGAAGTAAGTCACGCCGACGAAACTCTGGATGCGCAGGGCGCGCATCGCCTCAGTCTGAGATCTGCCGGAGGTGCTGATCGGCACCCGGCAACGGGCTTCCATTTCCTTCACGATCCGGTCTTCACCGGCGAGCCCGTGGACCATCATCGGCGGCGCGCCTCCGATATTGATCAAGTTCGACCCCAGTTCCGCAAGTTCGGATACGATCTGTTTGTAACGGTCGAGCACATCGCGAAATTCCTGCTCCGTGCCCGAACGAATGCCGACGGTCATTGGAATCACACCGATGCCTTCCGGCAAAAGCCGGATGAAATCCTCCAGCGACCCCGGCCGATGGGTGGGTTTAATATCGCCCAATACGCCGCGCCAGCACTCAAACATGGCCCCCCTCCTGTTTCTATCTATTTCAACGTCGCGCTGATTTTCTTGGCGATGCTGAAGTCAAAAACCTGTTCGGGCAAAATTGGTTGTTTAGGTTTGACTCGCTCCGAAGCGTCGGCGATCATTTGCCGCTGTATTTCTTCGCTCACCGCGCCATCGTCCAGAAGCGCCGGGCCTGCAATGTCATAGACCCGGGCAGCGATCTTTTCCGGGTCCTTGCCGATATCCAGCCAAGGTCCCTTAAGAAAATTGATGGCATACGTCCTGTCGGTTTTGATCAGGCGCATCGCTCTCAACATCGCGCGAACTACTTTGGTCATTAGCTCCGGCTGCTCCATCAACATAGTCTTGGTCGTCGCAAGCCCCCCCTGCACCGATCGATAAACATCGGCGGCGGAAACGAGCTTGTGAAACCCCTCGTCCTGCGCCGTGAAGGTCAACGGCATCTGCAGCGGCGCGGCGTCAATGACTTTAGCCTTCAGGGCGGTATAGGTTACGTGGCTCGGACCGGTTGCTAGAATGACGACCTCTTCAGGGCGAACTTTGTGCGCTACCAGAATCCGGCGCGCGAGGATCTCCGCCAGAGAACCGACTCCGCCGGTGCCGATCTTTTTGCCCTTCAACTGTTGCACGCTGGTAATGCCGGGCTGGACGATGAGGTCGAAGGAGGGCTGGTCCGTGACAGCCAATATGACCTTCATGTCGGCGCCCCTGATAGCGGAGGCAACGGCGCTCCCGGTGGCCGAAGCGAATTGAGTGCTTCCGCCCAGCGTTGCCTGAATCGTTTGGATTGCCTGCATCACGATTAGCTCCACTTCCAAACCTTCCTCGCGAAAAAAACCGCGCTCCTGGGCAACGAAATAGGGCATGGTGGTCGTGCTTCTGGCGGCCAAGCCCATGCGGACCAGGGTTAATTTACCGGATGCCTCGCCGGATTCGGCTCGTTTAATAACCGCGCAAAGCATGAGAGCGAAAACCGCTAAGAAAATAATTCCGTTTTTTTTCGTTTTAGCCATCGCGTCCTCCCTTGGAATTTGATCAAGCAGTTGGGGTGACATAGAGATCCTTTTTCTACGCCTAGACTACGCCCGTGTTCTTGGCCTTAAGTCAAGCGCCTCCGAAATATCCTTGGGCGGCCTTCGTTTGATTAACTCGGATTCCGCAGTTGCCATTGATGCAAAGAGCGCGGAGCAAGCCTTCCGTAGCAAAGCCAATGGGTCTCTGCCTCTAAGCGGTCATCGATCATTAGTGGTTTGATCGAGGAACCTCAAACTCACAATAACAGGGCGCGAAAAAGCGAATACGACTTTGAACCTGCATAGTTGGGTGTCTTCGCTACTCCAGGCTCGCTCCGCGCTCAGCGGCCCGCAGGCTTACAGTAACTGCGGAATCCGGGATTAATGCAATGGTCTCTGTCAGAGCTGCATAAGGAAAAGATTCGTTGAGGCGAGAAAGACTGAAGGACCGAGGACGAAGGTGCGTTCGCGTTAGTAATGCGGCGGTCATTTCTTGCCGTCAAGGGCATCGATGAAGCCGTTCAATATGTTTTGAACGATTTGAACGTTTTGAACTAATCCGAAGTATCTTGATCAACCCGCTCCTTCATCACGTGCTCGGTGAGGCGCTGCAGTTCTTCATAGGGCTGCGCGCCGACCATGATATAGCGCCCGGCAAGAAAGGTTGGCACCGCGTTGACGCCGTAGGCGGCGCAGCGGCGCCAATCATCGTCGACGGCATCTTTGTACTTACGGTTGATGAGTACGTCCGTTGCTTCGTCCTCCGGCAATCCGAGACTCTGAGCGATTTCCGCGAGGGGTTCGACTTTGCCGATGTTCTTCACGTCGACGAAATAGGCGCGGAACAGCGTGTCGTGGATTTCATCGCCCTTGCCTTTGTCTTCCGCCCATTTGGACAGTTCCTGGGCAAGACGGCTGTTATAGGACATGTTGCGCTCGGCATTGAACGGAAGCCCTTCGCGCTCCATGTTTACTTTCATCCTTTGATTGCGCGCAATGATCTCCGGCCCTCTGACGCTCCCCTCCTCGGGAGTCTCCGGATGGAGCGGAAACTGCGTGAACTTGATCTGCAGGCCGTAGTTCTTTTTCAGCTTCTCGACACGCCCGGTGACGAGGTAGCACCAGGGTCAAACGAAATCGGAAAAGACTTCGAGCACTAATGGTTCGGACATGATTCGCTCCTTTACGGCGCCGTTCAAGGGTTCAACGTTCAAGCCCCCATCTCCCTTCGATGCGGTCCGAATTGCCCTGGAGGTGTATCCGGGCAAGTCACTGTTCGAGATCTCGATTCTAGGGTCGGTGCCGGATAGAAGTCAAAGGGATTCTCAAAAACTTGGTAAGGGGTGAAGGGTGAAGTGTCTGAATCGCCTGACGCCTTACGGCTAATATTGACATGATGCTAAGCGGTCGGTTAGGTTCAAACCCATGCCTTTTCTAAAGACCGGCGATTGCGTGCACCATTACATTGTCGAGGGTCGAGAAGACGGGCCGGCGCTGGTGTTTTCAAATTCCCTCGGCAGCGATCTGCGCATCTGGGACCCGATGGTGCCGCAGCTTCGGGGCGCCTTTAAGCTAATCCGCTACGACACCAGAGGGCATGGTCTGAGCGAAGCGCCACCGCCGCCTTATCGCGCCGACGAGCTCGCAAGGGACGTCGTCGGACTCTTGGATGCGCTTCAGATCAGGCAAGCCGTCGTGTGCGGCTTATCGGTGGGCGGGCTAATCGCGCAGCAAATAGCCATCAGTTATCCCGATCATGTGCGCGCGCTTATTCTCTGCGATACCGGGGCGCGCATCGGCACGGTGGCCAGCTGGGATGAGCGGATCGCGACGGTCAGAGCGCAGGGGCTTGCGGCATTGGCGGCCCCGTCCATGGAGCGTTGGTTCTCCGAGGACTTCCGCCGCCGCCATAGCGCCGAGGTGCGCGGCTATGCGAACATGGTTCTTAGGACAGCGGCGGATGGTTATGTGGGGACCTGTTGCGCTCTCCGCGATACCGATCTAACCGAGGCGGCGGCAACCATAAACAAACCCACCCTCGTGCTATGCGGCGAGCAGGACATCGCGACCCCGCCGGAGATGGCGCGCCAGCTTGCGAAGAGTATTCCCAACGCCCGCCTCTCGCTCATTGCCGGCGCGGCGCATATCAGCTGCGTGGAGCAGCCGGCGGTCATGGCGAGCCGGATCTTAGAATTTTTGCGGGAGGTGCAAATTGTCTGACGATGCATTTGAAAAAGGCATGGCGGTGCGAAAGTCGGTGCTCGGCGCCGAGTACGTGGCGCGCGCCGAGGCCAATAAGACCGAGTTCGACGCAGACTGGCAGCGCTACGTCACGGAGCATGCCTGGGGCGCAGTTTGGACCCGGCCGGGGCTGGAAAAGAGGACCCGCAGCATGCTGACGGTCGCCATGCTGGCCGCGTTGGGCCGGCTGGAAGAATTGGGCGCGCATATACGGGCGACGCGCAACACCGGCGTGAGCCGCGATGAAGTGAAGGAAATTTTGCTGCAAGTGGCGGTCTATGCGGGCGCGCCAGCCGCCAATGCGGCCTTCGCCGTCGCCAAGCGGGTATATAAGGAGATGGAGAGCGAGCCTAAATGAAGGAGTTTAACGGTTCAACAGTTCAAAAGTTCAAGGAAAGAAACCGCGTTGAACCATTGAACTGTTGAACAGTTGAACACGGTTCCCTTGGAGTTACTATGCAGATTCCGCAATACAAAGCGCGCGATTGGAAATCCCATCCGCCTTACGTCTTTAAGGGATACGGTTCTTCGGTAAAACGGGGACCGCACAAGAAGCTCGTACCGATCAAGCAAACCTTGTCGGAAGTCACCGGGCCGCTATTTAGCGAGGTCAAATTGGAGCCGGGCGAAAACGATCTGACGCGCAACGCCGATACCGGCAAAGAGGCGATGGGCGAGCGCATCATCGTCGTCGGAAAAGTGTTGGACGAGAACGAAAAGCCGATACCCAATACCTTGATTGAAATCTGGCAGGCCAATGCGGCGGGGCGTTACCACCATCCGGTGGACCAGCATAACGCGCCGCTCGACCCGAACTTTATCGGCGCGGGGCGGTGCGTGACCAACGAGAAGGGGGAATACCGTTACCTTACGATCAAGCCCGGCGCCTATCCGTGGCTCAACCACCCCAATGCATGGCGCCCTGCGCATATTCATCTGTCGATCTTCGGCCCCGGCTTCGCGACGCGGCTGGTAACCCAGATGTATTTTCCGAGGGACCCGTTGATCCCGCTCGATCCGATTCTGAATTCGGTTCCAAGCAAGAGTGGACGGGAAAGACTCATTTCATCGTATGCTCACAACGTCACCGAGCCGGAATTTGCTCTGGGTTATCGTTTCGATATTGTGCTGCGCGGGCGAAAGTCCACCCCTTTCGAGGAGCGAAGGCGATGAAACAGACGCCGTCCCAGACGGTAGGGCCGTTTTACGCCATCGGCCTTACGCGCAGAGCGATGAGTGTGCTTGCGACCGATACCACCGAGGGCCTACCTATACGCATCGAAGGCCGCGTCTTCGATGGCGACGGCAAGCCCATACCCGACGCGCTGGTAGAAGTCTGGCAGGCCAACGCCTACGGCCGCTACAATCATCCCGACGATAAGCAGGAAAAACCTTTCGACCCCAAATTCACGGGTTGGGGCCGCTCCGGCACCGATAAGAATTGCTTCTACCGGTTCGACACGGTCAAGCCCGGCCCGGTGCCGGGACCGGGCGAATCCGTGCAGGCGCCGCATATCAACGTGGTGGTTTTCGCCCGCGGCATGTTATTGCATGCGTACACGCGAATTTATTTCAGCGACGAGCCGCTGAACCAAACCGATCCGGTGTTGAATTTGATCAAGAACAAAGCGCGCCGTGCCACGCTAATGGCTGCCCGCGAAGAACAGGCCGGGAGAACGGTGTACCATTTCGACATTCGGCTCCAGGGAAAAAACGAGACGGTGTTCTTCGATATGTAAACCGGAATCACGCAGAATACTGGAATACGGGAGTGTCGGGGTGAGGACCTGAAGGCCGGGCGAATTCGCTGCTGCATATGGCGACCGTACTCGACTCAGCTATCTTCGGACCGTGGTTCAGCGACGATGAGATCAACGCCTTATTGACTGACGCGGCGTACGTGCGCGCGCTGGTGGAAGTCGAGATCGCGCTGGCGCGAGCCGAGGCCCGCGTAGGCGTAATTCCCGCCAGCGCGGCGGCGGAAATCGCCAAGGCGCAGGCGGCCAACGTCAAGATTGCGGCCCTGGCGGCGGGTACCTTGCGCTCGGGCTTTCCGATCATCGCGCTGGTTCAAGAGCTGCGAAGTCAGGTTAGCGCCGAGGCTGCGCCCTACCTCCACTGGGGCGCAACCACGCAGGATATCATGGACACCGCCTGCGTGTTGCAGCTCCGCGCCGCGATCCAGATTTTTAAAAGCCGGCTGCGGGAGATCGTGCGGCGCTTGAGCGAACTGGCTGATCGACATCGGAAAACTATTGTCGCGGGGCGCACCCATAGCCAGCAGGCGCTGCCCATCACGTTCGGGTTGAAAGTCGCCGCCTGGCTGGCGCCATTGGTGCGCCATGGACTGCGGTTGGATGAAGTCTCCGCGCGCCTGTTGGTCGTTCAATTTGGCGGCGCCGCCGGCACCCTCGCGGCGTTGGGCGACAAAGGGCTCGCGGTGGCGCGCGCGCTTGCCGAAGAGCTGAAGCTCGACGCGGCCGAAATGCCCTGGCACGCGCAACGGGACGCTTTCGTGGAATTCGCGGGCTGGCTCAGTCTGGTGACAGGGAGCCTGGGGAAGATGGCGCAGGATGTGATTCTCATGGCGCAAACCGAAGTGGGCGAGGTGTCTGAATCCTCGGAAGCAGGCCGCGGCGGCAGCAGCACCATGCCGCAGAAGTCGAATCCGATCACGAGCGAGCTAGTCGTCGCAGCGGCGCGCATGAATGCCGGTCTACTGGCGGCCGTGCACAACGCGCAGATTCAGGAGCACGAGCGCGGCACCCATGGCTGGCAGGTCGAGTGGCTGACTCTGCCGCAGATGATGGTTCTTACCGGCGGCGCGCTCAAGCATGGGTTGGACTTGGCGCTGAACCTAAGAGTCGATGTGGACGCGATGCGAGGGAATATCGCTCGGGCCAACGATCTCGTCCTCGCCGAGGCCGCCGTGTTCGCCCTGGCCGATGAAATGACGCGGGAGGAGGCGGAAGCGCTGGTCAAGAAAGCTTGTGCAGCGGCGGCCGCCGAAAACAGGCCTTTGATCGAGATCGTCAAAGAGCTGGCCGGCGATGCAATCGAAAAAAGCGCGATTGATTGGCGCGCACTTGGGCAGCCGGAGAACTATCTTGGCGAGACGGAGAAAATCATAGATCAAACGCTCGACAGCGCGGCAAAGTTCGCGCGCTGAAGAAACATCTCTCACGACGCTATGAACAAACCTGCTAAAGCCGATAAGCTTGCCTCCATGCGGGAGGCTATCGCCGCCCATGTTGTCGACGGCTGCTCCGTGGCCATCGAAGGATTCACCGGGTTCATTTCATTTGCCGCGGGTCATGAGATCATCCGCCAAAAGCGGCGCGATCTCACGTTGATCCGCATGACGCCGGACCTGATTTACGATCAGATGATCGCCGCGGGCACGGCCAAAAAACTGATATTCAGCTATACCGGCAATCCCGGCGTCGGCTCGCTGTATTGCATCCGCCGCGCGGTGGAGAAAGCAATTCCTTGCCCGCTGGAGCTCGAGGAGTACTCGCACTATGGCCTGGTCGGAAGGTACGCGGCAGGCGCCACGCGAGCGCCTTTCTTTCCGCTCCGCAGTTACATCGGCTCCGATATGCTGGCGGCCAATCCGCTGATCAAATTGCTCGACGACCCGTACGGCACGGGCAAGATCGCCGTGGTCCCGCCGCTCAATCCCGACGTGGCGATTCTCCACGCGCAGCGCGCGGACCGGCAGGGCAACACGCAGTTATGGGGATTGCTCGGCATGCAAAAGGAAGTGGCGTTTGCATCCAGGCATGTGATCGTGGCGGTGGAAGAATTAGTCGACGAATCGGTGATCCGCGCCGATCCGAACCGCACTTTGATCCCCGGCTTGATTGTCGATGCCGTGGTGCATGAGCCCTATGGCGCGCACCCGTCGTACGTTCAAGGGTATTACGACCGCGACAACGAATCCTATCTCGCCTGGGACAAACTTTCCCAGGACCATGGGGCGGTGACGGCGTGGCTCGACGAATGGGTTTACGGCCTTGAGGATCACGCCGCCTACGCGCGCAAGCTCGGCCAGGAGCGTTTTGACAAGCTCAAGCCGGAGCCTTTGCCGGCGGCGCCGGTGGATTACGGGAGGTATAGATGAGCGAGGCAAAATACACCGACTCTGAGATGATGATCGCGGTGGCAGCGCGCATGTTGAAAGGGGCGCGCACGGTCTTCGTCGGTGTGGGTTTGCCCAACATCGCCTGCAACCTCGCGCGCTTCACGGTGGCGCCGGACCTGGAGCTCATCTACGAGTCCGGCGTCTACGGCGCCCGCCCGGAGCGGCTGCCGCTTTCCATCGGCGATCCGACCTTGGTAAGCGGCGCGACGTCTGTGGTCTCCATGGCCGATCTGTTCGGTTTGTATTTGCAGCGGGGCCTGGTCGAGATCGCGCTCCTCGGGGGAGCCCAGATTGACCGCTACGGCAACTTGAACTCCACCGTCATTGGTCCATACGCCAAGCCCAAGACACGACTGCCGGGTAGCGGCGGCGCCTGCGAGATCGCCACCAATGCGCGGCGGACGTTCATGATCATGCGTCTAAAGCGCCGGGCGTTCGTCGACAAGCTGGATTTTGTAACCAGCCCCGGACATCTGACCGGCGGCGAAAGCCGCACGCGGTTGGGTTTGCCGGGCGGCGGGCCGGAACTGGTGATTACCGACAAAGCGGTATTAGATTTTGCCAATGGCGAGCGCGAAATGCAGTTGACCGCTCTTTACCCCGGCGTCACGCGGGAACATGTGCAGGCTGAAATGGGCTGGCCGCTGCGCGTGGCGGCGACCGTCCAGGAAACCAGCGCGCCGACCAGTGAAGAGCTGCGTTTGATCCGCGACGAAGTCGATCCCCACGCAATGTACCATTGATTCCGAGCTTTCTTCGAACCGACCGCAGCCAAC
>Ga0268386_10002347_pt1 | contig 13448 bp, 10 predicted proteins | sample RVTome_15_FD_200260 | JGI IMG/M metagenome (GOLD analysis project Ga0268386, IMG submission 200260) | Soil microbial communities from uranium-contaminated site in the Upper Colorado River Basin, Wyoming, United States - RVT150D86... ...
CGCGGGACGGGATCGACAGGGACCGCTGGCCGATCGTTCGTCGACCCCCCGATCATTCATCGACCCCCCCACCTATCCTCCCCCACGTAGGGGGGAGGGACAGCTGAGGGCGGCGGTTGTTGTCGCTCCCGCGGGACGGGATCGAAAAGCGACCGATGGCTCGATCGTTTCGAGCACCGGAGCGTGTCGGCTGCCGGCGGCCAATCCACGGCGGGGAGCCTTGGGGCGGCGTGAGCGCGGGGGGAACCCTGCTCACTGCGTGCGAGTGAATCGCGCTGCGTTCGCCGCAATTGCGGCCGACCGCGGACTCCGCGCCCGGCGGTAGCGTCGCCTGACCGTCCGCCGGCCGGGCGGGAGGCCGCCGGGCGACGTGGCCCGGGGGGCGTGGGTTCGCTGGAGCTGCGGCGTGCTAGAAGTCGTACCCGATCCAGAAGCTGAACTTCCAGCCGTCGCTGTGGACGGCGAAGTCCGTGAACTTGCTCCAGTCGAAGTGCATCGGGTAGCCGAGGAAGAACAGCTGCAGACCGAACCCGTACGATGCGCGGCCGTCCTGCAGGCGCCACCCGTCGACCGGCTCGCCGAAGATCGGGTCGTTGATGTAGGAGAAGCCGGGCTCCCGGGTCGAGAAGCTGTAGTCCTGTCCCTTGAACCTGGCTCCCCCGATGCCGATGAAGGCGGTGCCGCGGATGGGACCGATGAGACCGAGCGGGGTGAGCGCGAGATCGATGATCGGGAAGCGGAACTCGGCGTTCGCGTAGAAGCCCTCGTTCCCGGCGAAGCTGTAGTAGGGGAATCCCCGCAGCTCCATGTTGCCGCCGAAGTAGAAGTAGTCGGGGTTGTCGCCGGTCGAGTAGAAGCCCCGGCCCCGCAGCGCGAGCAGCGCGCTGGTGCTGCCCAGGCGCAGGTACTTGCGCAGGTCTGTGTCGACCGTCGTGCGCTGGAGGAAGCTGCCGACCGCGGGGGCGTAGCGCACGCCGACACGGAAGGTGCTTCCGGCGAGGGGCCCGAAGCCCGCGAAGCGGGTCGTCTCCTGCACGAGGTACGCCGAGATCGGCGACTGCCAGCCGTTGTTGGTGAAGCAGGGAAGGCCGATGATCGCGTTCTGCTGGCAGATGAGCTGCTCGACCGAGGGATCGCCGAACTGCTCGTTCACCCTGATGATCCCGGCGCCGACCTCGAGCCGGCGGAACTTGTCGAGCGGGTACTCGGCGAAGATCTGGCCTCCGGTGAACCTCTGCGTCGCGATCGCGAGGTCCCGGGGGTTGGGCACGTACGAGGCGTAGTACGACGAGTACGGGTAGAAGAAGTACGTCGAGTCGAATACGTTGAACCCGTAGTGCAGACGGCTCGCCAGGTTGGTGTAACGGGCGTCGTACAGGCGGTACGACGCGATCGACAGCACCTGGAACGTGAAGAGCTGATCCCCGAGCACGTCGGTCAGGGCGACCGCGGTGCCGCCGTAGAAGTCGCCGCTCGAGGTAACGCCGACGTTGATGGGCGGCCGACCCTCGAGGTACAGGCCCTCGAAGATGCGCTTGCGGCGCTTGTTCTCGGCGACCACGTCGTGGGTGATGTCGGGCTGGAAGTCGACGAGGCCCTCGGCCGCCGCCCGCACGTCCTGCTCGACCTCCTTGATCGGCTCCTCGGTGTCCTGGGTGTGCAGCTTGTACTCGCCCTTGAAGTAGGTCAGGAACGCCAGGCGGTCGCCCCGGGGCCCCTCGATCGGCGCCGGGACCATCGTTCCCCCGAAGACGTCGGTGTACTGGTGGATGGCGCCGGTCGTGAGGTCGAGGCTGCGCAGGTTGAAGATGTCGTCGTCCTCGTTCGAGGAGTAGTAGAGCCGGTTCCCGTCGCTCGAGAAGTGGGGGGCGGTGTCGTCGAAGGGGCCGAACGTCAGCTGGGTCTTGCGCTCGGGCTCGTCGAGACGGAACGCGTAGATCTTCCGGTTGCCGCTGATGTGGCGTTCGTAGACCACGACCTTTCCGTCGGGAGAGATCTGGGGGTTGTTGTCGTGGTACTCGTCGCGGGTGAGGTTCTGCACCTCCCCGGTCTCCACGTCGACCTCCCAGATGTCGGCGACGCCCTCCTTGAGCGCGGCGAAGACGACGTGACGGCCGTCGGGGAGGATCGCCGGCGACTGCACCTCGTCGAGCTCGATCGGGACCTTCCGCCTCACCTGCCCGTCGAGGACGGAGACGAAGAACAGGCTTCGTCCCTTCCCCGTCCGGCCGAAGAAGGCGACGTAGTCGCCGCGGGGGTCGAACGCGATCGTGCGCCCGGCCACGAACTCGCTGTTCATCGTGATGTTCTCCCACGACGAGTCGAACCCGGAGGTGAGGTTCTTGAGCACCTTCCCGTCGCGGGTCGAGATGAGGACGATGTCGCCCTCCCCGTCCGACCTGTTGGCGGTGAACACCGCGGCGATCTCTCCCGACGGGCTCGGGGCGAAGGCGTAGGCCTGGGTGAAGCGCGAGCGCTGGGGGTCGGGGGAGAGGTCGCGGCCGAAGTCGTCGGGCCGCTGGCGGTCGCGGTAGGGCTTGAAGCGCTCCTTGAGCCATTTGTCGAAGGCGATGTCGAACTCCTCCGGCGAGGTGCGGAAGGCCTGCTTGAAGAGGTCCTCGGTCGATCCGCCGAGGATCCCCTTGCGCAGCGTGTAGAGGAACTGCCGGATGCCCTCCTTGCCGTACCGCGATTCCATGAACTCGAAGCAGGCGTGACCCATGTTGTAGACGAGTCGGCCCGAGAAGGCCTCGAACTCCGCGCGCGAGAGCTTCGGGACGTTGTCGGTCAGCGCGGCGTCCCGGATCATCATCAGGTCGAGCGGCTCCCAGATGCCCCGGAAGTAGTCGGCGAGGCCCTCGTCGACCCACAGGGGGATCGGCCGCTGGGAGATGCCGAAGCCGAACCCCCGGGGGATGAGGTCGTTCGCGAAGGCGTGGACGAGCTCGTGGGTGATGAGGCCCTGCAGCTGGTCGGGAGGTTCGTCGATCGGGATGACCATCCGGTTCTGGATCGACTCGGTGAAGGCGGCGACCCCCTCGGGCACGAACGCGGGGAAGAGGTTCGTCTGCTCGAACTCGGAGTGGGTCTTGTAGAAGATGACCGGCACCGGTCGAGACATCTCGTGCTTGAGACCCGTCGAGATCTTCAGGTACGCGCTCTCGAGGTACGACACGAGGCGGGTGAGGTGCTGCTCGAACTCGGGGTAGTAGAACACCTCGAAGTGCGGGCTCTTGTAGACCCTCCACCCGAAGGTGTCGTACTTGACCTTGTTCTTCCCGTAGTAGGGGACGAACTGCGCCTGCGCCGCCGGCGGAGCGAGGAGCGAGCACAGAAGGGCGATGGCGACGGCAAGGTGCCGCCCCGCCGCCGGGGCCGTGGGTTGCGTGCGCATGGGTCCCCTCACTGCAACAGGACGCGGGTGCCCCGGATCCTCTGGGGCGTGATCACCCCGAGGAAGTTGGGCAGGAGCCGGTCCATGAGCTCGAAGTAGGAGCTGAGCGGCGAGACCCGCTGCTGCTCGCCGTAGAGCACTTCTTCGGTGAAGCGCTCCTTGTGCAGGAGCTCGCCGGTCCGGCTGTCGATGAAGAAGAAGTCGGCGCTGAGGCTGAACCCCTTGCGCTCCATGTAGCGGTTGCCGCGCACGAGCGCCGGACGTCCGTCGGACCGGCGCACCACGCGCTCCTCCGCCTGGAAGCCCGAGCGGTTCTGGTCCTCGAAGCCCAGCTTGCCGGTCACGATGAGCGGCTGCTGGTACTCCTCTCCCATCTTCCGCCAGAACTCCGGGTCCTCGAGGAGGCGGTCGGCTTCGAGGGCGTACTGCTCCTTCTCCTCGCTGGCGTAGCCGCCCTGCTCGCCGATGCCGGCGAGGATCCTCTGGAGCGCGTCCTCGAGCGGGGGACGGTCGGGCTCGAGGACCTGGACGCGCGTGTTGGAGCGGAGCTGGTTCTGGATGAGCCGCGAGGTCTCCGACGAGAGGTCCACGTCGGAGGGGTCGAGGTCGGTCACGAAGCCCGCGATCAGGATGCGCCGAAAGCGGCTGACGTCGAGCTTCGACTGCAGCGGCGTCTCGACCGGCACCTCCACGAAGGACGCGCAGCCCGAGCCGGCGAAGAGGGCGGCGAGAGCGAGGGCGGCGGGTCTGCGCATGGCTATCTCCTCGACGTGCGCTTCTTGCGGTTGCGCTTGTCGTCCGCCTCGCGGAACAGGTCGTAGTTCTGCTGGATGTAGAGGTCGTCGGGCTTGAGGTCCAAGGCGCGCTCGTAGTGGTCGCGAGCCCGGTCGAAGTCTCCGATCTGCTCGAGCGCGACCGCGAGGTTGTTCTGGGCCGAGGCGTTGTCGGGATCGAGCTCCACCGCTCTCTCGAAGCGGAACAGGGCCTCGCGCCACATCCCCTGCTGGGCGACCTCGACCCCGAAGCGAACCTGCTTCGAGGAGGCCTTGTCGGCGGCAAGAAGGGGGACCGGGGCAATGAGGAGAAGAAGGAACGCCCTCTTCACGGTGAGCCTCCTCTTGAGGGGGATCGCTGCGATGGTATCTGGCGGTCGGGGGCAAAGCAAGGCAGGTGCCACCGGCCTCGCCACCGCGCACCCGGCCATCGCGCCTCCTTCCGGCTCACGCCCCCGGACGAGAACGTACACCAGGCGCCGGCCCACCGGATGTCAAATCAATGCAAAAGAGGGGCCGGTTGCCGGGGCCGTGACGCCGCGGGGGGACAGTGGGTGTGGTCCCTTTCGGACACCTCCGGGGAAGCGGACCTTGACAGGCCGGGGTCGCGCCTTAGAATCAGGCGCTTCTCCGTAGGCTGCTGTGATCATGGACGCTCGAATGGAGACGACTCTCGACCGGCTCACGCTCGCGCTGCTCCCCGGCCTCGTGCCGAGGTCCACGGCGGCGCTGCTCCGGCGCGGTCCTCTCGGCGAGGCGCTCGCCCGCCCCGACGCACACTCGGACCTTCTCGGCGAGGGGGCCCGGGCCGCCCTCCGCAGCGGAGAGGCCCGCCGCCGGGCGGAGGCGGAGGGCCGTCGGGCCGCGGCGCTGGGAGTCCGCGTGGTGGGCAGCCACGAGGACGGTTACCCGGACTGGCTGCGGCGGATCCACGACGCCCCGCCGGTGCTGTTCGTGCGCGGGACGCTCGTTCGCGACGAAGGCTCCCGCGCGGTCGCGGTCGTGGGCTCCCGGGTGTCGACGCCCCACGGCCTGGCGTTCGCCCGATGCCTGGCCCGCGACCTCGCCCGCTCGGGGGTGAGCGTCGTCTCGGGCCTCGCCCGCGGCATAGACGCGGCCGCCCACCTCGGAGCGCTCGAGGGCGGGGGGAGGACGATCGCCGTGCTCGGCTCCGGCCTCGGCCGGGTGTATCCGTCCGAGCACGCCGGTCTGGCCGGGCGGATCGCCGCCCAGGGAGCCGTCGTGAGCGAGTTCGCCCTCGACACTCCGCCGTGGAAGCGGAACTTCCCGTGGCGCAACCGCGTCATCGCCGGCTGGGGACGGGCGGTCGTGGTCGTCGAGGCGGGCGAGCGGAGCGGGGCCCTGATCACCGCCCACCTCGCGACCGACGAAGGACGCGACGTGATGGCGGTTCCCGGCCACCCCTCCTCGCCGGCCGCGGCCGGCACCATCGTGCTCCTCCGCCAGGGGGCGGTCCCGGTCCGACACGCCGGCGACGTGCTGGAGGAGCTGAAGCTCGACGCGGTCCCCGCCGCCCCGGAGGCCCCCGAGGACGACGTGCTCGGAGCGCTTCGCCGGGACGCGCCCTCGAGCCTCGAGGAGATCGCGGCCCGTTGCGGCCGCGCGGTGCCGGAGCTCCTCGCGCGCCTGGGGGCGCTCGAGCTGCGCTCGCGGGTCAGGCGGCTTCCGGGGCCGTCGTTCGTGAGAAGCTAGGCCCGTGGCCAAGAACCTCGTCATCGTCGAGTCGCCGGCCAAGGCGAAGACGATCAACAAGTACCTGGGGCGCGACTACTCGGTCAAGGCGTCGATGGGCCACGTGCGCGACCTCCCGAAGAAGAAGCTCGGCGTCGACGTCGAGCGCGGCTTCGAGGTCGAGTACGACGTCCTGCCCGCCAAGAAGAAGGTGCTCGACGAGCTCAAGACGGCGGCGAAGGCGGCCGAGGCGATCTACCTCGCCGCCGACCCCGACCGCGAGGGCGAGGCCATCTGCTGGCACCTCGCCGAGGAGCTCGCCGGCCGCGGCAAGAAGTCGAAGGCGCGCTTCCGGCGCGTCGTCTTCAACGAGATCACGAAGCGGGCGGTCCAGGAGGCCTTCGAGCACCCGGTCGAGGTCGACGCGAGGAAGGTCGACGCCCAGCAGGCCCGGCGCGTCCTCGATCGGCTCGTCGGCTACAAGGTGAGCCCGATCCTGTGGGAGAAGGTGCGGCGGGGGCTCTCCGCCGGACGCGTGCAGTCGGTCGCCCTCAAGCTCATCTGCGACCGCGAGCGCGAGATCCGCGCCTTCGTCCCCGAGGAGTACTGGACGGTCCAGGCCCACCTCGAGGCCGGCCAGCCCCCCGTCTTCGTCGCCAAGCTCCTCAAGCGCGACGGCAAGACGATCGAGATCACGAACGGCGACGAGGCCGGTGCGGTGCGGGCCGATCTCGAAGCGGGCGCCTACCGGGTGGAGAAGGTCCAGGCCCGCGAGCGCAAGCGCAACCCCGTGCCACCCTTCATCACGTCGAAGCTCCAGCAGGACGCCTTCCGGAAGCTGCGCTTCCCCGTCCGCAAGACGATGCAGGTGGCCCAGCGGCTCTACGAGGGCATCGAGCTCGGAGGGGAAGGCAGCATCGGTCTCATCACGTACATGCGGACCGACTCCACCCGGATCTCCGGAGAAGCCCTCGACGCCGTCCGCGGCCACATCGCCAGGGCGTACGGCGAGGACTACGTCCCCGGGAAGCCGAACTTCTACCGCTCGAAGAAGGACGCGCAGGACGCCCACGAGGCCATCCGCCCCACCGACACCGCGCACTCCCCCGAGTCGGTCAGGCGCTTCCTCTCCAAGGACGAGCTCGCGCTGTACACGCTGATCTGGAACCGCTTCGTGGCCTCGCAGATGCGCCCGGCCGTCTACGACGAGACGGTCGTGGACGTCTCGGCCACCCCCCCGGCGGGCGGACCCGTCTACCTGCTGCGGGCGAAGGGGTCGACCCTGAAGTTCAAGGGCTTCCTCGCCGTCTACGAGGAGACGCGCGAGGAGAAGGCGGAGACCAGGCCCGGCGTCGAGGAGCCCAACCTGCAGGCCGACGACACCGAGCCGGAGACGGGCGAGCAGCTTCCTCCGCTCGAGGAGGGCCAGGCGCTCTCCCTGAAGAAGCTCGACACCGACCAGCACTTCACCCAGCCCCCGCCCCGCTTCTCCGAGGCGAGCCTCGTGAAGGAGCTCGAGGAGAACGGGATCGGCCGGCCCTCGACCTACGCCACGATCATCGCCACGATCGAGACCCGCGAGTACATCGAGAAGCGCGAGGCGCGGCTGTGGCCGACGGAGCTCGGCTTCGTAGTGACCGACCTCCTCACCGCCCACTTCGCCGACATCATGAACGTCGAGTACACGGCGGCGATGGAGCTCGAGCTCGACGAGATCGAGGAGGGGCGCGACAACTTCCTCAACACGCTCAACCAGTTCTGGAAGAAGTTCGAGGCCGACCTGAAGAAGGCCCAGGCCGAGATGAAGGACATCAAGCGCCTCGAGGAGCAGACCGACGAGGTCTGCGACAAGTGCGGCTCGAAGATGGTCATCAAGTGGGGCCGCTACGGGAAGTTCCTCGCCTGCTCGGCCTATCCCGAGTGCAAGAACACGCGCCAGCTCGCGGGGGGCGAGGGCACGGACACCCCGGAGCTGCACGAGGACGTGCTGTCCGCGACATGCCCTAAAGACTCCCTGCCGATGATCCTCAAGAAGGGGCGGTACGGCCCGTTCCTCGCGTGCTCGCGCTACCCCGAGTGCAAGGAGACCCGCAAGCTCGTCCGCGGCGAGGGCGGCAAGCTCCAGGTCGAGCAGCTCGCGCCCATCGACGAGAAGTGCCCCGAGTGCGGCAGCGACCTGATGTGGCGCCGCGGCCGATTCGGCCCCTTCATCGCGTGCAGCAACTACCCGGCGTGCAAGTACATCAAGAAGAAGGAAGCCAGGAAGATCGGCCTCACGTGCCCCGAGTGCAACGAGGGAGAGGTGGTCGAGAGGAAGGGCCGCTGGGGCCGCTCCTTCTACGGGTGCAGCCGCTACCCCGAGTGCCGCTTCACCGCCTACCACCGCCCCATCTCGGAGGCCTGCCCCGACTGCGGGCGCACCTACCTCCTCGAAAAGGAGACGAAGAAGGAAGGCCACGTCGTCTTCTGCGGAAACGACGCCTGCCACTACAAGCGCGCGGCGTAGCCAGCCCGGGCTGGCCGCGGCCGGGCGACCCGGGAACGGGGTTCGAAGCGGTTTGCCTGCGGTCCCTGTCGATCCCGTCCCGCGGGAGCGACAGGGACCGATGCCCACAGGGCTTCCCCTCCCCCAACGTGGGGAGGGGATAGGGGTGGGGGGTCGATGAACGATCGGCCCGCAGCCACAGGCCGCAGCCGAGCCGCCCGCGACCTCGAGCACGTTGGCTATACTGGCCTACCGATGAACTCACGCGTCACTGTGGTCGGGGGTGGGCTCGCCGGGTGCGAGGCGGCGTGGCAGCTCGCCCGGCGCGGCGTGGGCGTCGACCTCTTCGAGATGCGGCCGCGGCGCCCGACGCCGGTCCACCAGACCGCCGACCTCGCCGAGCTCGTGTGCTCCAACAGCCTGCGCGGGAACGCGCTCGACCAGGCGGCGGGTCTGCTCAAGGAGGAGATGCGCCGCCTGGACTCGCTCGTCGTGCGCGTGGCCGACGCGGTGCGGGTGCCCGCGGGCAGCGCGCTCGCGGTGGACCGCGGCCTCTTCTCACGGCGGATGACGGAGGCGCTCGAGTCCCTGCCGCTCGTGCGGATCCACCGCCGGGAGGTCCTCCGCATCCCCGACGACCCGGTGACGATCGTCGCGACCGGCCCGCTCACCGCCGACGCGCTCGCCGAGGACCTCGCCGCGTTCGTCGGGGCCTCTCACCTGCACTTCTACGACGCGGTGAGCCCGGTCGTCGAGGCGGAGTCGATCGACTTCACCCGGGCGTTCCGGGCCTCGCGCTACGGGAAGGGCGGCGACGACTACCTCAACTGCCCTCTCGACGAGCGGGAGTACGCCGCCTTCCTCGAGGCGCTCACCACCGCGGAGTGCGCGGGGGTCAAGGACTTCGAGAAGGAGCTGTTCTTCGAGGGCTGTCTGCCCGTGGAGGTCATCGCGGCGCGCGGCAAAGACACGCTGCGCTTCGGCCCGATGAAGCCGGTGGGTCTGCGCGACCCCCGCACCGGCCGGCGGCCCCACGCGGTCGTTCAGCTGCGGCAGGACAACCTCGCCGCCAGCCACTTCTCGATGGTCGGCTTCCAGACCCAGCTCAAGTGGGGCGACCAGAAGCGCGTCTTCCGGATGATTTCCGGCCTCGGCGAGGCCGAGTTCGTCCGCTACGGGATGATCCACCGCAACACCTTCGTGAACGCTCCCCTCGTCCTCGAGCCGACGTTCGAGACGCGCCGCCGGGAGGGTCTCTTCTTCGCGGGCCAGATGTCGGGGGTGGAGGGCTACGTGGAGTCCGCCGCGTCGGGGCTTCTCGCCGGTGTGGGCGCCGCGCGGCGCTCCGCGGGCCGCGCGCCCGTTCCCTTCCCCGAGGACACCGCGCACGGAGCGCTGGGTCGCTACATCGCCCGCAGCGATCCCGCGACCTACCAGCCCACCAACATCGCGTTCGGGCTCCTGCCCGAGCTGCCCGAGAGGATCAGGGATCGCTCCCGTCGGCGCTTCGCCGTCGCGCACCGCGCCCTCGACAGCCTCGCGCGCTTCCGCGCCGCGCATGGAGACGAGCACCCCGCGGCGGCCGCCTCCGCGGGCTAGGGCCTCCAGCGATGCGCGCCGCCGCCGCCCGCTTCCTCCGGCACCTCGAGCGCGAGCGCAACGCCTCTCCCCACACCCTGCGCGCCTACGGCGTCGACCTCGACCAGTTCTTCGGCTTCGCCGAGGGCACGCTCGGCCGCGCGCCCCGCCCGAAGGACGTCGACCCGTTGCTCATCCGGGGCTTCCTGGCCGAGCTGCACCGGCGCGGCCTGCGCAAGACCTCCTCGGCGCGAAAGCTCGCCGGCCTGCGCACGTTCTTCCGCTACCTCTGCCGCGAAGGCATCCTCCAGACGAACCCCGCGCGGGTCATCCTCTCTCCCCGCCTCGAGCGGCGCATCCCCTCGGTGCTCGAGGAGCCCCAGGTCGACGCGCTTCTCGACGTGAAGGGCGAGAGCGAGGCCGCGGTCCGGGCCCGGGCGGTCCTCGAGCTGCTCTACGCCACCGGCATCCGCTGCGCGGAGCTCGTGGCCCTCGACACCGGGGAGGTCGACCTCGAGGCTCGGATGATCCGGGTGCTGGGCAAGGGCCGCAAGGAGCGGGTGGTGCTCTTCGGGACGAGGGCCCGCGAGGCGCTGCGCGCCTGGCTGGCCGTGCGGGGCCGGTTGCGGCCGAGGACCGACGCCGTCTTCGTCAACGCCCGCGGATCGCGCCTGTCGGACCGCGGGGTGCGGGCGCTCGTCGCGCGGCGGGTGCGCCAGGTCGCGCTGTCGAGGCGGTGCAGCCCCCACACTCTTCGGCACAGCTTCGCCACGCACCTCCTCACTCGGGGGGCGGACCTGCGGGCCATCCAGGAGCTGCTCGGGCACGCGAGCCTCTCGACGACGCAGAGGTACACGCACGTGGACACGCGGCATCTGCTCGAGGTCTACCGCAAGACCCACCCGCGGGCCTGAACGTCCGCAAGTCCAGGCCGCGAGGCGAGCGGGCCCCTTCGAGGAGCGGCGCGCTGTCTTCCCGTCGCGCCGCACCGCAGAAGGGTGGTCGCCTCGCGGGCCGACCGGTGGCGGGCGGCCGGGCGGTCTGAGGCCTTTTGGGCCCGCCCTCCGTCACAATAAGTGGCAGGGAATGGGCCGCAGCGACGAGGAGCTGGTGGAGGCGTGCCGCGCCGGGGAGACCTGCGCCTTCGACCTGCTGGTGGTCCGCTGGGAGGACAAGATACGCGGGGCGGCGTTCCGCCTCCTCGGACAGGAGGACGAGGCCCGCGACGTCGCGCAGGAGGCCTTCCTCAAGGCGTACCGGGCTCTCCCCGGATTCAGGCAGGAAGCGAGGTTCTCCTCCTGGCTGTACCAGATCGCGCTCAACCTCTGCCGCGACCGGCTGCGGCGGCGCAAGGGGCGTCCGACGGTGAGCCTGGAGGCGCTCGAGGAGACCGGACCCGTCCTCGCCGCTCGCGAGCCCGGGGCTCTCGAGCTGGTGCAGCAGCGGGATCTGCGACGGGCGGTGCGCCGCGCGATCTTCGCCCTGCCCCACGAGCAGCGCGAGGTGCTGGTGCTCAAGGAATACCAGGGGCTCACGTTCCTCGAGATCGCGCAGGCGCTCGAGCTCCCCGTTTCCACCGTCAAGACGAGGCTGTACCGCGGTCTGGGCCAGCTGCGCCTGCATCTCGAGAACGAGGGGATCAGGGGGAAAGAGCCGCTCCCGGCGACGGCGCCGGGCGGGGTCCGGGCGGACTGAAGAACGAGGGTGTGACGATGCTGTGCAGTCGGAATCGGGACGAGGTCCTCGCCGCCGAGAAGATGGACGTTCTCTACGGCGAGGCGGACACGAGCGCCCGCGAGCGGGTCGAGGCCCACCTGCGGGAGTGCGCCGCCTGCCGCGACGAGATGACGGCACTCCGGCGGCTTCGACGGAGCCTGGGGGCGTGGACGATCGAGACCCCGCCGGCCCGGGCGGTCGCCGCCCCCCGGCACCCGGCCTTCTGGCTGCCGGCGGCGGCCGCGGTGATCCTGGCGCTGGGTCTGGGGCTCGCGCTGCACGGCGTGGCGGCGCTGCGCCGCGAGGTGCGGGCGCAGGAGGCCCGGGCGGCCGAGCGCGAGCGCCGGCACCGGCAGGAGCTGGCCCTCGTGCGTGCCGCGGTGGACGGCCGGCCGGCCGTCTCCCCCGACGACCTCCTCGCCCGGGTCGAGGCGCGTCTCGACTCGAGGATCCGCGCGAGCGAGCAGAGGCAGGACCGAAGGCTGAGCGCCGGCTTCGCCGAATGGAGTGCCCGGATGGAGGCGCAGAGGCGCGTCGACCTCGCCCGCGTCGCCGCGGGCCTCAGCTATCTCGACGGGCGTCACGGCCAGCAGCTCGCCCGGACGAACGAGCTCATGGGCTACGTCCTCGAGACGGCGGACGAGGACAAGGAGCCGCGATGAAGAGCCCGGCGCGCACGATCCTGGCCGCCGCAGCCCTGGCCGGACCCGCCCTCGCCCTGGCGCAGGAGCCGGTCGGCGGCCGGCCCGGCCGGCCCGACGTCGAGCGACCCCCGCTGCGCCAGCGGCTCGAGGCGCTCGAGGCGCACCTCGAGCGCGCGGTGGCCCGCGTCAGCCTGCCCCACGCCGGCGTCCTCATGGGCCGGATCGACGCCACGCGCGGCTACCGCCTGCCCGGGTACGGCATCCTCTTCGTGATCTCCCCGCGGGCGCTTCCGGGCGAGCGCTCCCTTCGCGTCGAGGTCGGTGCCGCCCTTCCCCGGGGGGGGCGAGCCATCGGTCCTCCCGTGCCGCCGGTCGGAGGTGACTGGGAAGAGCAGCACGTCGAGGAGCTCGAGCGCCAGGTCCTCGTGCTTCAGCACGTGGCCGAGGCGGAGCGTCGCGCGGCGGAGGAGGACATGGAGCGCATCGTGCGCGACGTGCGGATCCGCCTCGCTCCGCTGCCCCCTCCCGAGGAGGGCAGCAGCGACGCCGGGGCCGCGCCGGGCGGTGGGGAGTGGCCGGCCCCCGCTGCGCCCGGCGAGCTGGCGCTGCCCTCCGCCCCCCCGTGGAAGTTCTGGTTCGAGGACGCTCAGCCCGTCGACGAGCGCTCGCCCGATCGGGTGGTCGCCGAGGTGAGGGCGGCGCTGATCGACGCGCTCGAGTCCCAGGCGAGCCGCGTCGTCGAGCTGGGAGCGGACGAGTTCGTCGCCGTGGCCGTCGACTTCGTGCCCGGCGGCCTGTTCGCCTCCCACCCCCGCACCGCCCGCACCCTGGTCGTGCGGGCCCGCCAGCGCGACCTCGCCGCCCGGGCGAGGGGAGCGATCGGCACCGACGAGCTGCGCCGCACGGTCGAGGTGATCGAGTACTGATCCGCGGCCGCTCGCCGGCGAGGCTCGGGTCCGAACGGGCAGACCCGCTCGCGGAGGCTATACTAGTCCTCTGGCCCGGCGAGCGGGCCCGCCCACGATGCACCCTCGAGACGCCCTCCACGGCACGACGATCCTCGCCGTTCGCCACGAGGGCGCCTGCGCCCTCGCCGGCGACGGGCAGGTGACGCTGGGCCAGACCGTGGTGAAGCACCAGGCGAAGAAGGTGCAGCGCCTGCATGG